>Ga0209698_10008417_pt1 | contig 10649 bp, 7 predicted proteins | sample LitLauG_LLR_2012_FD_187203 | JGI IMG/M metagenome (GOLD analysis project Ga0209698, IMG submission 187203) | Freshwater sediment microbial communities from Pennsylvania, USA - Little Laurel Run_MetaG_LLR_2012 (SPAdes) (version 2) | ecosystem: Environmental > Aquatic > Freshwater > Creek >... | reverse complement strand
GCTCGTAGAGCGCGCCGAGCTGGAACCCCAGCCCGAAGTCGTGGGCATTCAACTCCATTCTGCCGTCCGGCTTGCCGATGCCGTTGAACACGGCGGTCTGGTAGTCGTAGACCGCGTAATTGATGTTCAGCGCGGCGCCCAGGGAGAACTGCTCGTTCACGCGGTAACCCGCGGCCGGCGCCAGGCTCGCGTAACCCAGGGACCATTTCTCGAGCAGATACCGGCCCGGTGTCGCGTCACCCGGGTTCGAGCCGAAGCCGGAGGGGACGGTCAGGGATATCCCCAGGCTGATGTCGTCGTTGTATGGCCGGGCGTAATAGATCGAGGGAATCGCCAACGTGTTGCTGCTGGAATTCGTGAACGACCCGCCGACACTCTGGGGGTTCGTCGCAAAGTCCGACGAGGTGTAGAAAGCCCGGACACCGCCCACCCACTCGGCCTCGTGCAGGCGCGTGAGGCCCGCGGGATTGGTCGCCGCTGTCACCGCGTCGTTGGCGGTGGCGGTCAAGCCGGCCAGCGCGGGCCCGTCGGTAGCACTTGCCCCTGGCGGCAGGCCTGCAGCCAGCGAGACGGTTGCGAAAAGCGGCAGCGAGAGTAAAGGCCGGCGACCGAATCGCCCGATCCGCATCAGGCCGGGCCCGATCCGGGCATCCTGACGATGCCAAGAAGCATCTCGGTGTTGAGCTTGGCCAAGCGCTGGAAGAGTTCCATCTGCCGACCCATGAGCTCGACGAACCGCGGGTTCGAAATGTTGGCGGTTCCGGTCATCGCCAGCGTTGCCGCCAGCGAAGTGATCGCCTGTTGATCGGCAAAAATTGACTTAACGGATTCGTTGTATTGGTCCAAGGTCATTTCCGCTCCCTGACGTCGATGGGCAACCTGTCGCGCGAATCGCGGCGTGTGTTGCTGGCGGATTGTAGGCGCTGCCCCGCCCTCCTGCGGTCTATCCCCGAACCCGCGATTGGCGCTTGCGGGCGTCGCCGCCTCGCCCGCTATTCCGCAAACGGGGCAGCCTCTATGGCCTGCTCGACCGTATCGCCCCAGGCCGCAGGGGCCTGTGCGCGGCACAGACCTTCGAGCCAGGTGGCGCGCTGCGACGTGGGCTTGCGCCGGCAGTGATCCGTCAGCAGATCCGTGAAGCGGCGCTTGAACTGCAGGCGTGGAAAGGCACGGACGGTCTCCGACACCTGCTTGCTGTCGATCTGGTTCGGATCGAAGCCGACCACGTCGGCTCCGGCCCCGAGTGCGACCAGCATCGCCTCAGGGCCCTGGCGCCGGGTCACAGCCCACTTGCCATCGTGCATTTCCACGGCGTGCCAGACTATGTCGGCGTCGGCCGCCGGCGCGCCCTGCGCGTGCATGAAAGCCTCCGCAGCGTCGGCGCCGTCGATCTCGAAGGAGCTGTTCGCACTGGCGTATCTGGTCAGCAGCCCGAGGTCATGCAGCAGCGCGGCCACGAAGGCATCCTCGGCGCGAAACGTGCCCGCCTTGCTCTTGAGCAGCAGCGTGCCGAATACGTACGTGCGGATGCAGTGATTGAACAGGAACTCGGGACAGGCATCGCGCGCCAAGCTGACCGCGCGCTGCGCGAGCGCAGAGCGCGGAATCGCCACGCCGGCCACCTCGAGCGGCAGGTCGCCTGTCGCGTGGGTGGAGCGCGCAATCGCCGGGCGCGCCATCAGCGCCGCAGCTGCACCCGTCAGCAGAAGCTGCCGACGACCGCTCGAGAAGGCTGCCGGCGATGACATAGGCTCAAGGGATCCCGGCGATGAGCTTGCGGGCCGAGGTCTCGACATCGGGGGAGCGAGCGGGCATGAAAATCCTGCTCTGGGTTCGAATCAGAAATGGTTGCCTCGGAAGGCGCGGTCGCGCCATGTTCTACGGCACGATGCCATGTCGTCCGGCTTCCTCCGCGATGGATGGCTGTATGGCGGCAGCGGCCGCCATGTCCGATCGACCTTCGGCCGCCATCCCCTTGCGCAAGCGCGCCACGCCGCGCCCGTACAAGGACCAGGCGCTGCGGGGCTTCAGATTCAGCGAGGCGTCGTAATCGGCGATCGATCTGTCGTATTCCCCAAGCCGCAGCAGCACAAGCCCCCTGCTGTCCAGAAATTGCGGGGATTTGTCAATCATCCTGAGCGCATCGTCGCAATCCTTCAGGGCCTTGTCCAGATCGCTTCCCAGCAGGGCCCGCACCCAGCATCGTCCGTTCTTCGCCCTCGCCAGGTCCGCGTCCCGCGGGTGGGCAGCAATCCACAGGTCGTACTGCGAAAGGGCCGCCGTGAGCATGTCGGCCCGCGAGTAGAGGCCGGCGATTTCCAGGCGCACGTCGGCCTCCTTCGATGCCAATCGATCGACTGCCTCCAGGTCGGTGCTTGCCGCGGAAATGTCGTGGCCGGCAAGGCGCAAACCTGCCCGCAACATCAAGGCATCGATATCGTCCGGCGCAAGCTTGAGCGCCTGGTCCAGATCGGACATTGCAAGATCCGGTTGACCGTTGCTCCAGCGCGCCAGGCCGCGCTGCCGAAAATAACTCGCCCCCGTGGGGTCGAGCTCGCAGGCTCGAGTCAGATCCGAGATCGCATGCTCGAAATCGCGACGCGCGGCGTACGCCGCGCCGCGCCGGGCGAAGCCCGCCGCGTCCGTCGGCTCGCGCTCGTCGTCCTTGCCCTGTGAGGAAGCGCCCAGCGGCGGATCCGTCCCGGCTGGTTTGGGCGGAAGCTGAGCCAGATTGAACACCGGGCCCCCGTTGTATGTGAAGTACAGCTTGTCGCGGCTGTTGGCGACGTAGACATGGTGCGACAGGAAGAAGTCGGCCCCGAGAAGCATGTCGCCTGTGGGAAGATCGGCGTCGCCCACGCGCAGCCGCGTGTCACGGATCTCCTCGTCGCCCAACTTGAAGCTCGCGAAGGGCGCGATCCAGGTCTGATAACTCTGCGAACCGAGGCCGTGCCCGAACCCCGCCGGGACCACGCCTGCCCCAGTCGGCGTGAAGCCTGCGTGCTCGGCGGCACGGCGCGTCAGGAACGAGGAACCCGCGCCGGTGTCGAAAACGACCCGGATCCTGGTGCCGTTCAGGTAGGCAGTACCCGCTGCGGGCGAAGTCTTGCCTCTGGCCCAATCGATGTCGATGACCGAATAAGGCTGGGTTGTGACCCAATAGGCCAGCAAAACCTTCTCGCAGCCTTCGCCGGGCCGCATGAGCCGGATCACACCTCGGGCGAGGTCATATTCGGCATCGGCGATCCCCAGCACGTTTTGCCCAAGAAGCCCGACAGCGCCATTGCCGAGTTCGCTGCCGCCAACGAGGAATTCGATATGGCGGATGGTTTGATCGGCGAGCGTCAGTTCTTCGACGTAGGTCGCCGAAGCCTCGGCCCTGCCGCCGACACCCTCCACCCTGAGGTTGGCCGGGGCGCGATGAAGCTTGAGCTTGTATTGCTCGGCGTTGGCCGATGTGATCATGCTGTAGAAGGCGCCGCTGTCGGCCAGAAACCTGGCATCGGCGCCGTTGATCCTGGCGGCCACCAACGGCCGCAGCCCGGACATGGTGACCGATAGCTCCGCCAGCTTCAACATCCTGCAGTCGGCCATCGCGAGCACTGGTGCGGCCGACAGGGACAGGCCGACCAGGGCGGCGCGCAGGCCGGTGCTTTTCCTGATTGAAGTTGGCTGGATCATGAATCTCCAGCAGCAGGCGCGAGGCGATTCAGCGGAATCGCGGCAAAATCAATATCGGCCGCGCGCCAGCGCGGCGCCATGCGCCAGGGCCTGGAGCTTTTGGAGCGCCACAGCGCGGTCCATCGGCGCCAGCCCGCAATTGGAGCAGGGATACAGCCTGGCCTTGGGCACGAATTGAAGGGCGCGGCCGATCGTGTCGGCGACCTCGTCCGGGGTCTCGACCGTGGCGCTCGCGACGTCGATCACGCCGACCATCACATCCTTGCCCTGCAGCAGCGTCATCAGGTCCGGCGGCACGTGAGAGTGGTAAAACTCCAGGCTGACCTGCTGGATGCGCGACCTGGCGAGAGCCGGAAAGACTTGCTCGTATTGGCGCCATTCGTCGCCCAGGGTCTGTTTCCAGTCCAGATTCGCCTGGATGCCATAGCCATAGCAAATATGAACGGCCGTGGTGCAGGTGAGCCCCTGCGCGGCCCGTTCGAGCGCCTGCACGCCCCAGCTGGCCGCGTCCTTCAGGTAGACATTGAACGCGGGCTCGTCGAACTGGACGACGTCCACTCCGTCGGCCTGCAGGGCCAGCGCCTCCTGGTTCAGAAGCTCCGCAAAGGCGAAGGCCATTTTCACCTTGTCGCCGTAGAAGCGGTCCGACACGGTGTCGACGATCGTCATCGGGCCAGGCAGCGTGAACTTGGTCCTGTGCTTCGTGTGCGCCCTGAGGAAACGCGCCTCCACTCCGTGCACCCTGCCCCGCAGCGCAACGGGCCCCACCACCTGCGGGACCTCGGCCTCGTAGCGGCCGTCGCGGATCCCCATCGTGACCTTGTGCTCGAAGTCGATGCCCTCGACCCGCTCCAGAAAACCGTGCACGAAATGCTGGCGGGACTGTTCGCCGTCTCCGATGATCGACAGGCCCGCGTCCTCCTGCGCCTTGATCCACAACAGCGTCGCGTCCAGCTTGGCCTGCGCCAACTCGGGCCCCTGCGTCTTCCATCGAGGCCACAGTTTGTTGGTTTCCGACAGCCAGGCGGGCTTGGGCAGGCTGCCCGCAATGCAAGTCTGGAAGTGTTGGGACACGATGCGCTCCTCCATCAAGGAAGCCGTTGGGCGCGTCAGCCTTTCATCGTTTGTTGCGCTCCGCGCAGTTTCGAATCGGGGACCAGTCTTTCTGCCACCGGCTTGGCCAGTGTCGTACTGTACCTCCGGCTGTTGTCACGGCCGGAACGCTTGGCATCGTACATCGCCGTGTCGGCGTGCTTGAGCAGCGTAGGCACATCGCGGCCGTCTTCAGGGAACACGGCGGCACCGATGCTGGTGGTTATCTTCAGTTCGCGCCCCCCGATGAAGAACGGCCGGCGCATGACGTCGCCAATGCGTCGGGCGACCATCAGCACATCCCCGGCATCGTGCAGGTCCGGGACCAGTACCGTGAACTCATCGCCGCCAAGGCGCGCAGCGGCATCGGACGGGCGCAGCGCCTCGCGGATGCGCCCGGCGGCTTCCACGAGCAGCTGATCGCCGCTATCGTGTCCCATCGTATCGTTCACCTGCTTGAAGCCATCGAGGTCGAGAAACAGCAACCCCAGTCGATGGCCACCGTGCGCGGCCCTTTGCACCTCGCGCTCGAGCCGGTCCAGGAACGCCGAGCGGTTCGGCAAACCCGTGAGGATGTCGAAAAAAGCAAGCCGCGCCAGCTGCCGATCACGGTCCTGTACCTTCTCGATCATCTCGTTAAAGCCCCTGCCCAGCGCATCGATCTCGTCGATGTGGCTGCCGCGCGCACGGACGGCCAAATCGGATTGGCCGTGGACCTTGGCCATGAGTCTGTTAAGCGCCTGCAACGGCCCGAGCACGGAGCGGTCCAGGTGCCGCAACAGCAGGCCGCTCACCCACAGCGCGGCCACCGCAGCAAGCAGCGTGATCATGGCGATCCATCCCGTCTGGCGGTAGAGCGAATCAAAGCTGACCGTGAGAAAAAGAGTCCCTATCCTGCCGTCTGCGTTGGCCATGTCCTGCCGCAGGTGCAGAAAGAAAGGGCTTGGCCTCGTGTCATTCTCCGCCCCAGATAATGACGCCCCGGGCTCGGTCGGCCTTGCGCGGACATACCGGGCGAAAGGTCGCTCGTCGGCGTCGATCAGTTCCACCGATTGCACCTGTGGCGAATGGCGCAGCGACCCGAGAATCTCGAGTGCTGCCCGCTTGTTCTGCGAATGAATCGCGGCGGTCAAATTATCAGCCAGCACCCGTGCCTGCACATGGCCGGTTTCCACGAGGCTCTGCAGGCCGATGACGAAGCTGCCCACGACGATCGCGATGAAGACGATTCCGACGGCCACCGTAACCGCCGCGCGGTTGATCCGCTGCAACAGCGAGGCAAGACTGACCGAATGCTTCATGGAACCGATGTTCGGTGCGAACGGGAGCACTTCAAGCGGTGAATTGGCGGCGTTCGCGCGGCCTAATTGAATCTTTCGTTCGATGGACTGGCTGCACGGCAATCCGAACAGGTGTCCGCAGGCGATTCGCGCGGCTTGACCTGCAGGAGACTTGAAAAGCATGACAAATTGCCGATAACCTTTCGTAACGCCGGGAAATTTTCCCTGACGTCAACCGCGCTGCGGGAGAGAGCTGGTGATCATACAAATGCGCGAACTTCCGCCGGAATTGTCCAGCGAGCGCAAGCAGGCAATTCACTTCGCGCTGTTCGTGGCGTGCTTTGGCATCTATGCGATCTTTCGTTCGATGTGGTCCACCAAGGAAACGGCGGATCACCTCCACGAAGTCCATGGGTCCATCCTGGCTTCCTTCACCGTGCTCCTCGTGCTTTCCACGGTCGCCTTCGGGGTGGCATCGTGGTTTCAACCCCGCTGGCGGTCGAGGGATGCCGGGCGGGTGGCGACCGCTGTCTGGGCAGCGGTGTCACTGGGCTACATGCAGGCATTCGGCTGTCCCCGCGTACTTTTGTTCGTCGGCGTCGCCTTCGTACCCTTCTGCCTGGGTGCCCTGATTGGACACAACATCGGCCGCTTTCATCATCCGGCGCACTGGGATGGGATCGAAATGGATTTTAAGGACTGACACCGGCGGTCGGAAGCAGCACGCGGTCAGACGTCGCCGGGCGCCGATGCGCTACGTGCCTGGTCCGTTTTGCCGGTACAACGCAACGTTCTCGAGGTCGTCGGCGGCGGTCGAACTCACGCGCGTCGCATCGACTTAAATCGTCGTTGATGCCTCGGGCCGGTGCGGTGCAGGTCAATTTGTCTTGACATCCACCGCTGTCCTCTGCAACCTAGGTTGTGCACTTGAGCTGCTGTTCACCTTAACTCGGCTTGTAGGGGGAGAACAATGAAACCGCAACCAGCCCGCCGGGTGTCACTATTTGCCGCCCCTGCCCTTGTAGTTCTTGTATCCGTTGCCTTCCCTGCCGGCGCCCAGGTGTTCAGTGGTCAAGCGAGAGCCGGCGTTGTGACGCGCGTCGCCACGGTGGACATCGTCCATTCGTCGGCAGCCAGGACTTCGGCAGCCAAGAACCTGGTACTCGCGTCGCCGGCCGTTCTTCGTCAAAGGGGCGCGCGCATGTTGCAGGCGAAAATCGCCGCTTCCGCCGCCGCCTCCGCGAAATTCAGCCCGGCGTCGACCGCAGCACAAGCCGCCAGCGTGCAAATGCTGTCTGCCGAGGAGCCCGGGAATTCCGCGGTCATCCTCAGCAATTTCGACGGCGTCAGCAGCCTCGACAGCGCCGTCACGAACTTCGGCCTGGAATTCGAGCCACCCGACCAGGGCCTTTGCGTCGGCAATGGATTCGTGGTCGAGCCTGTCAATTCGGCTTATACGATCTACAAGCGCGATGGCTCCGTGGTTGCCGGGCCTTTCAATGTGAACGTGATGTTCGACGAAGGGCTGACCGAATTCACCAGCGATCCGCGCTGTCATTTTGACCCGAGCACACACACCTGGTTTGCCATCATTCTTTTCATCTCTGCCGATAACACCAACGCCCGCACCGACATCGCCGTGAACACGTCCGGCGATCCCACCACGCCCTGGACGGTGTACCACCTCGACGCCACGGACGACGGCACCAACGGAACTCCCGTGCACGTCGGCTGCCCCTGCTTGGGCGATCAGCCGTTGCTGGGCATGGACCGCGAAAACATCTACATCTCGACGAACGAGTTCTCGATCCTGGGGCCGCAGGCGAACGGCGCGCAGATCTATGCCGTTTCCAAGCGCGATCTCATCGACGGCGCTGCGAACGTCCACTTCGTTCAGTTTGAAAATCTGACGATTGCGGGAACCATGGCGATGTCCGTGCAGCCCGCATTAACCAGCCCGGGGCAAGACGCCGGGGGCGAATATTTTCTCCAGTCCATCGATCCCACGCAGACCGTCGACAACCGCCTGGGTGTTTGGGCACTTACTCATGAAGAGGCGGTTTCCGATGGCGCAATTCCTACGTTGTCGAGCATCGTCATCGACTCCTTGGGTTTTGGCGTGCCGCCCAATGCGGTGCAAAAGGGCTCCGCCAGCCTCCTGACTTCGGATGATGACCGCATGCAGCAGGTTCAGTTCATGAACGGAAGCTTGTGGGGTGCGCTGAACACGGCCTTGAACGTGACCGGCAGCTCCACACAACTTTCCGCCAACGCGTGGTTCGAAATTCGTCCCGAACTTCGAGATTCCCAGATCGCTGCAGCCACGATCACCCGGCAGGGAATCCTGGCGTCACCCGGCAATTTCCTGCTGTACCCGGCACTCCAGGTCGCCCCGGATGGGGAAGTGGCCATGGTCTTCACCATTTCCGGTCCGACGCTTTTCCCGAGCGCCGCGTTTGCGCGGATGTCCAAGGGCGAGAGATCGTTCGGCCACATCACCATGGCCGCCCCGGGCAGCGGGCCTTACGCTCCCACGAGCACACGCTGGGGCGATTACTCCTGGGCCGTCGCCGATCCGAACGGCAAGAGCATCTGGTTAGCCACCGAGTACATTCCACCGCTCGATCGGCAAACCGTCGACGGCCTTCAAAACTGGGGCACGCGGGTCATCGAAGTCAGCGCGCACGGCGACCAGTAGTCGGCGCAACGCCCCTTGGTGAGGGGTGAGGTCGCTAGGGGCAACCTGCGCCGCCAACGTTACTGCAGGTTCTTCGTCAGCTGCACCGGCGGCGTGGTTGCACCGGGCGTGAACGCCTCGATGTCGATCGCGGTGACCGACTGCGCAGTGGCACCGTCCAGCTCCAGCAACGCCGGCACGCCAGCCTGCAAGGGTCCGTCGACCGGCGCCGCCGCGCCGGGGTCTCCGAAGAAGTAGTTCGCATCGACCCACCGCAGGGCCGTCGCCGCGTTCGCAGGCGGCGGCTTCGTGTTCTGCGCGGCCAGGGTCGGCAGCTGGCCGGCGGCCGACACGGTGCCGCTGCTGTCCACGTAAGCCAGTGCCGCGCTCGAAAACTGCAGCGCCGCATCGGTCGAGCTGCAGAAACTGGAGCCGCTGGCCAGCAGCGCCGACCCATACGTGGGTGTCGCGATTGTCGAAACCGGGCTGGCATAAACGCCCCGGATCATCACGGTGCAGCCGCCGCCCGCCGCCACGAACGCGGTGGGCGCCGATACGCCCCCGCTGCTGAAGGTGGCCGAGTACAGTTGCCGGTAATTGCCGCTGCTGTCGTCGATCGTGTAGCGGACGGTGTCGCCCAGCACGATGGCGGGCTCCGCATCGAACACCTGGGTCGGCATCAGCGTGGTGACCGAAAGCGGCGTCGTGCTGTTGCTCATTGCTTTCGGGACGGCCCGCAATCCGCCCGTTCCCCCCACTTGGTAGACCAGGTAGCCCGTGGTGGCCGTCAGGCCGACCAGCTGGATGCTGGCGGCGGCAGCGTCGGTCACGACGCGGGTCGCGACCGGCACCGAGCTTGCGGTGTTGATCCGCACGATGTAGGACGTTCCTCCGGGGTTGTCGACCGCAACGTACGCCGTCGCTCCATCGCTGTCGAACAGAGCCCGGCCGCTCTGGAGCTGGTCCGCCGGCGATTTCGTGGCCAGCGTGAACAGCGTGGTGGCGACCGCGGGCGAAGCCAGGTTGATCGCCATCACGCCGGCGGCGTCGCGGTACAGAAAGAAGCCGCTTCCGATCGCGACACCCAGGCTCTGGAAATCCCCATTCGCACTTGTGTTGCCGGTGCCAAGCATCGCCTGCGAGGTGCCGATCGCCGACAGCACGTGCAGCTCCGCATCGGCCACCTGAAGCGAGGGCGGCGTCGTGCCGACCTGCGAGGCCTGGATGTGCACCAGCTCGACCGCGCCGGTGAGCTTGCCGGTGGCGTCATGGATCGCCTCCACCGGCTCGACCAGCCCCAGGTTGGCCGGCGCGAACGTCGAGCCGGCACTGAGCGGGATCGCGATCGTCTGGTTCTCCAGCGTGTTGCAACTGTTGTCCGGGCCGGCCACGCGCAACGTCACCCACGAATTCGAAGGCGTCCCGTAGTCGTTCAGCACCAGCCCCGAGGCCTGCCCGAAGGTGCAGATGTTCGATGCGACCGTCGAGGCGGTCGAAAAGCGCGTGCCCGCGGTCGGGACCTTGCTGCTGGACGTCCTGCCCAGGTCGACCAGATACAGCGGCGCATCGAGGCTGCCCCCGGACTGCTGCGCATAGACCAGGAACCGCGGCGCCCAGTTGCTGGCGGTGCCGCTCCCGGCCGCGCTGGTCCACTGGGACACGCTGGCCATCGGCAGCCAGCTGCCCCCAGGCGCGAGCTTGTTCACGTTCGTGCTGGCCGGGTCGATCACCACCAGGTCGAAAGGATCGGCGCTGACGCCGGCCCGATTCGTGAAGAAGCCGATCTGCCCGGTGCTCGCACCGACGTCGGCCTTGCCACTCATGTAGAACGGGCCGGGCGTCACCGCGGTGCTGTTGCTCTCCAGGCCGTTTCCATTGCAGCCGTTCAGTGCTACGGCAGCCAGCAGGCAAGCGATCAA
>Ga0209698_10008415_pt1 | contig 10650 bp, 13 predicted proteins | sample LitLauG_LLR_2012_FD_187203 | JGI IMG/M metagenome (GOLD analysis project Ga0209698, IMG submission 187203) | Freshwater sediment microbial communities from Pennsylvania, USA - Little Laurel Run_MetaG_LLR_2012 (SPAdes) (version 2) | ecosystem: Environmental > Aquatic > Freshwater > Creek >... | reverse complement strand
CATCAGACGGTCACCATGTGGCCGGCGTGCTCGTAGGGGCACGGCTTGCCATTCAGATGGTCCTCGAACTCTTGGCGGAACTTTTCAACAATCGAAATGGTCGGCAGGGCGGCGGCGTCGCCCAGCGGACAAAACGTCCTGCCCAGCATATTTTTCGCAATGTCACCGATGAGGTCGATGTCGGTGCGCGTGCCCTCCCCGTCGTGGAAGCGGGTGAGGAGTTTCCGCAGCCAGGACGTGCCTTCGCGGCAGGGAATACACCACCCGCAGCTTTCGTGCGCGTAGAACCGCATGATGCGCAGCGCGGCCTTCACCATGCACGTGTCTTCGTCCATCACTACCACGCCGCCCGAGCCCAGCATCGACTTCCGCGCCGCCATCGAGTCGTAATCCATGGTGGCGTCCTGGCATTCCTCCGCCGTCAAAATGGGACACGAAGAGCCGCCCGGAATGAACGCCTTTAACTTCTTCCCGTTGCGCATGCCCCCGCCCACCTCGTTGATCATCTTCATCACCGGGAATCCCAGCGTCAATTCATAGACGCCGGGTTTGTTCACGTGGCCCGTGAGGCACGTCAGCTTCGTTCCACCCGCCTTGGGCACGCCCAGATCGGCAAAGGCCTTGCCCCCGTCGCGAATGATCGCGGGCACGGCGCAATACGTTTCCACGTTGTTCAGCACGGTGGGGCACTGAAAGGCGCCCACGACCGCCGGAAACGGAGGGCGGATGCGCGGAATCCCGCGCTTGCCTTCGAGCGATTCCAGCAGCGCCGATTCTTCTCCGCACTCGTAAGCGCCCGCGCCGGTGTGCGTGTACAACTCGAAATCGAACCCCGTACCCTGTATATTCTTGCCCAGCCACCCCTTCTGATACGCCTCGGCCAGAGCTTTCTCCATGACTTCGATCAGGTACCGGTATTCGCCGCGGATATAGATCCAACCGGCGTGCGCATCCACCGCCAGACCCGCAATCAGCACCCCTTCGATCAACTGGTGCGGATCGTATTCCATCAGCAGCCGGTCTTTGCAGGTGCCCGGCTCGCTCTCGTCGGCGTTCACCACGATGTATTTCGGCTTCGGCGAATTGCGTGGCACGAAACTCCACTTCATTCCCGTGGGAAATCCAGCGCCGCCGCGGCCGCGGAGATTCGATGCCTTCACCTCTTCGATGATCGCTTCCGGCTTCATGCCCGAAGCCTTCAGGAAGGCCTGGTAACCGTCCGTGGCCAGGTAGGTCTCCATGGAAGCGGAATCGAGCATTCCGAACCGGCGCGACAACACCCTGGTCTCGAGCGGGCTGGGTTCGTTGTAAAGCATGGGTTATTGCTTCTTCCTCAAGCGGTCCAAAAGCTGATCCAGTTGCTCCGGTGTCACGAAATGATGAAAGTCGTAATTCACCTGAACCGCCGGGGCCCAGGAGCAAGCGCCGATACACTCCACCTCTTCGAGCGAGATTTGCCCGTCCGCGGTCACTTCCTTGTGTCCGATGCCCAGCTTGCGGCAAGCCCGCTCCCAGAGCTTATCCCCGTCCCAAAGCAGGCAACTGATGTTGGTGCAGATCTGGACGTGATACTTCCCCAGTGGCTTGCGGTGCAGCATGGAGTAATACGAAATCACCTCGTTCACCTGGAGCGCCGTCACGCCCACCCGCTGCGCCACTTCGTCAATCACCTCGTCGGAGATATGCCCCACTTCATCCTGCGCATACAGCAGCATGGGGATCATCGCCGCGCGCTGCCGCCCCGCCGGGTAACTCTGCAGAAGCTTTTCAAACCGAGTCTCGAGCTGTGGAGAAAATGTCATTACCGGTCCGTATCTCCCAGAACAAAATCCATGCTCCCGATGGACGCGATCACGTCCGCAATCAGAATCCCTTGCACCATTCGGGGCACGGCCTGCAGGTTACCGAAGCTGGGCGTCCGCATATGCACGCGATACGGCGCGGCCGTTCCATCGCTTACCACGTAGTACCCCAATTCGCCGCGCGGCGATTCAATCACGTGGTAAACCTCGCCCGCCGGCACCCGGAAACCCTCCGTCACGATTTTGAAGTGGTAGATGAGAGCCTCCATCTGGGTCTTCATCTTCTCGCGGTCGGGCAGCACCACGTGCGGCGAGTCGGCTTTCCAGGCTCCCGGCGGCATTCCGTCCATCGCCTGCCGGATGATTTTGGCGCTCTGCCGCATCTCCTCGATCCGCACCTGGTAGCGCGCGAACACGTCGTTTTCCGTGCGTGTCGGCACTTCGAAATCGAATTTGTCGTAGCTCGAATACGGCTGGTCCTTGCGCGTATCGATCTTCAAACCCGCCGCGCGCAGCATCGGCCCGGTGACTCCCAGGTCCAGCATGTCCTCCAGCGAGATGAACCCTATGCCTTTGGTGCGCCCGATCCAGATCGGGTTGCCGGTCAGCAGGTTCTCATACTCATCCACCCGGCTCGGAAATACGTCGATGAACTTCTTCACCCGCTGGTGCCAGCCGCGCGGCGGCTCCAGCGCCAGGCCGCCGATGCGAAAATAGCTGGTCATCATGCGCTGTCCCGAGAACATTTCGAAGATCCGCAGGATCTCCTCGCGCTCCCGGAAGCAGTAGAGAAACACGCTCATGGCGCCGATATCGATGGCGTGCGTCCCCAGCCAGACCAGGTGGCTGTTGAGGCGCGTGAGCTCGGTGAGCATCACGCGCATCCACTGCGCCTGCGGCGGGATCTCCAGCTGCAGCAGCTTTTCCACCGCCAGGCAGTAGGCCAGGTTGTTCGAAAGCGGCGCCAGGTAGTCTACGCGGTCGGTCAGCGTCACCGCCTGCTGGTAGTTTTTGACCTCGCACTCCTTTTCGATCCCGGTGTGCAAATAGCCGATGTCCGGCTCGCACTTGGTAATGGTTTCGCCATCGAGCTCGATCAACAGGCGCAGCACGCCGTGCGTAGACGGATGCTGCGGGCCCATGTTGAGCACCATGCGCCGCGGCCCGGACGTCTGCGGCTCTGCGTGCTCCAAGGTCGCCATGAACTGTCCCGGAACGTCGCTCATCGCCTAGATCCTTGTACCCGTTACGGGATAATCTTTCCGCAGCGGGTATCCTTCCCAATCGTCGGGCATCATGATGCGTTTCAGGTTGGGATGGTTCCAGAATTGAATCCCGAACAGATCGAACACTTCCCGTTCATACCAGTTGGCCGAGCGCCATACCGGGGTCACCGACTCGATGGCCGGCTGTGCGCCCGGCAGCCGGCATTTCAGGCGCAGCCGCTGCTTACGCTCGACGGAGTGCAGTTGATACACCACCTCGAAGCGCGGCTCCGCGGGAAAACGGTCCACGGCGGTTACGGCGCTCAAACGCACGAATTTCTCATCGTACTTCAGGAATCCGCAGACGCTGACAATCTTCGCCGGCGCAATCTCCAGCGTCAGTTCGCCGAGTTCGTGCTTGCCGCCCATCAGGGCGTCGCCGTCAAACTTGTCCACGGCCGCGGCGGCGGAATGTTCGCGCAGATTGTCCGGTATCATTTTGAGCCTTTCCTGCCTGCGCCCCGGCCGGCCTGAGGGGCCCAGTCCAACGCGCCCTTTTTCCAGATGTAGAAGAATCCGGAAAGGATCAGCACCACAAATACCAGCATCTCGATAAATCCAAACATCTTCAGCTCGCGATAAACGACCGCCCACGGGTACAGGAAAATCGCCTCGATATCGAAGACGATAAACAGCATCGCCACCAGATAGAACCTCACGCTGAAACGCCCGCGCGCATCGCCGGTCGGTACGATGCCCGACTCGTACGGCGTATCCTTGACCTTATTCCGAACGCGTTTCCCGAAGGAATAGGAAATGACGATGAGAGCCGCCGCGATCACCACCGCGAGGATTGCCTGTATCAGGACAGGGAAGTACAGCTCGGTATAGGATCCGTTTGGCATGTGTATTAGGAATTGATGGGGCTCAAACTTGACTATAATGGTTGCAAAACGGGAGTGTCAACCAATACATGCCGATAGAGATCGTTCTCAACGGCGAACGCCGCGCAACGCCCGAGGGCCAGACAGTTCTGGGTTTACTCCAACAACTGGAACTTGACCCGGCGCGCGTCGCCGTGGAGCTGGACCGCTGCATTCTGAAACAGCCGCACTGGGCCGGCACCGTTTTACGCCCCGGCGCGGAAATCGAAATCGTCCAATTCGTCGGCGGCGGGTAATTTACAAAACGGGTTCGCATGGTCGAACACCTCCGCCCCCCGAAGACGTCGCTCCCATACGGTCGCGGTCCGGTGACGTCGTCCGCGCCCGCACACCACCGCGCGCGTAAGCAAGCGGTCTAACCGGAGTCCGTTACGCGAAGCTGCGGATGGCGTGGGCCTCTTCCTCGTGCACGTCGAACACCGTGTACAGTTTGGTAATCTGCAGCAAGTCCTTCACCCGCTTGGTCAGATTCAGCAGCTTCAATTGGCCGCCGCTGTTGGTCACGGTAGTAAAGCCCGATACCAGCTCCCCAATGCCGGAACTGTCGATGTACGATACTTCTCCCAAATTGAGCAGGATTTTCTTCTGGTTCTTCGACACCATGTCGCGCAAGGCGTCGCGCAACGTGCTGGAACCCTCACCCAGGGTGATCCGGCCCGCCACATCCACCACGCTCACGTCCCCCACCTGCCGAGTATTCAACTTTACGCTCACTGAACTCCTCCCTCACTGAAAGCTGCGGTTACCTGGCCGCCATGTACTTGACCAAGACAAATTCCATCCCGGCGGGTTCCAGACGGTGAATCTGCAATTCGTCCATGAACGACCGCATGAGAAAAATACCCCTGCCCGAACTGCGCAGCAGATTCTCCGGGGCCAGCGGGTCGGGTAGGTGTTCAAAATCGAACCCGTCCCCCTCGTCCGCCACCCGCACCGTGAACCGCTGCGAGTTCTTGACCACCGAAAACCGGACCTTCTTGTTCGCGTTATACCGGTTGCCGTGGACCACCGCGTTGACCACGGACTCGCGCACCGCCATCCCGATCTTCAGCAGATCGTCTTCTTCGAAACCCGCTCTCTGGGCCACTCCGACGGCTATTTCCTCGGCATTATCCACGCTCGCCAGTGTCGAATCGAGAAACCGCTCGACGGTCTCCGCTTCGTGCCGCGATTGTTCTTGCATACCAAGAGCCGGCCGGAATCGATGGCCAAGTCGAATGGTTAGAATAAATTACCCGTGCAGGGAATGTCAAGAAGCAAGGAGTCACTCTCTTACTCGCCTTCGGTGTGCAAGTGTTGGTCAGGGAACGGCGGCCGCGAGGGGGGCCGGCGCCTCTTCAGCCAGCCATCTTCCGTAGCTGCTTCTGGGCCAGGCGGCTCCATTTCCCGGTCAACCGCCGGCGATACCGGGGCGCCGTGCGGGCGGCTTCCGAGGCGCGCTCGTACATCTCGCGAGCCTCCGCCGGTTTGCCCAATCCTTCCAGGGCCTGCCCGTAATCGAACAGCCCTTCGGGATCGTAGGGCCGCCGGTCGATGTATAGCTCCAATTCATGGCACCCGTCCGCATACCGTCCCAGGGCAGCGTACGTGGCCCCCAGGTCCCGCAAGACTTCGCTCTGGCTGTGTCTGGCGTCCTGCTGCAGCACCGTTTGAAAGTGTGCCAGAGCGTCGTCCAACCGGTCCTGCTCCCGCGCGATGCGGCCCAACTGAAAATGGGCGTCGGTCTCCCCCGGGTCGATGGCTACCGCATTCTGGAACCGCCGGATGGCCTCGGGATACTGGTGGCGCTGCTGGTAAATCAGCCCGAGTTGGTACTGTGCCTCCCCATCGTGCGGATTGACGGCCGCAGCTTCCAGCGTTCGCCGAAAGTTCTGGCGGCTCCGCAATCCGGAACCCAGTTTCCCAATCTCCCCGCCGAGAAAATAATATGCGAAGAAGAGAAAGAAAGGCGAGGCCAGGTATCCCAGCACGAATTGCAGCGGCCCCCACAGAAAAACCGCCGCCAGCAGCGGAATCCACGAGAGGCCCACGACGCCCGCTGCGGTCCGGTTCTGGGTTCCGAACACGGTGCGCACCGCGAAGAACATCAACACCGCAAAATACAAGTAGGCCGTTCCGGCAACGCCCGACAAGACCGGCCCGTCCAACACCCGCACCGCCGCCAGCAGCGGCAGATTCGCGGCGGTCCACGCCATGGCGCAGCACGTCAGCAAGGAAGAGTAATCGCGCGCGAAGACGTCCCCCAGGCTTCCGGCCAAGCCGCCCAGCAGCTTGCTCAGCAGCAACGCTCCCGGAACGTAGAAAACCGCCAGCACTAAAAACGGCGTATAGAATCGAAAGGCGAAGGTTCCTCCCCCCAGCAGCCAGGAAACCGCCAGTACGGCCACGCTGGCGAACAGCAGGCTGCCGCGGTCCAAAATCGCGCTCATCGCGTCGGACGGCTGCCAGAAGAGGCGCAATAGAAATTTCGCGTTATCCATTCTTTAGTATGATTGAAACGTGATGTCCCAGCGGGAATCAACGATCGCCCCGCAGGCTGGATTCTCGCCACCCCCCCTCGAAAAGCTGGCCGGGCTGGAAAGCGCTCTCGGATCGGCCATTCGCGGCAAGCCCGAGGTGGTGAGGCTGTCGCTGGTTTGCCTGCTGGCGCGCGGCCACCTGCTGATCGAAGACGTGCCGGGCGTCGGCAAAACCACGCTGGCGCAGGCGCTGGCGCGTTCCGTTTCCTGCCGCTTCCACCGCCTGCAATTCACCAGCGACATGCTTCCCAGCGACGTCCTTGGCGTCACCGTTTATAATGCGCACGCGGAAGCCTTCGAATTCAAGCCCGGCCCCATCTTCAGCAATTTTCTGCTGGCCGATGAGATCAACCGCACCACGCCCAAGACGCAGTCGGCGCTGCTGGAGGCCATGAACGAAAGCCAGGTCACCATCGATGGCAAATCCCACTCGCTGCCGAGGCCCTTCATGGTGATCGCTACTCAGAATCCGGTAGAGCATCACGGCACGTATCCTTTGCCGGAATCGCAGCTCGATCGTTTCCTCATGCGCCTGCGCATTGGCTATCCCGATATCGCCAGCGAGCGGCAGATCTTACGCCAGACCGAGCGCGGCCTTCCGGAGATTGCCGCCGCCACGCTTTCCGCCGAGGACGTGGTGCAGTTTCAGGATGCCGTGCACCGCGTGAAAGTGGAGGAGTCGCTGGTCGATTATATGCTCGCGATCGTCGAGAGGACGCGGGCGCACGAATCCCTGGCGCTAGGCGTGAGCCCCCGCGGCTCGCAGGGGCTGTTTCGCGCCGTGCAGGCGCTGGGCCTGGTCGAGGGGCGCGACTTCGCCATCCCCGACGACGTGAAGCGGCTGGCCGTGCCCATCTTTGCGCACCGTGTGGTGATCAACACGCGAACCACGCTGGTGCCGCGCCGCGCCGATACGGGCGAGCGCATCATTGAAGACATTCTGAGCCAGGTGGAAGTTCCCCTGTAGATCGCTCCCCTATGAAGACAGCCATTATCGGCCTGCCGATGGTAGGCAAGACCTCCCTATTCACAATCTTGACGGGCGTGCATCAGGAAACGCATATCGGCTCGACCGCCGCGCGCCTGGGCGTCGCCAAGGTGCCCGACGCCCGCCTCGACGAGCTGGCGCGGCTGTTCGAGCCGCCCAAGATCACCCACGCCACCGTCGAGTACGTGGACATGCCCTCGATTTCCAAGGAGAACCTGCGCGACCCCGCCTATGTAGCCAGCTTGCGCGTGGTGGACGCGTTCGCCCATGTGCTGCGGCGGTTCGCCGACGAGACCATCCCCCACGAAAAGGGCTCGGTCGACCCGCTGCGTGACCTGGACGACGTTGAAACCGAGCTGATCCTGAGCGATCTCGTCGTTGTCGAGAAACGCCTCGAGCGCCTCGACAAGGACCGCAAGAAGATCAAGAATCCGGAGCTGGATCGCGAATTCGAGCTGCTCGAAAAATGTAAGAAGGCGCTGGAACAGGACCAGCCGCTGCGGCAAATGGAGATCGGCGCCGAGGAGGAAAAGCGCATTCGGGGCTTTCAATTCCTCTCCCAGAAGCCCATGCTCTACGTGCTGAATTTGGGCGAGGCCGATGCCGGCAAGCTGCACCAGCGGGAGGAGGAATACCGCGAGCGGTTGAAGCGAAGCCAAACCTCGGTAACGGCAGTTTGCGGCAAAATCGAAGCCGAGTTGGCGGAACTGCCGCCCGCGGACCAGCGGGAGTACCTGGGCAGTTACGGCCTGCAGGAATCGGGCCTGGAGCGTTTGATCTCGGCGACCTATTCCCTGCTGGGTCTGATGAGTTTCCTCACGGCCGGCGATACCGAAGTTCGCGCCTGGACCGTTCCCATCCACAGCACCGCGGTGAAGGCGGCGGGCGCGATCCATTCCGATTTCGAAAAGAAATTCATCCGCGCCGAAGTGGTGAACTGGAAATCTCTGATCGATCTCGGCGGCTACCCCGGCGTTCGCGAGAAGGGCCTGCTCCGCCTGGAAGGCAAAGAGTACATCGTCAAAGACGGCGACGTGCTGGTGATCCGCCATGGCTAAACTCATCGCCGACCCGGCGTCCACCCCCTCTTTGACCACTTACAAGCTGCTGATCGGCTCGGTGGTGCCGCGGCCCATCGCCTTCGTCTCGACGGTTTCGGTGGAGGGAGTGTACAATCTGGCACCGTTCAGCTTCTTCAACGTGATCTGCGCCGAGCCGCCAACGGTGTGCTTCTCGACCGGCTTCCGCATTCCCGAAAAGGATACGCTGGCCAACGTCAAGGCCACCGGTGAATTTGTGGTCAACATCGTGAGCGAGCAGATCGCCGAACAGATGAACCTCTGCGCCGGAGAATACCCGCACGGCGTCAGCGAATTCGAGGTCTGCGGCCTGACGCCGGTAGCCAGCGGCGTGGTAAAACCTCCGTTTGTCGGCGAATCGCACGTAAACATGGAATGCAAGCTGGTGCAGACCGTGGAGGTCAGCACGCGTCCCCGAGGCGGAACGCTGATCATTGGCGAGGTGGTGCGTTTTCACATCGACGAGGCGGTTGTCAAAAATTTCCGTGTCGACGCGGACAAGCTGCGCGCCATCGGGCGCATGGGCGGCAACGAGTATGCGCGCACCCGCGACCGCTTCGAGATGATCCGGCCGTAGCGCGTAAAGGGGTCAGGCCTTCTGATAGAGTATTCCAGATGACCCTGGGAGCGGAGATCCCGAACATTGACTTGAAGCGCCTGCGCGAGGAGGATTTCGCCGCCATCCACCGCGCCTGGCTCGATCACCTGGTTGTCTGGTTTCGCGGCCAGCAGCTCACCGACGACGACCTGATCGCGTTCAGCCGCCGTTTCGGCGAGCTCGATTGGGCGCCCATTCAGGAAACGGGACGGCGCTTTGTCGAAGGGCATCCGGAAATCTACGTGGTCTCCAACGTGATCGAGAATGGCGTACCCATCGGCAGTCTGGGCGCGGGCGAAGCCGTTTGGCACACCGATATGTCGTATCTGGAGCGGCCCCCGAAGGCGAGTCTGTTGTACGCGCTGGAAGTGCCGGTTCGCGGAGGCAACACGTATTTCTGTAATATGTATGCGGCGTATGAGTCCTTGCCGGATTCGCTCCGGCGGCGGATCTCATGCCTCACGCTGAAGCACGATGGCACCTACAATAGCGGCGGTTACGTCCGCCAGGGCGTTGACGCGGTGGATGATCCCGTGATTTCTCCGGGCGTTTATCACCCGCTGGTGTGCACCCATCCCGAGACCGGACGCCGCGCCCTGTACCTCGGCCGCCGGCGCAATGCCTACCTGGGTGGTCTGCCGCTGCCCGAATCCGAAGCTCTATTGGATGAGCTGTGGTCTTACGTGGACCGGGAGGAGAATGTCTGGGGGCACGAATGGCGGGTGGGCGATGTGGTGCTGTGGGACAACCGCTGCACCATGCACCGCCGCGATCCGTTTGACGCCGCGTTGCGGCGCGTTTTGCATCGAACCCAGATCCAGGGCGAGATGGTTCCGCGCGCGTGACCAAGCTCCGTCCTCCCCGAGTCGTCCTGGCGCTGCTTTGCGCGCTGTACCTCATCCTGTTCGTGAACCGGGTGAACATTTCCACCGCTGCTCCTCTCATGAAAGCGGACCTCGGGCTCAGCAACACGCAACTGGGCCTGGCCTTTTCGGCATTTGCCATTCCGTACGCTTTTTTTCAGCTCGTCGGCGGATGGGTCGGCGATAAATTCGGCCCGCGTCTTACCTTGTCGGCCTGCTGCGCCATTGTGTGCGCCTCGACGATCCTTACCGGCGCCGCCGGCGGTTTCGTTTCGCTCTTCTCGCTGAGGCTGGCCTTGGGCTTCGGCGAGGGCGCGGCTTTCCCCACGGCCACGCGGGCCATGTCCAGTTGGACCCCGGCGGGAAGTTGGGGTTTCGCGCAGGGCATCACGCATTCGTTTGCGCGCATCGGCAATGCCGCCACGCCGCCGCTGATGGCCGCGCTTTTGGCGGTCGCGTCGTGGCGCGCTTCCTTCATGATGCTGGGATTGGGGAGCCTCGTATGGCTCGTCGTGTGGGCGTGGTATTTTCGCAACGACCCGCGGGAGCATCCCGCCATTACCAAAACCGATCTAGCCACCCTGCCCGCGCGCGCCGCCGGTTCGGCGCGCCCGGCGATCCCGTGGCTGCCCCTGGCGCGCCGCATCCTGCC
>Ga0209698_10008414_pt1 | contig 10651 bp, 13 predicted proteins | sample LitLauG_LLR_2012_FD_187203 | JGI IMG/M metagenome (GOLD analysis project Ga0209698, IMG submission 187203) | Freshwater sediment microbial communities from Pennsylvania, USA - Little Laurel Run_MetaG_LLR_2012 (SPAdes) (version 2) | ecosystem: Environmental > Aquatic > Freshwater > Creek >... | reverse complement strand
CCGCCCCATCCGGCAAGTTTCGATCGTGTATCGGCCTATGAACCGGACATTGAATGACCACCCTCCCCGCTTGGGAAACCGGGCGGGGGTCCTCTTGGCCTTGGGCTACTTATCCACAGCGGCGCCAGGTGGCGATTTCCGCTTGTTCAACACAAGGGTCGCCGCGACCAGACCGATAGCCTCGTACGGACCCGTCAGCGCGCGCTCGGTACAAGATTCCTCATGGATCACGCCATGACGCCAGCGTTTGGCGTGCCCCCTCCCCTGTCGTTCTTCTCGGGACGAGCCACACAAGCGCGGCTTGCGCGTCACTGACCAACCCCGCTGAGCGGCGAATTCCAACCCCAGCCAGTGAGACCCAGAGCTGTCAGCGTCATCGGCGGTTTGGGCGGGGTCACAGCCAAGACGCGATCAATCCATCGACAATAGGACGGGTGGGCCTGGCCAAAGGCGACCCCTGACGGGGCGTGGTCGGCGGAGCCTCCGGTCTTCCTCAAGGGCTACGCCCGTGCAGACCGGTTTCCACCATCCACGACCTGTGTCCCCTCCCCCTCTCCCGTCCTGACCGGTCTCCAGATCGCGGGATTGGCCGTGATCCTCGCAAACTCGAGGTGATGACGATGGCGACTTTGGGCATGGCTTTTTCGGTTCTGGAGCACGCCGAACACTTCAGCGCGGTCGGTCGCTGGCAGAGCGTCGCCGACCTCTGGACGCCGGAGGAAATCCTCGCGGAACTCGTCAGCGTCGAGGAAACCAATCACGCGCCCTTCCTGCTCGATGCCGGGGCCATCTGCCACTTCGACACTCTGTTGCACGCCGATCGCAAACGCTGCGGGTGGCGGTGATGGGGTCAGGCCCGGAAGTCTCGGCAAGTCTGAGAGAAAGTTAGTAGAGTCAATGACTTTCGGCTTGGCCGGCGAATCAAGTTCATGGTATGTTCGCACGACTGGTCGCCTCGACCGTTTGCCGAACATGCCGCCATGAATGTTGCCTTTTCGACCCTGCTCCATGCCTGCGATCCGGCCCGCAATCACTGGCGCGCCTATCGCGTCGAGGCCGGCCAGGACCTGCTGGGCGATTGGTTGGTGGAAGTGACCTTCGGGCGCATCGGGCCTGGGGGACGCACGGTGCAGTATCTGGCCGGCGACGAGGATGGCACGCGCAGGCTGACTCGGGCGTGCCTGCATCGGCGGGCCTCGGCGCCGAGGCGGATAGGCGTCGCTTATCGCGAGCTTAGCCGGTTCGATCCGAAGGGGTGGGTGAGCAGTTCCGTTCGGTCATAACTCGCCAAGTATGGCGAATATGCTGGAAAATAGCCGACGATTCGCCGATAATGGCGAATTATGATGTTCGACGATCTTCTATCAGATGACGCGATCCTCACCGAACTCGGTCGGCGCCTGGCCGATGTCCGGCTGGCGCGTGGTGTCACACAAGCCGGCCTTGCCGCCGAGGCTGGCGTCTCGAAGCGCACCGTCGAGCGGCTGGAGGACGGCTCTTCGGTCCAACTCGCCAGTCTCTTGCGATGTATGCGAGCCCTTCGAATGTTGTCCCGCCTCGAACGTCTGCTGCCGGAGACCCCTTTAAATCCGGTCGATCTGTTGAAGCTCCAAAAGCGGCGTCGGCGGGCGGGTCGACAAAAGGCGGGCTCTGGCTCGTGGACTTGGGGGGACGTAGAATGAGGCGTCGGCCCCTGCCCTTCGCCCATTGACCGACACCTGATGTCGGAGCCTGCGCCCGGTCAGGGAAAGCAGCGGGCCAGAACAGCGTTGAAGGCCTCGACCACGTCCTCGCGCGATGTTCCGCCGGCGAGGAGGAGCGTGAGCGCGACCTCGTTGCGCTTGCGGCTGTCCAGGCGGATCACCCCACGCCCCGATGAGGTCGAGATAACCTCGGCTGGGGTCTTTCCTGACTTCTTGGGGGATCCTGACCTTTTGGGGGCGTCGGCCGCCTGAGCGAGTTTGCGGATCACGTCCTGCGGCGTGACCGGACCGCCCTCCCCGCTTGTTCGGTTGTCGGCAATCCTTTGGGCTTCATCCAGCATGCGCTGGCGGCGATCATCGGGTTTGAGAAGGGGTTTGAGCTGGGTGACGTGCTTGATCTTCAGGTCTTGCTGGTTTGAGAAGGCTCCCATGAGTGCCGCGGGCAACCGCGCCAGATCGAGATAGCGGCTTAGCCAGGTCTCGGTGACGTTGAGCCGCTGGGCCATGGTCTTCTGGCGGCCCTCGTAGTGTTTCTCCAGCGCGCGCAGATAGTCCCTGGCCCGTTCCAGATCGGTCAGATCGGCGCGCGCGCGATTTTCCAGGTCGGAGATGCGGAAAGCCTCTTCGTCGGTGAGGTCCCGCACCTCCACCAGGAACCTGAAATCGGCGTAGTTGTGCGCCCGGAGCCACGACACCGACCAGTGGCGACGCGCGCCGCAGATGACCTCGAAATCATACGCCGGGTCGCCGTGCAGGCGTCGCACAATGGCGGGTACTTCCTGCTTGGCCTGGGCCTTAAGGCTTTCGATCAGGTCGGCGCAGCTCGCCTCGGTGAGGGCGGCATAGTCGCGGTTGTGCTCGGACCACATCCGGCAGCGGGCGGGGTCTACCAGTTCCTGGGCGCGTGACACCAGGGCGCCGGACGCAAGTTCGGCCAGCCGGTTGTTGCGCCCCGCCAGCGTCCCCATGCCGAGCCGCTCCCCTGCCCTCTCCGCCACCCCTGGCGGCGGCGCGGCGGTCTCGACGACGCTCGCCAAGCCGGCCGCGAATCCCCGGTTTTTGGAGCTCATCAGACTGCCCTCCCCGTCGAAATTGCACCGGTGCAATTTTCTTCATTTCGATGTCCATGAGACGCTGTCATCAGACGTGTCCCTCCTTGCGCAATCGCGCGACATGGCTGGGCCAGGTCGAGCGGATATCCACCAGAATCTCTTCGTTGACCCCGTTCAGATAGGTCAGGCAGCGGTCGCGCACCGACTTGCTGGTCATCGGCTGATCCATCTCATAGACCGTCATCAGGCGGGCGGTGACGTTGTCGATCTCCGCCGAATCCTTCAGCGGCGTGCGGATAAGCGAGAGGCCGAACACCTGCCGCATGAGGGCGAGCAACTCGCGTTGCATCGACTTGTTTTCGTCGACCTTTGAGGCGACAACGCGCAGAAAATTCAGCGTCGGCGCCAGGTCGCGTTCGGCGAGGTCTTCGAGCGTTTCGTCGAGCATCGCCAGAAAGGCGGCCGTCGAGGAGAAATCCATCACTGTTGGCGGCACCGGTATGACGAGCGCGTTCGCGGCGCGCAGGACCGACAGGGAAATCGCGCCCAGCGCCGGCGGCGGGTCCATTACGACGACGTCGAATCGGTCGGCGATCGAGGCGATGCCGACCGAGAGCCGTTCGAGCAGCCGAGGGGTCCCGCGCGCCATGCGCGCCGCCAGCTCATATTCAGACTGGAAGAGCCGCAGGTTGGCAGGGATCAGCTCGAGCCCGTCGAAATGCGTTGGACGAAGCGCGTAGTCGAGGGAGGGGCGTTCGTCGTAGCGCAGGAAGGGGTAGATCGTATCGTCCTCGGTCAGATCGAGGTCAGGCACATACCCGAACAGAGTGGTCGCCGACCCCTGGCTGTCGCAGTCGATCAGGGCCGTGCGGTAGCCGCGGATCGCCAGGAACTGCGCGAGATGCACCGCGATCGTCGACTTGCCGACGCCGCCCTTGAAATTCTGGATGGCCAGGACGGCGCAGGGATCCTCCGGCGTCCGCCATGGGCGCGTTCCAAAGACGCCGCGCATGTCGTTCAATTGGCCCAGGCTGTAGCCGACGCGTCGGTTGGTCTCCGTCCTGGGCGGGGAGGGGAGGCGGCCGTCTTTTTCGGCATCGCGGATCGCCGCCGGTGTTCGCCCGACGAGCTCGGCGGCTTGGCCGATGGTGAAGGTCGGCTCGCGCCGCTCTCCCGCGCGCGCCGCCCGAGCGCCGTCGCGCAGGTTCGCAAGCACCGCGGCCGAGCGCTGCGCCAGCTGGCGGACCGGGACCGTCTGTTCCTCGCCGGGCGATGGGTAGGTCACTCTGGTCGGCCTCGCTATCGAATTTGCACTTTTCTCGCATGAGCCGCACGAGAAGCGAAAGTCACGCCAGTACGGCTCTAGTTTCGCAATGTGAACTAATCGTTAACGACTTAAGCGCGTGACATGCGGGACTGCGGCGCCAAATGCGCGCCTTGCCTGACCGATTGGGGGTCGTCGGGACCTGAGTCGACTCGTCAGGACATTGTGCTTGGCGCGATTCTCACTCCGAGTCAGCCCTCCGGAACGGACCGCCAAATCCGAAATTGCACCGGTGCAATTTTCCTTAGGCCCGGCCTCGGCGGGCATAGAACGCCTCGCAAAATCCGAGCCAGGATTGCCTGAGTTTCGCGCCGCGAAGGAGATCCAGCCGCGCGCCCATCTGTTCGCGATAAGCCGCGGCAATCAGGTCGATGTCCCAGCCGCCGCCGTGGCTTCTGGCGATATCGGCAAATTGCGCCGCGTGGTCGCCATATCTTAGAGACCCGGTTGGGAAGCCTTCTTCGGGAGAAGCGCCGATGGGTTGCGCGGCTTGCGGAAGACGCTTCGGAGCTATGGTGATGGTCTCGACATTTCCGTCCCGCCGCGGCGTCCGGCCGGCGGAGTGGCGCAGGTTCTCGTCGACCGTGACGATCTGTTCGGGCGCGTCCTTCGGTAGGAAGGTGAACTCAATCTCCGCCACGGTGCGGCCACGGCGGATCTCGCGCCACTCGACGGTGAAGTGCGCAAGTTGGTCGATCTCGGCTTTGGCGCGCTCCAGCACCTTGCGTCGCAGCTGCGCGAAATCCTTATAGAGCTCCGGGGCGATGCCGAACACGGCGCGCAGAGCGACCATGTCGCCGCGCCAAGTCGTATGCCGGCGATGGATACGCAGCGCGCCCAGTTCGTAGAGGCGCAGGCCGTAGGTCGACCGGAACCCCAGGACCGCCTGGCGGTTGAGCACGGCGTAGGTTTCCGACTCGCGGATGAGGCGACGGGCGTCCGGGGTGAACTCCCACTCGATCCAGCCGCTCTCGCCGTCTTCGTCGTCCGCTTCCTCGCGAGAGGATTGGATGAGCGAGAATCGCTTGGTCGCCTTGCGCCCGCGCCAGGAGAGGTCATCGACCGCAAACAAGGTCCGGTGCAATTCCTCGAGCATCTCGGAAATCCGTTCGTTGCCCTTGTGGCCGCGCCGGATGTCGGCCTTCCGCATCTTGTGCGGAACGGCCTCCCAGGCGTCGCCGCCGGCCGTCAGGATCATCAGAGCAAGCAGCCGCGAGGAGGTGAGGCTGAGGGATTGGCCTTTGACGAACTTGACCTCAACGAGATTGCCGGGCTTGGCGAACTCGTCGCCGGCGCGGGCCTGCAGAGCACGGGCTACTTTCATCGCTCTGCCGACGGCAGGGGGGGTATCTGCCACAACCGGCTCGGCGTCAGGATCAATCGAGAGGTCTTGTGCCACCGCGGCCCGTCCCATACCGAGAATCGCCACAATAAGGCGACCCTGACCTGACTTTGATATCAAGGTCAGGTCATGTCAATGTTTCGACGATATGGGCGATTCTCGCGCTTTCTCGACGACGTTACCCCGAATTCCACTCGGTTGGCAGCTTCGGAGCCCCCCCAAGAGGTCAGGTCCCCGATCGGACAGGCTCCCGCCCCCAGGAAGACAGGAATGGACCCCCAGGAAGGCAGGAAGACGCCCCCGTGCGGTCAGGCTAATTCCGACAACCCCTTGAGGGATAATAACTTTCGAGGCCCTGAATCGGAATCTTTAGAATCCGAATCCTCCGCTGCTGGCGCAGCGGCATTTTTAAATTCAGGTTCTTTGAGAAGAGAGGGGGCCAGAGCGATCTTCTCGGGCCGTCCATGAAAGCCTCATTGGAATCTGGAGGCCGTTGTGATTCTGGGCGCGTTCCTGGCGGGACGGGGCTCTGGGCGTGAACGCCACAAGCCGCCGGAGGCGTCTCGTCCATACGGCGACGATCCCTCGCGCAATCGACAAGGAGAGCTCGGCTCTATCGTCCATCGCGATCGGGCGCCACCGACTTGGGCCCGCGGTTCTGCACGACATCGGGCGCCTTCAAGGTTTCGGCGATCGTGCCGCTCTTCTCCCAGCTCGCGCCCGGCATCGCCCAGATGAAGGCGCGGAAAACGCTCGTGAAGGCGGCCTTGACGTTGTCGTCCGTGAGGGCGCTCGCGGCGGCCGGCGACAAAAGGGGGCGCATGTCCTGCATGAACGCGGGCCGGGCCAGCTTGGCGAACATGCGCTGTTCAGCTTCGGCGCGGCTGATTCGCAGATCGGCGCGAGCCAGATAGGTCCCGAAAAGCGTGATCACGCGGGCGATATCAAGCCCCTCCAATACCTCCAGCGCGTGTGCGAGGTCGAACAGGTCGCGGCCTTTGTCCCGTTGCAGAAGGGCGCGAAGCTTGGTCGCCAACATTTCCTCGCGCGAGAACGTGGCGACCCGCGCCTCGCCGGTGAACCACGGATTGTTGACGGCGTAGGCGATCGACAGGGGTGGATCGTACGCGTCGATCTCGGACGTATTGATCTCGATCTTCAGGCGAATTTGCACAGCCGGATTTTCTTCGGACGGCGCGCGGAAGCGAAGTTTCGGGGCCACCCGACTCTGGTCGAAAGTGGCGTGGCCGAGCCAGGGCTCAAGGACGTCGCGAAGTCGATCCAGGATAGCTTTGATCGGTCCGTGCGTCGTGCGAACCAGGTCGATGTCTTCGGAATAGCGGAGCGGGGCAGGGAAGTGGAGCTTGTTGAGCGCGGTCCCGCCGCGAAACCTCAGCTCTGTCGCCAGGAAGGGGTCGGAGAAAATCGCCACGATGGCGCGTGAGATGATCAGATCCTGCTCGACCTGGCGCAGCTCGGGCCACGGCGCGTGGGCGCTCCAGGCGGTAAGGTTCAGTTGCGGGATCATTCGTCAGGCTCCGGCTCTCTGCGCACGACCACTTTCCATCGTCGATCGCGTTCGAGCACGGGCGGTGCGAAATCCGGAAGGCGGATGTCGGTGGGATCGAGCTCGACCCAGGTTGGTTTCGAGGCCGCCATGACGGGAGCCAGCGCGTAGGCCGGAGCGTGCTGTCCAATCCGGTCGAGCAGGAACCCCAGACGCTGCAATGTCGCGCGTTCGAACGCTGGCGCAAGTCCCGCCAAACGATCGGGGCGCAGCTTGGGCCCGAGCTCGGTGAGCACGGTGGCGACCTGATTAATCCCTCCGCTGGCCTGGATGTAGCGCATCAAGTCCCAAGCCGTGAGTTCAGGGCTGGCCAACTGCATGGACCCGCTTTCGGTCTTGTGGGGGATGATCTCGGACGTGACCGCACTAAGATCCTTGCGATAGTAGAAAACGATCCGCGAGCGGCCGGCGTCGACCGGCTTCAGCTGTCTGTTCGTCACCACTTGAAATTCCATCACCGCTTGATGGGCGGCGCCGTGCAGCTCGGCGGCCTTCAGCAGGCCCACGTAGTAGGGCTCGTTCAGGAAACGCATAAGGTCATCAAGGTACCACGAGGGCGGCGGCGCCCCCCAGTTCAGGAATTGGGGGGGAACAATCACGTAGAATCCGTTCCGCGGCCGCAGAAGCACGCCTTGCTTCTGGAGTCGTTCGGCGGCGTCCAGGAAGGCGCCATGGCTCAAGCCGAGTTCGGCGACGGCCTCATCTCGGGTAAAGGTGATGCTCCCGCGCGCCATCCGGCTTCGCGTGTAGGACGATAGCGTGGCTGTTCGTTCGATGGTCATATGCGTAAATCCGCGATGCGAGCGGATATACGCATATGAAAACAGCATTACCAGAGTCGTAAATTAAGAAATCCGCTGAAAAAGCGGATATTTGCATATAACACCACGTTCGAATTGAATCGAGCAAAGGGTTTTTGGGCGCGTCCCTGAGGGGACCGGGCTCTGGGCGTGAACGCCACAAGCCGCCGGAGGCGGCTTGTCCATGCGGCGACGATCCCTCCCGCAACTAAGGGCGATGAACTGGGGCTATCCCTCGTCGCGATCGGTCACGACCAGCTCAGGCCGGTGTTTCTCGACGATGTCTTTGTGCTCGCGATCGCGAGCGGCTCGCAAGGTGTTGAGGCGAACAAAGATGCCCTGGGTATCGCCGGGCTCTATCTCGGCGCCCCAGCGGCCGATCACCTCGTTCAGGCTTACGGTCGACCCGCAGCAAATGACTTCGACGGTGCGACCATTGAGCCGCGCGAACACGAAATTGCCCGCGACCGTTGGGGCGGCGACAGCACTCGCAATCGCATCGAAACGGTAGACGGCGCCGGAGGCACCCGTGATGTCGATGAAGGTTTTCACCGCGCCAGATAGCGTCGGGCGGACCGGAAAGCCAATGGGCCGTTGTCCGGCCACCCCGTCTCAACAGCCCACAAAGACCGGGCAAGAGTCACACGTCGGCCCGAGGAATAGACGAGCCTTCGGCTCGCATGAAAACCCATCGCCGAGCCCAAATGAAAACCGAATTTCCAAATCGTCGAGCCAGGGCTTGGCGCGGCGCGGGCGTCGTAGCCTGCGCGATTTTGCCGATTGCCGGCGTTGCCGGGCTGGCCATGAGCCTGCCGCAACCGGCTTTCCTGTGGAACGCCACGCCGAGCGAGCCGATCGGGCTGTATGTCCGCAGCCGGGCGAAACCTGAGACTGGCACGGTAATCGCCTTTCGGGCGCCCGCCGGCGCCTTTCCGTACGCCGATGCGCGCATGGGGTATCTGCGGCGCATACCGATTTTGAAGGCGGTCGCGGCAGGGGAGGGGGACCGCGTTTGCACAGCGGGCGGCGTGCTGACGATCAACAATCTTTGGCGCGGTCCGGTGCAATCTTTCGACAGCAGAGGCGTGGCACTGCCGGCTTGGCGAGGGTGTCGCGCGCTCGCCCCCGGCGAGTTCTTCGTGTTCTCCGCGGCCGTCCCCAACAGCTTTGACAGCCGCTATTACGGTCCCGTCAAGCGGGGCGCGATCGTAGGGGTTTATCGCCCATTGATCGTCGATGCGCACGCCACGCGGCGTGCCTGATGGACCCCGTCGCCGTAGCCTCGCTGTGCGCCTTACTCAGCCACGCGCCTGGTCTGGGTGCGACGGGCCCAGGCCTGCATTGTCCGGCGTCCGTCGTGCTTGTTTCGCGGCCATCGGTTAGGCCGAACGCCAGCGCCGGATTGATGGGGTTGGCCCGGATTGTGAACCTGGGCGACGGCCGTGACGGCATCGCCAGGGTCGCCTATGCCGAGGCCGCCAACCAGGGCGACAGCGGTCTGGCCGGCGTCGTCTACACCATCCTCAATCGCTTGGCGGACGGTCAGTGGGGCGACGACGTCGATGCCGTGTTGAATGCCCCGCACCAGTTCGAACCGGTGATGCGGGCCGGCGGCGACTGGCGCAATCTTCCGGACGTAACCGCGACCCGGCAGGCGCGGATCGACACCATCCTGAACCTCGCGTTGGAAGGGCGGCTGCCCGACCTGACCAACGGGGCGCGGTACTTTCAGAACCCGCGCATCGTTGCCGATCGGGCGGCTGCGGGCGAGGTTGCTCCGGGCCTGGTGAACTTCGGCGGTGCGCCGCCATCGGCCGTGATTGGCGCGCATAGTTTCTACGTCGCGGCCGGTGGGAGAGGGGGCGGGCGTCGCCCCCATGGCGTGGGGATTCGCGCGTCGCGAGCAGCGGCCGACTCGATCTTTGTCGCGGAAAATGCCGGCGAACTGGGCGGTGGCTCTGGTCCCAATCCCCGTTCCGACATCCACGCCACACCGGCCGCGAACCGGGAATCCGGTGACCACGCGGAGCGTGATCAGCGTTCGCCGACCGGACCGATGTTCGTGTTTTCGACGACCTCCGGCGACGGCAATTGACGCTAGGTCAATTTGTTCAAGTCTGCGGCGATCTCGTCGTCGGAAACGGCCTCGCCAGGCTCGTCCGCGAGAGCACTCTCAGCCATCGCATCGAAGTCCGGGAGGGTCTCGCCGGTCGCATGCAACGCCTCTTCGATCCCCTCGTTCGCCAGTCCTCCGCGGCGCAAGGAGAGGACAACGTCGCCGAGCAATTCGCGCACGGTGAGCCGGTCCCGCATGCTGTCGACCCGTCGATCGAGGATGTCGGTGAGCATGGCAAGGACGGCACCGTCGCCGTGTGTTTTCGCCTCTCCAGCCTCGGCGAGAAGCGCGCCGCCGATGATGATCTTGCCCCGGGTTTCTCGTTTGCGCTGGTTGATCGACCACAAGGCTTCGAGCCGTTCGACCCTCGCTTTGAGGACATGGAAACGGCGCTCGTCGTCCTCGATCTGATCGAGCGGAATGGTGTTGCGCTCGGTGTGAATTCCGCCGGCGCCGAGATCCCGCATCGCCCCTTCGAGCTCATCGAGACGGCGGGTCAGGGCGGCTTGTTCGGTGGCCCGGGCACGCAGGTGATGCTCGTCGGAGCGGGTGTCCCTAAGGCCCTGACGCCGATCCTTCTGGGCCTGGGTCCTCGGGCGATATTTCGAACGCCGGGTGTTGCGGGCTTTAGGCTCGGTCATGGGAATCGGCGTAACAGAACGAGCGGGAAAGGCCATCGTGTTCCATCGACAGCGAAAAGGCCCCGGTTCTCCAAATCAGAGTCGACCCATGAATTGGGTACAATGG
>Ga0209698_10008413_pt1 | contig 10651 bp, 9 predicted proteins | sample LitLauG_LLR_2012_FD_187203 | JGI IMG/M metagenome (GOLD analysis project Ga0209698, IMG submission 187203) | Freshwater sediment microbial communities from Pennsylvania, USA - Little Laurel Run_MetaG_LLR_2012 (SPAdes) (version 2) | ecosystem: Environmental > Aquatic > Freshwater > Creek >... | reverse complement strand
GGCCAGTACGTTGGAGCCGGAGGTTCACGTTATGGGTGTCGGAACGTGGCGTCAATGGGTACTTGTTCTACCCGAGACAAGTTGCGCGTACCGCGAATTGGGCGATGGCCGACGTCGGCGCGCGAATATCCGCACCTTCCGCGCTGCCGCATCAGGGTGAAAGCGAATTCGATCGCGGCGGATTACTTAGATTCAGTAACTGATAAATGACTTATGGCGTATCGAGCGCAGCGTTGATGACCCACGCCAGCCGTGCCCCCGCCAGCGCCAGCCGCTCCTCGACGATCTGCCGCCCCTGCGTCACGTAGGTGCGCGACAGCATCACCCGCGGCGCCTCGCCCCCGGCGAGCCCATCGGCGCGGGCACAGTCCACGCCGTCGATGGCCAGGGCGAAGTCGCGGGCTATGGCGTTGGATTCCGCCGCCCAGCGCGCCGGTGGCGCGGCGACGCGGTCCGCGCCAAATGCGCGCGCCTGCCGCAGCAGGCGCGCCAGCACCGCGTCCGGAAGGTTGCCGTCCTGGGGGTGCAGGGCCAGGTTGACGAGGTGGCTGTCCCAGAACGCATGCAGGGATTCGCCGGAACGGGTGTGCCGCCGCCCGTTGCCCGCGCCGTAGCGGCTATCGTCACGGTCCGCCGCCTTGCCATGGGGGGCCACGCGGATCCGGGTGCCGCCTTCGGCAAGGTCGGCGGCGTGCAGCGGCTGATGCAGGTCGCCCGCCAGGTGCGCCACCCACTTGAGCGCCACGGCGCGCTCGGCGCGCGTGCGGCCGTCGTCGGCCAGCACAGCCAGCAGTACGGGCAACTGCGCGCTGGCGCAATCGCCCTGCGGGCACCACGCTGCGGCGGGCGCGTCCACGGTCGGTGCAGCGCCGCACACCGGGCGATTGTCGTAATGCCAGTGCGCCCGGTCACCCGGACCGCCGCGGATTTCATCGGCCCAGTCGGCCACCTCGGCCAGGTTGTGCCGCCCGGAGACCTGCCCGTGCCCATCGCGGTCGTCGGCCAGCAATCCGGCCACGGCGTCGCGCGCCGCAGGCGTGAGCAGGCTGTCGGCCACTGCGCCCACGGCCGCATGTCCGACCGGGCCCCAGGCCTGAGCGGCGCCGGGCAGCAGCCCGGCGATGGCCACGAGCGCCCCGAGTAGCGTCGCTACTCGCGCCGCTGATTGTCCGCAGCGCTCAGCGCTCCGCAAGATCGAGCCGGCCGGACCGTATCGGTGGGCAGTAGTAGTACGCGCTGGTCTCGGCCGTGGTGTAGTCGAGCAGGGCGTCGGTGATGCCGTCCTCCATGCCGGCCATTTTGCCCAGCATGCGGTCCGCGCGCCCCAGGTCGGCCATGAACGCGATGAACTGCAGGCCGTGGCGCAGCGGCGTGCCCCAGGGCATGGATCGGCGCCACATGAACGCCTCGGGTGAATAGTCCTCCTGCGCCGTCCGCTTCACGTGCGCCGACGGCGGGGCCGCCTCGATCTCTTCGTCGGATTCGCGTTCGCGCCCGATCACCAGCGACTGCTGGCCCACGGGCAGCGCGGCAAAGGCCGCGTGCCGGTGAACAAAGCGCTGCACCAGCGCGAAGCTGCCACCGGCATGCAGCGCGTCGCGCAGCAGCGCGGCTTCATGGGCCGCCCCGCCTTGGGGATTTTCCGTGCCGTCGCGAAAGCCGGTGAGATCGCGTCCGTCGCGATGGCGAAACAGCGCCACGGATTCGCCCGGCACGAACAGCGGCGCCAGCCGCGCGATAAGCGCCTGGCTGGCATCGAAGGCTTGCGACGGCGTCGCCGCGGGAATCAGCAGCCACAGGTCATGGGGCGTCGGCACGAAGCCGTGCGGCGGCGTGCCAATGTGCGCGATTTCGTGCAGACCGGCGGGCTGCACGCCCAGCCGCCGCGCCAACGCGGTTCCCAGGCCGACGAGTGGCGCCGGATCCGCTCCGCTGTCCCTGCCCATCAGTGGCAGCGTATCCATTACCTCGCGCAGCCGGTCCCGGCCGGCGCCAGGGCCGTGGCAAGGAGTAGCCAGGCGCAACTCCACGCTCACGGCGTGCTCGTGCGGCGGCGCAAAGATGGCCGGCTGTGCACGGGCCAGGCATTCCTGCATATCAAGCTTTTCGGCAGGTGGCTGGTCTGCCGCCCCGCCGCGCTCCAACGTTTCCATGGCTGCCTCCTGACCGCCTTGCCGCTGCTGCGCCGCTCCTGCAAGTGCGCTTCGCGGCGATTTTCACATTTTTCCGCCGTGCAATGACTCGGCGGTGCGGTCCCGCGCCTCGGCCAAAGCGGCACCGACGGCTTCCGGCGTCAGGGTCGGTGCGAAGGTCTCGATGAAGGACAGCGCATAGGCGCGCAGCAGCGTGCCGCGCCGTATCGCCAGTCGTGTGGTGTTGATCTCGAAAAGGTGTCCGGCCTCGATGGCCCCGAGTTCATGGTCGCGCGCTTCGTCGAAGGCGAAGCCGGCCACGATGCCCACGCCCACGCCCAGCGCGACGTAGGTCTTGACCACGTCCGCATCCATGGCGCTGATGACGATGTGCGGCTTGCGCCCCTCGCGGGCAAAGGCCGCGTCGATGTGCGAGCGGCCCGTGAAGCCGGGCTCATAGGTCACGATCGGATGGGCCGCAAGGCGCTCCAGCGTGAGCGGCCGGCCGTCGAGCAGTTCGTGGCCCTTGGGCGCGATCACGCAGTGCGTCCAGCGGTAGCACGGCAGCGCGACCAGCTGTTCGTATTCGGCGAGCGCCTCCGTGGCGATGCCAATGTCGGCCTCGCCGCTGATGAGCAGCTGGGCGATCTGGTGCGGCGACCCCTGGTGCAGATTGAGCGTCACGCGCGGATAGACTGCGCGAAAATCGTTCACGGCACCGGGCAGCGCGTAGCGGGCCTGGGAGTGCGTGGCGGCTATCGTCAGCTCGCCGGCGTCGCGGCCGGAAAAATCCTCGGCGGCATTGTGCAGATTCTGCGCATCGAGCAGGATGCGCTCGATGATGGGCAGCACGGCCTTGCCGGGTTCGGTGAGCCGTGTAAGCCTCTTGCCCGCGCGCTCGAAGATTTCGATGCGCAGTTCGTCTTCGAGCTCGCGTATCTGCCGGCTGACGCCCGGCTGTGAAGTGTGCAGCGCCGCCGCCACCTCGGTAAGGTTGAATCCGCGGCGCGCGGCTTCGCGGACGGATCGCAGTTGCTGGAAATTCATGGCGGGAGCTGACGGGTTCTATATTTGGAAATCGCATTATCCATTTCATTCCAAATCAATAAATGCAATTAACTTGCTATAAATATGCGATTTCCAAATATCAAACCGGGGCTGGCCGTGGATTCGACGTTCACTTTGGGTGTAATCGCGATGGCGATGTGGCACCGGCGGCAGCTGGTCAATGGTGTTGGATGTGATTTGTGAAACGCCGGGCAGACGGTCCTTGGTTCTGCAATCGGTTGCGGCCAAATTTCTGAACTGACGATAAACACTTTTAGTAAAAGAAAGTGGTGCAAAGCGTGCAGATAGGAATAGATCTTGGCGGAACCAAGATAGAAATCGTCGCCATCGACGCCGCCGGGCGGGTGCTGGAACAGGTGCGCGTGGCAACGCCCTCGGGCGATTACCGCGCAACCCTGGCGACCATCCTAGATCTGGTGGCCGGTGTGGAAGGTCGCCACGGCCCGGCGCGGGGCATCGGCATTGGTACGCCCGGTTCGGTCTCGCGTGCCAATGGAACCATCAAGAACTCCAATTCGGTCTGCCTCAATGGCCAACCCCTGCAGGAGGATTTGCAGGCGCGGCTGGGCCGGCCCGTGCATCTGGCCAATGATGCCAATTGCTTTGCGCTTTCCGAGGCCATCGACGGCGCGGGCGCGGGGAGCCCGATCGTCTTCGGGGTCATACTCGGAACCGGGGTCGGCGGCGGGCTGGTCATCGACGGACGCGTGATCGACGGCCCCAACGGGATCACCGGCGAATGGGGGCACAACCCGTTGCTGTCGGGCGAACTGTCCGGACGGGACGCGCCACGGCCCTGCTATTGCGGCCGCCGGGGCTGCGTGGAGACGGTCCTGAGCGGCCCCGCACTGGAAGCCGATCACGCGGCGGCCAGCGGCGGCGGGCACGTGCCCGCCGCGCAGATCGCGCGGCGGGCCGCGGCCGGCGATCCCGCCTGCATCGCCACCCTGGAGCGCTATGCGCGGTATCTGGCGCAGGCGCTGGCCGTCGTGATCAACATCGTCGACCCGGATGTCGTCGTGCTTGGCGGCGGCGTTTCCAATATCGACGCCCTCTACACGCTTGTGCCGCGCTACTGGTCGCGCTGGATATTTGCCGATACCGTGCTCACGCGCCTGGCGCGCAACCGCCATGGCGATGCCTCGGGCGTGCGTGGCGCGGCCTGGCTGCCGGGCGGTCCGCCGCGCGCCTAAATTTCGAAACCGTTCCCGCTTGCCGGAGCGGGCAAGGAGGGGCTTCGAGCCATGCCACAGCAGGTGCTGCCATCAGCGCTTGGCTGAGGCGCGATCAGCATTCCGTTTTCCGGTCGGCCGAGGCGGGGTAGGGGTTGTGCAGCGTGTCGACCAACTCGCGCAGCACTGCGCGTACCTGCGCCTCGCTGCAGCCCAGCAGCAGCGCATCCTCGAAGGCGTCCTGGGTCATCTGCCGGAGCTCAGCGTAATTTTCGTTGAGCACCTTGATCTTTTCCACGCAGGATACGGGCGCGCCGTCGTCGGCCCGCCATACAGGCGGCTGGCCGGACGACGTTACCCGCGTTGCAGGCCCGCTGGACGCGGCATCGGGCGGGGTGGCGGATGGGGGCTGCGAGCTGCTCATCCCTCAATTATGCCCATCCCTTTGCCGTGTCCGGACTCCCGCGAGCGGCGCCGGGGCCTGCGGTAGACTGGCACGCATGCGCCGCGCCTTTCCGCTGATGCTCAGCCTGCTGCTGTTCTGCGCCCAAAGCGCGGGGTTGCTGCACGGCATTGGCCATGCAGCGGAACACCGCGGCACCGCGCTGGCGGCCCGGGCTGATTCCGCTGCGCCGTTGGCGCCATCGGCGGGCGCATTGCGCGAGCCGGTACACCAGCCAAACTCCGCGGATCACCGCTGCGACAAATGTTTTGCGTTCGCGCACCTTTCCGACAGCGCGGCGCCGGAGTCGCTGGTCCCGCCCGCCTCCCCAACCAGCGACGCTCGTGCAGGCGGCCAGCAGGCTGCCCTGGTCGCTCGCGACGCGCCGGCCTGGCGCAGCCGCGGGCCACCGCGCGCCGCCTGAGTCACTACCAAGCGCCGCCGCGTACGCGTGCCCGGGCCTCCACGCCCCGGTGCGCAAACCGGCGGCATGGCCTGCCGTCATTTGAGGTTCCCCCCATGTTTCGAGTTCCGTCCTGGCTGGTCGCTGGCGCCTGGTGCGCTCTGCCTGGCACCCTGCTGGCCCAGGCGTTGCCGCCGCCTGCCGCGACGGGCGCGACGTCACTACCAGCACCGGCGGCAACAAGCCCGGCAACATCAAGGCAAGCACCCGCGGCGCCAGCAGCACCAACATCACCAACAGCACCAGCAGGCGCGCCGCTTTCGTCCGTCCCTGCGCTGGCCGGTGCGCCCGACAGTCAGCTCGAGTCGATCGAAGTGGTCTCGCGCCGCCTCAACGAGGCCCGCACCGGAATCGAGACCCAGCTGGGCGCTTCGGTCTACACGATAGACGCCGCGGCCATCGCGGCCATGCCCGGTGGCGACAACGGCCTGCTCAACCAGGCGATCATGCAGGCTCCGGAGGTCGCGCAGGATTCGTTCGGGCAATTCCATGTGCGCGGCGAGCACAATGGGCTGCAATACCGGCTCAACGGCATCATCCTGCCCGAGGGCATCAGCGGCTTTGGCCAGTCGCTGGATCCGCGCCTCATCTCATCGATGCAGCTCATCACCGGGGCGCTGCCCGCCGAATACGGCCTGCGCACGGCCGGCATCATCGACCTGAGCACCAAGAGCGGTGCCCTGGATCCCGGCGGCGCCGTCTCGCTGTACGGCGGCAGCCACGGCACGATGGCGCCCAGCATCAATTACGGCGGCTCATCGGGAAGCATCCAGTACTTCGGGTCGGCCGATGCCATGATCAACGACCTGGGCATCGAATCGCCCAACGGCCAGTCCACGCCCCTGCACGACCGGACCAAGCAGTACCACGGCTTTGGCTATCTCGAAAAAGTCATCGATGCCGACAACCGCTTGAGCCTCATCATGGCCACTTCCAGCGGCCAGTTCCAGATCCCCAACCGCGCCCGCGAGCAGCCCGAAGAGGGCTACACGGTTGCCGGCCTGACCACCTACGACAGCGCCGCGCTCAATGAAACCCAGCGCGAGCAGACCCAGTTCGCCATACTGGCCTGGCAGCACTCGCGCGGCGCGCTGGACCTGCAGACATCGTTCACGGTGCGCAGTTCCACCCTGCAGTTCACGCCCGACCCGGTCGGCGACCTGCTGTTCAACGGCATTGCGCAAGGCGCGCGCAAGAGCAACCTGGCCTACGATGGGCAGGTCGACGCCGCCTGGCAGGTCAGCGAGCGCCATACGGTGCGCGCCGGCGTATTCGCGCAGAGCGACCGCTCCACCAGCAGCACGCAGTCGATGGTCCTCCCGCTCAACGGTGAAATCCAGGCCGGCCCGCCTGAAACCATCGCCGACTACGGGGTGCGCAGCGAGTTCATCGGCAGCCTCTACGCCCAGGACGAATGGAAGTGGACGCCGGCGTTCACGCTCAACTACGGCCTGCGCTACGACACCTATGCGGCCTATTCCAGCGGCAGCCAGCTCAGCCCGCGCGTCAACATGGTGTGGAAGCCGCTGGCGCGGACCACCGTGCATGCCGGCTACGCGCGGTATTTCTCTCCGCCGCCCTTCGAGCTGGTGGGAAGCAACAATCTGGCCCTGTTTGCCCATACCAGCGCCGGACTCGAACAGGACAGCCGGGCCGACACGCCCCAGGCCGAGCGGGCCAACTACACGGATATCGGCGTGCTGCAGGTGATCAGCCAGCGGCTGACCCTGGGTTTCGACAGCTACTTCAAGCGATCCGCCCAGCTCATCGACGAGGGGCAGTTCGGCGCGCCCATCATTCTCACGCCCTTCAATTACGCAACCGGGCGCCAGTATGGCGCCGAACTCACCGCCAACTACGCCAGCGGGTCGCTGGCGGCCTACCTCAACCTGGGTTGGGGATCCGCCAAAGGCAGCAGCATCACGTCGTCGCAGTTCAATTTCTCGCCGTCGGACCTGGCGTACATCGCGGACCACTATGTTTCGCTCGACCACGAACAGAAGGTCACGGCCTCGGGCGGCCTGTCCTACGGCTGGGGCGACAACCGCCTGAGCACGGATTTTCTCCTCGGATCCGGGTTGCGGGCCGATCTGCAACTGCCCGACGGCGGCAGCATTCCCAATGGCCGCCGGCTGCCCTATTACTTCCAGGCCAACGCCGGCGTCAGCCACGTGTTCCGCGCCAGCGGATGGGCGCCCGTCACCGCGCGTTTCGATATCGTGAACGTGTTCGACCGGGAATATGAAATCCGCGACGGCACGGGCATAGGCGTGGGCGCCCCCCAATACGGACCGCGGCGCGGATTTTTCGTGGGCCTGTCGCGGCAGCTGTGACGGCTAGCGGGCCTGCGTGGCCTGCAGCGCCTGCGCAAAATCGGCGCGCAGGTCGTCGATGTCTTCTATGCCAACGGAAACGCGTACCAGGTTGTCGGCTATGCCCATGGCCGCGCGTCCCTGGGCTCCCATCTCGTAGAAGATGGTGTCGGCCACGGGTATGGCCAGGGTGCGGTTGTCGGCCAGGTGGCTGGAAAGGATGACCAGCCGCAGGGCGTCGAGAAAATCGAAATGGCGGATCCCCGCGTGCAGTTCGAAGCTGAGCAGCGGCCCAAAGGCGCCAAACAGCGCGGCGGCGCGCGCATGCTGGGCATGGCTGGGCAGGCCGGGGTAGTACACGCGCATCACCTGCGGCTGCTGCTCCAGCCACTGCGCCAGGGCCAGCGCATTGTTGCTGGTGCGCTCCACGCGCAGTTCCAGGGTTTCGGCGCCGATGGCGATGCGGTGCGCATCTTCCGCCCGCAGCGTGCCGCCCATGTCGCGCAGGCCCTTCTTGCGGATCTGCTGCAGGCCCCAGCCCGCGGGGGCGCCTTTTCGGTAGCTATCGAGGATGTTCGGGTAGCCCGACCAGTCGAACAGGCCGGTGTCGCAAACGGCGCCGCCCAGCGTGTCGCCATGCCCGGCGATGCCCTTGCTGAGCGAGTGCACGACCAGGCTGGCCTGCGTGTCGCGCGGGCGAAAGAGCGCCGGCGTGGTGAGCGTGCTGTCGACGACGTAGACCAGCCCGCGCTCGGCGCACAGCGCGCCGATGCCGGCCAGGTCGGCCACCTGGGTGCGCGGGTTGGCGATGGTTTCGACGAAGACGATGCGGGTATCGGCGCGCACGGCGGCCCCAACCGCGGCAGCGTCGGTGGCGTCGACCAGGCTGACGTCGATCCCCATGCGCTGCAGCGTGAGCATCAAGCTGTAGCTGTTGCCAAAGAGGAACTGGCTGCTGATCAGGTGATCGCCTTGGCGCAGCAGGGCGATCAGGGTGGCGGCGATGGCTGCCATGCCGGTGCCGAAGGTGACCGTGCCGCGGGCGTCTTCGAGCAGGCTGATCTTGGTTTCGAGGGCCACCGTGGTCGGGTTGCCCTGGCGCGCATAGACGTAGCCCGGCTTCTCGCCCTGGAACACTGCCGCCAGTTCGCGCGCCGTCGGGTAGCCGAAGGCAACCGCGGTATGCAGGGGCTTGTGCGCCGCGCCGTGCTCCACCCCGCCCAGGCGGTCGGCGTGCAGGATGCGTGTGGTGATGCCCGGTTTGCTCATGTGCTTTTGTGCCGGTCTCGGCGCTGCGGTGGCTGCCGCGATTGTAGGCGTTCGCAATCGGCGCGCCACCGGTATGCGCGGCGATCGCGGGCGCGCAATATCGCACGCAGTGCCCGCCGGCGGCTGGCATCGCACGGTCCAGATCGCGGGGCGCGCATCCGCGAGATGGCGACGCCGGCTGGCCGCCTACTCCCGCGCCGGCCGCTTGGCCAGCTTGCGCTGCAGGGTGCGCCGGTGCATCTTGAGCGCGCGAGCGGTCGCGCTGATATTGCTGCCGTTTTCCAGCAGCACGCGCTGAATATGCTCCCATTCAAGCCGCGATACCGAATACGTTTCCTCGGGCGCGCTTTCCCGGTCGGGGCTCTGCTCCTCCAGCAGCGCCTTGGCAACCGTGTCCGCATCCACGGGCTTGGCCAGGTACTGGCGTGCACCCAGCTTGATCGCATCCACCGCCGTCGTGATGCTGGCGTAGCCGGTGAGGATGACGATGTCGCAGTGGGGATTGGCCGCGAGCACCGGGTCGATCAGCTTGAGTCCCGACTGGCCGGCGATATTGAGGTCGAGCACGGCAAAATCGGCCACGAACCCGCTGCCCAGCAGCGTCGTGCAGGCAGCCACGGAATCGACCGTCTGCACGGCAAAGCCGCGCGCCGTAAGGGCGCGCGCCAGCACCCGCGACAGCACCGCATCGTCGTCGACCAGCAGCAGATTGCCCAGGAGTTCCATGGCAGCGCCGGGTTTCAGGCCGCCGCGGCGCAACTGCCGGCCGGCTGCCGTTCCGCCAGGGGAATGCGCACGGTCGCGACCGTTCCGCCGCCGGGCCGCGCCGCAAAGCCCAGTTCCCCGCCGCTGCGTTCCACCGCCGCGTAAGCCAGCACCAGGCCCATGCCCATGCCGTCCTGGCGCGTGGTCACCAGTTCGCGCCCCAGCCGCACCTGCACGGCCGAGGCGATGCCGCTGCCCCGATCGAGGACCTGCAGTTCGAAATCGGCCGCGTCCCAGCGGGCGGCGATCTCCACCTGGTCGGGGCTGGCGTCGGCAGCGTTGTTGAAGAGATTGAGCAGTGCCTGGCCCAGCGTTGCATCCAAGGCCACGCGCGGCCCCGGCAGCTCGCCTTCCAGGTGCAGCTGCGCCGTCACCACCGGCCGCTGGCGCCGCCAGCGTTCGATCAATTGCGCCAGCCACTCGTCGATCGGCGCAGCCACCAGGGCCTCGGCGCGGGACGTGCCTGCCTGCGCCGCCAGTTGCGTGATGATGCGCTTGCATTCCTGGATCTGCTCCTGCATGAGTTCCAGTTCGGGGCGCAGCGGCGCCGCCAGCTGCGGAGCGCGCAACAATTCCCCGGCCAGCACCGCCAGGGTCGCCAGGGGCGTGCCGAGCTCGTGCGCGGCTCCGGCGGCAAGGTTGCCCAGCGCCACCACCCGCTCGCCACGCAGCGCCGCTTCGCGCGCCCCGGCCAGCTCGGCGTCGCGACGCCGCACCGCGGCGGTAAGCCGCAGCACCGACCAGCAGATCGTGATGGCCGAGAAGACGAACACCACCCACATGCCGATCAGGTGGACCTGCAGTGCCTTTTCGTGGTCGTGGATATGTACCTCGGCATGCACGAAATTGACGAGCGAGTAGGCGCCGATGCAGGCGGCGGCAAGCGCGGTGGCAAGCTGCGCCTGCAGCATCGCCGCTGCGGCGGCAATCCACAGCAGGTAGAGCGATATCAGCGGATTGGTGGAGCCACCGGCGAAATACGCGATGGCGGTCAGGGCGGCAACGTCGAGCAGCAGCTGGGCAAAGAG
>Ga0209698_10008412_pt1 | contig 10651 bp, 9 predicted proteins | sample LitLauG_LLR_2012_FD_187203 | JGI IMG/M metagenome (GOLD analysis project Ga0209698, IMG submission 187203) | Freshwater sediment microbial communities from Pennsylvania, USA - Little Laurel Run_MetaG_LLR_2012 (SPAdes) (version 2) | ecosystem: Environmental > Aquatic > Freshwater > Creek >... | reverse complement strand
GCCGGCGTCGCCGAGTTCGAGGTGCAGGCCCATGGCTTCGGCAGGGATCAAAATGTCAGAGAAGACGATGACGGCGTCCACGCCGAGCCTGCGAAAGGGCTGGATGGAGACTTCGACGGCGAGTTGAGGCGTCTTGCAAACCTCAAGGAATGCATGCTTTGCGCGGATTTCGCGGTATTCGGGGAGATAGCGGCCCGCTTGGCGCATCATCCACACCGGGACACGAGGGAGGGTTTCTCCGCGGCAGGCGCGAAGGAATAAGTCTTTACGATTGATTGCAGGAGTCTCTGGGGGCATGTTCCGCCTGTCGGATTAAGGATAGCAAATCTGGGACGGTCTTGCTGATACGACTACTTGTGGGCCGCGAACTGTGCGAGTTCCTGCCCGTGTGGGCTATACTCGAAATGTTCAAAAAGTAGATGGCTTCTGCCATGCAGGGCCGTGGATAGTACTGTGCGTGCAGTGCTGAGCCGGGGGCTCAAGTGCAAAGCATGAATCATTTATTCCCAATTTTGACGGCGCTGGCGTATCTCACGAGTTTTGGGCTGTATGTGCGCTTTCTGGCCGCAGGAAATAAGCTCACGGGCAGATTGGGGACGGTGCTGCTGGGACTGGGGCTGATTACGCACTATTTTGCGCTCTTGGAGAGGGCCCGCGGTTTGCACACGGTTCCTTACCATGACTTATATGGGGCGATGTCGTTGTTTGGGTGGCTGCTGGCGCTGACCTATCTGGGGCTGGAGTTGTATCACCGGCAGCGGTCGGTAGGCGCGCTGGTTATACCGTTCGTCCTGATGTTCTTTCTGGTAGCGCAATTCGCGCCGGCGGACCGACTTTCTCCGCCGGATGCACACGGCCCCACGTTTGCCTTCCACGTGACGCTGAACATTTTGGCTTACGCGGCGTTCGCGCTTTCGTTTGTATTGAGCCTCATCTTTCTCGTGGAAGAGCGTTTGCTACGCAGCCACAAGCTCGGCGACGTGGTGTGGCGGCTGCCGCCGCTGGAACTGCTTGAACGCATGAGCCAGTCCAGCGTGCTGGTGGGGCTGGTTTCGATCAGCATCGGGACGGCGTTTGGGTTCCTGTGGGTATACCGGCTCAGCGACAAATACTCGTTTTACGATCCGAAGTATGCGACTACGGTGCTCGTGCTGATTTTGTATGCCGCGTATTTCCGGCTGGCGCGGACGACGGCGTGGCGAGGGGCGCGTGCCTCCAAGATGTGCATCTTCAATTTCGTGATCGTATTCCTGAGTTTTACGGTGGTGAATTTGTATCTGTCGCATAACCACCGGTTTTTTTAGGAGCGCAGGAACCGCAGCATGGAGATTGTTCTCGTCGGATTGAATCACCGGACGGCGCCCGTAGAGGTGCGTGAGCGGGTGTCTTTCAATCCGGAGCAAACGCGGCGGGCGGCCGAGGAATTGCGCGCGCGGGGAATTCTGGAAGAGACGCTGGTGCTCTCCACATGCAATCGCAGCGAAGTGTATGGCGTGCCGCCGGAGTCTTCCCATGAATGCGCGCCGGGACTTTCCAATTTTCTAAGCGAATTTCATTCGGTGCGTCCGGATGTGCTGAGCGTTTCGCTTTATCACCACTACGATCACGAGGCAGTGCGGCATCTGTTTCAAGTTGCGGCGGGGCTTGATTCGATGCTGCTGGGAGAGGCGGAAATCCTGGGGCAGGTGCGGGAAGCGTACCGTTTTGCGCACGAGCATGGCGCGACTGGTCCGGTTCTGAACCGGCTTTTTCAAGGTGCACTGGAAGTCGGAAAGCGCGTGCGCACGGAAACGGAACTGGGGACGCGGCCGATGTCCGCGGCATCAGCGGGCGTGAAGCTGGCGGAACGGATCTTCGGGAAATTGAGCGAACGCAAAGCGCTGGTGCTGGGCGCGGGAGCGATGAGCGAGCAAGTTGTCTCGCATCTTCGGGATCGCGGTATTGCACAACTGTATGTGATGAACCGCTCGCGAGAAAAGGCCGATGAACTCGCCAAGGAATATGGCGGGAAGGTTGTGGGCTGGGGTGAGTGGGACGCCGCGCTGCAAACGCCGGATGTGGTGGTGTCGTCGGTGAGCGCGGAAGAGCCGGTTTTGCGCCGGGACATCGTGGAGCGAGCGATGGCGGCGCGCGGAAATAGGGCACTGTTCCTGATGGACTTGGGTGTGCCGCGGAACATAGATGCCAAGGTGGCGGAGCTGTACAACGTCTATGTTTACAATACGGATGATTTGACGGAGATCGTCCAGCAGAATCGGAACGCGAGGGAGAGCGAGATTCCACACGCACAAGGAATTGTTGAAGAGCATGTGAGCAAATTCCTGTCGTGGCAGGCGAGCGTCGAATTGGTGGGGCTTGTGGATGCGCTGCGCACGAAGCTGCGCGAAGAGCGCGCGGCGTTCATCCGCTCACGAATGGAGCCGATGAAGCATCTGTCGGAGGCGGATCGCGCGCAGGTGGAGAAATTGATGGATGAGATGTTAGAGAAGGTTCTGCTGGAGCCGGCGCAGCGTTTGCGCGGCGAGAGAGAACTGCGGCGGAAGATTCAAAATGTCGAAGCGCTGCGCGATCTTTTTCTTTCGAACCGGGAGAAGCCGTGAGAATCCTGCGAATCGGCACGCGCGGCAGCATGCTTGCCAAATGGCAGGCGGAATTCGTGCGCAAGCAACTGTTTGCCGCGACGGGCATGGAAGCTGAGATTGTGATCATCAAGACCAGCGGCGACAAAATGCAGCAAGCGCCGCTGACGCAGATCGGCGGCAAGGGAATTTTTATCAAGGAGCTGGAGGAAGGGCTGCTGGAGGAGACGATCGATCTGGCGGTGCACAGCGTGAAAGACATACCGACAGACATTCCTTCGCGGCTGATGTTTCCAGCGGTTTGCCGGCGCGACGACGTGCGGGATTGTCTTGTGGGGTCCACGCTGGCGAACCTGCGGCAAGGGGCGCGTGTGGGAACGAGCAGTTTGCGGCGGCAAGCACAACTGAAACATCTCCGGCCGGACCTTGACCTGCGCGACTTGCGCGGAAACGTCGATACGCGATTGAGAAAAGTGGAGAGCGGGGAGTATGAGGCCATCATGGTTTCCAAAGCGGGACTTGATCGCCTCGGATTAGGAAAACGTATTGCAGAGGTGCTGCCTCCGGATGTGTGCATGCCGGCGGTAGGGCAGGGCGCGATCGCGGTGCAGTGCCGGCTGAAGGACACGGAAGCCGGGGATCTCTTGGCTCCTTTGGATGATGCGGAGACGCGGACGGCGATCATCGCGGAGCGGGCACTGCTGGCGGCAATGCAGGGCGGGTGCCAGGTGCCGCTGGGAGCGTGGGCGCGAGTGGAGCGAGGCGAACTCTGGATGGAGGCGTGCGTTTGCTCGGTAGACGGAGTGCAATACGTGAAGCAGCGCGCCAGTGGTCCACCGGAACAGGCCGCGCAACTGGGAGAACACTTGGCCCGGCTGCTGATTGAGGCGGGTGCGCAGTCCATTCTGGAAGAAGTGAGCCGGCAGCGTGGCTGAAGCAGAGCCAAAGAGTTTGGCGGGGAAGCGCATCGTCATTACGCGTTCGGCGGCGCAGAGCGAAGCGATTGCGCGGGACCTGACTGCTCGGGGAGCGATTCCCGTGGTGGTTCCGCTCGTGGCCTTCGCGGAACCGGAAGACTTCGCGCCGCTTGATGCGGCGATCGCAGAAATCCAGCGCTACGATTGGATGATTCTGACCAGTGCACAAGCGGTTCGTTCTGTCGTCAAACGCAGCGAGCAGCTGAGGCGTGGACCTGTTGGCGTTGGGGCCGAGTTGAGAATTGCCTGTGTCGGGCCTGTAACGGCTGAGGCTGCGCGGCAGGCCGGGCTCGCGGTTGAATACGTTGCGAAGAAACATACCGGTGCGGGTTTGGCCGAGGAATTGGGTGGCAAGCTGGCTGGAGCAAGGGTTTTGCTGCCGCGGAGCGATCGCGCCAATCCGGATTTGCCAGTGGCGTTGAAGCTGCATGGCGCGCAGGTCACGGAAGTAATTGCTTACCGCACACTGCGGCCGACAGCAGTGGATGAAAAGAATCTGCGCCAAATCGCCGATGGGCAAGTGGATGCGGTTTTGTTTTTCAGTCCGTCAGCGGTGCATCATTTTGAGGAGTTGGCAGGTGGTGAGCAATTGCGCGGTCTACAGGATAAACTGGCAATCACGGCGGTTGGACCAGTGACCGCGAACGCGCTGCGCGAAGCAGGTGTTTCGCGAGCGGTTGTGGCGGCGGATACTAGCGCCGCTGCGGTGATTGAAGCGCTGGAAAAGCATTTTGCAGGCGTCAGGAAACCAGCGCAGGCAGGAGCAAAGAAAGTATGAGTTTTCCAATCCATCGGCCGCGGCGATTGCGGCGAAGCGAGGCGCTACGCGGGCTCGTTCGAGAAACACGGCTTACCACTTCTGGTCTGATCTACCCAATGTTCGTGTGCCCCGGCGCGAAAGTGCGGCAAGAGGTCAGTTCCATGCCGGGCGTGTTTCAGCAGTCGGTCGATCAGATTGTGGAAGAGTGCCGCGAGGTGGAGTCGCTGGGGATTCCGGGGATTATTCTTTTTGGTTTGCCCGAGACAAAAGACGCGCGCGGGGCAAGTTCGCTCGGTGCGCAGGGCGTGGTGCAGCGCGCGATCGAAGGGATTCGCAAGGCGAAGTTGAAGCTTCTCGTGATTACGGATGTTTGCCTCTGCGAATACACGGATCACGGGCATTGTGGCGTCATCGAGAACGGCGAAGTGGCCAATGATGCGACGCTGACGATTCTTGCGCAGCAGGCGCTTTCACACGCGCGGGCGGGGGCCGATATGGTTGCTCCATCGGACATGATGGACGGGCGGGTGGGAGCCATTCGCGAAACGCTGGATGAACACAAGTTTGAGAACATCGCTATCTTTTCATATGCAGCGAAATACTGCTCCGGGTTCTACGGGCCGTTCAGGGAGGCGGCGCAGTCTGCTCCTCAGTTTGGCGACCGGCGCAGTTACCAGATGGATCCGGCCAATGTGCGGGAGGCACTGAAGGAAGTGGAGCTTGATCTGGAAGAAGGCGCGGACATGGTGATGGTGAAGCCGGCGCTGGCGTACCTGGATGTGATCTGGCGAGTGCGCGAGGCGTTCGATGTTCCCGTGGGGGCTTACAACGTCAGCGGTGAGTACGCGATGGTGAAGGCGGCGGCGAAGAACGGCTGGCTGGATGAAAAGCGAGTAGTGCTGGAGATTTTGACGGGCATCCAGCGCGCCGGAGCGGAAATCATTCTTACCTACCACGCCAAGGATGTCGCACGCTGGCTGAAGGCGTGATAATTTAAACGAGCAAACATGAGTACAGTGCAACCTCGATTGAAGCGCGAGCGGAAGCGTTCGCGCGAGATTTTTGAGCGCGCCGAGAAGGTGCTGGTGGGCGGCGTGAACAGCCCCGTGCGGGCGTTCCGGTCCGTGGGCGGAGAGCCGCTGATTATCGAGCGCGGCAGCGGGCAACATCTCTACGACGCAGATGGGAACGAGTTGCTTGACTACGTGTGCTCGTGGGGCGCGATGATCCTGGGGCATGCGAATCCAGCGATAAGCGAGGCGATTGCAGACCAGGCACGGCGCGGCACAAGTTTTGGAGTAACCACCGAGTTGGAGATGGAACTCGCCACGCTGATTACTCGAGCCATTCCCTTTATTGAGAAGATTCGCTTTGTATCGAGCGGCACGGAAGCGACGATGAGCGCAGTGCGGCTGGCGCGAGGTGTGACAAAGCGCGACTTCATCTTGAAATTTGAAGGATGCTATCACGGACATGCCGACAGTTTTTTGTCGCAGGCGGGATCCGGCCTGGCGACACTTGGAATTGCGGAATGCCCGGGCGTGCCTGCGGCACTGGCAGCGTTGACGCTGAACGTGCCGTACAACGATCTGCAAGCTGCTGAGCGCGCGTTTCAACAGCATAAAGACAAGATTGCAGCGATTATTGTCGAGCCAATCGCGGCGAACATGGGAGTTGTTCCTCCGGAGACGGGTTTCTTGAAGGGGTTGCAGGAAATTGCCAAAAAGAATGGCGCACTGTTGATCGTGGACGAAGTGATTACGGGATTTCGTTTGCAGAATGGCTCGGTGCAGGACCTGCTGGGCGTCGAAGCGGATCTTACGACACTGGGCAAAATCATCGGTGGAGGAGTTCCGGTCGCTGCTTATGGCGGGCGCGCCGAATTGATGGATCAGGTTGCGCCGCTGGGCCCGGTGTACCAGGCGGGCACGCTCGCGGGAAACCCGCTGGCGATGCGCGCTGGAATTGCGGCGCTCCAGCAACTTACAAAGCCGAGGTTGTACGAAAAGATGCAGGATCTGGCCCAAAGGCTTGTTCTTGGTCTGCGCGAAGAACTGGCAGACGCCGGAATTCCCGCACAGATTAATGCCATCGGTTCGCTTGCGACGATTTTCTTTACGTCGGAGCCGGTGAGGAATTACACCGATGCCAAACGGTCCGACACCAAGAGATATGCGAGATTCTTTCGCGAGATGCTTGACCGGGGAATATTCTTGGCGCCATCACAATTTGAGGCAGCGTTCGTTTCCGTGGCGCACACTTCGCAGGATATTGATCACACGCTGGCGGCGGCACGAGAAGCGCTGCATGTGATTTCGTCTGGTTCTGCTATCTAGACCAACAAAGGGAGAATCAAGAAATGGGCGAGGGTATCGAACTTCCTGAGAGCCATCACGAGGATCATCCACTGGTTCTGCCGGTCTCAATTACGATCTCAATCATGGCTGTCCTGGTCGCCGGTGTATCGCTGCTCGGGCATCGCGCGCACACAGAGGAATTGCTTCTGCAAAGCCAGGCAGCTAGCCGATGGACTCAATACGACACCAAGAGCGTCAATTCGCGCGGAGCAGAGCAAGCTTCTGACATCGTCCAACTCGCGGCCAGCCTGAACAAGGAACTAGGCGAAAAGCTTCGAGAGAAATACGCAAAGCTGCTCGAGCATTATCAAGAAGACAAAACGGATGTTCGCAAAGAGGCTATGGATTTGGAGGCCGAGCGCGATTTGACGGGGCGTAGGGCAGACCGGTTCGATGGGGGAGAGGCGCTACTGGAGATTGGGCTGGTCATCTGTTCGATTACACTTCTAACCAAGAAAAAATTCTTCTGGATTGGCGGCGTGCTCATCGGCGCCGCGGGCATTGCGCTGGCGGCGACAGGTTTCTTCCTGCATTAAATCAAGCACGTGCCGGGGGTTGGGAACCTCTCAAGAGCGTGATTTCTTTAGCGAGAAGCTCCAGCTTTCCAAGCAACTCCTGGTGGCGTACATCCTCGCCGGTCGGTTTCCTGCCGATAAACGTAAGAGTTCCGCCTGGCTCCAGCACACACTGCTCGACTTCGGCAAGTGAGTCAAAGCCTTGCTTCCGAGCTGCCGCTTCAAGCTGGGCTATGGTGATGAGTTCCTTCTTCAAATGCTGGGTGCGCACCTTGCCGCCTTCCACCAAAACGTCAGCTCGGCCTTCGACCAATTGGTCGAGCTTCCTGTGATCGTAGAGAAAGCGAACGACAAGATAGTTAGTGACGAGAAGGGAAGTAGCACCGATGATTCCGCCGAGAACGCTGTTGTCTTCACCGATGATGGCATTCTGGACGGTATTCGAGAGCGTCAGCAGGACGACCAGGTCGAAGGGATTGAGCTGGACGAGCTCGCGTTTCCCGGAGAGCCGGAGGCTGACTACCAGGAACGCATAAACGATGATCGGGCGGAGGATTTTTTCGGCCAGGGGAAGTCCGATGACGAACATGTCTTTCCAAGTATCGTGCATGGCAGGAGCGCCTCCTAGGGATCCCCCACGGATAAGAAAAAAGCGGGGCGTCCTCGTCGTGCGAGAACGGGGGGAGCGTAACACGCGGGGAATTGGAGTAAAAGAAGCCCTTTACGATGGGAAGTACTGACCTTTGGGACAGTCATATTTTCGCCACGTTTTCTGAATCGGGTGGATACACGAGCACTTCATTTTCGTATGATTAAATCGATTCGAACTCTCCCGGTTGACGAGCCGTCGCAGTAAGAAAGCAACAATTTGAAACGGAGGACGCAAGACTCAATCTTGCCTGCGATGCATTATTGCGCAGGCTAGTGTCGCGAGCAGCCATCAGATGAACCAACGTGCCCCCTTTGCGCCAGGCACCATGCTTGGGCAGGAACAACTTGCCACGCTGCTGGACTCCGTCCAGGAGTTGCTCACCATTCTCAGCCCCGAGGGAATTATTCAATTTGCGAGCGCCGGTTTCGCCCGCACCCTTGGGCACAGCACTGAAGATCTTGTGGGAAGCTCCATTCTCGAGCTTGTGCACCCAAACGATGCGGGCGGAGCCCGCGAATGTCTTCGCGATCTTTCAGTCAACCAGCATGGGACATTTGGGAGACGCTGCCGCCTGCGAGGCAAAGACGGGAGCTGGCGCTGGTTTGACGCTGAGGCCCGCGATCACTCGAAGGTGCCTGGGATTGAGGGCATAGTCGTCAGTTTCCGGGACGTCACCGATCTTCATCGCATGGAGGCGGAGCGCCAGGTCATCTCCGAAATTGTGCAGGCCCTCAACCAGACAGCCAACCTGGACGAGTTGTTAGGGGGCATCCACCTGGCACTGAAGAAAGTCGTCTATGCGGAGAATTGTTTTGTGGCGCTCCATGATGAGGTTGCGGACGCTTTTACTTTCCCCTTTTTCGTCGATCAAGTCGATGTTGCGCCGGCTCCGCAAAAAGTAGGCCGCAGCTGCACTGCCTATGTGTTTCGCACGGGATCACCCATGTTGATCCCCCAGAACGAGTTCGACCGGCTCGCGGCCAAAGGGGAAGTGGAGCTTGTCGGATCGCAATCGCCCTCGTGGCTGGGAGTTCCGCTCAAGACGCCGACGGCGACCATTGGCGTTCTCGTAGTCCAGCATTACCAAAGCGAAAATGCTTACGATTTGCGCGATCTCGAGTTTCTAAGTTCCGTCGGGGGACACATTGCGCTGGCAATCGAGCGGCGGCGCGCGGAAGACGCTCTTCGCAAAAACGAAGAGATGTTCCGGTTGCTGTTCACTTACAATCCGCTCCCCACGTGGGTGATGGACAGGGAATCACTGAAGTTCCTGGAAGTGAATGAAGCCGCCGTTCGCCAGTATGGCTATTCGCGGAATGAGTTCAAGCGCATGACCGTCTTGGACTTTCGCCCCGAGGAGGAACGGGCAAAATACCTTGACCAATTGAAATTGATTCCTCACGAAGGGCTGTATCACGGAAATTGGAAGCATCGCAAGAAAGACGGAAAAATCATTCAGGTCGAAACCATTTCGCACGAATTGGAATATGCCGGAAGGCGAGTCCGGCTGGTGGTGGCGCAGGATATCAGTGAACGCCACATTCTCGAGCAGCAGCTTCGGCAGTCGCAGAAAATGGAAGCAGTGGGAAGACTGGCGGGCGGAGTTGCGCACGACTTTAACAATCTGCTGATGGTGATCAAGGGGCACACGGAGCTGCTCGTCAATACCCTCCCTTCCGACGAGAAGTATTCGAGAAAGATTGAACAGATCGATCGCGCCGCGGATCGCGCGTCGGCTCTTACACGCCAGCTTCTCGCATTCAGCCGGTTGCAGGTCTTGCAACCGCAAGTCATTAACCTGAACGCGGTCGTCGAGGAAATGGGAAAGCTGCTTCCCAGGCTGATCGGCGAAGACATTGAGCTGGCGATCCGCGGTTCCGTGGATCTCGGTGCGATACGTGCGGACGCCAGCCAAATGGAACAAGTGATTATGAATCTGGCGGTCAACGCGCGTGACGCCATGCCCAACGGGGGGCGCCTGCTGATTGAAACCTCGAATGCCGAACTGGATAGCACCTACAACGCCGTGCATCCCATTGTGCGGCAGGGCCGGTACATTCTACTGGCTGTTTCCGATACCGGAATGGGAATGAATGCCGAAACGCAGGCGCGGATATTTGAGCCTTTTTTTACGACTAAGCCACAAGGCAAGGGCACGGGGCTGGGCCTCTCGACAGTGTACGGTGTCGTGAAACAGAGCGGCGGCTTTATCTGGGTCTACAGTGAAGTGGGGAGAGGGACTTCGTTCAAGATTTATCTGCCGCGGGTGGATCAGGCCGTCGAGCGCACCGGGGCTGTGCGAGTGGTGTCGGAAGCGCCGCGGGGAACGGAAACGATCCTGCTTGCCGAAGACGAACAGGACGTTCGCGAAGTGGCGCGCGAGTTTCTGGAATCCGGCGGATACACCGTGATCGAAGCGCGCGACGGCACGGATGCGCTGAAGAGAGTCGAGAAATACGATGGGGCCATCGACTTGCTTGTGACCGACATGGTCATGCCAGGAATGACCGGGCAGGAACTGAGTGCGAGACTGCTGGAGCGTCGTTCGGAGATACGTGTTCTCTATATGTCGGGATACAGCGAGCGGGCTGCAGCCGATTCTACGCGTGGCGACTCCGCGATTCGTTTGCTGACGAAACCATTCAGCCGCTGGGCGCTGCTTCGTGCGGTGCACGAAATCCTGAAACAACCCTGAGGCTCCGGCAGTTCCCAGCAATTCTTCCGCCATGCGGCTACTGGTGGATTCTAGCGTAACTTCGGATGTTTTCTATGCCAGTCGGTGTGCGCTTGGAATGTGCGACCTGCCTGGAT
>Ga0209698_10008411_pt1 | contig 10652 bp, 9 predicted proteins | sample LitLauG_LLR_2012_FD_187203 | JGI IMG/M metagenome (GOLD analysis project Ga0209698, IMG submission 187203) | Freshwater sediment microbial communities from Pennsylvania, USA - Little Laurel Run_MetaG_LLR_2012 (SPAdes) (version 2) | ecosystem: Environmental > Aquatic > Freshwater > Creek >... | reverse complement strand
GATATTCGACTTGCCGCAGCCGTTCGGCCCGATGATGGCGGCGATGCCGTCGCCATGGAACTTGAGTTCCGTGCGGTCACAGAACGACTTGAACCCGAGAATCTGAAGCCTCTTCAGTTTGAGCAATGCATTAACTCCAGGTGGCCAGTGGTCATTTGCCGGTGCTGTGGGTGCCCCATGTCTCGCCGCTGTTGCGAGACGTGGGACTCGGGTGCCCTAGCGCTGGCCGGTTTTGCCAGAAGTAGGGATTTTCGTATAAGTCGGATGTGTTTACCAGACGGATTCCTCTTCCGCCCAATCTGTTGCATTCGCCATCCGAGCAGCCGCTCGCCACACCCCAGGCTGGATAGGGCGGGCACAAATTAAAGCTACTGTACCGACCAAAAAGAGGCGGCGTCAAGCAATATAACACTATATGTAGTGTGGGGATACGGGATACCGCCTTGTATTGCACAGTCATTGCAGCAAATGCGCAGTTTCAGGGTGGAGAGGAAAGACGAGGTGGGAGGATCGCGAGAGCAAAATAAGGCTAGCGCATGGCGAGAGGGAGTGCAATGGAGAATGTCAGCTCTACTTCCTTAAGAACTGTCGCCGAGCCCGGTCCAGACTGAGCGCGAAGCATTTTTCGCTCTCGGCCTCGGCTTGAGGAGTGATCACGAGGACATTGATATCTAACGAATTGAACCCTGGGGCGCGAATCTTTGTAGCGGTGTCAATCGCGTCCGCCACCGTTTGGAAGGAAACTCCTTCATCGGAACGCAAGTAGAGGTCGCGGCGTGTCCGCGTGCTGTAGATCGCCGAAAGTCGGCGTGGGAGATCCGTGAAACTTACCGGCTCCGTATTGATGAACAATTCGCCGCTCTTGGTGACGCGCAACACGATGATTCGATCGGACAGCACTTCGGGTTGACAAGGAAAAGACGGCAGGAGTACGCGCAAACCTGTCGGAGCCCGATAGGGGTGAAAGGGCGTGAAGAGAGTGACAACGCAGGCCAGCACCGGCGCCGCGAGGGGCGCAAAGGGCGGCAAGCTTGCAAACTTCCTCCTTAAGGGAAGCGTCTGGGCAAACTGGAAGGAGTGCATGCCGCCAGTGGCGGAAGTTTGAGGCGAGAACGAGGTGCTGGTAAGGCTCTCGATGCGAGTGCGCAATAGGTTGTGGACGATTGTAGCGGGCACGGCAACGACGATCCCGGCTAGCGTCGTGGTGAATGCAAAGGCAATTCGCGCCGAGATCCAGCCGGCGAAGTCGAAGTAGTCCATGGCAATGTTGCCAAAGAACAACTTGCATAAAATCCCGTACGCCGTTCCCGCGAGACCGAGGAATGGGGCGGTGGAGGCGATTGACTTGAGGGTTCCCAGACCCTGGCTCAAATCCGCGACGAGCTTTCTTCTGTTTCGAAGGTGGTCAGTACTAGGTTCAGGCCCGAAATCGCGTAATTCGTGGCGGGACAGGTAACGGCGTAAGAAGCGGATGAGGACAAAGAAGGTGTAGGCCAGCATGAGCGCGAGGCCGAGGTAGATGGCGTGCTCGACTACGTCCGACGAGCGCCAGATATCCCAGGTACTCCACTCGCAGTCTTCGGTTGGCAACAAGCTGAGACAGGCTTTGGGCATCGGCGATTCTTGCTCCTCTTTTGATGCCTACAAAGAAAAGACACCGGGAGAGCGGCTACGGTTCCAATCGAGTGTCGGTACGACTGGCCTGGGTCCCAGCTTGTGGCTGAAGAGCTTTGACAATGAGCGCCGAAAGGGCGGCGGCTTCAGCCGCGCCGTAAGCTGTCTGCAGCCAGCGGCCTTTGGGCCCTGAGGACCGACCTCAGCGGCTGAAGCCGACGCCATAAAGGCCAATGTTCGGCACGCCTGAAGGCGTGCCCTTTCAAGGATTGCGACTGTAACGCGAATCGCGAAACACGACCACTCGGCAGAGAACTTCATATACGCCGATCCCGCCAAAGATGTATCCTTTCGCACATTTGAGCTTAGACACCCCCGATACGACCGCCGCGCCGCAACTGCGCCGTAATTCGCTCGGCCTGCCTGAACTCGTCTTTCACGGCATCACCCACATCGCGCCGGCCACCAACGTGGTTTTCACGTTCCCGATCATTGCCGCCAAAGCCGGTGCGGACATGCCGATCTCCTTCCTGCTGACCACGATCGTCTGCCTGTTTATCGCCAACACCGTTTCAGAGTTCTCCCGCTACATGCCATCGACCGGCGGATATTACTCCTTTGCCACTCGTGGGCTGGGGAGCCGCGTCGGATTCATTGCCACCTGGAGTTATCTGATCTACGACATCCTCGGTCCGGCGGCTTCGAGCGGTTTTCTGGGCTTCCTGCTCTCCGACACGCTGTACAGCGGATTTGGCGTGCGCGTTCCGTGGTGGCTGATCGCCGTCGCGACTTTTGTTGTGATCTGGTTTTTTACTTACTACGGTGTGCAGCTCTCCCTGCATACGACGGCACTGCTCGGCGGTGCGGAGATGCTGATAATGCTGGGGCTCGCGATCACATTTCTGATTCATCCCGGCCCCGGATCCAGTTACGCCGCGCCTCTGCGTCCAGCGTTCCTGCCCCACCACTATCAAGGAATTCTGGCGGGGATGGTGTTCTCGGTACTGGCGCTGAGTGGGTTCGAGGCACCCGCGCCCCTGGCGCAAGAGGCGCGTCGGCCGGGAAAGTTCGTTGCAGCGGCAGTCACGCTCTCGCTTGTGGCTATAGGCGCATTCTATGTGTTCGCGTCCTACGCCAGCGCGATCGGCTGGGGCACCGGCAACATGGATGCCTTCGCTTCCGATGCAAATCCCTATTACGCGCTTGGCCACAAACTCTGGGGAGCCGCATGGTGGTTGGTGGTCCTTGCTATTACGAACAGCGCAGTCGGAGCAGGTTTGGCCTGCACCAATGCGGCGTCCCGCGTGATGTACACCATGGGGCAGACGGGGACGCTTCCCGCCGCCTTCGGAAGAATCCATCCCGTGCACCGTACCCCCACGTTCGCGATAGCTTTCCTTCAGATTTGCGGATTGATCCCGGTTCTCATGGTGGGATTCCTGCTGCAGCCGGGTCACATCTTCGACTTTCTGGGTACGATCGCCACACTGGCTGCGATCGTTCTCTACGCCATGGCGAACGTTGCGCTAACTGCGTACGTCAGACGCGACCTACCGCAACATTTCAGTATTTGGCGCCACTGTATTGTTCCCTGGATTGGAACCCTTGCCTTGGTGCCGGTGTTCTTCGTGACGCTGTATCCCGTTCCCGCATGGCCAACGAACATCACCCCGTACTGCTTTGTGCTGCTTCTGATTACTGGAATTGGATACATGTATTGGCTTTCGTCGAAGAGTCCAGAGGCGCTGCAACGTGGAGCCACTATGCTGGTGGGCAGCCCGATCGACGAAGCAGGCGATGTGGAGTGGGAGGGGATGACCCGAACTCGCCTTCCAGCCGAACGCTAGGGAAAACTTGCCCACAGATACCACGGGGACAGCCGAAGGCGGCTGTCCCCACATGTTTCGAGGCGATGCCGGCTACCCGAGCTTCTCGAAGAACCGGCAAATCGTTTCGATCCCGCGGTAGAAGTTCGGGATATGGAACTTCTCGTTGGGGGCGTGCAGATTATCGTCGGGGAGACCGAAGCCCATCATCACCGATGGAATCTTCAGCACGTCCTGGAAGTCGGTGACGATTGGAATCGAGCCACCGCTGCGGATGAACACCGTATCTTTCTTGAACGTGTCATGCAGCGCTTGCGTCGCGGCTTCGATGTACTTGTTATCGGTCGAGACCACGCAGGCCGGGCCTTTGCTCCACACTTTCACCTTCGTCTCGATGCCTTTCGGCGTGTGCTTCTTGATGAAGGCCAGGTATTTTTTCAAGATGTCGTCAGGATCCTGGTTGGGGACCATGCGCATGGATACCTTGGCCTTAGCTTTCGCTGGAATCACGGTCTTGGCGCCATCAGCAACGAAGCCGCCGGGCATGCCGTGGATTTCAAGTGTGGGCCGCGCCCATGTGCGGTAGAGAACCGAGTACCCCGGTTCGCCCGTCAGGACTTTTGATTTGACTTCAGTTTTGCGATAGTGCTCTTCGTTGAAGGGCAGGCGCTTCCAGGCCTTCAGTTCGGCGGCGGTCGGGGCTTTTACTCCTTTGTAGAAGCCGGGAATGAGGACCTTGCCTTTCGAATCCTTCATTTTGCTGATGAGTTCAATCAACCCAAAGAAGGAATTCGGTGCCGCACCGCCGTACATTCCCGAGTGCAGGTCGGTCTGTGAGCTGACACCTTCGATTTCCGTGTAGACCAGGCCGCGCAGACCGACGCACAGGGTTGGTAGATCGGGCGCGAACAGTTCGGTATCGCAGACCAGCGCGAAATCGGCTTTCAGCTTGGCCTTTTGCTTGCGGATGTACTCGGCGATGGATTCTCCGCCGACTTCTTCTTCGCCTTCGAAAAGTATCTTTACGTTGATGGGCAGTTTGCCGCCGCCAGCCTGCATGAGGGCTTCGAGCGCTTTGACTTCCATCCACAGCTGGCCTTTGTCATCGACGGCGCCCCGGGCGTAAATGTTGTTGTTGCGCTCGGTTGGCTCAAACGGCGGGCTGTGCCACTCATCGAGCGGTTCGGCAGGCTGGACATCGTAATGCGCGTAGCACAACACCGTCGGCTTACCGCTGGCGTGGAGCCAGTCGGCGTAGATGAGAGGATGCCCTTTGGTGGGGATGACCTCAACATTCTCCAGGCCGATGCGGCGCAGTTCGTTGGCCACATAGTCGGCGGCCTTCTGGATGTCGGGTTTGTGTTCTTCAAGGGTGCTGACACTGGGGATGCGGAGAAGATCTTTGAGTTCGTTCAGGAAACGCTGTTGATTACTGCGGGCAAAATCGACTGCAGGCGAGGCCATGGTGAGTCCTTTCGTATTTTGACGGTCCGGATCTCGGGCAGACAGTAAACGATAGCGGATCGACAGTCCGAGGAAACGAAACAGTATAGCGCGGGCGTTGATCCTCTGCTGGTGTAGAGATGTTGCTTGCAGCGTCTCTGTCCGCACCGTTTCAGAAGCGCCGGGAAGCCAGTTTTTCGGCAGCCGTAGCGTGGTTCGAGAGACGTAGCAAGCTACGTCTCTACGAATTACGAATGATGTTTAGGCATATCCCAGGCTCTGGCGCCTGCGGAGATAAGCCGCCAACAGCAGGATTGAGGCGAGGCTGGCATACAGGACCGGGGAACTGGAAGCTGGTGTCGTGCCCATGAAATCCAGACCGGGAATCTGATGCGCCGGGCCTACATACCACCACACCGTGTAGAGGGCTTCGAAGGCCCGGGATCCGCCGCTCCATACGCCGAGTGCAAGGGCAAGCGCCGGTATGAAGGAGGCCGCCGCCATCCAGGTGGCGAGGTTCCGCCAATCTCCTGCGATCGCGAAATGAATGCCTGCTCCGGCCCCGGTCAGGACAGTCACAATTACACCGGCAGCCCATATTGCGGGGAACTGGCGCGACAGGCTGCGTTCCGCGGAGAAGACAAGTGGCCCGGTCGAATGGCGAGTCTCGCGGCATCCCATCTTCGACCAGAGAAGAATGGGCCACAGCCAAGCGGCGATCAGGAATCCGCTACGGACGCCGGCATCCGGAGAGACAAATTGGCCGACAAGCATTCCGATGGCTGCGGTGTACCACCACCAGCGCTGTCCCTTCAGCATGAGCCTGAGTTCCGACACGATCAGCTGCATCAGGCGCGAGCCGCCGCCGTGGCGGACCAGCGGAGTCAGGTGAGCGGCACTTGGAACGAACGGACTGGGAGCAATCGCTTTCGGTTCCGTAGAAGATGCCAATGCTTTCTTAACGGCGGACCGGACTCTTTGCCGCGAGCGCGAGGGATCGAAGCGGCGGAAGAAAGCAGCGGAGACTGTCGACAGTCCGATTGCGACTACGATCCACAGCAATCGCATGAGCAGGACTGGCACGGTCCAGGCAAGCCCAGTCCACCGAAACGTGTGTAAGGCCCGTTCGCCTCCGATCGTGAGACTGAAATTAAAACGATCAGGGCTCGAGGGATCAATCGAGAAAAGAGCGGTGCGCGTGCTCCGATAGAGCAACTGCAAGCCCATGGGATCGTCGGTCCCGGTGGCTCCCAGGCTGATGACCGCAGTCCACAAAAAGAAATAGGCAACGTTGCCGAACCCGCCGCCCAGGCCAGGAACCGTTTCGAAGAGCACGGCCAGGCTGGCCGTCAGCAGCATAGTCGGCAGGGCCAGGAATACGAACGGCGACCACAGCTTCCAGAGAGAGAGTGAGTGATGCTCGCCCAGCGCGAGCTGCATGGCCACCGCCGCAAGCATCAGGATGCCCACCATCGATGCAAGAACGGCGAAGTTGCTCAGAGTCTTGGCCAGAGTGTAGAACCCCTTGCGCATGGGAGTGGCAGCAAGTATCTGTCCCACCCGCGTGTCCGCGTCTCGTTGCACAGAGTTCTTGACGATATAGAAGCCGGCGAGCGAGAGGAACGTAGAGCAGCAGATGCTCATCAACATGCCAATCCACGCCGAGTTGTAAACGCCACGGTAGCCGTTGCCCACTACGATCCAGATTTTTTCCGCGGCCACGCAATAGGCGAGATATAAGGAAGCCGCCAGAGTCAGCAGGAAGCTATACCGGCGCACGCGTTCGAGAAAATCGGCCCGAACCATGTGGTAAAGCACCCGGCCTGAGTTCATGCCATGACTCCCGCCGACGAGGGTTGGACCCGACCGAGACGGTGCTGCGCCAGGCAATACAGATAGGCATCCTCCAGATTCGGTGTTGAGGCTTGAGCGCCAATCGGGGCCACTTCCCCGACCACCCGCGCATGGACGCCGTCGCTGCGCCGCGTTGTATTGCTGATGACGTAATGCTGGCGTACGGAAGTCATGTCAGCGCTGGGCAACACCCATTCCCAAACCTTACCCTCTACCCGGGCCAGAAGATCTTCGGGAGAACAGTGGGCAACCATGTTTCCTTGCGAGATCAGCGCGATATCGGTTGCCGTTGCTTCTACGTCCGACACAATGTGCGTCGAGAGAATGATGATGCGGTTCCCGGAAAGCTCTGAGAGCAGGTTGCGGAAGCGTACGCGCTCTTCCGGATCCAGTCCGGCGGTAGGTTCATCCACGATCAACAACTGGGGATCGTTCAGCAGAGCCTGTGCGATGCCGACGCGCTGCTTCATGCCACCGGAGAAGCCGCCCAGCGGACGTTTGCGAACCTCGGTGAGATTGACCAGGTTCAGAAGTTCATCGATTCGTCGCCGCGAGGAAGCTGCATCAAGACCTTTGACAGCGGCAAGATATTCCAGAAATTCCACCGCATTCAGGTTGGGATACACTCCGAAATCTTGCGGGAGATAACCCAACGTCGCACGCAATGCATCGGGATTTGAGGCGACATCGGTTCCGCTCCACCGCACCCGGCCTTCCGTAGCGCGAGTGATGGTCGCAAGGATGCTCATCAATGTGGTCTTGCCCGCGCCATTCGGGCCCAGCAGGCCGAGAACTCCGGGACCGAGGTTCAGAGTGAAATTGCGCAGCGCCCAGGTTCCACTGCCATAGCTCTTCCCGACAGCCTCAATCGCGAGATACAAGCTTTCGGCTCCTGGCTGCCAGCCTTCCTAAGCGGGCAACGTAGTGGAGGAACGTAGAACACTCAACAAAAGTTCCACGGGGAGTGCAAGAAAACGCCCCACTTCTGGCGTGGAAGCCGGGAAAGTGGGGTACTCTGCAAGGCGGTATAGCACTGGAATTTCGGAATTCCGTCGGGTTGCAGAGGCATCAGAATCTCAACTGTACGCCGCCATAAATGGTGAATCCGGTTTGTTGGCTGTAGTTGAGGCGTAATCCCGCGCCGAAATCGGGGCCACTTCCCATCTTCGCAATCTGCTGACCGGTAGAGGCGGCCTTGCTGATCGTAGCGGCATCGTCGCTGTGCAGCTTGTACCAGGCAAGTGGATTGTTCGGGGCCGCGCCGATGTCCTTGGCCATGCTCTGCAGTCCGCCCGCCGCCGAATCGAAAACGCTCGACAGTTCCGACGGAAAGGGGAGAAGCTTTGCGCCGTAACTGAGATTGAGCCCAGCCGCTTTTTGAGTGAAGTTAGCAGAGGATCCGAAATCGAATCCCTGATACACCACACCCAGGTCGACTTGCCCACTGGATGGGTTGACACCGATGGTGGTTGAAAACCCGCGACGCAGACTCAGGCCCGCTTCTACGTTTCCTCCGTAGTTGTACGTCAAATTGGTGGTGAATGAGCCGGCTTTGTATGCGACGGCTACTTTGCTGGTGTTGGCGTCGAGCGCCAGCACCCACAGTTTCATCTGAAGGTCTGGCGGAAGTGCCTTAAAACTGATGTCGAAGCTATCGTCACCCATATCACACCCCTGTTCTGACTCATGATTTGATTGGTGAAATGCGTTGGGGGGCCCGGGGAATGGCGAAATGGTAACACTTTCCCAAGTTCCGTTCCACGAGGGAGCCGACTAAAACCGTAAGGGAGAGAACGGAGCGAGGTCGTAGCGCGGTTGCTGGCCCTCGATCACGTCGGTCATGACCTCAGCGGTGATCGGGGCCAACAGGATGCCGTCGCGGAAGTGCCCGGTAGCCACGTAGTATCCGGGCGTGGAAGTAGCGCCGAGTATCGGTAGCGCATCTGGCGTCCCCGGGCGCAAACCAGCCCAGTCCTCAAGGATCTTGGCATCCTTTAGCTTTGGGACCAATTGGAGAGCGGCGCGATGCAAGCGCTGAATCGTTTCGGGATTGGTGCGCTTGTCGAATCCCGCTTCTTCTACCGTTGCCCCCACCAGCAGGCGGCCGTCGCTGCGGGGGATCAAGTATGCATGCGGCGAGCGGATGACATGCTTCAGAAGCGAGCGCGACGGCATGATGAGGCAGAGCATCTGGCCTTTTACCGGACGAGTGGGAAAGCGGTGCGGTCCGATTTGGCCGGACCAGGCTCCCGCGCAATTGACGACCTTGGCAGCAGCCAACGATGTCTTTGTGGTCGTCACTCCGGTGGCCCGGCCGTCGTGCAATTCGACGCCGGTGACGGCATCTCCAGAAGAAAAATCGACCCCGCGGAGTTTTGCTGTTTTATGTACCGCGGTGCCGAGTGCTCGGGGATCAATGCTGCGCTCCTTCACGTAAAATAGGTTTTCGAAGGGAAACCTTAAGGCCTCGGCGAGTTCTGCGGACGAAGTGCTCAGATCGCGGCCGTGCAGTGATGCGCGCATTTCCAGTTCTTCTTCGAACCGGGGCATTCCCAAAGCGGGTTCATCGACTGCCAAATCGATTGCTCCGAGTTTTGCAGTCTGGAATTGGGGATGAGCGATGTGCTCCCCGGTGGGGAAGAGAATCGTTCCGTAGTCGCGCAGGTCCACATTGACTCCGGACTCCATTTCGAGTTCGTACACGAACTCTGGATACATGCTGACACTTGCGCTGGCCAGACTCTGCAGCAGCCTTGGTGTTTCGAGCGGACAATCCACCAGCATGCCACCGGCGGCGTGCGAGGCTTCGCGGCATGGTTCACCGCGCTCCACCACTAATACGCTCGCACCGCGTTTTCGCAGCGCGATCGAGAGCGAGAGGCCGATGATTCCCCCGCCAACTATGATCACGTCCCAGGTCTTCACGTTTGCAATTGTAAAAGACCGGGGAGATACCCGATCCGCTGGAGAATTCAGGGTTGGCTGCGAGCGTCGTATCGCCCGTTGCAGACACGTGACAGCCCCTGCGCCGCCGAATAGAATGGCCCCATGAACAAATGGCGGATTGGGGCGATGGCGCTGGTGGCGATGCTGGCTACGGCGGTTCCGGCATTGGCGCAGAAAGACAAAGACGAAGAGCCGACCTCGTGGCTGTATTTCGTGGTGGTCAAGGATGACAACGGGAAGCCGGTGCGTAACGCCTCGGTAATTCTCCACCCCGTGAACCTCAAGGGCAAGCAGGCGCGCGGGGGCCTGGAGTTGAAGACGAGTCCGGAAGGACGGTGCGATCTCGATGGAATCCCGTACGGCGCCCTGCGTGTACAGGTCCTGGCGCACGGGTTTCAGACGTATGGCGAGGATTACGACATCGAGAAGCCAAAAACAGAGATCACGATTAAATTGAAGCGCCCACAGGGGCAGTTCTCGGTTTACGATGATCGTCCCAACGACTCGAACGCTCCGCCGAAGCCAGACGTGCCACCGGCTGATCCAAACAAGAAACCTAACTGATCGAGAGAATATGGACTACCTGCTCAAGACCGAACCCTCTACCTACTCCTTCAGCGACCTGCAGCGGGAAAAGACAACAGTGTGGGATGGTGTGTCGAACCCTGTGGCTGTCAAGAATCTCTCTCGGATGAAGCCTGGCGAGCGCTTGGTCATTTATCACACCGGGGACGAGAAGAGCGCCGTGGGCACTGCTACCGTCGTCTCGGTGGATGCTTCGGATCCTCGCAACCCGCGGGTAGCGATCAAAGCCGGCAAGGCTGTCGCTAAACCGGTCACGCTTGCCGAGGTGAAAGCGAGCGATGTTTTTTCGGAATCACCACTCGTGAGGCAGGGACGGCTGAGCGTGGTCCCGCTGAATGAGAAGCAGTACAAGTTCTTGACCGGAGATTAGAGTTTCTGAAAACC
>Ga0209698_10008410_pt1 | contig 10654 bp, 11 predicted proteins | sample LitLauG_LLR_2012_FD_187203 | JGI IMG/M metagenome (GOLD analysis project Ga0209698, IMG submission 187203) | Freshwater sediment microbial communities from Pennsylvania, USA - Little Laurel Run_MetaG_LLR_2012 (SPAdes) (version 2) | ecosystem: Environmental > Aquatic > Freshwater > Creek >... | reverse complement strand
ATAGTGTACCGGCGGGCAGGGCGGTCGAGAATTGTCCGTCAGCGGGAATTGCCGTTGAGACGGGCTTCCAGACGCTTTTGAGCGCGCCACTTGAAGGTAAGCCACACCAGGTAAACAAGATGGAGGGTCCAGGTGATGATGTAGGCGGCGACGGTGAACTGGTGATCGAGAATTGCTCCAGGACTCATATTCCTCCTTGATAGTTGGTTGGGGGCCTCAGGCGTTGAGCGCGGCCTGGGCTTCAGCGTCGGCGATCTTCTGGTGTTGGCGCTCGAGACGGTAGCGCAAGGCAAGGATAAGCACTCCCCAGACCAGCCATGCCAGGATGTTCCATTCCCAGGCGGCCAGCATCGCGGGGTCTTTGATGCCGGAGTCGGGCCCTCCGCCAAAGACGGGAGCGGGGTGCTGAGTGCGCCACCAGCGGTTGGACATGTAGACGATGGGCACGTCGAGTGCGCCGAAGATGCCGAGGACGGCGGCCAGGGTCTGCACCTGCGGGCCGGCGGCGAACCGGCGCATCAGCAGGTAGCTGACGTAGATGAGCCAGAGGACAAGAGTAGTAGTTAGGCGTGCATCCCAGGTCCACCAGATGCCCCAGGCGCGACGACCCCAGAGCGGGCCGGTGGTGAGGACAACCGTGCAGTAGAGGACGCCTACTTCTGCGCCGGCAAGCGCCAGCGCGTCGGCTGCCTGTGCCCGGCTGGGAAGCTTGTTTCGATAGCTGAGGTAGCCGATGGAGCCGATGAGGCTGATTGCGAAAAAAAGGAAGCAGAGCATCGCGTTCGGCACATGGTAATAGAAGATGCGGGAGATCTCGCCCTGCATGGCATCCAGGGGAGCCACGTAGACGGCCTGATAGAAGCCCCAGATCATCAGCGCGATGGTGACAACGACATAGAGACCACTTGCTAGTTTCTTCATCGGGGAATCCTGAACTGACGTTTCCAGTGTACGACGATGAGGGGGCTAATCGACGTGGAGGACTACGTCGAAAAGTAGAAGACTGATGGTCGTGAAGATGATGTCATAGCCGAGAAGCATTTTGATCCACAGGCTGGGGTCGCTTTCGCCGGTAAAGATGGACGTCGTGGCTTGCACCATGGCGAGAAGAGCAGGGATGAAGATGGGAAAGAGGATGAGCGAGAGGAGGAGTTCTCGATTGCGGCTGCTCATGGAGAGCGCAGCAAAGAATACTCCGTTGCTGACCAGCGCCCATGTGCCGAGGGGCAAAACGAGAAGAAGAAGCCATCCCTGGCCGGCGATGTGAAGGTTGTAGAAGACGACGAAAAAGGGGGCCAGGAGAATCTGCACGATGGTGACGAAAAGAAAGTTGACGATGACCTTGGCCAGCAGGAGTTCTGAGCCGGGCGAGGGAACCATGCGCTGCGCGTCCATGACCTGATGCCGGATTTCGCGGGCCCATGCCTGGTTGAGGGCGCTCACCGAGGCGAACATGGTGGCGACGCAGAGAACGCCGCCGGCGATTTGCTGCGAGAAGGCGCCGCGCGGATCGAACGCGATCGAGAAGAGCACCACCACTAAGCCGGAGAAGAACAACATGGAGATGATGGCGTCGAGCGAGCGCCACTCGATGCGCAGATCCTTGGCCAGATGTGTCCACAGAGCGCTGTTCATTGTCCCTCCGTGACCGGCGATCCTGCCGACCCGCCATGCTTAACCGCATCCTTTGTCAGGTCCGCCGTTTGCACTTCCACTTCAAGTGCCTGCGCGGCGCGGAGATAGTCGTCGGGCGAAAGGATCAACTGCGTCCCGCGGGCTCCGGCGGAGACGCTGATCTTGTCGAAGAGGATCGCGGTCTCGTCGACGTAGACCGGGTAGGGCTTGCGCGCGCCGAAGATGGTGACGCCGCCGCGGATGTAGCCGGTGAGTGGCTGCACATCCCTTAACGGGACCATCTCGGCCTTGCGGAGTCCGGCGGCGCGAGCCAGTTTCTTGAAATCAAGTTCATCGTCGCCGGGAATGACAGCAAAGCGGTAAACGTTGGGGCCGCCCGTAATGAGCAGCGTCTTGAAGACCTGCTCCGCGGGCATGCCAATCTTCTTTGCCACCGTTGTTGCCGACAGGTCTTCAGGATCGACTTCGTATTCGCGCAGCTCGAAGGCGATACCCAGGTTCTCAAGGAAGCGCGCGCCGTTGGTCTTCATAGCGTTGGGTTCCCGGGCTCGAACGATGCGACGCGGCCAGCCTGCAGGCGGAGGACCCAATCGGCGATTGGGGCGGCGGCTTCACGTTGATGGGTGGTGATGACGATGGTCCGGTTGCTCTGGCGGAAGCCGGCCAGTAGTTCGACCATCTGGCTGACGCTTTCGACATCCATGTTCGAGAAGGGCTCGTCCAGTAGGAGCAACTCGGGAACCGGAAGCAGCACGCGCGCCAGCGAGGTGCGCTGGCGCATGCCCTGGGAGTACTGTCCCAGGGTGCGGTTCAATTCCGGATCCAGGCCCACCTTGCGCAGAGCCTCCGCCGGCGAAAGGCAGGCGCGGCCGGGATAGAGGCTCGCAAAATAGCGGAGATTCTCCTGGGCGGTCAGCTCGTCGTAGAGCATGGGTGCATGGCTCATGTAGCCGATCCGGGCGCGGGCGTCGTGCGGCTCCAGGTTCCCGAAGACCTGCACCGATCCGTGGCTGGGCCGAAGCAACCCCGCCACAACTCGCAGCAGGGTGGACTTGCCGGCGCCGTTCTCCCCGATCAGGACGTAGCAGCTGCCCGGCTCCAGGTCAACCGAGACCTGGCGAAGGGCGGCAAAAGAACCGAATAATTTGGAGACCTGATCGAGCCGCACGCAATGGGAACTGGACGCGTTCTCGGACATGCCGTCAGTATGCTGTGGCGGTCTGGTTTGCAGGCGGAACGGGGGGCGCGGCGCCCGCTGGTGCGGTTCCGGACGCAGCGGCCGGCTTTGCAGCTGGCGCGGCTGGTGCGCCGCCGGGCTGTGCCGGGGCATACTTGCTGGCGCACTTGGCCTGCAGGACCGTGGCGTGGAAGGTGCCGTCGCGCCCGTAAGTCCCCTGGGCCAATGCCTGGGAATTGTCCTTGAAGGTGTCCGGAGGCGGCTCGGAGCCCTTGTAAATCACCTTCAGCAAACGGCCCTGGGGGGCTTTCGGTGAGTGGCTCTCAAACTCGTTGAGCACAAACGTCACGTGGGTGCCGTCCTGCTCAATCGAGCCAGGCTGCACAAACCCCTCGACGCGCAACTGGCTATGGTAGGCCTTGTCGCCCAACCCACCCAATTCCGCGATCGTGACGTAATAGCTCTTGTTCGCCCCGTAGCCGGTAAAGGCGAGCCACGCAATGGTGCCTACTATCACGGCAGCCGCAATCCCGATCCGCAAGGTGTTCCCGGAAATCTTCATACGCATCTCTAACGATACGAGCGTAAGCCTCCGGGGTCAACCTCGGATGGGGGTCCTTCAGTAACCATTCACAGGTCGCCGCTGTGATACCGGGTTAGTTGAACCGATGCCAAAATTGCCGGTGAAACAACAATGGCTACATAGGCAAGACCAATAAGGAGATCAATCATTGCGGAAACCCTCTCGCGCGGGAACTGGTGCAAGTGCGCTGCCAGGAGCATCGGCATTTGGGAGTGAAAGATGAGGGGCCGCACAGAAATCGACTCAAAGGCGCTCAATTTCCGAAAAGGAGCTGCCCCCGGGGACGTCAGCCCGGTCTTCAGGCCTCGGAAGTTCCCGAATCAGTTCGCTGAGTCCAGGGCTCGCGTGGCCCGGTCCAGGGCCTGGGTCAGCACCGTCAACTGTGCAGCGGCCAGGTCCCTGTTATGAGCGTCGATCGCCTCGTTGACTCCGGGAATCACCACAGCGGAGTAGCCGGTGTATTCGCCAGGAGCGTAAATCGTGTGCCGGTACCATGGCCTGTCGGGCAGTCCGCTGGCGGAGATGAAGGCAGCCTCCGTCTGGCGAAGGGCAAGATTCAGCCTTGCAAGATCTCCGGAAGCAGCCAGTTCAAGGGTTTGCACCTTACGGGCAGCGTTCGCCATGCGGCCTGCGGCTGCCTCTGCCGGGGCAAAATCCAGCGGACTGAGCCCAGCGTCCGATGCCTTCTTTCTGGCTGTCTCTAGATATGAGGAAATCTCATTGGAATAAGTTACATAGTCGAGTGGCAACACGTCCGCGTCTGCCATGCGAAGAGCCTCCAGTCCCAGCACCCGCGCCATCTGTTGCAGGTAAACAAAGTGGGGATCGGCGTTTTTGGTATACCATGCGAAGTCGTCGAAGGTGGAGTGGTAAACCCCGTACGGGCCACTGGAACCGATGTCGGTCGAGGGAACGCCCACATGCTGAAGAAACGGCGTGAAGTCGGAGCCGGAGCCGAGGTCGCCCACCCGGACCTCTTCGCCGGCCGTCTCGGCCTTGTCCTTGGCGTGCTCGCCCCCGCTGGGACGCTTGAGCCTCCACTCCTGATAGACCGTCTCGCCCATTGGGCTGGGAACGGCGCGGGTCACTTCGCGGACGAACTCCTTGAGCGAGGGAACGGCAGAGGCAGAAAAGTCGGGACCCGAGACCGCGACATCGACGTTGAAGTAGGCCACGGCCCGCTCCAACGTCTGGGCGTGCTGTTCCACCCATTCGGTTGAGCCAATCAGACCCTCCTCCTCGGCATCCCAACTGCAAAACACGATGGTCCGCTTTGGTCGCCAACCCTGCCCCAGCAGGCTTCCCAAGCCGTGCGCCGACTCCAGCAAAGCCGCTGTGCCGCTCGAGGGGTCAACGGCGCCATAAACCCAGGCATCGCGGTGATTGCCGACCACCACCCAATCATCCGGGTATTGTGAGCCCTTGATTCTTCCAATCACGTCCCATATCACGCGCCGCTGATAGTCCTGATCCGAGACCAGGTGCACTCTGACGGCACCCGGCCCGGCGGTCTGTCCAAGGTGATAGCGGAAAGGCAGTGCGCCCTGCCAGCCTTGCTGCGGAACTCCCGGTCCTTTCAGCGCCTGCAGAATCGGCGCAGCGTCGTGATAGCTGATCGGAATTGAGATGATGCGGGGCTGGTTGCCGTCCGGCCCCACAAAGTCCTTGAGGCGGGCCGAGTCTGGAAGGTCGAGCGTCGAGGCGACGCCCGGCGTCTCCGGATCGCCGGCATACTTGAAAAGATACTGCACCGATCCGCGCTGCACGCCTGTATCCGGCCGCCAGGGGCCGACTGGATATGCGTCGCCTTTGTAGTAACCGTCGTCCTGCGGGTCGGAGTAGATCAGCACCCCGATGGCGCCCCGTTGCTCGGCGAGAAATACCTTGACGCCCCGGAAGTTGGAGCCGTAGCGCGCAATCACGATCTTGCCGTGCAGATCGATGTGCTGTGCCGCCAGTTCATTGAAGTCTTCAAGCCGTCCGTAATTGGCGTAGACAACCTCGCCGGTTACGTCTCCTGACCCCGATGAGCCGTTGAAAGGCATCACCACGCGCGGGTTGTCCTGTCCGGGATCATTGTCAACATGCTCCTTCGTGGGTCCGCTCATCAGCAACTTGCCGGCCGCGTCGTACGCCTCCACGCGCACTACCTTGGGCTGATTCAGCAGCACGCGGTAGGGAACAATCTCTGTTTCGAGCCCGGCGGCGCGAAATCTCTGCGCCACATATTCCGCCGTTTTGTGATCCTCGGGTGTCGCCGCCATGTGCGGCTCGGCGGTCAGGGTCTTCAGGTGTTGCCCGGCCAGTTTCGCATCCGGCACCGCCAGAAACTGCTCCTCAACCTTGGCCTGCGCCGTAAAGTCCGCATAGCCGAAGACAGTCCGCGATGGAGCCGGTGCAGGCGACTGGGCGCCCAGGGAGCAGCATATCGAGGCGAAAAGAATGAGCGAGGCGAGCGGTTTTTGCAAGGTCATCAGCGGAACCAGCTTTGCTTTCATGTTCGGGAGCCGGCCAACTGCTCTTACAATCCGACTCGCGCCGGCAGCGCGCTGCTGCATCGGCTGCACCACAACAAATTCACAGCTTACACTAGAGTTGAGGTCACCTGTTCTGAGCGCGGATCGCGAGTTGAATCAGGAGCCCCTGAGCCTTGCCGTTGAAGAGGCAACGGCGGCTACGCAGGCCTTTGCCGCAAAGCAGGACGAACGGTGGCCCCAGGTGGTTCGGGCTCTGCGCCATCCCAACTTCCGCCTTTTTTGGAGCGGGAACTTTCTCTCCAACATCGGCACCTGGATGCAGAATGTGGCCCAGGGCTGGCTGGTGCTTACGCTCACCAACTCCGCGTTCTGGCTGGGAGTGGTGGGGTTCGCCGGCTCCATCCCATTTCTCTTGTTCACGCTCTTCGGGGGCGTGGTTGCCGACCGGGTCAATAAGCGGCGCCTCCTGCTGATTACCCAATCGGTCATGATGCTGCTGGCTTTCACACTCGCCACGCTCACCTGGCTGAAGGTAATTACGGTCTGGGAAGTCGTTGTACTGAGCTTCCTCAACGGAATGGCCATGGCGATGAACGCGCCCAGCTATCAGGCGCTGGTGCCGCGCCTGGTGCCGCGCGAGGACCTGACCAACGCCATCGCGCTCAACTCGGCGCAATTCAACATGTCGCGCATTCTTGGGCCAACCCTGGGCGGCTATGCCATGGCCGCGGTCGGCATGGCCGGAAATTTCTTCCTCAACGGCTTCAGTTTCCTGGCCGTGCTCTTCGCTCTCCTGCGCATTCGATATCCGGAGCAGGAGCAGCGCCGCCATCCCGGCTACCTCACCAGCCTGCGCCAGGGGTTCGGCTACCTGCGCGGACAGCCGCAAATGCTCGTCCTGGTGTGGATGACGGCCGTAGCCAGCTTGCTCGCCATCCCCTTCCTGACCTTCATTCCGTTTTTTGCCAAGGTGCAGCTACACGCCGGCGAGAGTGGGCTCGGCTGGCTGCTCGCCGCCTCAGGACTCGGAGCCGTGCTCGGCGCAGTCACTGTCGCGTACCTTGGCACGCTTCGCCATCGCGGCAGGGTGGTTGTAATCGCGGGAATGTTCTTCTTCGCGTCGATCGCCGGCTTCTGCTACTCGCAGAGCTTTTTGCTTTCGCAAGGCCTGGCTCTCGTTGAGGGCTACAGCGCCATTCTCATGATCTCTTCCTTCAATGTTGCCATCCAGCATCTGTCTTCTGACGAGATGCGCGGACGCGTGATGAGCATCTACGCGACTTCTTTCCTGGGCCTGCCGCCTCTGGGCGCGTTGATGGCCGGCGAAATGTCGCGGCACATCCCCACGGGCCACGCACTGGCCGCGATGGCTGCCCTCGCAGCGGTCATCTACATCGGCATCTATCTCTTTTCGCAGCCCCTGCGCCAACTGGACTGAAGTATCGCGGCCGTCCTTACGCAACTGGCTGGGCGCAGTGTGCGCAACGCTTTGCTGCGAGAGGTATCTCGCTCAAGCACTCCGTGCAAGCCTTGGTGGCAGGCAGAGCTTCCGGCGCGGGTCCCTTGATCTTGGCCATCAGTTTGTTAATCGGCAGCACCATGAAAAAATAAACCACAAAGGCCACGATGACGAATGAGATGGCGTCATCCAGAAAATTGCCGATCAGGATCGGATGGTCCATCACCTTCACCGTGAAAGCGCTGAAGTTCGGCGTGCCCACAATGGCGGCAATCAATGGCGTAAACACGTTCTTCACAAGCGAAGTCACAACGCTGTTGAAGGCCGCGCCCATGATGAACGCGATTGCCAGGTCCATTACGTTGCCACGAAGGATGAAATCGCGAAATCCCTTGAACATGTCATTCTCTCCTTGTTGCGGTGCCGGTCGCCCTGCACGGATCGAAAAGCTGCTTCCTCGTCCTTGAACCAGATTCCAATTCAAGGGTGCGTTACGTTGCACCCTGCCATCCTACACGGCTTCCGTGCGCACTTGGAAGCAAGCCGATCTAATTTCAATCCTGCAAGAAGACCCAAAGGGAAAGCGTCAGGGCCAGGATCATCAGTTCCGCGTAGAGCAGGATGATCACGCCCGCGTGGTAAAGGCTCCATCGGCGCCTGAGGCAGCGTGCCGTTTCCAACATTCCCCAGCAGGCAAACGGTACGGCCACGATCTGCCAGGTCGAGCCATGGAGTTTTTGGATATAAGGAAACCCCGCCAGCCGCAGGCTTCCCGCAAACGCCCCAAGTGACAGCAGAACGCCACGCGCCAGTGACCGCTTGCGAAACTCGAATAGCTTAGTGCGGGGAAGCACCACGTGGTTAGTGTAGAAGGTGAAACTGCAGCCACAGGTTTCAATCTTGAGACCTCTGGCTCCGATGCCGGGGTCCGCGGCTTCCTAAGCCACCAGTTCCATCTGCCGGAGAGACTCGCTATACGGCGCGCGCAATACGCCGCGTTCGGTGATGATTCCAGTAATGTACTTTGCCGGCGTAACATCGAACGCGGGATTGCAGATACCTACGCCGTTCGGCGTCAGTTGCTTGCCCCCATGATGGGTCACTTCGATCTGCGGACGCTCCTCGATCGGAATGGCGTCACCGGTTTTTGTGGCCAGGTCGATGGTGGACCAGGGAGCGGCCACGTAAAACGGAATGCCGTGCTCCCTCGCCAGGATGGCCACGTTGTACGTCCCGATTTTGTTGGCGGCGTCGCCGTTTGCGGCGATGCGGTCCGCGCCCACCACCACTGCTTGAATGCGCCCGGCCTTCATCAGGCTAGCGGCCATGTTGTCGCAGATCACGGTTGTCGGAATACTGTCGGCCATCAACTCCCATGCTGTAAGCCGCGCGCCCTGCAGAAAGGGCCGGGTCTCGTCGGCGAAGACATGAATCCGCTTGCCTTGCTCCACGGCCGAGCGGATTACGCCCAGCGCGGTTCCGTAGCCGCAGGTTGCCAGGGCCCCGGCGTTGCAGTGGGTCAGCACGCCCCCTTCCTCGGGCAGCAGCGCGCCGCCAAATGCGCCCAGGGTTTTGCAGGCCGCAATGTCTTCCTCATACATGGCGTGCGCTTCGGCCAGAATCCTCGCCTGCACCTGGGCCAGAGTCGCGCCGGAGTCCAGCAAGTTTGCGAACAGCCCCCTCATGCGGTCGATGGCCCAGAACAAGTTCACCGCAGTGGGCCGCGTCCCGGCCAGCCGCGCGCAGATCCGCTCGAACTCCGGAGCAAACTCCTCGGGCGTCTTGGCCTTGGTCTGCCTCGCTCCAAGGGCGATGCCGTAGGCAGCCGAGACGCCGATGGCCGGCGCGCCGCGCACGACCATGGTGACAATCACCTCGGCCACTTGTTCATAGCTCGTGGCGAGTACATAGCTCTCTTCCAAAGGGAGCCGGGTCTGATCGATGAAGCGGACGCCTTCCGGGGTCCAGGTGAGCGTGGGAATCATGCATTTCCAGTGTAAATGGGCGAACGCATACCCCACTCAAGAAGGCGCACCCGCTTTGAAAGGGCACGGCTTCAGCCGTGCCGCAGATGACTGAGAACAATCGTGGGCTTTAGCCCCTGAGGGAGTGTTCCCCGTCAATCACAGTTCAGCGCAACCCGATAAGCACCTTGCCTTTGGAAACCTTTTCATTTTCCGCTGGACTCACCGTCGCCCCAATGCGTAGAGTGGTTGCGATCCTTTTTCAGGCAATTCCTTTTCAAGGAAGCGGAGGAAGACCTCTCATGGCATCACGATCGACAGCACCGGCGTCAAACGCGCCCAGCTATCTAGGACCTTTCATTACCGTCACCATTCTCTTTGGCATCTTCGGATTCCTCACCAGCCTCAACAACACGCTGGTGGCCAAGCTCGAAGACACGTTCAAACTGACACACGGGCCGGCGATGCTGGCCACGGCGGCCTGGTTCTTTGCCTACCTGGTCTTCTCCGTTCCCTCCGCCAAACTGATTGAAAAGGTTGGCTACAAGCGCACCATGGTCATTTCGCTGCTCATCATGGTGTGCGGCGCGCTGCTGTTTGTTCCCGCGGCCAACATGGTCAGCTTCCCCATGACGCTGGCGGCCATCTTTGTGCTGGCGGCCGGCGTGTGCGCATTGCAGACCTCGGCCAATCCCTATGTTTCAATCCTGGGCCCGGAGCATAGCGCTCCCGCGCGCCTCACGCTCGCGCAGGCCTTCAACTCTCTCGGATCGCTGGTGGCTCCGTGGGTCGCGGCCCACTTCATCCTCTCCGATACCGCCAAGGTTTCAACAGAGACCAGCGCGGCCCACATGCTGCAGGGCCCCTACATGGCCATCGCCGGCGCGCTGCTGCTGCTGGGCCTGGCAGTCATGTTCATGAACCTGCCCGCCATCACGCTTACCCGCGCCTTCCGCCCCGGCGACGTAGCCTCGGGCCGCAGCATCTGGACCTATTCGCACACCGTGCTGGGCATGGTGGGCATCTTCTTTTACGTCGGCCTGGAGATCTCCCTTGCCGCCATCACCATCAAGTTCTGCCAGGCGCAGGGAATCGGGAGCGTTGAAACCGCGGGCCTGATGCTCTCGCTCTACTACCTCAGCATGATGATCGGCCGCTTCCTGGGCAGCTTCATCATGCGCTGGGTCAAGGCGGAAACGCTGCTGGCCGTTCTCGGTTTCCTCGGCGTGGCGCTGCTGCTGGTCTCCATGTTCACTACGGGCCAAGTCGCCATCTGGAGCCTGGTGCTGTGCGGGGTTGCCAACTCCGTAATGTATCCGAATATCTTTGCACTCGGCATTGCTGAACTCGGCCCCATGA
>Ga0209698_10008409_pt1 | contig 10654 bp, 4 predicted proteins | sample LitLauG_LLR_2012_FD_187203 | JGI IMG/M metagenome (GOLD analysis project Ga0209698, IMG submission 187203) | Freshwater sediment microbial communities from Pennsylvania, USA - Little Laurel Run_MetaG_LLR_2012 (SPAdes) (version 2) | ecosystem: Environmental > Aquatic > Freshwater > Creek >... | reverse complement strand
GTTGGAGAACCGTCCAAACTCTATGCGGTGACGACGCCGGATCTGGAGAATGTGGGGACGATCCCGACGAACATCGCCAATCCTTTCGCGGTTGCGGTTGATCGGTCAGGGCGCTGGATCGCGCTTGGCGGCGAAGGTGGCTTCGAGCTTCTGGAGATCCTCTCGCCATCCAAGCGAAACTCCGTCACTGTTCCATACCCTATCGGGCCGTTGTCCGATACGAACTTTGTAGAATTCATCGATGACGATCTGGTGTTGTTCGGATTGCCCTCGGGCGACCTGTTCGTCTACGACATACGCGCGAGACAGTTCCTGACGGATCGGGCATTCTGTCCCGATGGGGCGGTAGGTCTTGCCTGTGATTCGGCGACGAAGACGGTCTATGCGGGCTCGTGGTCCGGGATGCTGTTGGCGTGGTCTCTGGAGACGGGCGCCAAGGATTCGCTCTACTGCGAGTCCGACGCGGCAGAGGCGCTACTCTGGCTTCCCGACCGACAGTTGCTGCTGTCGGGACACCACGACGGCGATTTGCACGTCTGGAAGCCCGGCGAGCGGAGCCCTATCCAAACGCTGGAGTTGCATCGGGGGTGCATCTACGATTTGCAGTATGCGGAGGAATCCGACGAGATATTGGTGTGCGCCTCGTCGGTTCTGAGAATCAGCACCTCGGTGTTGATTCCGGGCTTTCGCTCAAGTCCCGTAGTGCTTGCATCCGCGATCAGCGATTCGGGGCACCTGCTGGCCTATGCGTCGGGTGGCGCGGTCCGAGTCTGCGACTTGGATGCCGGCTGTGAAATCTGTTTTCTGCCAATCGCCGCCTTCGACACGTCCAGATTGACGCCATCCAGCTATCGCTCCGACACCGGCCTGAGAATTGGATGGGTGACGGAGCGCTCCGATTGGGAGCAACACGCCCGGTGTTGGCCGTTATCCGTGCAGTATTGTGAAAAGGAAAAATACGTCATCGTGGGCAGCAGCGACAGCTTTGTTCTGTCCTACACCCTGTTCCCTCCCATGGGTCAAATGATGATCGGTTTGCAGGATGGTCCGATCACGAACCTGCTGTGCCGATCGGTGAGTGACGGCCTGGTGCAATTGGTCATCGCAAGTAGACGCCGGCTCCATTCTGCGCTCCTCTCCGTGGATCGGAGTGTGGATCCGCCACGTGTACGCGCAGCAGAGGGCTTGACTTCTGTGGACATGCAGAGAGAGGTGAACCAGTTTACGCTGGCGCGCCCGATCGACGAGGATTTCTTCGCGATTGAGTGCGGTGGCTCAGCCCGCAATCAAACCCGCGATGACATGCTTCTCCAGATCCGAAGGTTCTTGGACCTGACGGTTTCCTCGGAAATCGCGCTGCCCGCCTACATGACTTGCTGCACGTATGATCGAGCGTCCGGCGATCTGTATATGGGACAAGGTGAGCCCTCGGGCGACGTCCTCGTGAATACCTCGCCACTCATGCCGGAGGGTGGAGACCCACGAGTCGTCGTGCTGCACAGCTCCGGCGAGTGGCCGTATTCGATTTTCACCGCCAAGGTGACCGACGGGCGCGTCGCGGATGGACCATTTCAAGGGTTTGCGCCGGACCGCACGCCCGTTACCGGTCTGGCGCTGTCCCCGGATGGGAGATTCATCGCCGCCGTTTCGCGTGTGGGCCGGCTGCGGCTGATCGATCGAGGTACCGGCGACTCGAAGTGCGAGATTCAGCTTTCGGGCAAGCCCATCGGCGCGCCGGTTTTTCAGACCGCCGGCGGGCTCAGGTGCGCAGTGGGCTGCGGCACCGCAGAGTGCGGGATTGAGACGATCGATTTGGAGTTGGTAGGTGAATGAGGAGCGATTGTGATCGGTGCGGAGATTGTGAGGAAGCTATCCCAAGCGCTGGAACTGGCCAGGGAAGGCCGGAAATCCGAAGCGTCAGTTCAAATCAACGAAGCGTATGACGATCAGGAGAAGGCCTGGCCGGCTCTGAACCAGTTTGAGAGGCTAGAGACCCTTGGCTTGTTGGCGGCAGGATTTAGAGAGCTGGGCAACCTGAAAAAGGAGATTCCCGTCCTGGAGAAGCTCTGCTCTCTCGCCCTAGCCGATTTGGATCGGCTTGGCGCTCTTGCGAGCGACCAGGACATCCGCTGGACGGGCGACGATTTCATCCTACTCGGGCTAGCATGTTTGCGGGCAGGCAAGAAGGAGGAAGCAAAGGCGGCGATCAACCAGGCAAAAAGTATTTTGATCGAAGTGGGTTGCGATCTCGATGCCGACCAGATTTTGTCGAGAAGCGGCACCGAACTCTCCAACCCCAGATTGAAGCCGGGCAAGGAATTCAAGCTAATGCCGCCACGGACGGGCGACAGCAAGACAACCACGCGGGGCGAACTGGGTGATGCCGAGATGTGGTTTGCCAAGGCCGGGGCCCTCAGCCAGCAAGATCGCCACGAGGAGGCTCTCGCGGCCCTGGACATGGGTCTCAGAATGAACCCGGACAATTGGCAGGCGTGGTCCGACCGAGGCGTAATACTCGCCAAACTATGGAAATGGAGAGAGGCCGTGCACAGCTACGACCGGGCCATTGGAATCGATCCGGCGCATGTACAGCCGTGGTTCAATAAGGGCCACTGCCTGGCTCAAGGATTGACCGACTACGCCGGCGCGATTCAGTGCTTTGAAAAGGCGCAACGGCTTGGCAACGTGCAGGCCGGCGAGGTGATCGAAACTCTGCGACGCCGGATGGGAAACGAGGCGCACGCTTTGTGGAAACAGGCGCTCGGTTTGTGCCGGTCGGAGAAATTCGATGAAGCTCTTGAACTTCTCGATCAAGCCCTAAAGATCGATCCGAATTACCCGCAAGCATGGATCAACAAAGGCGCCGTTCTCGCCGAGAAAGGCAACCACGAGCAGGCACTTATCTGTTATGACAGGGCTATCCAAGTGGCCCCCATGCTTTCGGAGGCTTGGTTCAACAAAGGGATTTCCTGCCTGCGCAGGGATTGGGACTACGAGGCTGCGCTCCCGTGCTTCGAGACCGCGCATAAGCTCGGGAATCCCGAGGCGGCTCGATATGTTTCTCTCTGCAGGAAGAAACTGGATAAGTGAGTGCGCAAAGGACTTTGACCGTGTCCCGTGTGAGGCGGCCGCCGAGGCCGACGTGCAGTCGTGCCACTATTCAATTGCAGGGCTATCCGCTCTGCTAAGTACGGCTTTGAACTCCGATTCCTGTACGCGGGCGGGCTGCGGCGTGGCGGTCACCAAGCAGAACCATGAAATTCGGTTTGATGCGAGTCCGCTGACAGCGCTCAATTTCGGCCAAACAGATCTCCATCATCCTTTGGCCGAGCACGGCCTCATCGCGCACGCCCCAGCGCAGATCAATTGCCTGAAAACGGGCGCCGTGCGCCTCACACAGCCTGGTCAATTGGGGAAACACGTCGCGCTGAAGCGCGTTGCGCTCCTCGATCAAGTCCTCAAAGGTGGAGCTGACGAAGACGCGGAATGTGCGAGTTGCGATCGGCATATGGTCGCTTCAGAAGACCGATAATAACGCACGAAACGGTCAGCAGTTGGTTTTAGGTGGTCAACTAGCGTCTGGCGGGTATGGTCTGATGGAACCAACCCGATGCCGCACCTTGCGAAACGTCCATGTCGGCGTTCAAGCTCAACGATGAGCCGACCATTTGCAGTGGTGAGCCACAAAGGACAACTGAATGAATCGAGGTGCACGGGTTGGATCTCAGGTCGGCCAAAGCGCGAGCCAACACCGATAGACGTCTCGTCCTGAGATGGTTAGACCTTACCGGTTGGTAGCCTCGGGATTAGGATGCGTCCCCACGAATGGACTCACGGATGGTCTGGATTTGTCGGCTCAGGGCAGCATAACCGTGCGTGACTGCCAGATGGAAAGCCTCATCGGCGAGGCAGCGGGCCTCCATCCATCTGTCTGGTATTCGCTTCAGAACTTGAGCCTGACGGATGAGCGAATATGCCAGCCCGTATTTGTTCTCCAGCTCGCGGCAGATCCGCTCCTGTTCTTTGAGTAGCGCCATGGCCTTATCCAAGTTGCCCCGGTCCTTGAGGATCATGGCCTGATTTCCGAGAGACGTGGAGAGCCCTTCTTTATTCCCTAGTTCACGGCAGATGCGCTCCTGTTCCTTGAGAAGTGCCATCCCCGCGTCCGACTCGCCCCGGGCGAGCACGATCAGTGCCTGATTGCCGAGCGAGCGAGACAGCCCATCTTTGTTCTCCATCTCGCGGCAGATCCGCTCCTGTTCCTTGAGCATCGCGATGGCCCCGTCTAAATCGCCGCCGTTCTGCAGGATCAACGCCTGATTGCCGAGTGAGCTCGACAGTCCCGCTCTGTTCCCCAACTCGCGGCAGATCGACTCGTGTTCTCTGTGCAGAACCATTGCCGCGTCCAAATCGCCACGGACCTGGAAGATCAACGCCTGATTACCGAGCGAGTTCGACAGCCCATCCCTGTTCCCCAAATCGCGACAGGTGCGCTCCTGTTCCTTTAACAACGCCATCGCTTCGTCCAGATCGCCGCGGGCTTGCAGGACCATCGCCTGATTGCCCAGTGAAGCTTGTAGTATTGCCTTGTTCCCAAGCTCGCGGCAGATGTGCTCCTGTCGCTTGAGCAGTGTCATCGCCCCATCCAAGTCACCGCAGTCTCTTAGGTTTATCGCCTGATTGCCGAGCGAGATCGCCAACTCGTCTTTATTCCCCAGTTCGCGGCCCATCCGCTCTCTTTCCTTGTGTAGCGCCATTGCTTCGTCCAGATCGCCGCGGGCCTGCAGGATCATCGCCTGATTGCCACGCGAGATCGAGAGACCAGTTTTGTTCCCCAATTCGCGGCAGATCCGCTCCTGTTCCTTGTACAGCTCCATCGCCTTGTCCAGATCGCCCCGGGCCTGCAGAATCGCCGCCTGACCGCTAAGCGAAGCCTGCAGGCAGTCCTTGTCGCCCAGCCCGCGACAGATCCGCTCCTGTTCCATGAGCAGCTCCATCGCCTTGTCCAGATCGCCGTGCTCCCTCAAGATTGCCGCTTGACCGCCGAGGCATGCGGCGAGGTTGTTGACGTCGCCTATTTGTCGGAAATGTTCCGCCAGGGCGGCGCGCACGGCCAGCGCCTCCTCCCGATGTCCAGTGTCAGCCAAGAGAATGCTCAGCCGCCAGGCATGTTCGTCGCTCGAACTCGGGTTATCAATCGCTGGGCGAAAGCTCTCCGCAATACGGAGGGCGGAGCCAGCCTCGATCTGCGCCCAGTACGCCCTTACCTCAAACTGGTCCTTCGCCCAAGCTACCGCAAAGAATTTCTCCCCGCTGAGCAGATCCGCGAGCCGTTGCCAGGCGGCGGCCTGCTGTAACTGCCAGGGGAGTTCGTCCACCGTGCGCCCGTCCACTCTACCTGTTGCGAAGTAGGCAGCCAGCCACAAATGAAACGCGTGTTGGGCAAAGTCCTCCGTGACATAGCGTTTCTCCACCGCAGCCCGAATGAAGTCATGCGCAAAGCCGATAAGGCCAGAACGGTTCACTAATGACGCCTCGGCTGCCAGCGACAGCGGCGACCACCAAGCCCTCGGCATAGGCTCGCCGCCGCTGCCCAGCAGGTCCAACAACTCGGCTTCCGATAGGCCGCGCCGTGCAGCCCATATCAGGCTCAAGGCGTCGCTCACAAGCCCTGGGCGGTCGCCCTCGCAGTCTTCCTCCCACCGCACCAGTATCCGTTCGAACAACTCCGGCACATTTCGGGCCCGGAGATAGTGACCGATTCTCTGGTCTAACTGTTCGTGGCCACCGAACAACCGCAACTCCTCGAGCAGCGCCCGCAGGTAGAGCGGATTCGCGGTCTGCTCCGCAGCGGCGATGCGCTCGGCACGCGGCGCGCTCAGTCCCTTCGCGTACTGCGCCAAGTAGCCCGCGATCAGTTGCCTCCGCTCTTTCAGCCGTAGCGGTTCCACCGTGAGCGCGCGCCAGCGACGCCTACCGAGGTCCTCCAGCGCACGCCCGGGAAGTGTGGAAACAATCAGCCGCATATTAGCCGGAATGACGGGCGGTAACCACACCAGATCGGGCGCGCCTTCGTGGTCTTCCAGCTGATTCAAGGCATCGAGCACGAGCACCACACGCCCTCGCTCGCCGGCCATGTTCAGGGCATTGGCGAAAACCGCTCGCAGCGCATCGGGTTTGTCGGGTATCTCAAGCATAAGGCCGAAGAGCGTTTGGAATTCCCCGAGAATGCGCCGCACCATTCGCGCCCAGTCCGCGCTATCCGCCGTTGACCCGATGAAGTGCAGCAGCAGGGGTGTTTCCGGGTTCCGGTTCCGCCAGTCGAGTGCCCAGTTCGCCAGCAGCGCAGACTTTCCCACGCCCGATTCGCCCAATACTACCAGTGGCGTCCCTTGGCCGGCCGCGTGCCGGTCCAACGCGTCGAAATCATTTTGGCGGCGAATGTAGGCACGTTGTCGCGAGGCTGCGTAGAAATCTTGATCGATCGCCTCGCGATGCAGCGGGCTCGGCTGCGATCCCTCCGGATATAACTGGTCAATCAGCGCAGTGAAGTCGGCCAGAACCAGTTGGCCCAAGGCTTTCGGGTCAGAATAGTTCTCTCGAACCGGGAATCCACTCGCCCGGATCCGTGCCTTCAACTGGCGCAGCCGTTCGACTTGGTCCGCGGTCGCGCTCCGAAAATCGGTCGGATTGGCGCCTTTTGGCAAGCGGTCCAGATAGCCCAGGTCGCGAAAGTAAAAGAAGGCGTGCTCAGCCATGGCGGGGTTGCGCAATACGCCATGGAGGATCTCGATCTCGGTCAAAGAATGCTCGCGATAATCGTTCAGCCACGGCTCTCGGGCCAGTACGTCGGCGTGGATCTCGTACACCGGCGGACCGTAGCGTTCTCCTAGCAACCCGATGAAATACGGCCGGCAGCGCTCGATCTCGGCTAGGCAAATGGGCAGAGCATGCCCTTCGGCCCGTTGTTCATCGGTCACGCCCCAGCGGAGATCGACGTCTCCCCAGACCACGCCCCGCTGCTCGCACACCTTGCGCAATTGGGGGAACACCTGTTTGACCAACTCTTCGCGCTCCGCATGCATGTCGCGGAACGTAGAGGAGATGAAGACGCGAATCTGGTGACGTGCCGGCGGTTGTTCCTGCTGGCCAGACATGTGACGTACTTCTCCTCTTCGAAGTACAGGAAAAGACTCTCGTCTTTCCGTTACAAAGGCGAAGATCGCAAGGGAACTGCACCAATCCAGATTTCGAGCGGCACGCACCCGAAGTTGGACTGTAGATTAAGTATGATCGCACTCAACTCCCGTTTCTGTTCACCCCGGAGGATCGCAAGAGTTCTCAGACCTTCGTCAGACTGTTGTTCGAACTGCGAGGAAAGCCCTTTGAAATCAGATGTCGCGCTCGCAAAATCCCGGATGTACATACTTATTAGCCCACGGTAGTATCGGAATTCATCGTTATGGGGAGCCAACTGTACCGCTTGGTCCAAATCCTCGATCGCCTTCAGCCAGTTTCCAAGTACACACTGGAGCACACCGGACGAACGCCAGGATGAAGCATTACGCGACGTTCTGGAACTCTCCTCTTGGAGGCTTGCTCGGAGGAGCGCCCGGTTATAGACTATTCGTCCAATCACACCAGGCGGCCTCGGCAGCGGAGTGGTTGTGTAAGCGCGCGGCCACCAGTACGAATATTGTGACCTGCTCATTTCTGCGGCACTGCTTGTTGGATCGAAGTCTCCATTCCACTCCACTATCTGGGATTGCTTCGGCGGTACCCTTCCAATCTGTTGATACAACTCACCGGTTTGGGCGTCCACGACTATCTCGGAGCCATTCTCGGGCCTACACCAGGTATGACCAGCCCATAGGGGCCGAAGCCCGCGACCCTCAATATTGGAGGCCATTAACCAGCCACCAACATTGTCATTATTGCCCCTTCCACCGCGACTTAAGACGATCATATGAGCGTCGGTGTTATCTAACAACCATTCATTCTGTTGGACGGGGCGCGGTACGCTCTTGGCGAAATCGGAAGTCGCCGACTCGATCCGCACATCTCCCCAGCAGTTCAAACGGGCCTCGTATTCCTTTCCCAGTTGGTCGCGGTAGAAGAAGACCCAGCCACCGACCATTCCGTAAAACTGTTCACGATAAAAGACGGAAAGCTCTGGAATGACCTGCCAGATCGCGTCTGGTAACGGCCGCTGCTGGTCGCGCAGGTAGGTATAGAGTTTGGCAAAGGCCTGCTTGGCGCTGTAATAGCTCACAGGGCGACCCTCCCGCACCGCATTGCCATGTTGGCCTGCCGGCTCATCCGGTCGTCTGTGACCTTCGCCAAAGACCTTGCTCAACCAACTCACAACGCCCTCCTTGAAACCTTCGCTCGTAAGGTACGATAACACCGTTCCACTCGCCACGCCTGGAGACACATCGCCCGAATTCTGGTGCACCTTTGGCTATGGAAGCTAACGCGCAAGCCCCTATGGTCTCAATCGATCCAGGACTTTGGAAGACTGTTCTCGGGTTTAGTTTGGAGTGTGTCGCCGCGAATGGAGCTGCGGATGGCAAGGATTTGGCGGCTCACGGCTATATAACCGTGGGTTGATGCCAACTGGAAAGCCTCGTCGGCGAGTTGCCGGGCTTCCATCAGTCCGTTTGGCAACCCCTGCAGAATTGACGCGCGGTTGGCGAGCAAAATTGCCAGTTCTTCTATATTCCCCAACTCGCGGCAGAGCCGCTCCGCTTCCTTGAGGAGTGCCATCGCGCCGCCCAAGTTGCCACGGACCATCAGGATCACCGCCTGATTCCCGAGCGAGCGCGCCAATCCCTCTTTGTCCCCCAGACCGCGGAAGACCCGCTCGCTCTCTTTGAGCAGCGCCATCGCCCCGTCAAGATCGCCTCGTGCTTGCAAGATCACCGCCTGACTGCCGAGCGAATTCGACAGACCGGCTTTGTTCCCTGTCTCCCAGCAGACCCGCTCCTTCTCTTTGAGCAGCGCCATCGCCCCGTCAAGATCGCCTCGCGCCTGCAAGATCAGCGCCTGATTGCCGAGCGAATTTGACAGACCGGTTTTGTCCCCTATCTCCCAGCAGATCCGCTCCGCTTGCTTGAGGAGTGCCATCGCGCCATCCAAATCGCCGCGAGCTATCAGGATCGGAGCCTGATTGGCGAACGAGCGCGCCAATCCCTCCTTGTCCCCCAGCCCGCGGAAGACCCGCTCTCCCTCTTTGTGCAGCGCCATCGCCCCGTCCAGATCGCCGTGCGCTTTCAGGATCAATGCCTGATTGAGGAGCGAGTTTGCTAGCCCGCGTTGGTTTCCGAGCTCGCGATAGATCCGCTCTCCCTGTTTGTATAGCGCCATGGCACCGTCCAAATTACCGAGGGCATGCAGGTTGAACGCCTGCCCGCCGAGGCATGCAGCCAGCCGGGCGGTGTCGGCTTGTTGCCTGTAGTGCTCCGCGAGCGCTGTGCTTACCCGGAGCGCCTCCTCCGGATGTCCAGCATCAGCCAAGAAAACGTTCAGCCGGGCGGCATGATCGGGGTTGGCGCTCGGGTTCTCAATCGTTGGGCGGAAGCTCTCCACAATACGGAGAGGGGAGTGGGCTTCGATTTGAATCCAATACGCCCTTACGTCACCGTCGCCTATTGCCCACGCTGCAGCGAAGAACTCCTCCCCGCTGAGCAGAGACCCCAGCCTCAGCCAAGCGGAGCCCTGCTGCAGCTGCCATGGCAGTTCATCCACTGTGCGGCGATCCATTGCGCGCAATCCGAAATAATCAGCCAAACGCATGTGAACGTCGCGTGGTTCTGGCACGAAGCGTTTCTCCACGGCGGCGCGGACGAAGTCGTGCGCAAAGCCGATCAGGCCAGAACGGTTCGTCAATGACACCCCGGCTGCCAGATTCAGCGGGGACCAGGAAGCCATCGGCATCGGTTCGCCGCCGCCCAACAGGTCCAACAATTCGGATTCCGACAGTCCCCGCCGCGCTGCCCAAATCAGGCTCAGCGCTCCGCCCACAAGCCCTGGGCGATCCCTCTCATAGTCCTCCTCCCACCGCGCCAGAATCCGTCCGAACAATCCCGGCACATCACGGGCCTCGAGATAGTGCTCGATTCTCTGGCCTAATCGTTCATGGCTCCCGAAAACCTGCAACTCTTCGAGGAGAGCCCGCAGGTAAAGCGGATTCGCGGACTGTTCCGCAGTTGCGATACGTTGAACACTGCTCGGGCTCAGCGTCCTTGAGTAAAACGCGAGGTAGTCCGTGATTAGTTGACGCCGCTCCTCCACGTGCAACGGCTCGACCGCGAGCACTGGCCAGCCGCGCTTGCGGAGGTCGTTCAGTGGACGACCGGGCAGAGTGGAGAGGATGAGCCGGACGTTGGCCGGAATGACGGGCGGCAGCCAAACGAGGTCGGGCGCGCCGTCGCGATCCTCCAGTTGATTCAAGGCGTCGATCACCAGGACTACACGACCCTGCACCGCGGCCATATGGAGAGCGTTGGCGAAGACCGCCCGCAGCGCATCGGGTTTGTCGGGGATCTCCAGCGCGAGGCCAAGATGCCTCTGCAACTCGCCGAGAATGCGCCGCACTATGCCCACCCAGTCCGCGCTGCCGGGCGTGGAGCCGATGAAGTGCAACAGCAGGAGC
>Ga0209698_10008408_pt1 | contig 10654 bp, 8 predicted proteins | sample LitLauG_LLR_2012_FD_187203 | JGI IMG/M metagenome (GOLD analysis project Ga0209698, IMG submission 187203) | Freshwater sediment microbial communities from Pennsylvania, USA - Little Laurel Run_MetaG_LLR_2012 (SPAdes) (version 2) | ecosystem: Environmental > Aquatic > Freshwater > Creek >... | reverse complement strand
GTGCCACCCCGGGTCGGTGGCCTGGGCCACGTCGGTCGGTGACGGATAGGCGTCGGTGTGGGTGTGGGAGTGGAACACGCCCATGATGTCGGCACCCAGGTCCTGTGCGGCCCGGTCCACCCGGAGCAGGTCCTTGGGGGCGATCTCGTAGACCATGGCCGACGCGGCGGCGTTCGGGGTCACGAAGAGGTGGGACGCCTCCTCGCCGCCATAGGGACCGACCAGGAGGCCACAGGCCTCGTCGGGCAGACCGGCCAGGCAGTGGGCGACCATTTCGCTGTAGAGGTCCCGGGGCAGGCGGAGCACCCGACCACGGTACCCTCGTACCCTCCATGGCCAGGGCGAAGAAGCAGATCGCCAAGCGGGCAGCTGCCCGCGAGGACCGCAGTGGCGACCGGGTGGTCGCCACCAACCGACGCGCCCGCCGTGAGTACGAGCTCATCGAGACGTTCGAGACCGGCATCGTGCTCCAGGGTTCTGAGGTCAAATCGCTGCGCCAGGGCAAGGCCCAGCTCAACGAGGCCTACGCCCGAGTGGACGACGGCGAGCTCTGGTTGTTCCAGATGCACGTGCCGCCCTGGGAGTTCGGCACCGGCGTCGGCGCCCACGACCCCGACCGCAAGCGCAAGCTGCTGGTGCACCGGGCCCAGATCGACGAGCTTGTCGGCAAGACCCAGCAGCAGTCGCTGACCCTCATCCCGGTCTCGGTGTACTTCCGGGACGGTCGGGCCAAGGTGCAGCTGGCGCTGGCCAAGGGCCGGAGGCTCTACGACAAGCGCAACGTGCTCAAGGCCCGAGACGCCGAGCTCGAAGCGCGCCGGGCGGCCAAGGAGGTCAGCCGCTGGGTGGGCTGAGCAGACCACCGGTCGTTGGGCCGTAGAATGGTGGGACCGGCCAGTTCGGCCGGCTCCCAGACACGGGGGGTGATCGGTTTCGACTTCGGTCGTCAAGGTAGGAGAAGCGAGCCGTGGTCTCCGGAGCCACGTTAAAGAGCCGGAACCAAAAACAAACGCCGAGACGCAACCAGCGCTCGCGCTCGCTGCTTAGGTAGCGACGTCCAACCGGTCTCAGCCCTACGGATCGGGTCTTGGGCGTCATTGAGTAGGGCTTACTCAGTGTTTCTCACCAACTGAACGCTGAGGACAATCTCGTTGGTTACGGGGCGGCGTCGCCGCCGGCAGAGGTGCCGCCCCCGACAATCTCTTGTCGGCTGCGCTCGGAGAAGGCCTATTGCGGCACCGGAGGACGCGGGTTCGATTCCCGCCACCTCCAAGAGCGGTTCGGCTGCGTACGTGCAGGTCGGAACGCTGTTGGAGGTGCGCCGATACCTCGCTGGACACAGATCGCCCACGACAGGACGCAGATTTCGTGTCCTGTCACAGATGTAGCCATCTGGATCAGGCGAGCTGCGGTCACCCGGTCGATCGGGCTTCTTGAGCAGGTAGGGAAACCCTCGCGACTCCCCCCATCGATGATCCGCGCCCTCGAGGCGAATGGGGTCGGAGCAACTCGCGAACTCGAAGGCTCGACGCCGATGTGGCTGGGGAGCCGACGCCCCCCGATGCCGGCGGAACCCGCCCCCGGGACGCACCAGTGTTGGTGGACCGCCACGACCAAGCTGTGCCCGGTCGGGAGCCTTTGTCGCCCCATGAGTTGCAGAGTGCAAGTCACTGCGTTAGGTTGCAACTTGCAAGCTGAAGATCCTGGCCAACCTGAGGAGACACTGACATGGCTGAACGCGTGCTGCTGACCGGCATCAGCGGCTACATCGGGCAGTACTGCGGGGCTGAATTGCTCAACCAGGGCTTCGAGGTGGTCGGAACCGTCCGCTCCCTGTCGAAGACCGATGCCACCAGGTCCGCCATCGCCGCGGTGGCCCCCGTCGAGAAATTGACCTTCGCCGAGGCCGACCTCCTGTCCGACGGAGGATGGGACGAGGCCATGCAGGGATGCAGCTATGTCATGCACGTAGCCTCACCCTTCGTCCTCGCCGAGCCGAAGGACGAGAACGAACTGATCACACCCGCCGTCGAGGGCACCCGACGCGTGATCAGTGCTGCCCAGCGAGCAGGCGTGCGGCGCCTGGTGCTCACGTCATCAACGGTGGCCATGATCACCGGCAAGCCCAGTGGCCGCTACGGGCCCGACGCATGGTCGGATGCCAGCGCCAACATCGGTGCCTACGCCAAGAGCAAGACCCTGGCCGAGCGGGCCGCCTGGGATGCGGTAGCCGGGAGTGAGATGGAGCTCACGGTCGTCAATCCGGGGGCCGTCTTCGGCCCCTCCCTCGGCGCCCAGGTCGATGGTCAGAGCGTGGCACTGATGTCGGACATGATCGGCGGCAAGATGCCGATGATCCCCGATGTGGCCATGGGCATGGTCGACGTCCGCGACGTGGCCCGTCTGCACGTCGCGGCCATGACGACCCCCGCTGCCTCCGGACGGCGCTTCATCGCAGCGACGGCTGAGCCGGTCAGCATGACCTATTTCGCAGAGGTGCTCCGCAATGCCGGCTACTCGAAAGTCCCCTCCCGCAAGGCACCGAACGTGGCGATCAAGCTCATGAGCATCTTCGATCGACAGGCAAAGGGAATGCTTCCCAGCCTCGGCAAGAAGGCCGCCTTCGACAATCACGCCACCTTCGACGTGCTTGACTGGCAGCCGACGCCGATGGAAACCTCGTTCAAGGAGATGGCTGCGTCGATTTCGCGGTAGAAGGTGACATGAGCACGGACTTCGATGTGGACAACCTCGACTGGCGCTCGGTGTGCTCCATCAGTTGCGGCCTCGACGTCCTCGGCGACAAATGGTCGCTGTTGATCGTGCGCGATCTGATCGCCCACGGAACCCGCACCTACTCCGAGTTCCGCGAGTCCCCCGAACACGTCTCGACCAATATCCTCGCCGCCAGACTTCGCCTCCTCACGTCGCTCGGGATAATCGAGCGCACGAATCCGGACGGAGCGGCCCGCAACAACGCATACCGGCTCACCCCGAGCGGTGCAGCGCTGCGGCCGGTACTCGAGGAACTCGGCAAGTGGTCGCAGACCTACCTCAAGTCGTTTCACTCGGACATGGTCGACAGCGTCTGATGCACGTTGTTCCGCCTGGATTGAATGGCCCGGTCCCGCGATCACTTCCCAGCCGACTCCAGCGAATCGACTGGCGGTCGCTCGACCGTTACCCCGCGAGGCGCCGTTGATGAGAACTGTTTGCATGGCCGCGAACTACTCAGAACGCCTGCTTCCCTCCTGCCATACCACCGCTCCGAAGGGTGTCCTGGCGTTCCGAGCCCTGCCCCCGTCCGCACAACTGGGATACCCCGTCCGGGGTGCCCCAGATCACCCGGATATGTATCTGCCCTACCAACCACGGAGGCGCCAGTGCACAGCCGTCAATGCCAACGTGCCATCGGGAGTGGCGAGGTCTTCTCCCCCGATGGCAGCGTCGATGGCTCAGCGGAAGGTGGAGTGTGTCGTGGTGAAGGTCGGGTTGTTGGTGAAGCCGAAGTAATCGGCTGGTGCGACCCAGACACCAGGCAGGGTGTCTGGGCTGGGAGGAGCCTGGTCGGGATTATGGAAAAAGACGCTGTTCGTCACCGACGTCGGACCATCCCACACGAGCAGTCCACCGCCAGCGGAGGCCGCTGAGTTGCCGGTGACGACGCTTCCGTTGATTTGCATCGGACCTCCGCCGGCGAAGATGCCACCGCCGACGAATGCCGCAGTGTTGGCTCGGATCAGGCAGTAGTTGAGGGTCGTCGTGCCGGTGTTGGAGAACCCGTTCGTCAGCCCTCCGCCACCGCCGAAGAACTGCGACCCACCCGTCGAGGAGTTGTTCGAGACCGCGGACCAGTTGAGCGTCGCCGTGCCGTTGTTCTCGATCCCTCCACCGCTCAAGCCCGTGTTGCCCGAAACGGTTGAACCAACGAGTGTCGCAATGCCTTGATTCTCGATCCCGCCGCCGTTGCCGGCCGTGGTGTTATCCGACACCGTCGAGAAGTTGAGTGTCATGACCGCCTGAGCGTCATTCACGATTCCACCGCCGTCAAGGGACCCCCCGACGTTGTTCGACACGGTGGAGCGGTTGAGGGTCAGACTGCCTGGCGAACCCGTGCACAGACCGTAGGCCTGGAAGCTGGGATTGGCTCCGCAGTTCAAGATCCCGGCGGCGTTGCCATCTGTAGCCGTGTTGTACGACACCGTCGAACTGTTCAAAGTCAACTGACCCATATTGAAGATGCCGCCGACTCCGTACGCTGTGTTGTGCGTCACCGTCGATCGGTTCAGGGTCAACCGACCACTGTTCCAGAGACCACCCCCGAGGCTGTCGATGCCGACCCCGTCTCGGATGACGAGGTCGTTCAATACGACCGTTCCAGCCATGACGTTCAGCGTCGTTCCGTAGGTCGTCGCAACACCGCCCCCATCGAGGATCGCGGGTCCGGAAAGAGTCAGGTCCTTGTTGACGTAGAAGTTGCCGGTACAGGTTCCGCTCACTAGCAGCGTCGAGCCGGCGGGCGCTGCATTGATCGCACCCTGCAAGTTGTCAGCTGGGCAGTTCACGGTGATGCCCGCAGCGTTCGCGCCTGCGGGGGCTGCACCGGAAACGATCAGAAACCCCCCAGAGATCACACTGGCAAGGGACGCGACCAACAGGGCGCAAGAACGGAAGAAGCGCATGACCAATGTGCCCGCCCGCTTCTGTGGCGGCGTATCGACGACGCTGATTTGCGTACGGGTGCACCAACTTCCCGTGGTTGTCATGTGGGTCCCCCTCGGTTCCGTTTGCGGGGACGATCCCCACTTCCCCAACCCTGACGGAACTTACAACGGCCATTTGACCACCACAAGGAATGAATGAACAAGAACGCGACAATCTCGCGCTCGGAGTCATCCGCCGTACGCAGCGTGCGCAGGTCATTCAACAATGCCCCCTATCGGGACACGGTGGGGACATACCGAGACCATGACTCCCAAGTTGCCGTCATCGGCCACCGTTGATGTAGCGAGTTTCGGCCAGACTGCTACCCGTGGTGAGTCTTCTGCTGTCAGCAACCTTCGCGTGTGGTGTTGTCATAGCTGTCGCCCATGTCATGAACCAGCGATTCATCGCTCCCGTCTACGACGTCGTGGCGAATCTCACTGCCTTCGGGTGTGCCATCGGAGCCTCCATTCTGCTCGGTCACCCAGTCCCCGCAATCCTGTCCGGTGTGGCTGTCCTGTGCTGGCTCGTTCTCGCACGGCGAACGTTCCTTGATCGCCGAGAACGACGTGACAAGGAATCTCGCTGACGAATGGTGCAGAGTTGTCGACACCGACCATTCGGAGGTGCCCCCGTTCGGAAGCTGGGGCAGACCCGACGCCTGAGGCTCCCCGCTGGCTACTATTGGTGCTCGCCGGTCCTTCGGCGATTGGAGCTGCGATGGTCCTGTTGGAAATCTTCGGCCCTGACATCTTCGTTGTCCTAATCGCTCTCTTCTGCAGCGTTGTCGTGCCGATCTGGGCCATTGCCGACGCTGCGAGCCATCCGGCCATTGCCTTCTACGGTGCGGGTTCCAACAAGACCGCATGGATTGCCGTCATCGTTGTGGCCTTGCTCGTCGGCCTCGGGCTATTTCTCGGGAGCTTCTACCTCCTCTTCACCAGACCCAAAGTCCGTCTCCAGATGGAGCGTCTCGGCAGCTGAGGGTTCGCCCGGCGGGTGGCACCTGGGGCAGCCCCGAACGCCCGGACGGGCTGCCACCATGAGCACTTCGACGGCTCGCATGCGTACTGGATGGCCCCAATCGAAGGTCGGGGCCTGATGGTTGGCTTCTGGAAGGACGAGGCTTCAGCGAGGGCTGCAGCACCACCGGCTGGGTTCTCGCCAGCACCGGGTGTCACCGTTGATCGAGTTGAACGTCGAGAAGTCATCGATCGAGCGTGAATGGGTCGGGGTGTGGAGCGGGACTTCCCCAGTCCCCGTGAGGACACACCGGGGCGTGGAGCGCTGCTGCAGTAGGACCGAGCAGGTGAGATGCGACCGCTCTTGTGGTTCGGTCACTCGGTGCGTGCCTTCGCCCATGCGCCCTGACATTGCCTCACCGCGGCGGTCTGGGTTCTTTCCGGAGTGACAGGGCATCACCAGCAGGTCGGCCAGCAATGAAGACCCACAAGACGCGGTTCACGACGGACAACTCCTTAGGGGATACCAATGCCTCGATCACACGATGGAGCTCGTTCTCTATCTTGAGGGCCGCGCGAGCCTTCCGGCGACCCGAGTCTGTGAGCGAGAGCTCAATGCGTCGACGGTCCTCAGAGGCAGGAATCCGCTCGATATGTCCGGAATTCACCAATCCATCGACCAGTCGACTTGGACTGCCGGTCTCGCAGACAAGCCGACGCCCGACATAGCCCAGTGACAGCGGACCGTCATTTTGGAGGACCCGAAGGGCACCTCTACGCCGCCAACGCACGCTGATCCGCTGACGTTCAGCTCGTGACCGGCCTGACCATCAGCCCCGGTCCGCCCAGGCAGCCATGCTCCCACCGGGTCGCGGTCGCCGGCTCGACGATTCCTCCCCCGTGGCCCACTACTCATGAAGTAGTGTTCACGAATTCATGTACGCTTTCTCCTCATGCCGGAGAGCGTTCACGGGGTCAATCCCACCAGCGGTGAGGTCGGTCGAGGGAGCGCAGAGCGTGTCGGCCGGTCCACGCCGGCGTCCATCGACCCGCGCAGCCCGTGCATCATCGGAGTCGGGCAACGGGCGTGGAGGCCGGGTGGGGATCCCGCTCCCGAACCCCTGGCCATGTGGGAGGCCGTCACCCGCCACGCCGCTGCCGAGGTCGGCCCGTCACCGGTGCTCGAGGATATCGATGCCGTGCATCTGGTCCACTGCATGAGCTGGGCCTACGACGACCCCGCCCGTCGACTGGCCGAGCGACTCCGCCTGCGGGACGGCTTCCGTGAAGTCTCCGTGCTGGCGGGTACCGCCGGCCAGCGCATGGTGAATTCGGCCGCCGAGCGCATGCTCGAGGGGCGCTCGGCGCTCGCCCTGGTCGTCGGCGGGGAGGCGCTGGCCACCCGTCGGCGACTCTTGGCCTCGGGGGCGAGCCCCCCATGGAGCCACCCGTCGCCCGACCAAGGGAGCCCCCCGATCGACCTGGACCAATGGGTGAGCCCGACCGAGTGGGTCCACGACGTCGTGAAGCCCACCGTGACCTTTGCCGCACTCGATGCCGCCCGCCGCAAGATGGTCGGGTCCTCCCCCGACCAGCACCTGGCGCTCGAAGGTGCACTCCTGGAGCGGTTCACGGAAGTGGCCCAGGCGAATCCGCATGCCTGGTTCCCCATCCGACGTTCGGCGAAGCAGATCATGACGGTGACCCCCGAGAACCGGCTCATCTCCTCCCCCTACACGAAGTACATGGTCGCCATCATGGACGTGGACATGGCGGCCGGCCTGATCATGGCGACCCACGAGAAGGCCGATGAGCTCGGTGTGCCACAGGACCAGCGCGTCTACCTGCGAGGTTGGAGCTTCGGACGTGATGCCACGCATCTGGCGGAGCGGGCGTTTCTCGACCGCTCACCGGCGATGGTGGCCGCGGCAGCCGATGCCCTCTCACAAGCCGGCATCGGCATCGACGATGCCGCACATCTCGATCTCTACAGCTGCTTCGCGTCATCGGTGCTCTTTGCCAGCGACGCCCTCGGACTCGACCCGCTCGATGCGCGCGGGCTCACCGTCACCGGAGGCCTGCCCTACCACGGTGGCCCTTCGAGCAACTACACCACACACGCCATCGCAACCATGGTGCAGCTCCTGCGGGAGGAGAGCCGGGCCTTCGGAGTGGTGTCCGGCGTCGGCATGCACATGACCAAGCACGTCTGGGGCGTCTACGGCACCGAACCGGGACGGCTGCGGCCACCTTCGTATGCCGACGTGCAGCGGGACATAGACCGTCACGGCTCGTTCCGCGTCGTGCAAGCCGTCGACGAGACGCGGCGCTCCACGATCGGAGCGTTCACGGTCTCACACGAGCGTGACGGCACACCGGGATCGGCGTTGATCATCGCCGACCTCGGCAACGGCGAGCGTGCCTACGCACGGGTGCTCCAAGCGGACCTGCTCTCGTATCTCTCGGTGGGCGAACACGTCGGTCGGGCCGTCACGCTCCTTCCCGGTCCCGGCGGGCTGAACGAAGTCGTCGAGGTGTGCGCTTGAGTCGAGCGCGCTGGCACGACTTCTGGCCTCCGGGGAGTCGAGCGCCCATCCCCACCCATCCGCGCCCGTCGGGCACCTTCGGGTCGCCGCCCGACGGTCGCCAGACGGGGGCAGGAGGCAGAGCTTCCGGTTCCATGTCACCGATCGCGGTTTCGCAACGATCGGGCGGCCGCCCCCTCCCGTGCGCCCCGAGCCACCTCACCTAGGCTCGCCACGGGAGGAACAGACACCGTGGAATTCACACCTTACGATCGCCCCATCCGCGCCGCCTTCGTCGGACTCGGTCGCATCTACGACCTCAACGTCCGGGCCTACCTGGGGAATCCCGATGTCGAGGTGGTCGCACTGGTGGATCCCGACGAGGAGCGGCGCCTGCAGCGCCAGCGCGATTGGCCCGAGGCCGCGGTCTTCGCGTCGGTGGACGAACTTGGCGCCAGTGGCCTGGAGGTCGACGCAGTCGAAGTGCTGGTACCCACGCATGCACACGCCGACGGAGTCGTCGAGCTCCTCGGACGGGGCTGGCACGTGAACCTGCAGAAGCCGATGTGCAACGACCTCGACGAGGCCAGGCGCATGCTCGACGCCGCCGAGGCCAACAATCGACTGCTGCGGGTCATGGAGAACTACATCTTCTACGAGCCGCTGGTGCGGTTGAAGGAGATCGTCGAGTCCGGGGACCTCGGTGAAGTGGCCGGCTACCACATGAAGATGGTGGGCAGCGGCCTGGGGGGCTGGGACGTCCCGGCGAGCAGCTTCGAATGGCAGTTCCAGCAGATGCGTCGGGGGCGCGGCATCTTGGTGTTCGACGACGGATGGCACAAGTTCGCCACGGCGCTGTGGCTCTTCGGGCCCGTCAAGGAGGTTCGCGCCTGGGTGGGCACGACCGAGGTCGTCCCCGGCATCGAGGTCGACGCACCGACCACGGTGACCTGGGAGCATCACAGCGGCATCCGCGGGGTCTGGGACATCACGCTCGCTCCCGACATGTACCTCAGATCCGACTACTACACGAACGACGAGCGCTGGGAGGTGACGTGCCGCCGCGGCTACGCCCGGGTCAACCGCTGCACCGGGCGCGGCGTCCAGCAGCCGAGCCTCGAGGTCTACCGGGACGGCGAATTGAACTCCTACCATGCGCTCGATGACGACTGGGGCAGCAGCTTCCAGGCCTCGGGCAGGCACTGGATCCGCTGGCTCCGCTCCGGCGAGGGGCCGATGTCGTGGAGCGGCGACGAAGCGGTCGACATCCTGCGGTTTGCACTGGCGGCCTACGCCAGCAGCGCCGCCGGTGGCGCTGGCGTCGATCCCTCCTCCCTGACCTGAAGGCGCCGGTCGGGTCCCCGACGACGTGCTGCCCTTCCGGCGTGGAGGTCGGCCAGGGCCGGCACTGTTGCCCCACAGCGTCCATGACCGACCGGCCCGAAGGGTAGGTTGATCACCGGCAGATCGACTTCAGGCGAAAGGAAGGACCCATGTCCACGGAGTGGGGTCCCCTGGCGGGGCTCATCGGCGAGTGGGAGAGCGACAAGGGTGGCCTCGACACCTCCTTCAGCCACGCCCAGGGCAAGGTGCTCGGCACGCCCTACTTGGAGCGGGTGACCATGAAGCCCTTCGGTCCGGTCGACAACGGTGACCAGCACCTCTACGGGCTCGACTACAAGACGGCCATGTGGCGCGGCGACGAGGACAACCCCTTCCACACCGAGGTCGGCTACTGGCTGTGGGACGCCGCCACAGGTGAGGTGCTGCGCGGGTTCGTCGTGCCCCGCGGCATCACCGTGCTGGCCGGCGGGACGGCGGTGGCCGACGCCACCGAGTTCACCCTCTCGGCCGCCAAGGGCGGCGAGCTCTACACCATCGGCGAGAACAAGTACCTGGCCGGACGGGCCAGCACTCTGCGCTACGAAGTGACCATCACGGTGGGTGAGGGCACCTGGTCCTACCGCGAGGACACCGTGCTGGACATGACCGAGATCGAGGGTGAGTTCCACCACACGGACGCCAACACCTTGCACAGAGCCGGCTGACGCACCGGGCCGCTCGAGGCCCCTCGCTCACCCCTTCTGGGTCACCGAGACCTCGACACCGGGAAAGACTCCTCGGGCCGGCACGGGCACGGTCGTCGGTCCGTGGCCGAGCCGGGCCACGAGCTGGAACACCGTGTAGTACTGCACGACCCGCCAGAAGCTCTGTGGCGCGATGTCCGTGGCCAGACACCCGTTGAACCCGAGGCGGGCCAGTTGGGCCGTCACGAAGTGGTGGGCGATGGCGTACTGAATGAGCCCTCCGCCGTTGCGGATGACGACACACGTGTCCGTGTAGGTGTTGTGCCCGCCCCGAGATGGCTCGACCAGCGCGGCCGGGCCTCGGAACGCCGCGTACTCCCGGTTCACCCAGGCTGCCGTGATGACGTCGTCCCCGGTGGGCCGGATGATCATCACG
>Ga0209698_10008407_pt1 | contig 10655 bp, 9 predicted proteins | sample LitLauG_LLR_2012_FD_187203 | JGI IMG/M metagenome (GOLD analysis project Ga0209698, IMG submission 187203) | Freshwater sediment microbial communities from Pennsylvania, USA - Little Laurel Run_MetaG_LLR_2012 (SPAdes) (version 2) | ecosystem: Environmental > Aquatic > Freshwater > Creek >... | reverse complement strand
AAGCCTGAGGAAAGCGAACTGGGGAAAGATGCTTTGCGGTCCGGCAGCCTGGAGCAGATCTACGACTACATCCGCATGCTCGACGCTGAAGGTTATCCGCGGGCATTCCTGCATCATGCCGGATTCCGATTCGAATTCAGCCGGCCCGCGCTGTACCACGGTCGCATCGTGGCCGACGTAACCATCTCGCGGATAAAAAACAAGGAGTCCGCGAGATGAGGGTGTTGGTGATTGCCGCCCATCCGGACGATGAAATTCTGGGCTGTGGTGCGACTGTGGCCCGCCTCGTGACGGAGGGCCACGAGGTAGAGTTCGCGATCCTGGGGGAAGGGATGACTTCCCGGCACGCCAATCGCGCCGATGCCGAAGCTAGTAAGATCGCTGGTTTGCATCGGCAGGCCCACCTGGCGGCGGCAAGATTGGGTGTGAAGAACCTCTCGTTGCACGGCCTGCCTGACAATCGCCTCGACACAGTGCCCCTGCTGGACGTGGTCAAGATCGTGGAGGGGTTGGTAGACAAGCTGCGTCCCGAGATCATCTATACCCATCACGCGGGCGATCTCAACGTGGACCATGGGATCGTTCACCGCGCCGTTCTAACGGCGACGCGTCCCGTGGCGCCGCAGCCGGTGAGGGAAATCTACGCGTTCGAGGTGCCGTCTTCTACGGAGTGGGCGTTTCAGCGGCTGGAACCGGTGTTTCGCCCGACGGTGTTCGTAGACGTTTCCCGCACACTCGAGGCGAAAATTGCGGCGATGGAGTGCTACGCAACGGAGTTGCGGCCCTTTCCGCATCCTCGGTCGCCGGAGGCCTTGCGCGCGATTGCCATGCGCTGGGGGAGTGTGGCCGGCTTTGCCGCCGCCGAAGCGTTTGAACTCGTACGCTCTTTGCGCTCACTGAGCTAAGGATGACCGCAAGCATCAAGATCGGCAGACGAACGATCGGGCCGGGGCAGCCTGTGTATGTGATCGCCGAGATGTCGGCGAATCATCATCAGAGCTTCGACCAGGCGGTGAAGATCATTCAGGCGGCCAAGTATGCGGGCGCCGATGCCGTGAAGTTACAGACCTACACTCCCGACACCATGACGATCGCTTGCAACCGCCCGGAATTTCGCATTCAAGGGACCATCTGGGAAGGGCGCAATTTGCACGACCTCTACGGGGAGGCCTACACCCCCTGGGACTGGCAGCCGCGGTTGAAGCAAGTCGCGGAGGATCTGGGATTGGATCTTTTTTCGAGTCCGTTCGATGCGTCTGCCGTGGCGTTTTTGGAGAAAATGAGCGTCCCTGCTTACAAAATCGCATCTTTCGAACTGGTTGATCTCCCTCTGATCGAGAAGGTCGCTGCTACCGGCAAGCCGGTCATCCTGTCGACCGGGATGGCGACCATCGAAGAAATCGAGGAGGCCGTCGACACCGCAGGCAACGCGGGCGCCACACAAGTGGCTCTATTGAAGTGCACGAGCGCCTATCCCGCGCCGCCGGAGGAGATGAATCTGCGGACGATTCCGGAGTTGACGCGGCGATTCCAGGTTCCGGTGGGGCTTTCGGATCACACTATGGACCTTGCCGGTCCGATCGCTGCGGTGGCGCTGGGCGCCTGTATCATCGAGAAACATCTGACGCTCTCGCGGGCGGAACCCGGTCCGGACAGTGCCTTTTCGCTGGAGCCGCAGGAGTTCCGGAGCATGGTGGCGGAAGTACGCGCGGCAGAAAAAGCGTTGGGCGAGATACACTTCGGGATCAGCGCCAAAGAGGCCAGCAGCCGGGTGTTTCGTCGTTCGCTCTTTGTGGTAGAGGACGTGAAACGTGGCGAACAGTTTACGGCGCAGAATGTTCGTTCGATCCGGCCGGGGCATGGATTGCATACACGTCACCTTCGTGAGGTATTGGGCAGGACGGCCGCCCGGGACATCGAGAGGGGAACTCCGCTGAGCTGGGATGCGATGGAAAAGAAATAGGGGCCCCCGGAAGTTGAATAGTATGATGCGGAATCAAGGGTGGCACTGAGCTGGGTGGAAGTTTACCGTAAGAATAATTAAGTATGCGTTTCGTCAGTCCTTTGTTGAAGCAGATCGTTTATCCCTGCCTGGCGGGAACCGGCTATTTGCGCACGCTCGCGCCGACCGGGCTGGCGGTGGTGACTTATCACGGAGTGCTTCCACCGGAATACACTCCGATCGATTCGGGATTCGACGGCAGTCTGATTACCGCGGAGGTATTCCGGCGACAGTTACGCCTGCTGAAACGGAAATACACCGTAATCACGCCTGCGGAGATGCACGACTGGTGTCGCGGCGAAAGGGACCTTCCCCCGCGTGCTGCGCTGATTACCTGCGACGACGGCTTCCTGAACAACCTCACCGAGATGGTACCGATTCTGCAAGAAGAGGGCCTGCGCTGCCTGTTCTTTGTCACGGGCGCATCGGCCGGTGAGCATCGAACCATGCTTTGGCATGAGGAGCTGTTGCTGATGTTCCTGCGGGCGCCTGCGGGGAACTTCGAAATTGAAGGAGCGGGGATCCGCTTGCAGGGCACGCTGGGGTCCCGCGAACAACGGCGCACGGTGTGGTGGGGAGCGGTGAAGAAGCTTTCACATGCAGACGCGCAGGCTCGCGAGCAATTCATGCTTGCGGGACACGCTTGTTTCGGTATGGAACGTTCGCTGGAACACTATCTGGCAACCTACCCGAAAGCGCCGCGCCATTTTTGCCTGCTGACTCGGCCAGAAGTACAACAATTGGCGGCTGCGGGAATGACGATTGGCGCGCATTCGATGACGCATTCCATCCTCAGTCAACTCCCTCGGGAGTTGGCTTGGGCCGAGATGGTGGAGTGCCGGGCGCGTCTGGAGTCAGTGATCGGAAAGCCGATCTGGGCTTTCGCGTATCCGTTCGGAGATGCGGATTCCACATCGCCGATGATATTGGCGATGGCCAAACAGGCGGGCTTCGCGGCCGCGTTCCTGAACGTGGGTGGCGGACTGGGATCGGAGCTGCCCTTGCACGCGATTCCCCGGGTGCACGTAAATTCCGGCATGAGATTGCCGGAATTCGAAGCCCACGTCTCCGGATTTTATGAGTCCTTGCAGCGCCGGATGGGCCGAGCCCATCGTCCGGAGTTGATTGAGCCAGATAGTTCTACGTCGGGCCCGCCGCCCCTCCCCGAGCCAGTTTCGCAACCGAAGATCGCCTGATCCGCTCCGTCGTCGCGACGGGACCTCGCGGATTGGTACTATTACCCAGCAGAGCCAGATAGCTTTTACGAACCCATCGTGGCGGGCCGATACTTGCGAATCGAAGTGCTTAGAAATATCCCGGAAGATGCCGAACTTCGGCACGGTTGGAACGCTCTGGCATCGAGTGTGGAGCAGCCCCAGGTGTTCTACACATGGGAATGGGCACAGGCAGTGGTCCGCGCTTATTCGGCCACACTGCACCCCTGGCTTCTCCTGGCGTATGACCAGACCGGACGGTTGTGCGGCGTGGCGCCGTTGGCCACTGACGCCGCGGGCGAACATGCTTCATTTCTTGGAGCGACGACGGGGGACTATTGCGATTTCTTAAGCGCGCCCGAGCAGAGACCGGCGCTGGTCGGCGCGGTTCTCGGGGAGTTGAAACGGCAAAAGATCCGTCGGGTTACTCTAACGAACTTGCCGGCGGACTCTGCCACCGTTCCGGTCATTCGCCAGATGGCCGGCCAGTATCAATTGCATTGCCACATACGGACAGCTTACGTGTGCGCGCAAGTGGAACTCGCAGCCCTCTCCCGGCGCGGGGACCACAATCCAGTCCTGCCACGCAAGAAGATGCTGCGCCGTTTCCTGAACGCCATGGGGCGCGAGAATCCCGTGCGCCTGGATCATGCGCGGACCTGGACGGAAATCTCTGCGAGACTGCCGGACTTTATGGAGGCGCATGTAGCGAGATTTCTCGTGACCGGGCGCATCAGCAACATGGCCCGTCCGGAACGGCAGCTATTTCTGTTGGAACTGGCGAAACTTCTGTCCGAGTCGGGCGCGGTGGTGCTGACGCGGATGATGTCGGGAGACCGGGTCTTTGCCTGGAATTACGGGTTTCAGTTTCAGGGCACCTGGTTTTGGTACCAGCCGACCTTCGACAGCGATCTGGAAAAATATTCTCCCGGCTTCTGCCTGCTGGCAAAAGTGATTGAAGAGGCGGCTGACAATCCGGCGTTTCAGATCGTGGATATGGGCTTGGGTGCCGAGGAGTACAAGGAGCGATTTGCCAATCGAAGCCGGGAGACGGTTTTCGTCAGCCTGCGCCGTTCTGTAGCTGAGCACTACGGTGAGATGCTTCGCGATCGTTTATCGGCGACGATCAGGCGATCCCGACCGCTGGAGCTGGCGGTTCGCTCGTCAGTCGCATGGTTGATAGGCAAAAAGCAATTCTTCACCCTGCGAGGGGTTACGGGGGCTTCACGCGCAGTTGGTACGCGCCTCCGGAGCGTGCTCTGGTCAAAAACAGAGACTTGCTTTTACGAGTGGGGCGGCAGCGCTGCGTCGCGCAATGGGCAGGTACACATTCGGCGGCTGGAATTAAAGCACTTGGCTGCTGCGGCCATGAGGTACGTCGACGACGCGGAGGCACCGGCGTACCTGCTGGCGGCGACGCTCCGCCTGCGTGCGAAAGCAGCCGATGGCTATGTGCTGCTGGATTCCGCTGGAACTCCCCTGCACTTTGCCTGGGTTGGGAATTTTGAGACGACGCTCGTCCCCGCATTGCGCGCACACGTGTCAGCCTTTTCCTCCGAAGCCCTACTGCTCGCTGACTGTTGGACGCCTGCTGCGATGAGGGGCCAGGGCTACTGCGTGCAGGCTCTCGACCTGATTGCGGAAGCGATCCGAGCGAGTGGGCGGACACTCTGGGCCTGCGGTGAACCCGGACATGGTCCGTGGGCTCGGGCCCTGGTCAAAGCGGGCTTTCGCCAGCGTTACTCGCTGATTCGGGCTTCGGTTCTGTGGCGGCGGGCCATCACCCGGCGGTCCTGCGCACCGCAGGAGCAAGCCGTCGAGGAGGTCCCGGCCGCATAGAGCTGCCACGCATGCGCGTTTTACTGCTCCATCCCGAAGATTCACCCCGGAGCGGCCCGTGGTCTCGTGAACGCTGGGATCTGGTCGTCGACCTGGGAGCATCTACCCCGTTTTCCCGCCAACGATGGGAGAAAGAATGCGGCTGTCCGTTTTTGTGCGCCGATTCTTTCCGTGAGGGCGTGGCGGACGCGCGCAGGGTGCGAGAGATATTTGCCGTCGGGCGAGGCCGGTTGATCGATGATGTCGGCCTCGACCACTGGGAGCTGATTTCAGTCGCTTTTGTGCTGCAAGCGCTGGTTGTTTTGCAGTTGCTTCGCCTCCGCGATCAGATTCCCCAGGGTGCCGAGGTTTGGTGCACGAGGACGGATTGGCCGGTGAACTTGTTTGCGCTGTTGCTGGAGCGTCCGGCGCGCACCTTCGATAGGGGTCGCCCGAAAGCGATCGCGGTGGCGGCGCATTACGTGGAAGTGCTGCGGCGGTTCCCAGCGTCCCAGATTCGGGAGATTCTGCTGGATAAGTATGATTCGGGCTACAAGTGGCGCTCGCGCTTTGCAGCCACGTTAGTGAGGAGCCATCAGCCGGTCGTGCTGGTTCCGAGCGCTTACAAGAATGTTTCCCGCATGGCGGCGGCCTACGCAGATCTTCTGCCGCAACAGCGGTTTCTGATGATCGCGACCCGGGAGAGCGCGAGGCAGTTCGTGGAGCCGGGGAATGTGCAGGTGCGAGATCTCGCCGCTTATGCCAGGCAATCGGTTTCGCTCTCTGAGACCAGAGCGCTCCAGGAGCACTGGTCGGTCCTGCGAAAAAATCTTGAGTCGTCCCACGTGCTTCGTTGGATGTTCGCCGCCGGCGTTTTCGATCCAGTTCCCGCGTGGCTGGACGACAACATCCGCAGCCGGAACGCCTGGAGCGAAGTGCTTGATCGAGAACCGGTGTGCGGTGTGTTGTGCGGAGACGATAGCAATCGCTTTACTCGCATGCCGGTGCTGCTCGCTGCGAAACGGAATATCCCAACCGCCAATTTTCATCATGGGGCTCTCGACGGGAGGTATCTCTATAAAGAACTTCCTTCCGATCTCTACCTCGCCAAGAGCGAAATGGAGCGCGACTATTTGTTGCGGGTATGTGGGCTATCCGCCGACCGGGTTGTGATTGCGCCGCCCGCGGCAGAACACGCCCGTCCCTCGAAGCGGAGTCTTTCCGAAGCGCGTTACGCAGTTCTGTTCTCGGAACCCTACGAGGCTAGCGGACTGCGGTGCGAGGAAGTGTATCGCGAACTGTTGCCGTCCCTGTGGCGAGTGGCGCGGGAGAACGGACGAGAACTGGTGATCAAGCTTCATCCGTTCGAAAGCCGCTCTGAACGCACGCGGATTCTGAAGAGCGTGTTGCCGGCTGAGGACGCCCGGCGGGTCCGGGTGATCGAAGGTTCGCTTTCCGGGGAACTGATGGAGCAGGCGTGGTTCGGCATCACCGTCGAATCGACCACGGTCATCGACTGCCTGCAGAACGGCGTGGGTTGCTTTCTCTGCCGGTGGATGTCTTTATCGCCCTACGAGTACGCGCAGCAGTATCTTCGGTTCGGCGTTGGGGAAATGCTGGAAAGCGCCGAGCAGATTGCAGATATTCCTGGCAGGCTGACGGAGTCTTACCGGCAAGCCTCAGTCCACAGTCAGGCGGCTGCCAGCGATCCGGAAACTCTGCGGCAGTGGCTGGCGCGACGTTTCCGCGAACCCGCCGTAGTGAGGTCGGCTTCATGAACGAGTTCGCGGTTCGTGAGGCGCCGGAAGTCACCGAGCAAGACGGCAAGTTTCGCACGCAGATGGGAACGATTTCCCGCCAGTCCGGCGTCTTCTTCGCCGGGACAATCTTCACCGCCGTCTTCGGCTACGTCTTCAAGGTGTACCTGACGCGCACGCTGGGAGCCGAGGCCCTGGGCATTTACGCGCTGGGCATGACGGTGGTCGGATTCATGGGAGTCAGCGGCGGACTCGGACTGACCTGGGCCGCCTCGCGATTCCCTCCCGCCTTCAGCAGCACCGGGCGCCTGGCGGAGTTGCGGTCGTTCCTGGGATGGAGCGTCCTTTCGCTCGTGGCCGTGAACGGCGTGCTGGCCCTCTGCATGATTCTGGCGCGGCAATGGATTTCGAGCCGCCTGTATCACACTCCAGCTCTCGGCGGATACCTGCCTCTGTTTGCCGCGATCATGTTCATGGGGGCACTGAGTACGTTCTTCGGTCAACTGCTGACCGGGTACAAGGACGTCACGAGGCGGACGCTGATCGCCAACGTAGGCAGCGTTGTGCTGACCGCGGCATTCACCGTAGCGTTGGTGCAGTGGGGAACGGGACTGTGGGGATACATTTTCGCGCAGGTGGTGAGCGCGGCGATGATTTTGATCCTGCTGATGGTCGTCGCAATGCGGCTCACGCCGAAAGCCGCGCGGTCGATCTGGCGACTGGACGCCCCGCCCCGCGAGATGTTCTCCTTTGCCTCCGCCGCCCTCGCCATGGACGTCGTCACCTTCTTGTACACACAGACTGACAAAGTCATTCTTGGGTTTTATCTTGACGCGCGCTCGGTGGGGATCTATGCAGTTTCGGCTGCTGTTGTAGCCTTTCTTCCCATCGCGCTCCAGTCGGTCAATCAGATCTTTTCGCCGACGATCGCCGATCTTCACGGCCGCGGAGAGTCGGCCATGCTCAACCGGCTCTATCAGATTCTCACCAAGTGGATCCTGGGGTTTACCATTCCCCTGGCAGCAGTGGTCATCATCTTTTCGCGCGCGCTGATGCGGGTGTTTGGTCACGACTTTGAGGGAGGCTGGGCCATCCTGGTCATTGGGGCCGTCGGACAGTTGGTAAACTGCGGAGTCGGTTCGGTGGGCTACTTGCTCTTGATGTCGGGAAACGAGAAAAGGCTGGTGAGGATCCAGGTGGTGATGGGAGTGATCACCGTGGGCAGTTGCCTGTGGCTCGCGCCAAGATGGGGTATCGCCGGGGCGGCGGTGGCCGCGGCGTTGGGCAATGCCGGGACCAATGCCTGGTGCCTGTATGAGGTCAAGCAGAGGCTTGGACTTTATCCGTACAACCGCGGGTACGCCAAGCTGCTGTTGCCGGCGCTTACTGCGGTCGTGGCTACGTTCGGGCTGCGCATCGCGCTGAGGCCGATTCGACAGGACATCCTCGCAGTCGTGTTGGCGACGGTTGGGGTCTATGCGATGTTTCTCGGGACGGTCTTGCTGATGGGCTTGGACGCCGACGACCGTTTTGTGGCGGCGGCGGCCTGGGGCCGCGTCCGCGGATTCTTTGCCAGCGCACAGGCAGGGGCAGTATGAACGCTCCGGTGCGCCAACTCTCTTTGCCCCTCGATCTGTGCGAGGCCGCGGAAAAGAAGTTTGGCAATCTGGAAACATTCCTGACGTCGGTTCTGCGCGAACTGCTTCGCGACGATGCGGCGGTTCTCGACCAGAACGAACAACGCATCGTTGAGGAGAGGCTGCGCGAGCTGGGCTACCTCTGAACCCTTCAAGATCAGGATGGACGATATCCAATCGCGGGAACAACTGCTGAAGATCGCTCGGGAACGGCTTTATCCGTCACTGACGAGTCCCAGCTATCTTGTGCAGCGACGCCGGCGGCTGATCCTGAGCGAGTGGATTGCTCGGATTCCCGCCGGGCTGCTTACGGTTCTGGATGTCGGCGGGCGCTACCAGCCCTATCGGTCGCTCTTGGAAGGCCGGATTTCGCGGTATGTAGCTCTGGACGTGTTGCGAACTAAGTTGGTGGACGTGGTCGGCAGCGGCGAAGAACTTCCATTCCAATCCGAGTCCTTCGATGTGGTCCTAGCCACGGCTGTGTTCGACTATTTTCCCGAGCCGCGGCGCGCAGCGCGGGAGATCCACCGGGTATTGAAGCCGGGTGGAATCCTCATGGTCAGCGCCCCGGCAGTGTGTCCGCGTTCGAACGACGGCGAACTGTGGCGTTACTTGCCGGGCGGGTTGAGATTCGTGCTCGGGTCATTTGAGAAGGTCGAGATCGTGGCCGAGGTCACGAGCGTGGGAGGGCTGTTCCGTATCGTGGCGGCTTCGCTCGACATCATGGCGAGATATCAGTGGTTACGCCGGCTGTTGCGGTACACCGCCATCCCGCTCCTGAATCTGGCGGGATTGGCTCTGGACCGAGAGAGCATCTCGCGCAACGAACAGGTTGCCGGAAGCTATTGCGCCCGGGCACAGAAATGAATGCGCTGCGCATGGTCGCTTTCGGCCCGAAATGACGAGGGGAATGGCTGGGTTCCTGACAAAAGTCCGAGGACGCATCGAGCGCTGGCTTCCCGTCGACGGATATCACTGTGACCGTCCCCTTGTCTTGCTGCAGAGCGACGATTGGGGCCGCGTCGGGATTCGCGATCGCGAAGGATTGGAGCAACTGAAGGCCGCTGGTTTGCAGTTGGGAGAGAAGCAATACGATTCGTACACGCTGGAGACAGCCGAAGATCTCGCCGCCTTGCAAGCCGTGCTGAGAAAGCATAGGGATTCAGTGGGGAATCATCCGTGCGTGCAGATGAATTTCCTGCTGTTCAATCTTGATTTCGAAAAGATGGCGACAGGCGGATATTCCGAGATTCATCTCAAGCCGCTCTCGGCCGGATTGCCCGGGAAATGGCGGCGGTCCGGGCTGGTCGAGGCGTATCGTGCCGGTATGGACGCCGGAGTATTCTGGCCTGCGGTGCATGGCACGACGCATTTTTGCCGTCCGGCGGTCGAGCGGAGCTTGGCCGGCGGGGGGGACCGCACCGATCTTTTGCGAACTCTGTGGCAGGCAGAGACGCCGTACATTCATTGGCGCATGCCGTGGGTCGGGTACGAGTACTGGGATCCGGAGCAGTCAGAGGAAGAGCGATTTCTGCCTGCTGAAGTTCAGCGGGAGCTAATCGGGGCCGCAGTCGGGGAATTCGCTAAGTTGTTTTCGCTCCTGCCGCGTTCGGCTTGTGCTCCCGGTTATCGGGCGAACGACGATACATGGCGCGCATGGTCGCAGCACGGGGTTCGCGTCGCGCAAGATGGCCCGGAAAATTGTCTTCCGCCCCACTTCGATCGTCATGGGATGCTGCATCTGAGCCGCACTGTGGAGTTTGAACCGGCGACAGACGCTGCTTTTTCGGTCGCAGCGTGTCTCCGCCAGGCTGAGGCTGCGTTTGAGCGTGGGGTGCCGGCGGTCGTGTCGGTGCATTCGATCAACTTTCATTCCACGGTCAAAGACTACCGGGGTGCAACGCTAGCGGCACTCGACGAATTTCTTCAGGCATTGGAAGCGCAGCACAGCGACCTGCTGTACCTTCGTGACGAAGATCTGGACGAAGCCGTGCGCACTGGTTCGTATCGAAGTGCGGGCGGAGGGCGGTCCCTCAATATCGTCCGGAAGTCTTTCACGCCGTCCCAGTGGGCGAAGCAGGGAAGACCGTGATGGCGAAGAAATCGATCGTGCTGGTTACGGTGGACTGCATGCGGGCCGACCATGCTGGTTTCATGGGCTACCCACGCGCTACCAGTCCATTTCTGGATTCACTGGCCGCCGAGAGTTTTGTATTTCCTGCCGCGA
>Ga0209698_10008406_pt1 | contig 10655 bp, 10 predicted proteins | sample LitLauG_LLR_2012_FD_187203 | JGI IMG/M metagenome (GOLD analysis project Ga0209698, IMG submission 187203) | Freshwater sediment microbial communities from Pennsylvania, USA - Little Laurel Run_MetaG_LLR_2012 (SPAdes) (version 2) | ecosystem: Environmental > Aquatic > Freshwater > Creek >... | reverse complement strand
CTCCTGCGCCGGTGCCGTTCGTGCAAACGATCACGTTCGGATCCGACGAGCTGTTCGACTTCGACAAGGCCGAAGTGAAAGCGCAGGCCCGCGTCAAGCTCGATGAGCTGGTGTCGAAGATGCAGGGCGCGGACATCCGGGCGATCCACCTGATCGGCTACACCGACAGCGTGGGCGGGGACGCCTACAACGACAAGCTGTCCGAGCGCCGCGCCAAGGCGGTGGGGGACTACCTCGTCAGCAAGGGCGTGAGTTCCAGCCTGATCGACGCCGAGGGCCGCGGCAAGCGCGATCCGGTCGCCAGCAACGCGACCAAGGAAGGGCGTGCGCAGAACCGGCGCGTCGACGTGCGGGTGGAGGGCTCGCGCACGATGCCGCAATGACGGTCACGTCGCGATGAATGTCGACCCGGCCGAGCTGAAGAAATTCAGCGAGCTGGCGCACCGCTGGTGGGATCCGGCCGGGTCGTTCCGTCCATTGCACGACATCAATCCGTTGCGGCTCGACTGGATCGACCAGCGGGCCGGTTTGACCGGGAAGCGCGTGCTCGACGTCGGATGCGGCGGCGGCATCCTGTCCGAATCGATGAGCGCGCGCGGCGCCGACGTGCTGGGAATCGACCTGGCCGACAAGCCGCTGCGGGTGGCCCAGCTGCACGCGCTCGAAGCCGGCGCGCGGGTCCGGTACGAGTCCGTCAGCGCCGAGGAGCTGGCGCGGGAAGCGACCGGCACGTTCGACGTCGTAACCTGCATGGAAATGCTGGAGCACGTTCCCGATCCGGACTCGACCGTGGCGGCCTGTGCCGCGCTGGCGCGGCCGCAGGGTTGGGTGTTCTTCTCGACCATCAACCGCAATGCACGCGCCTTCGCGATGGCGATCGTAGGGGCCGAGTACGTGCTCGGGCTGCTGCCGCGCGGCACGCACGAGTACGCGCGCTTCATCCGGCCCAGCGAGCTGGCGCGCGCGGCGCGCACCGCGGGGCTGCAGGTCGACGAGCTGCGCGGGCTGTCCTACCTGCCGCTCACCCGCACCTACCGGCTGGGCGAGGACACGCGGGTGAACTACCTGATGGCGTGCCGAAAGGTTCAGTGAGCGCGACCGCGCCGGCGGCCGATGCGCGGCTGATCCTGTTCGATCTGGATGGAACGCTGGTCGATACCGCGGAAGACCTGGCTGCGGCGCTGAACCGCTGCCGTACGCGGCGCGGCCTGGCTCCCACCCCTTCCCACGAATTGCGTCCGTGGGCCAGCCACGGCGCGCGCGGATTGATCCAGCGCGCCTTCGGGCTGCACCCGTCGGACCAGGGCTACGAGGAACTGCGCACCGAGTTCCTCGATTACTACGAGCAGGCCCTGTGCGTGCACTCGCGCCTGTACGAGGGCATCGAGCCGACGTTGCAGGCGATCGAGGCTGCGGGACGCCGGTGGGGCGTGGTCACGAACAAGGCGGCCCGTTTCACCGGTCCGCTGCTGCGTGCGCTGCAGCTGGAGAGCCGCGCCTCGTGCGTGGTGAGCGGCGACACCGCCGCGCGCCCCAAGCCGGACCCGGCGCCGATCCTGCATGCGCTCGCCCAGTGCGCCTGCGAGGCGGGCGCCACCATTTATGTCGGCGACGACCTGCGCGACGTGCAGGCCGGGCGCGCTGCAGGCGTTGGCACCGTGGTGGCCGCCTACGGCTACTCGGCCAGCATCGAAGACGTGACCGCCTGGCGCGCGGATCTGATCATCGACCGGCCCGAGGACCTGCTGCGCTGGATCCTGCCGGCGTAGCGACGGCCACGCCGCGGCTGGGTCAGTTGGCGGCGCGGTGCTCGCGCCCGCGCGCTTCCAGCTGCAACGTCCGGATGTCGTTCATCATCACCTCGGGCTGCAGGTAGTCGAGCGCGTAGATCTCGCGCACCGTGCCACCCGGGTCGATCAGGAAGAGCTTGAGCATGTGGTTGATCGCACGCACCGGGTGCCCCTCGCGGTCCCGCTCGACGCGCACGTCCTGCCCGAAGTCTTCCAGCAGCGGCTGCAGCCGCGCCATCGAGGGGGCCGTCAGGAATTCCCACTCGAAACGGGCGCCACCCGCCAGGCCGCTCGCGTAGCTGCGCAGCTGCGCCGGCGAATCGTGGGTCGGGTCGAAGCTGATGCTGACGAAACGCACGTCGGCCGCCAGGTCGGGAGCGGCCGCGATCCGGTCGCGCAGCCCGGTCATCAGCCGGAATGCGAAGGGACAGCCCAGCGGGTCGGTGCAGTGCGTGTAAAAGAACGTCAGCAGCGTGATCTTGCCGTGCGTGAGCGTCGACAGCCGACGCGAGCGGCCGGACGCGTCCAGCAGCATCGCCTCGGGGCAGGCCTGGATCCGCTGCAGCGCGTAGGTGCCGGCAGGGGTCGGCACGAACTGCATGTTCGGCGCACTGGGCAGGCCGGGATCCGACGCGGCCATCGCGCCCGCGGCGAGCAGCAGCGCCGCCGCCACCAGCATCCCGGTTGCCACGCCCGCTGCCGCCATCGTGGTCGCGCTCAGTACGGGCTCGAGGTCGGCGCCGCATTCTCCGCCGCCACCCCCACGGGACGTGCCGTGAACTTCATGTGGTGCGCCCGCCCGAGCTTTTCCTTCGCGAAGTCGACTTCGAACGCCGGCGTCAATTCCTTGCCGTCCCAGTTGAATGAGCGCAGGAACTGCTCGTTGTCGGCGCCGCCCTTGTCCCAGTGCTCCAGCAGGCTGGAGGTGATGTAGACCCGCTTGCCGTCCCACGACTGGCTGATCATGTTCACCTGGCGGCCAGTCTGCTTCGCGTAGGTCTGCCGCGGCTTGTCGGGAACGGTCAGGTCGAAGTAGCGGGTCATGCCGTCCATGAAGGTGTTGACCCACAGTCCCTTGGCGTCGGCGCGGATCGAGATGTCGACCGGCAGCGGGATCTTGGCCGGATCGCCGATCGTGGCCACCTCCCGGGCCCGCCACTCGCCCTCGGCGTCCTGGCGGATCAGCCACAGCTTGGAGGTCAATGCGGTGGCGGTGATGGCCCAGTTGTCGTTCGGATGCAGCGACCAGCGGATCTCCAGCGGGGCGCCCGGGACGGTGAAGATGCGGCGCGGCTGCATGGCCTTCAGGTCCCAAAGCACCATCGTGTTGCCGAAGCGCTTCATCGCGTCCGCGTCCTTGATCAGCGCCCCGAGGTCGCGCATGTAGTTCTCGCGGCCCGCGAAGCTGGACGTCAGCAGCACGTTCTTGTTCGGATTGATGGCCTCGTCGTAGCCGTAGCCGTCGCCTTGAACGCCTGCGATCTGGGCGGTCGGCAGCATGTATTTCTGCACGAAGTCGCCCTTGTTGTTGTAGACGGCCAGGCCGGTGACCCCGCCGTTGTCCTTCGTGTTGGACAACGTCCCGACCAGCATGCGGCCCGGCAGCGCGTAGAACGTGTGCGGGCCGACCAGGCCGGCGCGGGACGGAAGGTCATCGATCGTCTTCACCAGTTTGGGCCTGGACGGGTCGGTGCCGACGTCGAACACGAAGATCCTGCTGTCGTCCAGGCGGCCGGCCCACAGGTAGCGCCGGTCGTCGGTGAAGCCCATGTGATGCGCCTCGCCGCGCCCTCCCACCGAGACCTTGCTCACCACCTTGCCGTAGGTCCGCGAACGGGGATTGGCATCGATCGTCACCAGCTTGTCGGAGCCATCGCCCCAGCCCTCGACCCCGAGCGTCCATACGTGGACGTAGTCCTCCTGCCCTTTGATCAGGCCCGTCATGTACGGGGAGTTGCAGGTCTCGTCGGCGGCGGCGGCGGCCGAGAACATCACGGCGATCAGCAGCACCAGCCAGGCCAGCAGCGGTCGAAGCAAGTGAATCCGGCGCGTCATGTCGGTCTCCTCTCTCTGGCTTTCCTCCCGGTGGCGGCCACCCATGCGGTCCGGCCCGGGTCCAGGCGGGATTGTTCTCCCGGGCGGCCCGTCCGTCACCTTGCAGCAGGCCGGGACCGCCCGCAAATACGCGATTAGAATGTGGGACTCGGCACCGGGGGCGACCTGGTTTCGACGCAGGTAGAGAAACAGTGCGGTGCATGCCGAGGGCCAGTCACCTCGTAAATCCAACTGGAAGCCACACAAACGCCAACGACGAGCGTTTTGCTCTCGCCGCCTAAACCCCGGTGAGACGCTGCACTAGCTGGCCACTGGGCTAGGCCGGGCAACCGGCAGCAGCGCCATTTACAGTGGCTGGATCCGGGCGATGTCACGGCGCCCGTATCGAGATCTAGTGACTGGCTGTGCGTCGGCCTGCCGGCTGGCTAAACGCACGGCGAGACTCAAATAGGCCGGCTAAGCATGTAGAACCGTCTGCGGACCACTTGCGGACGCGGGTTCGATTCCCGCCGCCTCCACCATCTACCATTCCTCCGTGAGTGCACCTACGCGCCAGTAGGTGCGCTAGGTGCTTGAAGTTGCAAGGAAATGCGGACCTTCGATTCGGGAGTCGGGTGCGCTGCTGCCGTAAACCGTGGCGATGCGCCCGCCGGGCTTCAGCGCGCGCCACATCGCGCGCACGGCGCGCTGCCGGTCGGGAAAGTAGATGAGTCCAAGCCGGCAGATGACCGTGTCAAAGGTTGCTTCGCCCACTGCTTGTCGCGTCGTCTGCTTGTAATGGGTGGCGTCAAGAGCCGGTGCCTCTCGTGGCAACATGAGGACCTCCTTCGGCCGTGGGGCAGGAAGCTGCTGAGCAGTCATCGTCACGGCGTCTTAGCGCGAGCCTTCCGGACGGACTCGATGTGGGCCACGATCGAATCGATGTCGCGCTTGTGCGCTTCCAGGTCGATCTGCGTACCGTTGGCAATCGTGCTCCAGTGCCGGACGATCGCTCCCACCGCGACGGCCTCCCGGATCTCCTCGTCGGTGGCGCCGTTGAGCCGGGCAAATGCCGTGTGCCCGTACGTGCAGTAGCTGCAGGGCACCTGCGCCGCCACCGCGAGCGCGATCAGCTGCTTGGTCTTGGCATCGAGCTTGCTGTTCGGATTGAGCACGAGGCCTTTGTATTCCCCCCAGGCGCCTGCAATCGCGGCCTCCGGCAGCATCTTCATGTAGGCGGGCACCAGACCGAGCGTCAGCTCGATGTCGCGATAAGCCGCATCGGCGGGCTTTTCCTGCGCCCAGGCCGGCGGCAGCGTTGCCGTGGCCGCAAGGCTGGCGGCACCCGCCGCGATGGCAATCCCCAGCAGTCGTTTCAGCACCGTGTGTTCCTCCTTCCTGTTGAATCGAGTCGTCGTGGATCCTTCTCGCGGCAAGCCGCCGCCCCGCCCGCCGGACGCGGGCTGCCTTAAGAACGGTCTTAAGATGGCCGTCCGCTGCCCGAGAGCCCTCGGACCGCGGGACCGCCTCAGGTCTTGCGCTTGGCGCCAGCTGTGGGCGCTTCCGGCTGTGCCATCGCCAGCACCTGATCGCGCGAAAGGTTCATGTTGTGATCAGCCAGCGCGTGGTGTTGCAGCTCGACGACGAGCTTGTCGTCGTCGTCGGAGCGCACCACGAAACCGCAATCGCAGCGAACCGTCTTCGTGACCATGGCAACCTCCTTCGTGTTGCAGCGATAATGGCTGCGCCCGGTTGGCGCGGGCTTGGATCCAAGTTGGGAAAACATTGTCGGGTGTGACGACGCGAATCTATCTGACCGGCCGGCTCGGACTCGAGCGGGACGGCGCCCTGGTCGATCAGGACGCGTTTGGCGGGCGCCAAGGGGCGCTGGTCTTCGCGCGTCTGCTGCTGCCGAGAGGACATGCGGTCAGCCGCGACGAGCTCGCTGCATTACTTTGGGGCGGAGCACTGCCCAGGGCATGGGACGTGGCTCTGAACGCGGTCGTGAGCAAGCTGCGCTCGCTGCTCGTAAAGGCGGGCTTCGACAAGGCGGGGGTGCTGCCGTCAGCGCTGGGGTGCTACCAGTTGAACCTTCCCGCCCACGCCTGGCTTGACGTCGAGGCGGCGCTCGAATCGCTGCACGCCGCCGAAGTGATGCTCAAGCGCGATCGGCATCGCGACGCATGGGCGGCGGCCCAGGTCGCCTACCATATCCTGAAACGGCCGTTTTTCCCGGCGGAAACCTGCGAATGGGCGGTGCGTCAGCGCGAACAGCTGACTGCCCTGTTCGCGCGTTCCGGCGAATGTCTGGCGGAGACCTACGTTCACAACGGTGAAGCTTCGCTGGCGGCCGATATCGCAGGCCAGGTGGTCGCGGCGCAGCCGTTTCGCGAGTCCGCCTACCAGATCCTGATGCGGGCTCAGGCGATCGCCGGCAACCGCGCGGAGGCGCTGCGCTCCTACGAGGAATGCAAGCACAGGATTTCGGAGCATCTCGGAGTCCGTCCGTCGGCCGACACCGAAGCCGTGTACATGGCCATCCTCCGCGAGCGCCCGGCCGGCACTTAGTGAAACGCTCGACCGCCGACGCGAGGACACATGTCGGCTTCCCGAGGATTCGATGGCCGCTTTTCGTCCAACGTAGTGTCGGCAGCGGCAGTCACGGCACACCAGCGATTGCGGCCTCGAAACCGATGCGCGCCACCTCTCGACCGAGCGGCTCGCTGCCCGCAGCCTGATCGACAGGACTTGTTTTGACTGATCCGGCTAGGGTTTTTGCTTCGCCAGCGCCTCGCGCGCCTGCTTGAGCTGCTTCCAGCTCGGCGCGTTCATCAGCGCTGCGTCGTATTTCGCGAGTGCTTCCCCGGTCTTGCCCTGCTGCGCCAGCACATCACCCCAGGCTTTGAGCGGATCGGCCCAGTGCGGGCTTTTCTGGTTGGCATCCTTGAAACTGGCCGCTGCGCCGTCCAGATCCCCGTGCCTGGCGAGCGCCGCGCCCCACGAGTAGTAACCCGAAGGAATGCTCGGGCCAAGCTTCACGGCTTTGGCATACCACTCCTGGGCACCTGGCCAGTCGCCGCGCAGATCGAAAACGTCCCCGCGGAACCGGTAGCAGTCCACCAGCGTGAGCTTGCCCGCCGGATTCAGAGCAGCGTCCGCCTTGGCCGACTGGCCGGTCTTCTCGTAGGTTACTGCGGCATAACAGATGTTCTGGGGATTGCTGGTCGACACCGTCGGGTTGGAATACGCCACCGCAAAGGAGTCCCACTCCCTGGCCGCCGTCTTCAGATCACCCTCTTCCAGGGCGAGCAGCGCCCGCGCGAACGCCGCCGCCGCGACGTCGGGCACGTTCTTCTGATCGACGGGCGTCGTCTTGAGCCGGAGTGCCGCGGCCTCGACATCGTGCATCGCCGCCTCGGTCTGGGCGACCGCGAGACTCACCGAGCCCGCAGCAGCGCCTCCCGTTCCGATGCCGCCACTGGCTTCCATGTCGGCAATGCTGCTGGCGTGCACGGCCGGCAAGTCCCAGACGACCCGGTCGTAGTTCTGGTAGAAATTCTCGGGCGCCCGCCCGGGCCGCCCGCCGGCGGCCTTCATCAACCGCTCGCCCGCCCTTACCACACCCTCCTCGTCGCCGAGGCCCGCAAGCGCATACATGATGTTGTTGTGCCCGATCCAGAAATCGGGCTTGAGCCGGACCGTTTCCCGATAGAGCGTCAGCGCCTCGCGCATCGCGCCGTCACCGCCCTTGCCCGTAATGGCGTTGCCCCAGTAGTTGAGGACGTAAGGCTGCTCACCCGGATCCACCGTCTCATAGGCGGCTTGAGCGAAGCGGATCGCCTCGTCGTTGCGGTCGTTATTGGACAGGTAGGCCGTCCACAGTCCCGGTTGGGATTGCCCATAGACATACTCGCCGGCGTCCGTCAGCAGCTTGTCGAGGTTGCGCGCCTCGTCGGTGAAGGTCCTGGGCAGGATGCGGCTGCCGCGCACGGTGAGCGCGAGCCCTCCCCTGCCGGTCTGCACGAGATCCCCGTCGATGTGCTGGTCGTGGCCGAAGCGGGTCTTCAGCATCCGTTCGAGCTGCCCGATCGAGATTCCGGTCTCGGGGACGTCGATGGCGATCTCGTTGGTCCAGGCGTTCGAGAGCGCCCGGTGCTCCGCACTGGTCCGCGTCGCCGCCTGAATCCGCGTCAGCACATCGAGCAAACCCGCCGCGAGGATCTTGCCGCCGGGGACCTGGCCGGCCACGTTCGGGGCGATGTCGAACGGATCGATGACGACGCTGCGCGACTGCACCGCCGCGAAGATCACGATGGCCAGGCCGATTCCGATGACGGTCGCAAACAGGGCGAAGAAGACCTGGAATCCGATCCGCAACCGCAATCCCAGAAGGCGCGGCCCCCACTCGGCTTCGAAGAACTGGTGTTCGGCTTCGAGCGCCTTTTTCTGGACCTTCAGGACTTCGACCTGCTCTCGAAAGAACGCCGCTGCTTCGGCCGCCACCTGCGGGCTGTCGCTCGCCAGATTGACCGCCACGGCCGCCGCGATCGCCTCCGATCCGACCTTGGTCGACGCAGCCCTGTCCTCGTCCCCGCCCCCGAGTGCTCCTTCGAGCCAACCTTCCGCCATATCCGTGGCCTTCGCTCAGCCCTCGTTCTCTTTCGGCCATTCTAGGGCTTCATCGACTGGTTCGGCGATGGTTGCCCTGGTAATCGACTGCCGGTACTGTCCACAGATCGAGGGCGACTCACCGTTACCGGTTCGAGGCGAAGCAGGGCTGTACCGGGTTTAGAGTCTGTCAATTGCAAATGGGCGAATCGAACAAGGCAGTCTTCCTCAGCTACGCGTCCAAGGACGTCGATGCCGCCCGCCGGATCTGCGAGTCGTTGCGGCGGGCCGGCATGGAAGTCTGGCTGGACCAGAGCGAACTGCGCGGCGGGGATGCCTGGGACGCCGCGATCCGGAAGCAGATCAAGGCCTGCGCCCTGTTCATTCCGGTCATTTCCGCCAACGCCAGTGCCCGCGCGGAAGGTTACTTCCGCCTTGAATGGAAGCTGGCGGTGGATCGCTCGCACCTCATCGCCGCCGAGCGGGCCTTCATCCTGCCGGTCGTCATCGATGAGACCCGTGGTGCCGATGCGCTCGTGCCGGACAAGTTCCGCGAGGTGCAGTGGACGCACTGCCCTGCCGGAGAGGTTCCGGCCAGATTCGTCGAACGGGTGGCGCGCCTGCTGTCGCCCGATGACCTGAGGGCGCCGACCGCGGCTCCGGAGGCTGGCACGATGCCGTCGCCCGCACCCGCGCGGCTGCACCGGTCGCAACGGCGTCTCCCGATCGGCGCGGCCCTCGTGGCCGCGCTGTTGGCCGTGGGTGCCGTCGTCGTCTACAAGGTCGCGTTCCGGAGTGCAGCGATCGGGATGGTGGCCGTGCTGCCGTTCGAGAACGCGACCGGCGACCCGGCGAACGAGTACTTGAGCAACGGCATCTCGGAGAGCCTGATCAACAAGCTCTCGAGCCTGAGCGGGCTGCACGTCATTTCGCGCACCTCCGCCTTCGCCTTCAAGGGCAAGAAGATGGAACCGACCGAGATCGGCAGGAAGCTCGGCGCCGACGCACTCATTCTCGGCAGTCTTACGCAGCACGGCTCGAGCCTGAACGTCACCGCCGAGCTCGTCAGCGTCCGCGATGCCACCCAGTTGTGGGGCGAGAAATATGCCCGGCCGGTGGATGACGTGATGCAGATGGAGGGCCAGATCGCAACGACCATCGCGCAGACGCTGCGCCGCCGGCTGAGCGGCGATGAGAAGAGCGTCCTCAGCCGCAGCGAGACCTCCGACCCGGAGGCGTATCGCCTGTATCTCAAGGGGCGCGAATTCCTGGTCGGCACCGATCAGGAGATGGACAAGAGCGTCGACTACTTCCAGCAGGCCGTGGCCCGGGCGCCCGACTACGCGATGGCCCACGCCGGCCTGGCCGACGTGTACACGGTCCAGGCCTTCCTGCGTGCGACCGGCCGTGCGGAGGCGGCGGGAAAGGCGCGCGCCGCGGTGACCCGGGCGCTCGCACTCGACCCGGAACTGGGCGAGGCGCACACGTCGCTCGCCCTGAACCTGTATCTGTTCGAATGGGACTGGGCAGGGGCGGACGTCGAGTTCCGGCGCGGGATCTCGCTCAGCCCGGGCAGCGAGTCCGTTCACGAGGAGTACGGGAGTTTCCTGAACGCGATGGGCCGCGTCGACGAGGGCCTCGCGCACAGCCGCGAGGCCGCGCGGCTCGACCCGCTCTCGGTGCAACCGTTCCACGACATCGCGATCAACGCCTTGATCCGAGGCAACTACGAGCAGGCGGCCGCGGGCTTCCGCCGCACCATCGACATCGATCCGGACTGGACCTGGGGTTACATCAAGCTCGGCAGGACCCTGGCCATCCAGAAAAAGTGCAAGGAAGCCTTCGCGCAGACGGAGATCGCCGAGCGAAGAATTGCAGGCGGCGCCGGGGCTCTGTCGCGCTCGTGGCTGGGTGCTGCCTACGCGACCTGCGGGGACACCATGCGCGCGCGCCAGAAACTCGCCGAACTGCACGCCCTGGAAGCGAAGCAGTACGTCGACCCGGTGACCTTCGCCGAGGTCCACGCCGCCCTGGGCGAGATGGACGAGGCGCTGCACTGGTACGAGAAGGCGCTCAACGACCGGTCGCCGAACCTGGTCTACGCGCGCGCCGCGAGTCGAATCATGCCGCAGCTCGCCGCCGAGCCGCGCTACCAGGCAATCATCCGCCGCATGGCCTTCCCGCAGGCGGCGATGTAGCCTTAAGCGCTGCCCGCCTTCACCC
>Ga0209698_10008405_pt1 | contig 10655 bp, 9 predicted proteins | sample LitLauG_LLR_2012_FD_187203 | JGI IMG/M metagenome (GOLD analysis project Ga0209698, IMG submission 187203) | Freshwater sediment microbial communities from Pennsylvania, USA - Little Laurel Run_MetaG_LLR_2012 (SPAdes) (version 2) | ecosystem: Environmental > Aquatic > Freshwater > Creek >... | reverse complement strand
ACCGATAGCGGCGGCAATGGGTTTTGGGGCGGCGGCGGCGGTGGTGGTAACAACAGCGGCGGCACTACTGACACCGCTGGTGGTGCTTCTGTTTTTGGGGGTGGGGGAGGCGCTGGAGCCCATGGAACTTCTGGAGCCGCCGCTGGTATCTCTGTTCATGGTGGAAACGGCGGCACAAAAAATACTGCCGGGACCGCGCCCGGCGGTGGTGGCGGCGCTGGAAACAATTCCGCTGCCGGAGCGGGAGCAGCAGGGCGTTGCATCGTCACTGTGTTCTAATAACGATGGCAGAAAACACTGTAGCAAGGATTGCGCTTCATAGACATTCTGATGAATAAAGTCATGAATGTTCTGACATGGCGAATCCCTGAAAAGCAAACTTCTAAGGCACTACGACTGAAAGATGAAATCAAGAAAAGGGGTGCGGGTTTTCCGCACCTCTTTTTTGAAGCCGACACTTTCAGCGGGCACCCCTCTTGCGCGCCGGACGATCCCCGCTCGACTAAGCCCCGGCCATTCCTCATCTTTTGCTCCCCGCGCTTTGCATATGCGCGACCAGCCCGTCTTTTTGCAAATCCGCGATTACACCAGCCAACATCGAAGACTGTCGTTCTGACCGAGAAAGGCCCTACCTTAGCAGAGCGGCTCTTCAAGACACTGTTCGTTAAGAAATAACAGCCCGGCTGTAACATTGCTTCCGCACTGATAGCTTGACAACCCACGACCATGATGCACAATCCAGCCAATGGCCAAGCAGCAAGCCGTATTTCGAGCCTGAGACAATGAGCCGTACGCTGAGGGCTAAAATCGGGTTTGGGGTTTCGTAATCCGGCTGATAAGCTCTGCCAGTTTGATTCAGCGCTTGGCGGAACTATCACGGTAAACAGATAATCAACAAAAGCCGCTATCATGCAAGACAAGGAAAAATGGGAACGTGATTACAAAAGCGGCGTATGGGATCGTTTGACCGACAATAAAGACTCTATTCACTGTAAAATAGTAGCATCTTACGTCCAGAAAAAGGGAACCAAGCAGAGTGTCCTCGACGCTGGTTGCGGCGCGGGCGGCATTCTCAAGCATCTGGATTTGAATCTGATCGACAAATACACCGGTGTTGATATCGCACAAACGGCCTTGGACAAGATCGCGCCGAAACGTAGTCAAGACGAATATATTTGCTCAAGCCTCGAAGATTATATCCCCAATGGACAGTGGGACGTTATCCTATTTAATGAAGTTCTGTACTATATGTCCGATCCTGTCGCCCAGATTAGAAGGTTTGAAAATTCATTGAAGCCGGAAGGCTTCTTCGTAATTGCGATGTACAAGAAGAAAAGATATTTTTCTTGGAATGACCGCTGTGTCCGCCGTTTACGACGATATATGCAACAAGCATCTTACGCATTTGATGATGCAATTGAACTGTCGAATATAGATGGATCAGCAGCATGGGAAATATTCAGGGTGCGGCCAAGTCATGATTCTATTTAGCGGCCACTCTGCGCGTCTTCAGGACAGTTTTACCGCTTTGTTGTCATCTTACGAGCGTGCTGTTACCGAGTACATATGCCCGGTGAAGAAGCGCCAGGCGTTGGATCATCCGCAAATCAACCAAAGCTATTTTCTATAACGCATATCTGCGTGTAAGTAGTAACTCACCGAATTTCCATCGAAACTCCCTTCTCGTTTTCCAGAATGTATATTATCACATCGGGGAAACTGGTAATTGTTTCAAGGTCTTATCCCCTGCACTGACAACATTCCGTCTTCGCCGAAGCGGCTCGTGTCATTCGTCAGGTAGCTTTGTTACGGGAGTTGGCGGGGCCTTTGCATTCGTGACGGCATTGGAGAAGTAGGCTTCTACGCCGCCCCCGGCCTGCCCGAAGGCTAAGAAGTCTGGCCAAGGAGGTAACTGCTCACAATCATTCCGCAGCTAACGCAAGCTTCATCTTGTCTAGCGGACCGCTCCTTCTGAACATCTTCTTGGTCAGGGTTATCTGCGTCCGCAGCATCGGTGAGAACTCATCACCCTTACCAAGTTTCTCAGACTTCAGGAACGCGTTCAGATCACGCAGCTTCTGAAACTCAGGTTCGTTGAAGAGCGAGTCCTCGTTTCCGTCGGTAAGATAATCATCGATGAGTTGAACAGCGGCATCACCTATCCCCTGAAGCAGACCTGCATCGGCCAGCTTGATGATCGCGGAAGAGAGTGCGCTATGGCTGTAGTCGAGACTGCTGTTAATGAGAAAGTCCTTAACGAGGTCCACGGCGACCATAGCAAAAAGATATCTGGTCTGGCCCCGCGTCTGGGACTTTGCGCCCCGGCCAAAGTTATACCCGGAAGCCATTTTCTGAATAAGGTACGCGGCGAACATGGAGTCCACGCCGAAACCTGGATCGTTGACTATTTTGTGGAACAAGGAGCCACCAGGCGCAAAGGGCGGGTTCTTACCGTAGGCAATGCCGGGCTCGCCGAGCCAGCCGGCGGCATAGGCTTTCAAAAGTTCGAACGCGTTCGCGGTTTCCTCGTATCTTGGGACTGCGGTAGGGTGTTGCCGCTGGTAAGCGCGCCTTGCCTCCCATGCACCTCGCTGGATTTCGAGAAACACGCTGTATCTTGAATTGAATGCCGGCGCCCAGTTCCGAAAGTCCTTTTCCAGGGCGATAAAATCCTTTTCGCCGACCGCATTTTGCGAGTTGGTGAAGCGGGTGGTTTCGGTCAACAGTTCCTCGCCTTCGGCACCAACGACGACAATCTTCGTGACGACGACCGCATTCTCAAGTTGTGATTGCCACTTGAGTTGTGCTTCTGTGGGCGCACTGCCTCCCGAATTCAAGCGACGCTGAAGCACTGACCAGATGGAGCGTGTTGTCTGGCATCCATTGACAACGTAGGGATTCTTTAAGGTAACCTCTCCAGAACCCGATTTGCCCACTTCTTCGGCGACGATTGTAATACCATTGTTGTAGAGGCCAAATCGCTCCGGGTGCTGCTCCAGTGTCTGCTCAATTCCTTTATTGACCTTTCTCTTGTTTCCAAGAAATTTTCGAACGTTCTTTTCGTAGAGCAGATCCAGGTCGCCGGACAAAGCCTTGTAGTCCTGCATGAATTTGAAGATGTCCGGCAGCTTCGTGGCACCAATCAACAGTATGTCTCCTGAGCTCGTTACCGTCGTTTGAAGCTTGACCGATAACTTGTCCGGTCCGAGGTCGTCCGCCTCTGCAAGCTTGTTGTAAATCGTTTCAACGCAGACTGAATCGACATCGAAACACTCGCCGAACTTGGCCCGGCCAAGGGTCTTGATGTTATCCAGGTACTCCTGTTCCTCCGAGTTAAGCCTCCTGGTTGTGGCAAGAACGTAGTCGAGCCTGTCCTTCGGTCCGCGGTTCTGCAGGAAGGTGCGCAGGCGATCTACGAGTTCTTTGGACAGTGACGAAAGCCGTTCTCTCTTGCCTTCCAATGTCGCAAACAACTTCTGCGCTTCTGTCGTGATGGTATCCGCGCCAGTGTAGGAGGTTCCATACTTGCTTTGGACCAGCATCCAGGAATCCCCTTCGATTCCCTCCTGAAGGTCTTCTTTCACAAATATGGCGGCATCGATGCCGCCATCGCCCGCACCATCGCACAGGATGACCTCGGCAGTGGCTGAATCGATTTCATGCCAGTCACGCAGTATCTTCTCTGCGAAGCGATGTCCAAGTTCTGTCGTGCTTGGATTCTCGGCGATAATCTCTTCAAGCCACTGTTGTTCGAAGTTCTCATATGGAATCATGTAAGTGCCGTCCTTTGTGGTAGGCGTTCGCGCGGCCCACGGCGTCCGTGTCGGGAAAATGAACTCTGGCACAACGTCGTGCCGCGGGCAAGTCCGCGGGTTTAAGCTGCCGTTGGCATTTTAGCAAGTGTATAGCTCGTGCTGCGGCCCCCTTCCGGATTGCGAACGAGAATGCCACTCTCCACGAGAGGCAGAATGTCACGGAGGGCCGTGTCCTGGGAACACTTGGCAAGCTTGGCATATTTCGATGTCGTCAGCTTGCCCTCGAAGCCATCGAACAAGCGATTTAGCACTAGGCGCTGGCGCTCGTTTAACGGGACATCGTGAATGCGCTCCCAGAAGCGCGCCTTGGCGAGGACCGCAGCCAGGGTGGTCTGCGCGCCATCGATGGCGCGGCCCAGACAGCCGAGGAACCATTCCATCCACCGCGTAATGTCCAATGTCCCCTTCTGCGTCTGCTCAAGAATGTCGTAATAGTCCCCCCGCTCCTGCCGGATCTGCGCCGACATGCTGTAGAAGCGTTGCGGGCTCTTTTCAGAGCGCGCGAGAGCCATATCGGCGATAGCCCGCGCTATGCGGCCGTTACCATCATCGAAGGGGTGGATGGTGACGAACCAGAGATGGGCCAGCCCTGATTTCAGGACGGGATCAATATCAGCGCTTGGGTTGAACCAGTCGAGGAATGCCTGCATTTCACCGTCAATCCGTCTCGCGGGGGGCGCCACGAAGTGGACGTGTTCCTTGCCGATCGGGCCGGACACAACCTCCATCGGACCGGTGCTGTCGTCACGCCAGGCTCCTGCCCTGATCTTGGTCATGCCACTGCGCCCGGTGGGAAACAGGGATGCATGCCAGTCGAACAGCCTTTCGGCGGTGAGCGCCTTATCATACTGGCGCGTGGCGTCGAGCATCATTTCGACGACGCCCTCGACATTGCGGTCTGCGGGCTTGAGTGCGCCGATATCCATGCCGAGGCGGCGGGCAATCGAGGAGCGGACCTGTTCGGCGTCCAGCTTTTCACCCTCGATCTCACTGCTCTTGAGCACATCGGCGGTGAGTGTTTGCAGTACGGCCTCCTGGCGGAGGTTGAATCCTAGGGCTTCCATGTGGCCGATCAGCCGTCCCTGCCGGTGGCGAATGTCGGCGAGAGGCTCAGCGAGCTTCTCTCGGTTCCAGGTGAACCGGGGCCAATCCTGAAGCTCATGAATATACATTCTCCGCACCTCCTGCGGAGATTATAACCTCCAAACGACGCGCGCATCAAGTATTCAACGCAGATTATGCGTAGAATATGCCACGTAATCACCGCAAACGCGGACTACTTGCCTAACATGCGCTGAGCTCGTTCGATCCGGTCTTTAAGACCGTCTTGGAAGTCTTGATCCTTGCGGCGGCTCTCGATGTGAGCCGTTATGGCCGCACGGATTACCTCCGCAACAGGGCGATCTTCAACGTTAGCAACAGTTTCAAGGGCTTCCGCCTGATCTGCTGATAATCTTATTGTCATCGCTTTTGCTGGCTTCATACTTCTATTTTGCCACTAAAAAACAGTGGTTGTCAACTACCATGATACTGTGGTATCTTGGTATCAGAAAGGAGTTAACCATGCCCAACGACACCGACCAGAAGGCCGACGCCCAGAAGGATAAGAAAGAGACTAAATTTCAGATTCAGATTGACCGGGTTCACTACACTGTCACAAAAGAGGTAATGACCGGAGCTGAACTGCGCCGGGTGCCGACCACACCGATAGGCCCCGAACGCGATCTGTTCGAGGTCGTCCCCGGAGCGCCTGACCTTAAGATTGGCGACAGCGACAAGGTTGAGATCCGTGACGGGGAGCGCTTCTTCACCGCACCTGCGCACATCAACCCCGGCCTTTTCTAACACTAAAGGTGTAAGACCATGACCATGACCCTGCCCCAACTAGATCTGGCGTGCCTCACAGAGCGCGGCGCGAACTACCAAGTGGCAACAGACGCTAACATGACGTGTGTGATCCTGAGCGGTTATCGTCTGCCCTCGGGATATGATCGGCCTCAGGCTGATCTGCTGCTCCGACTGAGCCCCGGATACCCGGATGTTCCTCCGGACATGTGGTGGTTTGACCCCGCAGTCAAACTCGCGGACGGTCGAGTCGTGCAGGCCACAGAATCCACGGAACAGCATTTGGGCCGGGCATGGCAACGGTGGTCACGGCATTTCGAAAAAGGGCAATGGAAATCAGGCATTGACTGTCTTGAAACTTTTCTTGCCCTCATCCGGAAGGAGCTGGAACGCTGCGTGGTGGAGCCTGTGAAGAAATGACAGTTACTCTAGTCGTTCCAGAACATATTTCCGGCCCGCTCCAGTCTGCCGCCCTGAATCCGTTGGAGACTGCGGGCGTACTCCTGGTCAGTGTCGTCGAGGCTGCCGATGGATCGCTCAAGCTTCTGGCGAGGGAGATTCACTGGGTCGAGGACTCCGCGTACCGCAGAAGGGAGTACAACAGCCTCTCTATCGCATCGCACGGATACGTTCATGCTCTCGGCCGTGCGGAACAGATTGGCGCAACGGCGATTTGGTTTCACACTCATCCCGGCGTCGACTCGTGGCCGGTGGCAAGTGAGCATGATGAAGTCGTTGACCGCGAGATCTCGGACCTATTCAGAATGCGCGCCAACAGCCCCTACTATGGCGCACTGATCATGTCGCCCTCGTCACAGGGATATACTTTCACCGGGCATCTGGAAACGGCCGATAAACGGGTGATTAAGATCGACCGCTTTCTCATTCCCGGCGATAGGCTGCGGCTGACTAGATCGTTCGATGATGGCCCGGACGGTCTCTCGCCCGCTTTCGACAGGAACATCCGGGCATTCGGAGCAGCCGTACAGCAAACCCTCGGTGATTTGAGGATCGCGGTTGTCGGCTGCGGCGGCACGGGATCGGCCGTAGCCGAACAGCTTGTTCGCCTAGGCGTCCGGCAGATGATGTTGATCGATCCCGACGAACTCTCCGAGAGTAACGTGACGCGGGTATACGGCTCAACGCCCGATGACATCGGAAAAGCGAAAGTTCAGGTTCTTGGGGACCACCTAAGCCGAATCGCTCCGGAAGGTCACTTTGAAGGGATTCGGGGAATGATCACAATGGAGCCAGTCGCAAGACGACTGGCTGAACAGGATGTTGTATTTGGCTGCACGGACGACAACGCCGGCCGCCTGGTCCTGTCGCGAATTGCCACGTACTTGCTCATTCCGGTCTTCGACTGCGGTGTGCTGCTTACAAGCGGCGACGGTGGGCAGTTGGAAGGTATCCACGGGAGGGTTACCGTCCTGGTGCCGGGGCAAGCGTGTCTGGTATGCCGCGACCGAATCGACCTGTCGCGCGCGTCTGCAGAATTACTTACACCGGAAGAACGCAACCGTCGGGTTGATGAAGGTTATGCCCCTGCCCTCGGCAGAACCGAACCGGCGGTGGTGACATTCACCACCGCGATAGCCGCTGCGGCGGTCGGCGAACTGCTGGAGCGCCTTATTGGCTACGGACCCGATCCGCGCCCGAACGAGGTCTTACTGCGGTACCACGATCGGGAGATGTCAACGAATATCGCACATCCTCGCGAACGCCACTATTGCAACCCGCTATCGGGAAAGGTTGGGATAGGGGTAACAGAGCCCTTCTTGGATCAGACATGGCCGACGTGAACAAAATCCCGTGGTGGCAGTGGATACCGGGCCGATCCTGGCGCATAGTCTTGACTGTGGATGCGGCCGACGAGGTTCCGGCGAAATTGCCGAGAAATGCCGCTGTGCTCGTCGGATCTGCGAGGTTTCAAAAGTGGCTGGTGTTTGACTGTCCCTGCAGAAGCGGTCATAGGGTGATGTTAAATCTCGATCCGGGCCGTTTTCCGCATTGGCGGATTACGAACCTGAAGAAGCTGACCGTCACGCCGAGCGTTGACTGGAGTGGAAACGGTAAACCGTGCCACTACTTTGTTCGAACTGGACGCATCGTTTGGGCTCATTATAAGGAGGAATAGGTTATGAAGGACAAGAAGCATTCCGGCAGCACGCCGCCCGGCTCGGACGAAGCCAAGCCGGCGGAGCTCGATGCATCCGCCACCTCCGGCTCCACCAAGACACCGATGTTTCAGGCTATCCATGCGGCCCGCTACCAGCGGCAGGATCTCATCAGAAAGATCGAAACAAAATTCGGCAAGCGCCTTGTCTGTTATATCTCCGGCACCGCTACGCTGATAAATCGTGACGACACGGTATTCTTTATAGACCTCCTCCACAATGTGAAGCGGGACACTGATCTTGACCTGATGCTTCACACAGGAGGTGGCGATATTGACGCTGCCGAAAAGCTCATTTCCATTCTGCGTACACGGGTCGGCACTGGCCGACTTCGCGTGATCGTTCCGGATTTTGCAAAGAGCGCCGGGACGCTGATGACGCTCGGGGCCGACGACATCGTCATGAGCGACACTTCTGAACTCGGACCGATTGATCCCCAGATCACGCTGAACGATGGGCATGGCAATCTCATCAGGCACTCCGTTCAGACCTACCTTGATGCTTATGATGCCCATACTCTGGCGCTTAGGACCAATCCAAATGATGTCGCCGCCCACATCATGCTGGGCAAACTTGAACCGGCAACGGTCAAGCTCTTCGAAGCGGTTCGGGATCGCGCACGGAAGTTCGCCGAGGATCAACTTAAACAAGGGATGTTCAGATCCGGCGGCGGCAATTTTACGAAAATCGCTGCCGATCTCATCGACACAAAACGCTGGCTGACCCACGGGCAGATGATCGGCTGGCAAGATGCCAAAGGGATCGGCCTCTCCGTGCAGTATTTGGACCCCTCAACCGAAGAATGGCAATGCTACTGGCAACTGTACTGCCTGCAGAGGCTCGCCATCAAGGATCGTGAAAAGCTATTCGAGTCCGAATATGCCTCGCTCGTAACAGAGAGCTAAACCTAGATCACGAGTTGCGAGTCATCTGTGAGGCTACCTAGGTCGGAGGGCTTATGTGAATCGAAATCCTTTTGATTAACTCTCATATAGCGCCAGTCCTGCCCTGTACCTTCAGAAATCCGTTCACACCATTCTTTGATCGCGTCATCCTTCAGGTTTGTCCCTTCCCAGACTCTCCCTTTCGTTTCGACAATCCAGTTGACCTCGCCATCCTTTGACTTCTGGACGAGCACCCAATCCGGATGGTAGAAGCCAATCGCACCACTTGGTTTGAGGTAATCGACGCGAAACTGGGTAACCGATTCGCCCTGTTCAGTCGTTCCGAGGGCGGCGAAACGCAACACGTCTGGAGCCTTGTCGAGAAACTGAGCGAATCTGCGCTCGAAATCATTGTACGTGGCCACGTAGTTAAATACTGTCTTCGTTGCGACCAGCGGCGGCAAATTTCGTCGCCAGCTAAATGCCCTTGTTTTCGAGAGCTTGAAGTCGGCGCGTTCAAACTCGATAGCGCGGCGATCGACTGTAAGTTCCGAAATCATGCGCGCAAGATATTTGGCGACGCCTTCCTGAATCTCAAGGCGTGAAAGGTGGGAACGGATAGCGTCACTCTCTAGGTCAACTGCACGCCCAAAGCAGCGCGTGGCGACGTAATCCCTGACCGACGGATACAACTCAGCGAAACGGTTAGAAAGTTTAGCGCGGTCAACTACCTTATTGGTGATCGACCCGAGCAAAACCTGGGGTGTCGCGAGATCCCCCGCACCTAAATCAGCCGTGTGGACCTCAGTCTCCGTCGTCACGAACTCAAGCTTCAGCTTGATACGATATACCTCCGCCAAGTCCTCCTGTTCGAAAATCGCTTTCAATGCCGCTACATCCAGCTCCGAAAGCTTGCGAATATCGTGCACGAGACGGGGCTTCGTGAGAGGAATGGCAATATCGTAAGCCATGCGCTCTTGCACGGGCTCAATGATTATAGGCTTCGGAGGGTCGCCTTTAGTACTGGTAACACCCACGCCTTCTGCTTCGAGCTGGGTGCGCAGAACATTGAGCAGATTGCGGGTACCAAGCACCTCAAGCGTCTGTGTGCGGTCAGGGCTCACCTGAGTCATAAGACGGAGACCACGGCCAATAACCTGTTCGGGCAGGATTTCAGCCTTCGCGGTGAACGGACGTAGGCCAAGCACGACGCTCACGTTACGTACGTCCCAGCCCTCGCGCAGCATCATGACGCTGACGATGGCTTTTACACTATTTGTGTCAATGTCACGCGCAGCGGCGCGTGCCTTATCGAGATCATTTTTCGTAACCTCGCCCGCGGCATCCGTGTGAATGACGAGCACCTCTGACTCTTTAAAACCAAACTCCTTGGTCTTCCACAGATACTCGCCAAGCGCATCGGCGTAGACATTCTTCTCGGCCATGATGAACAGCACTGGCTTGGTGTCCAGTTTCTTGTAAACGCTCCAGTGATCCTTCCATCGCTGAACGGCGGCGCGCAGCCAATAACCGTACTTTTCGGCGACGTTATCTTTGGTGACGTTCTCAGGGTCCTGCTTGGGCTGCTTCGGGTCATCCTCCTTGGTGACGATCAACGGCGCTTTGACGATTCGGTCCTCCACAGCTTGCGCGAGTGGATAGTCACAGATGGTCCAGGGAAAATACATTCCGTTTTGGTCTTTCGGCGTGGCGGAAAAGTCGAGCCATAGCCCGAGACCTTGTGGCAAAATCCGGTGGATCGCAAGTAGGGACTGACTCCAAGCGAGGTCCTCATCGTGAACGTGGTGCGCTTCATCGTTCAGGACGACCAAATCTTTTGGGTGTGGCTACTTTGGAACGACGCCCAACCATACATAAAATCAGTAGTTTATGGTCATTCGGCCTGTTTGCGACGATGACTTAAACCGGGGATA
>Ga0209698_10008403_pt1 | contig 10656 bp, 10 predicted proteins | sample LitLauG_LLR_2012_FD_187203 | JGI IMG/M metagenome (GOLD analysis project Ga0209698, IMG submission 187203) | Freshwater sediment microbial communities from Pennsylvania, USA - Little Laurel Run_MetaG_LLR_2012 (SPAdes) (version 2) | ecosystem: Environmental > Aquatic > Freshwater > Creek >... | reverse complement strand
GTGATCCCGCCGCTGACAGCAACGAACAAAGGGTCTCTACAAGCAGGTGAAAGCCCGCCTGACCAGGTTACCCCCTATTCCAGCGCAAACCGGATCGCCGCCGCGCAGGCGAAGGGCGCCCCCGCAACGCTCAACAGGCTGATTGCAGCCAGCGCGGCGAACGGCGTCGCGCCCGGCGACGAAGCGCTGGCGACGCCGAAGATCAGCACCGGGATCGCCAGCGGCAGCACCAGCACCGCCATTAGCAGCCCGCCCCGCCGCAATGAGGCCGTCAGCGCTGCGCCGACCGCGCCGATCATCGTCAGCGCGGGGGTGCCGATCAGGAGGCTCACGGTCGTCAGTCCCAACGCGGGTCCATCCATCGCCAGCAGCAAGCCGAACAGCGGCGCAGCGATAGCCAGCGGCAACACCGCGACCATCCAATGCGCGGCGCATTTGACCAGCACAATCATTTCCAGCGGCAGGCTCGCCAGCGCCAGCCCCTCGAGCGAGCCATCCTCGGCGTCGGCCTGAAACAGCCGGTCGAGGCCGAGCAGCGTCGAGAGCAAAGCGGCGATCCACAGGATTGCGGGGCCGAGCCGCCCGAGTAGCTTTAAATCCGGGCCGAGCGCGAACGGCATCGTCGCCACGAGGATGAGGAAGAACACCGCGCCGACCGAGGCGCCGCCGCCGATGCGCCGCGCCACCCGCCATTCGCGAACAAACAAAGCTGAAACGGCGCTCACGCGGCCAACCCTAGGGCGAGCGTGCGCGCCGCGTCGAGCCCCAGCGGCGCGTGGGTCGCAGCGACGACGAGGCCGCCTTCGCCCAGATGCGCGTTCACAAGTTCCGCGAATCGACCCTGCGCGGCGGCGTCGAGCGCGGTGGTGGGTTCGTCGAGCAGCCAGAGCGGGCGGTGGGCGACGAGCAACCGCGCCAGCGCGACGCGACGTTTCTGGCCCGCCGACAGCGCGCGCACGGGGAGGTCAGCGACATGGGCGAGACCGAGGCGCGCGAGGGCCACGGCGGCGGGGAGGCCGCCGCCCCCAAGGACGGCGCCCCAGAAGGCGAGGTTTTCAGCCGCCGTCAGCGCGCCCTTCAACGCGTCGAGATGGCCGAGATAATGGATCGCCTCCTCGCGGCTCGCGGTTCCCTCACAGCTCACCGCGCCTTCGCTGAGCGGCAGAAAGCCCGCAATCGCCCGCAAAAGGCTGGATTTGCCGGCGCCGTTCGGCCCCGTCACCACCAGCGCCTCGCCCGCTTCCAGCGCGAAGGAGACGCCCGCGAACAGGCGCCTTCCGCCGCGCTCGAGGCTCAAATTTTGGGCGGTGAGACGCATGCAACCTTGAGCAAATGCGCAGAAGCCATGCGTTCTGCGACCTCTGTCGGTGTAGCTTGCGGGTAACAAATTATCTATAAGCGCCTCGATTGTTTCCCCACCTCCAGCGGAGCCCCGCCTTTGGCCAGCCTCGACAGTTTCAAAAGCCGCAAGACCCTGACCGTTGGGGCCAAAGCTTACGAATATTTCTCGCTGAAGGCGGCGGAAAAGAACGGCCTCAAGGGCGCCTCGCAACTGCCGTTCTGCATGAAGATCGTGCTGGAGAATCTGCTGCGCAATGAGGACGGGCGCAGCGTCACCAAACAGGACATCGAGGCGGTCGTCGGCTGGCTGGAGCACAAGGGCAAGGCCGACCATGAGATCGCCTTCCGCCCCGCCCGCGTGCTGATGCAGGATTTTACCGGCGTCCCCGCTGTGGTCGATCTCGCCGCCATGCGCGAGGCGATGATCGCGCTGGGCGGCGACCCCGCCAAGATCAATCCGCTGGTGCCCGTCGATCTGGTGATCGACCATTCGGTGGTGGTCGATCACGCCGGCACGTCGAAGTCGCTGGGGCAGAACGTCAAGCGCGAATATGAGCAGAATCAGGAGCGCTATCGCTTCTTGAAGTGGGGCCAGCAGGCGTTCTCCAATTTCTCCGTGGTGCCGCCCGGCACCGGCATCTGCCATCAGGTGAACCTCGAATATCTGGCGCAGACGGTCTGGACCAAGAAAGAAAAGCGCGGCAAGCAGACGGTCGAGGTCGCCTATCCCGACACGCTGGTCGGCACCGATTCGCACACCACGATGGTCAACGGCCTCGCCGTGCTCGGCTGGGGCGTCGGCGGCATCGAGGCGGAAGCGGTGATGCTGGGCCAGCCGTTGTCGATGCTGCTGCCCGAGGTGATCGGCTTCAAGCTGACCGGCAAGCTCAAGGAAGGCGTGACCGCGACCGACCTCGTGCTGACCGTCACGCAAATGCTGCGCAAGAAGGGCGTGGTCGGCAAGTTCGTCGAGTTCTACGGGCCGGGCCTCAACGAAATGTCGGTCGCCGACCGCGCCACGCTGGCCAACATGGCGCCCGAGTACGGCGCGACCTGCGGCATCTTCCCCATCGACGACCAGACGATCGCTTATTTGAAGACCTCGGCGCGCAAGAAGGCGCGCATCGATCTGGTGGAGGCCTACGCCGAGAAACAGGGGATGCTGCGCACGCATCGCACGCCCGATCCGGTGTTCACCGACACGCTGGCGCTCAATCTGGCCGACGTCGCGCCCTCGCTGGCCGGGCCGAAGCGCCCGCAAGACCGCGTGCTGCTGACGGAAGCCAAGAGCGGCTTTGTGGGAGCGATGACGTCTGAGTTCAAGCAGGGCGACAAGACGGCGGTTCGCTACAAGGTCGAGGGCAAGAACTACGATCTCGGCCATGGCGACGTAGTGATCGCGGCGATCACGTCTTGCACCAACACCTCCAACCCCAGCGTGATGGTGTCGGCGGGTCTGTTGGCGCGCAATGCGGTGGCGAAGGGGCTGACGGCCAAGCCCTGGGTCAAGACCTCGCTGGCGCCGGGCAGTCAGGTGGTTCAGGATTATTTGGCGTTGGCCGAATTGCAGAAGCCGCTCGATAAACTGGGTTTCAACATCGTCGGCTTTGGCTGCACGACCTGCATCGGCAATTCCGGCCCGCTGGCGCCGGAGATTTCGGCGACCATCGCCAAGAACAATCTGGTGGCGGCGGCGGTGCTGTCGGGCAATCGCAACTTTGAGGGTCGCGTCAACCCGGACGTGCGCGCCAATTATCTGGCCTCGCCGCCTCTGGTTGTCGCCTATGCGCTGGCGGGCTCGATGCAGATCGACCTGACGACGGAGCCGCTGGGACACGACAAGAAGGGCCAGCCGGTTTATCTGAAGGACATCTGGCCGTCACAGGAGGACATCGCCGAGGTCGTCCATGCGGTGGTGAAGGCCAAGATGTTCAAGGACCGTTACGCCAGCGTGTTCGAGGGCGACGCGAACTGGAAGAAAGTCAAGGTTCCCGCCGGCGCCGCTTATGCGTGGGAGATGGGCTCGACCTACGTTCGCAATCCCCCTTATTTCGAGGGCATGCAGAAGGCGCCGGCGCCGATCGAGGACGTCGTCAACGCCCGCGTGCTGGGGCTGTTCCTCGATTCGATCACCACCGACCACATTTCGCCGGCCGGTTCGATCAAGGCGGCGAGCCCGGCGGGGTCTTACCTGACCGAGCATCAGGTGCGGCCCATCGACTTCAACCAATATGGCACGCGGCGCGGCAACCATGAAGTGATGATGCGCGGCACTTTCGCCAATATCCGCATCAAGAACCAGATGGTGAAGGACGAACACGGCGGCGTGGTCGAGGGCGGCTTCACCGTGCATCATCCCTCGGGCGAACGCATGGCGATTTACGATGCGGCGATGCGCTACAAGCAGGAGGGCGTGCCGCTGGTCGTGTTCGCCGGCAAGGAATATGGCACCGGCTCCTCGCGCGACTGGGCGGCCAAGGGCGCGCGGTTGCTCGGCGTGCGCGCAGTGATTGCGCAGAGCTTCGAGCGCATCCACCGCTCCAACCTCGTCGGCATGGGAATCCTGCCGCTGGTGTTTGAAGAGGGGACGTCGTGGCAGACGCTGGGGCTGAAGGGCGACGAGACGGTGACGGTCCACGGCCTCGGCGCGGAGCTGAAGCCGCGCCAGACCATGCACGCCGAGATCAAGTCGGCGGGCGGCCACGTGCAGCGCGTGCCGCTGATCTGCCGCATCGATACGCTGGACGAACTGGAATATTTCCGCAACGGCGGGATTCTCCAGTACGTGCTGCGGTCCTTGGCGGCGTGAGGCTGCTGATCGCTCTGGCGACGGGCGCGGCTGTGGCCGCGCCTGCGCCCAAGCCGGCGAAGCTGGATCTGAAGCCGGGGCTGGCGCTGGCGTTTTCCGCCAGCGTGGTTGAGGGCAAGGTTGTTTTAGGGCCTGCGCGGGCGGGCAAATTCGGCGAGTTGCAGGCGAACGACGGCGAGATCGTCGTGGGGCTGTCGCCCAAGGACAAGACGTTTTATGTCAATGTCGTGGTGACGGAGAAAACTGCAGCGCCGGTCGATTTTCTGGCGACGGGCTATGTCGGCGGCACCAAGATCGACGAGATATTTGTTCACGGCAAACCCGGCGAGGCGGTGTCGCAGCGGATCGGCTCGACCTGCTGGACGGTGACGCTCAACGGTTTCGAGCCCGGGAAATAGACATTATTTCCAGGGATTGTGAACCTTCGCGCCGGCGCGCTCAAAATCGCGAACGTCGCGGGTGACGATTATAAGCCCATAGTGCAGCGCCGTCGCCGCGAGGAAGAGGTCTGGTTGGGAATAGGTGTGGCGCTGCTTCCGCCCTTCGTGAACCAGAAGCCGCCACTTCACGAGAACGTCTTCCGTCAATGCGAGCGTGCGTCCGTCGAACATGGGCCGAACTTGGTGCGCCAGCCAATTGCCCAGGATTTCCCGTTTGTTCGGCTCCGGCGTAAGCTCAATCCCGAAGCGGATTTCCGCGAGCGAAACTTCGCTGATAAAAAGCGCTCCCAGCGGATTCGCGTTGAGGAACGCGCGCACTTTCTTCTCTGGTCGAGGCTTTCGAAGCTCGGATATGACGTTGGTGTCGAGCAGCCAACCGCTCAAAGTTCAACGTCGCGCACGGGCATGGGAAACCGCTCGGGCTCCAGATTGATTTCCGGATAGGGCGAGTTGCGCAGGGCGTCAACCAGCGCCTGACCCGTCGGCTCGCCCTTCAAACGGCGGTATTCATCCGCCGCAACGACGACAACTTCCTCACGCCCATGAATGGTGACGTGTTGAGGTCCCTCGCTGCGCGCCCGGCGCACGAGTTCGCTGAAGCGAGCCTTGGCGTCCTGCAACGGCCAGGACGCAGGACGACTTACGGAGGTCGCCGCGACGAACGATTTTCTAGTCATGCTGACTAGAATAATCGGCTGACGCAAAATTTGCAAGACATCTTGGCGCGCAGCCGTCTTACATGGCCATCGCAAACGCATCCGCCGACGCCATCTCCCACAGCCGCCGCCATTTCGCGTCCGCGATCTCCCCCAAAAGCGCCCCCTTCGGCAGCGGCGGATAAAGTTCGGCGAACGACATCACCTCCAGTTCCGACACGCGGCGCACGAAATGTTCGGGGCGGAAATGGTTGGGGTGCGCGAGGCCTGCCGCCGCCGTGATCTCGGCCAGCGAATGCAGCATCGCGTGGTGGAAGTTGTAGACGCGCGTCGTCTTGTCCTCGACAACCAAGGCCCGCGAGCGCGCGGAGTCTTGCGTCGCGACGCCGGTGGGGCAGCGGTCGGTGTGGCAGCTCAACGATTGGATGCAGCCCAGCGAAAACATGAAGCCGCGCGCGCTGTTGCACCAATCGGCGCCAAGCGCGAAGGCCACCGCCATGTCGAAGGCGGTGATGATCTTGCCCGAGCAACCAACCTTCACGCGATCCTTGGCGCCGATGCCGTTGAGCACGTCGCGCACGAAAACGAGGCCCTCGCGCAGGGGCGCGCCGATGTGGTCGGCGAACTCCAGCGGAGCGGCCCCGGTGCCGCCCTCCTTGCCATCGACGACGATGAAGTCGGGATAGACGCCCGTCTCCAGCATGGCTTTCGCGACGCCGAGGAACTCCCACGGCTGGCCGATGCACAGCTTGAAACCTACGGGCTTGCCGCCCGACAATTCCCGCAATTTGGCGATGAATCCGCAGAGTTCGCGGGGCGTCGAGAACGCGCCGTGGCGGGCGGGCGACAGGCAGTCCTTGCCCTCGGGGATGCCGCGAATGGCGGCGATCTCGGCGGTCACTTTCGCGCCCGGCAAGACGCCGCCGTGGCCGGGTTTGGCGCCCTGACTCAGCTTGATCTCGATCATCTTGATCTGCGGATTGACCGCCGCCGCCGCAAACTTGTCCGCATCGAAGCCGCCGTCCGGGCGCCGGCAACCAAAGTACCCGGAGCCCAATTCCCAGATAATGTCGCCGCCGCCCTCCTTGTGATAGGGGCTGTAGCCCCCTTCGCCGGTGTCATGCGCGAAGCCGCCGAGTTTGGCGCCTGTGTTCAACGCGCGGATCGCATTGGCGCTGAGCGAGCCGAAGCTCATCGCGGAAATATTGAACACGCTCGCCGAATACGGCTGTTTGCATGTAGGTCCGCCAACCACGATGCGGAAGGGTTCGGCGCTGACGTCGGCGGGCGCCATCGAGTGGCGCAGCCACTCAAAACCCAGCTTGTCGGTGTCGAGTTGCGTGCCGAATGGGCGCTTGTCGAGTTGCATCTTGGCGCGCTGGTAGACGATGGCGCGCTGCGTGCGGCTGAACGGCAGGCCGTCCGTCTCGCTCTCGAAGAAATATTGCCGCATCTCCGGCCGGATATGCTCCAACAGGAATCGCAGATGCGCGGCGATAGGATAGGTGCGCAGCACCGAATGTTTGGTCTGGATCAGATCGCGAATGCCGAGCAGGCCGAGGAACAGGCAGGCGAAAAACGCCAGCCCCATCGGAATGTCCCAGCGCGAGATCATTGCGGTTTCGATCAGCGCGGCGAAGGCGAAGGTCAGCACCCACGCCAGCGTCAGCGCGATGTAGCGCGGCGTGAACGGCAACAGCAGCATCGGCATGGGCGCCCCTCAAAATCCACTTAGTCCCAATGGATTTCGTAGCACACCACATCAACGTTACAACGAAAAGGCGGCCGGCTTGCGCCGACCGCCCCTCGCAAGCCCGAGGCAAGCCTCAGTCGAACAGGCTTTCGCCCTCGCTGAGCTTGGCCAAATGGTGATCGGCGTCGCCGTAGCTCATATCGATCATCGTCAGCCGCTTGAACAGATGGCCGAGCTTGTATTCGTAGGTCATCGCGATGCCGCCGGCCAACTGCGTCGCCTGCTGGCCGATGAACTTCGCTGAACGCCCGACCTGCGCTTTGGCCGCACTTATGGAGCGCGCGCGCGACGCGGCGTCGCTTTCGCCCGTCGCCATCGCCGCCAGATACATCATGCTGCGCGCCTGCTCCAGAGCCACCACCATGTCCGCGGCGCGGTGCTGCAACGCCTGGAACGAGCCGATGGCGACGCCGAACTGCTTGCGGGTCTTCATGTAGTCGTTGGTCATCTCGACGGCCTCCGCCATCGCGCCGACCGCTTCCGCGCATAAAGCCGCGATGGCGTCCTCAACCACGCGCGTCATCGCGGGGCCGGCTTCGTCGGGCTCGCCGAGCGCCGTCGCCTTGACGCCCGACAACGTTATCTCCGCCGCGCGGCGCCCGTCCTGCGTGGGATAGCCGCGTCGCGTCACGCCGGGCGCGGCGGCGTCAACGAGGAACAGGCCGAGCCCCTTCGCGTCGCGCTGTTCGCCTGAAACCCGCGCGAGCACGATCAGCTTATGTGCGGCGTCGCCGTTCAGCACGAGGCCCTTCTCGCCGTCGAGCACGAAGCCGCCGTCCTGCGCGCGTGCGCTGGTCTTGACGTCATGCGGGTTCCAGCCCGATTGCGGTTCGGCGTGCGCGAGCGCGAAGATGGTCTCGCCGGCGGCGATCTCGGCGATCAATTCGGCGCGTTGCGCCGCTGTCGCGCCGTGGCGCAAGGCCCCGCCCGCCAGCACGACGCTGGCGAAATACGGCTCCAGCGCCAGCGCGCGGCCAAACGCTTCCTGCGTCAGCATCACTTCCACCGCGCCGCCGCCGTAGCCGCCGTCCTCTTCCGAGAACGGCGCGCCGAGCAGGCCGAGTTCGGCGTACTGGCGCCAGAGGTCCGCGCTGAAGCCTTGCGCCTGATAGCCCTTGCGGGCTTCGAAGCCGTATTTGTCTTTCAACAGACGCGCGAGATTGTCGGCGATCTGTTGCTGTTCGTTGGAGAGATCGAAGTCCATTTGCCTCAGAGCCCCAATATCGCTTTGGCGATGATGCTGCGCTGGATTTCGTTCGATCCGCCGTAGATCGAAACCTTGCGCGTGTTGAAATAGGTCGGCGCGATGGTGGAGGCCCAGTCCGGCCCGATGGCGGGTTCGTTCCAGCGGTCGCCGTGCTCGCTATAGGGCAGGGCGTAGGGGCCGACGACGTCCATCAGCAATTCGGTGGTTGTTTGCTGGATCTCCGAGCCCTTGATCTTCAGCACCGACGACATTGGGTTGGGCGCGCCTTTGGGCTGCGTGCGGCTGGCGGCGATCACGCGCATCTGCGTCATCTCCAGCGCCTTCAGTTCAACCTCGGCGGCGGCGAGCTTCATGCGGAAGACGGGATCGTTCATCTTGGGCTTGTCGCCGTAAACCGCCAGCGATGCGAGCTTGCGGATTTTCGCCAGCCGCGCCTTGGAGACGCCGACGCGGGCGATGCCGTTGCGCTCGTTGGAGAGCAGGAATTTCGCGTAATCCCAGCCCTTGTTCTCCTTGCCGACGAGGTTCTCGGCGGGGATGCGGACGTTGTCGAAGAACACTTCGTTGACTTCGTGGCCGCCGTCGATGGTCTGGATCGGCCGCACGGTGACGCCCGGCGTCTTCATGTCGCACAGGAAGAACGAGATGCCCTCCTGTTTCTTGACGCTGGAATCGGTGCGCGCGAGCACGAAAATCCAGTCGGCGTGCTGGGCCAGCGTCGTCCAGGTCTTCTGGCCGTTGATGACCCAATGGTCGCCGTCGCGCTCGGCTTTGGTGCGAAGCCCCGCGAGGTCCGACCCCGCGCCCGGCTCCGAGAAACCCTGACACCACCATTCGGTGAGGTCGAGGATATGCGGCAGGAACCGCTTCTTCTGCGCGTCGCTGCCGAAAGTGTAGATGACGGGGCCGACCATGCTGGTGCCGAAGGCGAGCGATTCGGGCGCGTTGGCGCGCTGGATTTCGTCACTGAAGATCGAGAGCTTGATGGCGTCCCAGCCGGTGCCGCCGTATTCGACCGGCCAGTGCGGGGCGCTCCAGCCCTTGCCGTGCAGAATGCGCGTCCAGGCGACGATATCGTCCTTGGAGGGGTGATGGCCCCCGGCCAGTTTGTCGCGAATGGCGGCGGGCAGGTTCTTTTCGACGAACGCGCGCACCTCGGCGCGGAACGCGGTCTCCTCGGCGCTGAAGCCCAGATCCATAGCTTCCTCCCTGTGATCGTTTACGTGTAAACGAAAATGACCTTCACGCCAAGCGGGGGTATCCCCTCGCCGCCGCCTCGCGCTCGATCGCCTCGACGCGAGCATAGGCGGTTTCCTCGACGAAGGCGACGCCCGCGAGACCCAGTTCGGGCTGCGCGGCCAAGTCGCGGAGCGCTTCGCGCAGGGCGGCGCGGATGGCGGGCGGCGTGGCGCGGCTGGTGACGAAAGGGAGCGTCGGGGACGACGGCGTATGGCCGATGATCTTGACGCCCTCGGGCCGCAGCAGGCCGTAGGTGACAGCGTCGATGGCGGCGATGTCAGCTTTGCGGTTTCGCACCGCTTCGAGGCTGGCGGCGTGCGCGCCGGTGACGACGACCTCGCCGAAAAAGCGCCCGTTCTGCGCTAGCGGCGCGATGGCGGCGCGGAACAGGTTCATGCCGGTGTTGCTGTCGTGAGCGTTGATCGCGGCGCGGGCGCCTCTGAATTGCGAGGAGGCGTTGCGCCGGTCGCTTTTGCGCGCAACGAGGAAGCTGCCGTGGCTCGGCCCCCCGCAACCGCGAAAATTGTAGATCGGCGCCGCGAGGACTTCGAGATGCTCGCGCAAGCCCATCCAAAACGGATAGCCGCAGGTCTGGCCGAACAGCAGCGCCGAGTCGCGCCATTGCGCGGCGATGTCGCCGCCGCGTGTGAGGGCGTCGGGCGCCTCAAACCCCCGAGTGCGTAGCGAATCGCGGATCGCCGCCCAAAGTGCGTCGGTCGCCTCGCGCAGGCTCTCGAAATCGTACATCGGCAGCGCGGCGAACATGGGGGCGTTTCATCTCACGAAAAGAGCCGCTAGTCTCGCGGCAGGAGGACGCCCCGCATGAAACCCAATCCGCGCTCGACACGCTGGTTCGATCCCGACGATTTCCGCTCCTTCGGCCATCGCTCGCGAATGGCGCAGATGGGTTACCTGCGCGATGAATATCAGGGCCGCCCGGTGATCGGCATCCTCAACACGTGGTCCGACATCAACCAGTGCCATTCCCATTTCAAGACCCGCGTCGAGGACGTCAAGCGCGGCGTGTTGCAGGCGGGCGGGTTCCCCATCGAACTGCCGGCGATCTCGCTGTCGGAGGTCGAAGTGAAGCCGACCGCCATGCTCTATCGCAATTTCCTGGCGATGGAGGCGGAGGAGCTGATCCGCTCGCACCCGCTCGACGGCGTGGTGCTGATGGGCGGCTGCGACAAGACCACGCCGTCGAGCGGGTG
>Ga0209698_10008402_pt1 | contig 10656 bp, 8 predicted proteins | sample LitLauG_LLR_2012_FD_187203 | JGI IMG/M metagenome (GOLD analysis project Ga0209698, IMG submission 187203) | Freshwater sediment microbial communities from Pennsylvania, USA - Little Laurel Run_MetaG_LLR_2012 (SPAdes) (version 2) | ecosystem: Environmental > Aquatic > Freshwater > Creek >... | reverse complement strand
GTATTCGGATCATCTGCCTCGAGCGCGAACCCGAGTTGCATCTGAATTTCCTGCGCGCGACGGACAAAGTTGAAGATCTCCTCCGGTTTCTGGGGCAGGGCTTCGAGTTCACCTCCCAGCCGAGTCAGCGCCTGATTCAAAGCCACGAACTCATCGCCGTTTTCCTCCAGAAATTCGCGGCGGGTATCGAAGGCAAAACGCCCGTCTCCGGAGGGCAGCAGCGAAAAGAACAGCTGGGATCGATCGCGCAGGCTCCCCAGTGCGCCCGACAACGATGCCGACAGCATTCGGTTGTGCTGCATCGAATGCTCCACATCACGGGCGAGTTCCTCGACACGAAGATTGCTAACTGAAATTCCGAAGTAGTTCCCCGCCACATCTTCCAGTTCGTGAGCCTCGTCGAAGATCACGGCCGCAGCCTCGGGGAGAATTCCCGCGTCTGGCGCTCCGTCTGCCTGCAACTTGATTGCGAGATCGGCAAAGAACAGGTGATGATTGACGATAATGATGTCGCTCTCCATCGCCCGCCGGCGCATCTCCGTGATGAAGCATCGCTCCCACTCGCTGCATTTTTGCCCGGTGCAGGCATCCGCGCGCGCGTCGAGCTTGTGCCAGAGCAGGCTGGCTTCCGGAAGGGTTGCGAGTTCGGCGCGGTCTCCAGTTGAAGTCGTCTTTTCCCAGGCGGCTATCGCACGATATTGCTCAATCTCTTCCAGTCCGCTGAGGACCGGCTGATCGGTAAGGTCATAAAGCTTCTTCTTGCATAGATAGTTGTTGCGTCCCTTCATGTAACACACCGAGAGATGGCCGGCGCCATGACCTGGCTGGACAGCCGAGGCGGCTGTCCCTACGTGATCTGCGTAGAGCGCTTGCTCAAGGAAGGGCACATCTTTGTAGAAGAGCTGCTCCTGAAGATTCTTGGTGCCAGTCGAGATGATGACCCTCTTGCCGGAACGGATCACGGGTACAAGATAGGCCAGCGTCTTACCCGTGCCCGTGCCGGCCTCCACGATTAAGTGACGCTTCTCCTCAATCGCCTGCTCAACCGCCTGCGCCATTTGCAGTTGCCCACGACGGAATTCGTAGGCAGGATGCGTGCGCGACAAAATGCCACCGGGCGCGAAGAACTGGTGCAGAGAGGCGTCTTTACCGCTCGGCGACGGGCTGTTCGGAGGTGCGGTGGACGCGGGATGGGAGGGAACAGGCACCGGAGTCTCTATAATAGCGATTCCGGACTTTCCGCACCGTGCATCCCCGTCGGGCTACGCCCGACCGGACGGCCGAGGCGGCCGTCCCCACATGAGGGCGACGTGAGCCAACCCATTTACAACTCGAGCGAGGCCGTCGCGACAGGGGTTCCTATCGTCGCCATTGTTGGCCGCCCCAACGTCGGGAAGTCAACGCTGTTCAATCGCATCGTGGGATCGCGGCGCGCGATCGTCGGAGATGAACCCGGCATCACGCGCGATCGCCTTTACGGGGACGCCGAATGGAACGGGCGAAGACTGCGGATCGTCGATACCGGCGGCATCTTGCCGGAAGAAAAGGATCTGATCCCGTCAGAAATCTACCGCCAGGCCCGCGTGGCGCTGGATGAAGCCGCCGCCATCATCATGGTCATCGACGGACGCACCGAACTCGCCGGGCCCGATCTCGAACTGGTGCGCTTGCTGCGCAAGGCCAACCGTCCTCTATTTCTGGCCGTCAACAAGGTCGATAGCGAGAAACAATCTGCTCTCGTCGATGATTTTCACCGCCTCGGCGTGAAGCAGATGTTTCCAGTTTCTGCCGAGCACGGGCGGGGAATCGACGACTTGCTCGACGCTGTCGTCGCGACACTTCCAACACCCTTAACCACAGAGGACACAGAGATCGCTGAGGAGAAGCCTGCGATCGAGACCGACGAGCCAACAGCCAACGACCAACGACCGCCGCGTGAAGTTAAAGTCGCCATCATCGGACACCCCAACGTCGGCAAATCGACGCTGCTGAATTGTCTGACCTCGTCGGACCGAGCAATCGTCTCCCCGATTCCAGGAACCACGCGTGATGCTGTCGATGAAGTCGTCGAGCACGAGGGCCAGCGGTTTCGCTTCATCGACACCGCGGGCATCCGGCGCAAGGGCAAGACGCACCTGATGGCGGAAAAGCTCTCGGTTGTAATGGCGCGCAAGCATCTGGAGGCGGCCGATATTGCTCTGCTGGTGATCGATGCGACCGAGGGCGTCAGCCAGCTCGATGCTGCGATCGCCGGCTACGCGCACGAGAGCGGGCGATCGACCATCATTGTGGTCAATAAGTGGGACATGATGATCAGCGGCCAGAAAAAATCAGGCAGGCCCACCAAGTCGGAGCGCATGCGGGAATCGAAGCGTCCCGGCGACAGGGAAGCCTATGAGGAGCGTCTGCGCTACGAGCTCAAGTTCTTAAGCTACGCGCCGGTCGTTTTCATCTCGGCTCAAACCGGAAAAGGCACGGAGAAGATATTCCCTCTGCTCCAAGAGGTGGCTGCCGAACGCCGCAAGCGAGTGACAACGTCAGAGATGAACCGCTTCCTCGAGCACGTCGATTTCGAACGCGCGTCGGTTCCGATGCGCCAACGCGTGAAGATTCTCTACATGACGCAAGCTTCCGTCGCGCCGCCCACATTTGTGCTTTTCACCAATCGCGCCGTCAAACTCCACTTCGCCTATCAGAGATTCCTGGAAAACCAAATTCGGGCAGCGTTCAGATTCATGGGCACGCCAATCTGGATCAAGAACCGGGCGCGAGATTCGTAATCGCATTTACTCATCCGCCAGTTTCTGCTCTTTCGTCATCAGCCCGACCCGCTGCACGCCCGCATGGTGCGCCAGGTCGATCACATCGGCGACATACTGAAAGTCAACATCCGCATCGCCACGCACAAATGCGACCTTCTCGATACGGGTGAGATAAATTCGCGTCAACCGTGATTCCAGATCCGGCCAGGGCACGTCTTCCTGATTGATCTTGACCGACGGCGGTTGATCCTTGGCCGTCCATACGATTTGAATCACGACCGTGCGTGGTTGTGGAACGCTAGGGGTCTGGGTTGTATTTGGTTGCGGAATCTGCGCCTTTTCTCCATATTCCGGATCCATCGAGACCACCAGCATGAACATGATGATCAGCGTCAGCAGCACGTCAATCAGGGGCGTGACGTTGATCTGTGGTCTGGACGAACCTCCGCCTGCCATTGAGAAAGCCATCGGGAATTGCTCCTCTCGGGCACGCGTGTCTGTAGGATCAGACACCTGATCGGCCAAGGTAGTTCCCGGCCAGAGCGCCTTCAGGGTTTGCTTCTTTCCGGCCCAACCATGCATCATGGACGTGCGGTGCACCGAAGCGTCCACCGCATCCCGAACTCATGATCCGCTCCTCATTGCTAGCTCTTTTTTCATTACTCGCGGTTTCAACTGATTTCGCTCACGCGCAAGACAACTACGAGATTCAGGTCTACGGCTACGATATGGTGCCCCCGCGCTCAACCATGGTCGAGATTCACTCCAATTTCACTGTCGAAGGCAGCAAAACCGTGCAGGATGGAATGCTTCCTACCAACCACGCCATGCACGAAACGCTCGAAGTGACGCAGGGAATCAAAGACTGGGCGGAGGTGGGCTTCTACGTTTTCACCAGCATTCAATCCGACGGCGGATGGCAGTGGGTGGGCGATCATATTCGTCCCCGCGTTCGCGCTCCTGAGAGCTGGCACTGGCCAGTGGGAGTAAGCCTGTCGACGGAGATCGGTTATCAGCGCGCCGCCTTCTCGCCGGACACGTGGACGTGGGAGATTCGACCGATTATCGATAAGAAGATCGGTCCGTGGTATTTGAGCTTCAATCCAGCGATGGATCGCTCCTTCCACGGTCCCGGCGTCAACCAGGGAGTGACATTTTCTCCCGCCGCCAAGGTGAGCTACGATTTCACAAAGAAAATTGCGGGCGGGCTCGAGTACTACGCTGCCTACGGTTCATTGAGCGGATTCGATCCGCTGCGAGATCAGCAGCAACAGTTCTTTCCCACCATCGATATCGACTTCGCGCCGCAGTGGGAGTTCAACTTCGGAGTTGGCATTGGAGCGACACGCTCCACCGATCACCTGATCGTGAAATGTATTATCGGTCGCCGATTCTCATGGCCGCAACGAGCCCAAACGGCCAAGCTGAAGCCGCAACAACCCTGACCCGCTACGTCGCAGGTAAGGGAGGCGGCGTAAACGGCGGTGACGCGCTTTGCGGAACCACCGATTGCGGGACCGGCGAGTAGAGCGCCAGGCTCAGCGGCCGGTATCGCGCCGCAAAGAAGTAGATCGAGTACGCCGGGAAGAACACGATCGCGGGAACCGAGATCAGCGACACCAGGAAGAAGAAGATCGCAAACAGGAAGCATCCTGCGATCACGGCGGCCGCGATTGTAAGAACGTTCCACGTCAGCCCCGCACTCTTGGCCGCGATCACGGCGGCCACCGCGGCTCCAATCAGGGGAATCGCAATGATCAAGCCCAGGATCAGCCCAACGATTCCAATGGCAATGCCAGCGACGATGGTCAAAACGATCTTCATGCCGATGTAAATAGCGAATCCCTTGACATCAACCTCCACCATCGGCCAGAGCCGGCGCCATCCTTCCATAGCACCGATCCCTTCAAATGCCATCTGCGGCACCACAAAATCTTTGGTTAGCACGTGGACCACAGCAATGGCAATCATGAAAGCAACGAACAGCACCAGGACAATGACGCCTGTCAGTACCAACTGCACAATGTGAGCGCGGGGTGGCTGAAACCATCCCATACCGTAGGCAAAGGCTGCAGGACCGCCGATGAGTATGAGCGCTGCAGCAAACGTAGCCAGCGCGAGGGCTATCTGCCAAAGGAAATACTGCCAGCCATTGTCCTGCCGGCGTCTCCAGCCCTCTCGGATTCGGCATTGCCTGGTCAACACGCTGTCAAACAGAATGAAACGCATGATGCTGCTGATGAAGGCCATCACGAAAAACAAGACGATGCCCGTGATCACTAGCACTGTGATCAGGCTGGCAAGAATTGCGGGATCAATTTTGTGAAAGAGTTCGCCAAGCGCGGGAACGGACGTCTGCTGATTAGAATGCGAGGGTAGATGGAGGTTCCCTCCTGAGCCTAACTCGCCAGCAAGCAAACCGACCAATCCGAGACGCACCCACTGACCGAAGCGGAACGGCTTGAAGAGTTGCCGTTTCGTATGCTCAAAGGCAAGCGTAATCGAATCCATGGCAGAGATTGGCACAGTGCACCTCCGCGTTTCCGCGTCAGCAGCAAGTTACAGCGAACCGCAACGTCAATCAAATCAATTTTCGCGGAAAGATCAGCGATCTGGATCACCAACCCGCAGAGAAGTTACTCGTATCGCAGTGCTTCCACCGGGTCGAGTTTCGAAGCCCTCACCGCCGGAACCAGGCCGCTGATTACGCCCACGAAAAGCAGCGCTGCCGTCGACAACAAAACGGTCATGATGGAGATCCGCAAATGGATATCCCCCTGACCGGAGTCGTCTTCAAATAGCGGACCCATCATAGGCAGCGTACCGACTGCCCACGCTATGAGATACGAGAGGAGCACGCCAATTGTTCCCCCTAAGACCATGATCAGGAGGGTCTCAGCTAGGAATTGCAGCTTAATGTGGCGCTTGCGGGCGCCCAGCGCGCGCCGCAGGCCGATTTCGCGAATGCGCTCATCCACCGAGACAAGCATGATGTTCATCACGCCCACACCCCCGATGCCGAGAGTCAACGTACCGATGAAGGTGAGGAGGACCTGGAGCCCGATGGTCAGCGCATCAATCACGGGACGGAATTCGTCGCGGCCGAACATTTGAAAAGCTTTTGGATCGGTCGGAGAGAAGTTCTGGCGGGTCGCCACGGCAGCGAGCACCTGCGCCATTGCTTTCTTCTCGAACTGCGGGGCGATGGGCTCAAAGACCATGACAGCCGCATAACGCGTGTTCCAGAGATCTCCCGCTGCCGAGTAGGCAGCGGGCGCGGATTCCGCTGGAAGACTTAATCTGCGGCGGGCGCTGCAACCGTGTGAGCCAGCCAGTCCTCGAAGTGTCTTAGAGCAAGCTCGCACTGAGCACGATGACGCTCCTTGCGGTCTCGAATCTTTTTGTCCAGCGGCGGAAGCAGATCGAAGGTGATATTCGCTGGCTGGAAATTCTTCGTGCTCGCGTGGGTCACGTAATGTACGAGTGATCCAAACGCTGACGCTCGGGGAGCCGGACTCATTTCAGAACCTGAAATTACTGCCGAGGCATGCATTCCTGCGATTAAACCACTGGCGATGGACTCTACATAACCCTCAACTCCGCAGATTTGACCGGCGAAGGACACTCGCGGATGCTGTTTCATCTGCAGCGTCTCGCGGAGGAGGCTGGGTGAGTTGATGTAGGTATTGCGGTGAATCTGTCCGTATCGGAGGAAGCGCGCATTTTCCAGCCCCGGAATCAGGCGCAGCACCCGCGCCTGCTCGCCAAATTTTAAATGGTTCTGGAATCCGACGAGGTTATAAGAGTCCGCGCGGAGATTTTCCTGACGTAACTGCACGACCGCATACGGCATCTTCCCGGTGCGAGGATCTCTCAACCCTACCGGCTTCATCGGTCCGAACCGCAGAGTATCGCGCCCGCGCCTCGCAATCTCTTCGATGGGAAGGCAGCTCTCAAAATAATTGAGTTTCTCCCAATCCTTCTCTTCGACTGATTGGGCCGCCAACAGCGCGTCGTAAAAGCGGTTATACTCCTCCGGCGTCATCGGACAATTGATGTAGTCCGCCGACCCCTTGTCATACCGCGCCGCCATATAGACGCGCGACATGTCGATCGAGTCGGCCTCAACGATCGGGCTGATCGAATCGTAGAAGTAGAGGTGAGGACTATCTGCATGATGTGCGGCACCCTCGTCTTTCGACCTTGGCGAGCTGAGGCGGGCAATTTCGTTTGCCAGAGCATCGGAAGTCAGCGGTCCAGTAGCGATGATGGTGAACTCCTCGTTCTCGTCCACGCTCGTCACTTCTTCGCGACGCACGGTGATGCGAGGCTCGCGGGAAATCGCCTCCGTTACGCGCGCCGCAAAAGTGATACGATCCACCGCCAGTGCATGACCCGCGGGGACAGCGCACTCGCGCGCGATCCTCATCAAGAGAGATCCAGCGCGCCGCATCTCCTCCTTCAGCAGCCAGGGAGCCGTGTTCTCGCTATCGGACTTGAGCGAATTAGAACAGACCAACTCAGCGAAGTCGCCCGTCTGATGGGCCGGTGTCGAACGCACCGGACGCATCTCGAACAACTCGACGTCAATCCCTCGCCGGGCACACTGCCACGCGGCCTCTGATCCGGCAAGCCCTGCCCCGATGATCTTGATCCGTGACATACGATTCTTATTTCGCTGTTCCAGCTTGCCGGGCCAGCCGATGCAGAGATTCACCGGTGAGGAGCACGGGCCTCCATTGATCGCGAAACTCGGCGCCCAAAGCCTTGTACAACCCGATCGCCTTCACATTCCAGTCAAGCACTTCCCAGTGTATTCCGTAACACTGCTCCTCGACTGCAACGCGCGCGACCTCGGCCAGGAGCGCCGTCCCGATCCCATGCTTGCGAAACTTCTCCTGCACGAATAGATCTTCTAGAAACAATCCCCGGCCGACCCACGTCGAAAAATAGTTGAAGAACAAGGCGTACCCCGCGGGTTGTCCGTCCCACTCGCCGATCAGCGCGCGGAAACGCGGATTTTCACCGAATCCGTCGCGCGCGAGGTCTTCTTCCCGGATGGTCACCCAGTCGAGCTCGTGCTCGTATTCGGCGAGTTCGCGAATCATAGTTCGCAGCAGCGCCGCGTCGTGGATGTTAGCAGGACGTATGTGCAGCATCGTGAATACCGTCTCCCTCGACTATCTTACTTCGTCTATTTCTGAAGAACTTGCCTGTGGGTGACCCACCTCACACCAGTGTCGGTCGAGAGAAGGCTATAATCCTTGCCCATGAATCTGGAGCAAAAAATCGAAGAGTTGAAGCGGCGGAACCAGCTAGCCGAAGACGGCGGCGGAGCGAAGCGGCGCGAACGTCAACATAAAGAGGGAAAGATGTCGGCGCGGGAGCGCATCGAGTTCCTGCTCGATGAAGGCACGTTTGAGGAAACCGACAAGCTGGTCACTCACCGCTGCAATGATTTCGGCATGGCCGATCAGAAGATTTACGGCGACGGATTCGTGACCGGGTATGGCCGTATTGAGGGCAGGCTAGTCTACGTCTTTGCGCAGGACTTCACTGTTTTTGGCGGATCCCTCTCGGAAGCCAATGCGGGAAAGATTGTCAAGATCATGGATCTGGCAGCGAAGATGGGAGCTCCGGTCATCGGCCTGAACGATTCCGGCGGCGCTCGCATTCAGGAAGGCGTGATGTCGCTGGCGGGATACGCGGACATTTTTCTGCGTAACACGCTGTATAGCGGAGTCGTGCCGCAGATCTCGGCGGTCATGGGCCCGTGCGCCGGAGGCGCCGTTTACTCGCCCGCGATTACCGACTTCGTGCTGATGGTCGACAAAACTTCGTACATGTTTATCACCGGACCGGACGTGATCAAGACCGTCACGCTGGAAGAGGTCACAAAAGAACAGCTTGGCGGAGCCATGACGCACAACGAAACCTCCGGCGTGGCGCACTTCCTGGCGCACGACGACGCCGAATGCTTGTCGATGGTCCGGGAACTGTTGAGCTTTATCCCCTCGAACAACCTGGACGAGCCGCCGCGAAAGGTTTCCACCGATCCGGTCGATCGCGCCGATGCGGCTCTCGACAAGATCGTTCCGGCGGAGTCGAACAAGCCGTACGACATCAAAGACGTGATTCATGCGGTCGTCGACGACGGATATTTCTTCGAAGTGCAGGCGCACTATGCCAAGAACATGGTCGTCGGATTCGCCCGGCTGGACGGGCGTTCCGTGGGCATCGTAGCGAATCAGCCGTCCGTGTTGGCAGGGACCTTGGACATCAATGCATCGGTCAAGGGGGCACGGTTCGTGCGTTTCTGCGACTGCTTCAACATTCCTCTGGTGACGTTTGAAGACGTCCCCGGATTTTTGCCCGGGACGGCGCAGGAGTACGGCGGCATCATCAAGCATGGAGCGAAACTACTCTATGCCTTCGCCGAAGCCACGGTGCCGAAGGTTACAGTGATCACTCGCAAGGCCTATGGCGGAGCGTATTGCGTGATGGCATCGAAGCACATCCGCACGGACGTGAACTATGCGTGGCCGACAGCAGAGATCGCCGTGATGGGACCCGAGGGCGCCGTCGATATCGTCTACAAACGCGAACTTGATGCGGCGGCAAACCGCGAGCAAGTACGGCGGGAAAAGATCGACGAATTCCGCGACCGCTTCGCCAATCCCTACGTGGTCGCAGACCGAGGCTTCGTCGACGCGGTCATCCAACCGCGCGACACGAGAAAGAAACTGATCCAGGCGCTGGCCATGCTGGAGACGAAGCGGGATAAAAATCCGCCTAAGAAACATGGGAATATACCACTGTAACCGTAGAGACGTTGCTTGCAACGTCTCTGTCTGCGGCGCGGCAGAGATTTGGTTCACCCATAGCATGAGCAGAGACGTAGCAAGCTACGTCTCTACAACTTTCCAGGAGAACCTATCGATATGAACAAGCCCGTCATCCTGGTCCTGGTTTGCGTGTTGACACTTCCGCTGGTTGCGCAAGACCCCTCAGCGTGGCTTTCGACGCTTCCTCAGCCCAAAGACTACGTCCAGCACCGTTCTTCGAGCTACGACCGCAGCGGAGGTAACGCCGATGCCCGCAGCATTTCGCCGGGCGACACTCTCACGCTTCTTGACGAGGCCGGTCCCGGTCTCATCAGCCACGTGTGGGTCACGATCGCCAGCGACGATCCCAATCACCTCAAGGCGCTGGTGCTCCGCATGTACTGGGACGGTGAATCGTCGCCGAGCGTTGAGGCTCCAATTGGCGACTTCTTCGGCCTGGGGCTCGGCGATTATCACCTGTACCAGTCGATCCCGTTGCAAGTTGGATCCGACAAGGCCTTGAACTGCTTCTTCCCCATGCCATTTCAGAAGCACGCGCGGATCACGGTCACCAACGAAGGATCCATCAAGACCGATGCACTCTATTTCAACATCGACTATCGCGCTTACAGCAAGCCTCTCGCCGCAGATCAACTCTACTTCCATGCGCAGTATCGTCAGGCCGCCCCTGCTCAGGGCACGACGAATCAGTGGAAGTCGAACGGAGACATGGACGGCAAAAAGAATCTCGACGGCGAAGGCAACTACGTGTGGATGGAGGCGGTCGGCCGAGGCCACTTCATCGGCGTAACCATGTCGGTGCTACAGAATCAGGACAAGTGGTGGGGCGAAGGCGACGACATGTTCTTCGTCGACGGAGAGAAACTGCCCTCGATCAACGGAACCGGCTCGGAAGATTATTTCCTGGGTGCCTGGGACTTCGGCGGACACCCGTTTTCGTATGGACTGTTTGGTGCACCAGTCGTCGGGCAGGAAGTCGCGGGAGGCCGTTCGTCAGTCTATCGATTCCACCTGGACTCGCCGATTACCTTCACCAAATCATTGCGAGC
>Ga0209698_10008401_pt1 | contig 10657 bp, 12 predicted proteins | sample LitLauG_LLR_2012_FD_187203 | JGI IMG/M metagenome (GOLD analysis project Ga0209698, IMG submission 187203) | Freshwater sediment microbial communities from Pennsylvania, USA - Little Laurel Run_MetaG_LLR_2012 (SPAdes) (version 2) | ecosystem: Environmental > Aquatic > Freshwater > Creek >... | reverse complement strand
CAGTGGAGCAGCAGCTCGCGGCGATGACGCTCGACGTTGCTAGCGAACTCGTTCACTATGTGCCTCCGTTCCAGCGCTGCCGATGGATCAGCATCGATTGTTACTTGTAATACCGGAGCGGGGTCAAAAACTCATCGCGCAGGAGCATTCGGAGCTTTCCCGAACGTCTAAGCGGGCCGGTCATTGCTAAATGGGCGGGAGAGCACCCTTTCGTGGATATCTTTATGAACATTTTATGGACTTTGTGATGGAATCAGAAAAGTTGAATCGAGATCACCAGCAAAATCCCAAAGGGAAAATCTCGGCTGGTTATCACAAAGATGTCGAATCTCTACGACGCTGCGCAATATCTCGCCTTCATCGCTCATACGGATGCTTCGCAGCATCAGCGGCTGAAGTTCAAGAAGCTATTTGGACAACGGGCAAGGAAAAGTGGAAGACCGAGCATCGGCCAAGCTGACTGATGACTCCGATCTTACCACCGTGCAATTCGACGATTGCTTTCGCGATCGGAAGGCCCATGCCCGTGCCCGGAATCATCATGCGCTGATCGCGGCCCCGGTAGAACTTCTCGAAAATCATCTCTTGTTCCATCTCGTCGATGCCGTGCCCCTGGTCCGCCACGCTGGTAATCACCTCGGCACCCTGCATTTCCACGCCGACCCGGATCGGGGTGCCGGCCGGCGAGTACTTACCAGCGTTGTCCAGAAGCTGAGAAATCACTTCGACGATGCGCTCAAGATCCATTCGCAGTGGCGGAAGGTTTGCGGGAATGGAAGTTTCGATCGGATGACCCCGTAATGCCTGCTGTGAATTTTTGATTGCTTTATCGATCGCCTCGCGAATGCCATGCATTTCAAAGCGGAACTGGAGTTGGTGGGCGTCCAGTTGAACGACCTCGCCGGCCTCGCCTACCAGGCGATTGAGCCGGTCGCTTTCTTCATTGATTACCTGAAGCAGATCGGTGCGCTGTGCCGGGTCGAGATTCGTATTAGAGAGAAGCGTTTCGGCTGACGCCTTAATGGAAGTCAGGGGTGTGCGGAACTCATGGGTAACCGAGTCCAACAAGACCGAACGAAGCCGATCACTTTCGCGGGCCGCTTCACTTCGCGTTAGTTTTTCGACAGTGTTGGCCCGCTCGATCGCGATCGCGACCAGACTGCCAATCGCCTCCAGGCTCTCGCGCGAGAGATCGCATCCGGCCAGCCCCAGAGCGCCGACGGATCTTACTCCCATGCGCACTGGCATATAGCAGACGTGCTGCTGACGGTCCAGTACCGGCTCTCCACGATCGCTGATCGATTTCAGTTGATCGCTCGGGAAGAGAGTTCGACTGCGATCATCCAGAAAATACGTTTCCTGCTTTCCTTCGAGGAAAAGCGCCGCACCGCTGACGTCGAATGAGTCCACGAGATGTCTGGGAATGACATTCAGCAATTCGAAAACATTTTCGCTCAACCAGAGCTGCTGGCTGAATGCGTACAGCCTTTCCACTTCCCTTCTGCGCTGGTCCGCATACTCAATTCCGCGCCGGGCTCTCTCGGAGAGTTGACTGGCGACGCCCGCAGTAATAAGAAAAGCTACGAGGGCGATCCAATTCTGTGGGTCGGCAATGGTGAACCGGAAAAGCGGTGGCAGGAAGAAGAAATTGTAGGCCGCAGTTGCGAGAAAGGCGGTGAAGATTGCGTAGCGCAAGCCCCAGGTGGTAGAGATCAACAGGACGGCGAGCAGGAAACTAAATCCGACTGTTGTCGGGTTCACATGCAGCCAACGCGAGAACAGCAGCACGATTCCCGACAAAATTAACACGCAGGTAATCAGGCGCAGGATCGGATTGTTAAACTGTCGCTTCACGTGCGAGGATTCCGACTCGACTTCTGAACGGTTATGAGGATAATACATACGCATGCCCAAGACACCCGAACAGTGGCTGGAAGAAACCACGCCACGCAAGAAGCAGCCGGTTTTTAAGCTCTTCTTGGGCTACGCGCCTGGCGTGGGAAAAACCTTCAATATGCTTAGCGAGGGAATCCGGCGCCATAGCCGCGGCGAGGACGTGGTCATCGGCGTAGTGGAAACTCACGGGCGGGCCGGCATTAGGGAGTTGGGAGCGAAATTAGAAACAATTCCACGCCGGAAGATCCAGTACAGAGGCGCCACTTTTGACGAGATGGACCTGGACGCGATCCTGACGCGGAAGCCCCAAGTTGTGCTCGTGGATGAACTGGCGCACACGAATATCGAGGGTACTAAGCACACGAAGCGCTATCAGGACGTTATGGATTTGCTGGATGCACAAATCGACGTGCTGTCGACAATGAACGTGCAGCACATTGAGAGCCTGATCCCAACCGTCCTTAACATTACCGGAGTGCAGGTTCGCGAAGCGGTGCCAGACTGGGTCATGCAGAAGGTCAATGAGATCGTGCTCGCTGACTTGACGCCGGAGGCGCTGCAGACGCGAATGCGACGCGGGGATATCTATCCGCTCGACCGCGCAGAAAGGGCGCTCGGACACTTTTTCCGGCCTGGCAACTTGATCGCGCTTCGCGAACTAGCGTTGCAACAGGTTACGGGGGCGGTTGACCGAAGCCTCGAATCGTACCTGGAACGCGAAGGGTTAAACAAAAATCTGGCATTGCGGGAGCGAATTGCGGTTTGTGTCAGCTCCAGTCCGGCCGCACAATACCTCATCGCGCGAGCCGGGCGAATGGCGCAGCGGATCGATGCGGAGCTCTACGTCCTATATATCGATGTGGGCGCCGACGAGGAGCCACAGGATCAAAGGAGCCTGGCGCAGAACTTACGATTTGCCGAAAACCTCCGAGCCAAGGTGATCCGATCGAAGGGGAAGAATGTCGCAGAAGAAGTCGCCAAGATTGTAAGAGAGCACCACATCACCCAGGTCGTCTTCGGACGCTCAGCCCAGAAAGGTTGGAAGCGGTATCTCTATCTTTCGGCGATCCACAAATTCTTGCGCGATGCTCCGCCGGTCGATGTCCACATCGTCACACAAGAGATGAAATAGGGAACATGGTCAATCCCGACGGCAAGCGGAACATCTTGGTGGTGGATGACGAGGCTCAGATTACCCGAGTACTCAAAACCACGCTATCCGCTCAAGGCTATGGAATCCGAACCGCGGCCGATGGCATGCAGGCTCTTCTGGAGATGAAATCCTGGCCTCCTGACCTGATCATCACCGACCTGCGAATGCCCAATATGGATGGACTCGAGCTTTGCAGGCAAGTCCGAAGCGAATCTCGCATTCCGATTATCGTATTGTCGGTAAAGGGCGAAGAAACGATCAAGGTGGAAGCACTCGATGCAGGCGCGGATGACTACGTCACAAAGCCATTTAGCGTAAATGAGTTGTTGGCGCGAGTACGGGCAGCTCTTCGTAGAAATTACACTGATGAACAGTCGGAAACCCTTGTGATCGACCTCGGCGATTTTCACATCGACATTCCGGCCCGGAGGGTGGAAGTGCGAGGTGAGGAAGTGCGCCTTACTCCTAAAGAATTCGACGTTCTCGTGTACCTCGCGAGGCACCCTGAAAAGGTCATCACACACCGCGCATTACTTGCGGCAGTTTGGGGACCGAACAGCGTGGAACAGACGGAATACCTACGCGTATGCGTCGGGCATTTGCGGAAAAAACTCGAGAGGGATGAAACCGCCCCACGCTACATCGTCACGGAACCGTGGGTCGGATACCGGTTTCGGCCCGGGGAGTAAGCCCGTCGGAATTGCATGGGTTAATTGTTCCCAGTCCTTTGACTTCAGATGTAGTTGGTCGACGGCGCCCCTTTACGAACTCTTTATGAACCTTTTATTCGAACTTTACGGTTTTTCGTATCCAATGATTGAAGCGATTCCAGAGATCGTACGCATTGGGATCGAATCGAGAAACTGTGATGTTGGTGATTTCGGTAGTCACGACGCTGTGTACCGCAGGCGTCGCTTTTTACTTGCGATTCCTCTTTGCCGTTTGCAAGGAGATCACTCCTCGTGGGATTAGCTACCGTAAGGCTTTTCGGGTGCGATTGGAAGAGAAGTGGACCGGCAAAACTTTGCCCTCCAAACCCCGGCACTCGCGTGCAGCATTGCAGATCACCGAAATACCACTGAACATAAACTTTGACGAGTTGAGAAAGGACCGCGCGTAATGTCCATCCAAGAAGTAGCCCCGGAGCAGTTGGCAGAATTGTTTCATCACTATCACCAGGCTCTTGCACCAGACTTTCCATGCGCAAGCAAGCCCTGCGAAACATGGGATCACGTACCGACCCGGGAAAAGAGCCGGTTAATCGCGGCTGCGCGGTTGGCACTGCTGGAACTGACGGCGACCGCTCGGGAGTACGACGATTCGCGGCGCTATTTTGCGAAGCCCGGGGATGCCGAGTGGGGCTGCTGAATCAGGTAGTTCGCCACTTGCGCGAGCTCGTGGCCTAGGGGAGTCCGACATGGCTGGAAGCTGGAGTCTACGACAATTGTTTGCGAGGAATCCGCGAGCGGTGTTGCGGAACGTCGAAGGCCCAGCCTCGTCGGAGACAGTAGAGGTCGGCGATTTTACAATCAACATAGCCGAGCGCACTGCGATGTTACGAGGGCAAGACCTTTGTTTAAGTTCGGAAGAGTTTGATGTCCTCGTCTTCCTGACGACCCATCCGCAGCGCTGCATCACGCCGCACACGATATTGGCAACAAGTTGGGCCAGCGACGGACTCCACCAAGCTGAGTTTTTAAAGACATTGTTCAGTCTCCGGAAGAAGCTCGATGCCGTCGTCGCCGGCAACCAATACCTCCGGACTGAACCGTGGGTCATCTACAAATTCGACCCGCGCTCTTCATTCGCGACATAATTCGCGACATAGCGGATCAGGGATTGAGGGAACCTGTATTCCTGGTCGATTCCCAGTCCATCTTTATGAATTCTTTACGAACTTTTTAGACCAGTTTTACGCTTTGTGATTTTGAATGAAGTACAGTACAGGCGTGTCGCAACGGGCGCCGGATCTGCGTGAAAGCCAAGATTGTATTGTGATGATTAGCGGTATTCGACCTTTTGGAGAAGCGTTATGCAAGACATCCTTTGGATAGCAGTTACAATCGCGTTTTTCGCCGTAGGAATTGCGTATGTCCACTTTTGTGAACGGGTGAAGTGAGGGAAGAATCATGAGCCTCGAATCGACCATCATGCTTGTTGTCAGCGTGCTGACCACCGTGTATCTGGTTTACGCACTGCTGCGTCCGGAGAAGTTCTGACATGACCGCGAATGGGTGGTTACAAATACTGCTGTTTCTCGTGCTCATCTTCCTCGTCGCCAAGCCAATGGGTGTCTTCATGGCGCGCGTGTTCAACCGCGAGAGAACGTTCATGGATCCCGTGCTTCGGCCGATCGAACGTCTTCTCTACCGCATTACGAGCGTGGATGAAAAACACGAGATGCGCTGGACGGAGTACGCCATTTCGATGCTTTTGTTCAGCATGGTCTCCATGGTTGTGCTCTATTTAATGGAGCGCCTGCAGGGATATCTGCCATTCAACCCGCAGAAGTTCGGTGCGGTGGCTCCGGCTCACATGGCTTTCAATACGGCCGCGTCGTTCACTACAAACACGAATTGGCAGGCTTATTCGGGTGAAACCACGATGAGTTATTTCACCCAGATGGCCGGACTAGCTTTCCACAATTTCGTCTCGGCTGCGACCGGCATTGCACTGGCGATAGCCTTTATTCGAGGAATCGCGCGCCGTCAGATGCAGACGATCGGCAATTTCTGGGTTGACCTGGTCCGCTCATCGCTGTGGGTGCTACTGCCATTTTGCATTGTGGGCGCCCTGGTGCTGGTATCACAAGGCGTCGTTCAGAACCTGAGGCCCTATGACACGGCGAAACTGATAGAGCCAATGCAAGTCCAGAAGGTCGGTCCCGATGGCAAGCCCGCAGTCGATAGCCAGGGCAAGCCACTGACGGACACCGTAACCGAGCAAACCATCGCGCAGGGCCCGGTGGCTTCGCAGGAGATCATTAAGGAGTTTGGCACAAACGGCGGAGGCTTTTTCAACGCCAATAGTGCGCATCCGTTTGAGAATCCAACACCGCTGACCAATCTCATTGAGCTCTTTGCCATTTTCGCCATCGGTAGCGGCCTCACTTACACCTTGGGGCGAATGACTGGGTCGCAACCCCACGGATGGGCCGTGTGGGCAGCCATGGCAATTTTGTTTTTGGCGGGCGTCACCGTGGCCTATTGGGCCGAAGCCCGTGGAAACCCGCTGTTGGCTGGCACCGACCAGAAAGCCAGTGCGTTGCAGTCCGGCGGAAACATGGAAGGCAAAGAGGTCCGCTTCGGAATCGCTAATAGTACGCTGTTCGCCACTGTGACCACGGACGCAAGTTGCGGTGCGATCAACGGCTGGCACGATTCCTATACTCCACTCGGCGGAATGGTTCCGCTCGCCAACATCATGATGAGCGAAGTGATCTTCGGCGGAGTGGGCTCTGGACTGTATGGGATGCTGATCGACGTCGTGCTGGCGGTGTTCATCGCAGGACTGATGGTAGGACGAACACCAGAGTATCTGGGCAAGAAAATTGAAGCCTACGACGTAAAGATGGCCATGTTGTTCGTCCTTGTATTTCCTCTGGTAATTTTGAGCTTCGCCGCAATTTCAGTAGTGTATCCACTCGGCACTGCCGGTATTTCAAACCCGGGACCACACGGTCTCAGCCAAATCCTGTATGCGTTCACCTCTGGCGCCGGCAACAACGGATCCGCCTTCGCCGGATTGACCATAAACACACCGTGGTACGACACGACGATCGGGATCACGATGCTGGTCGGGCGGTTCTTTATGATCATCCCCATGCTGGCGATCGCCGGCAACCTTGCCAGCAAGAAATACGTCCCGCCATCGTTGGGGACTTTTCCGGTGACCACGCCGCTGTTCACGGTGCTCCTGATTGGTGTGATCCTGATTGTGGGTGCACTAACATTTTTCCCGGCATTAAGCCTTGGACCTATCCTTGAGCATCTGCTCATGGCTGCGGGGAAGACCTTCTAGAGGATTCTGCTATGGCTATGACAACGCAACCAGCAACTCTGCCACAAGTTGAGACAGTCCGACTCGGGCACTCGCCGATGAAACCCAGAAAGAAAGCGGTTTGGGAGTGGAAGATTGTTCGCAACGCGATCAAAGATGCTCTTCTCAAGCTGAACCCGCGAAAGATGATGGGCAATCCCGTCATGTTTGTGGTGGAGATCGGAAGCGTGATTACAACTGCCCTGCTCTTCAAGGGCGGCGCGGCTTTCAAATTCAACCTGCAGATCACTCTATGGCTATGGTTCACGGTCCTCTTCGCGAACTTCGCGGAGGCTATGGCCGAAGGCCGGGGAAAAGCTCAGGCGGATACGCTGCGAAGAGCGCGTTCGGAGACCATGGCGAACCGGATCCTCGGCGATGATGGGCGTACCGAACAGGTGCCCAGCTCAAAGCTCCGCGCCGGTGACTTCGTGTTTGTTTCCGCAGGGGAGTTCATACCGTCAGATGGCGAAATCATCGAGGGCGTGGCGTCGGTGGATGAGTCGGCCATCACGGGCGAGTCCGCTCCGGTCATTCGCGAAGCAGGAGGAGATCGATCGGCAGTCACTGGCGGGACTCGTGTTTTGTCCGATCGTATCAAGGTAAAGATTACTTCCAATCCGGGAGAGACATTCCTCGACCGGATGATCGCACTGGTTGAAGGCGCCGAACGTCAGAAAACACCGAACGAGATCGCGCTGAATATCCTGCTCGCCGGTCTGACAATCATCTTCCTTCTTGCGGTGGTGACCCTGCAGCCATTCGCAATCTATTCAGGTTCGCCGCAGACAGTGTTCGTCCTGGTGTCGCTGCTCGTCTGCTTGATTCCGACCACGATTGGCGGATTGCTTTCCGCAATCGGAATCGCCGGAATGGACCGCTTGGTGCAGCATAATGTGCTCGCGATGTCTGGCCGCGCTGTCGAGGCGGCTGGCGACGTCAATACGCTTCTGCTGGATAAAACGGGAACCATCACCCTCGGCAATCGACAGGCATCGCGCTTTGTGCCCGCGCCTGGAGTAACCGAGCAGGAACTGGCGGACGCAGCCCAACTCTCGTCCCTTGCGGATGAAACTCCCGAGGGCCGTTCAATCGTAGTCCTCGCCAAGGAAAAATACGGTTTGCGTGGACGTGAACTAGGATCCCATGACGCGCACTTCGTGCCCTTCAGCGCTCAGACGCGGATGTCAGGAGTGGATCTCAACGGCTTTGAAGTCCGCAAGGGAGCGACCGACGCCATCGCGAAGTACTTAACTCAGAACGGAAGCAAGATGCCGAGTGAGGTGAAAGCCACCGTAGAAGATATTTCGCGGTCAGGAGGCACGCCTCTTGTTGTGGCCGAGAAAGGCCGTGGTGCCCTCGGCGTTATTGAATTGAAGGACATCGTCAAGGGAGGAATGAGAGAGAGGTTCGATCAGTTGCGGGCAATCGGAATTCGGACCGTCATGATCACGGGGGATAACCCGCTCACGGCAGCCGCAATTGCGCAGGAAGCTGGCGTTGACGACTTTCTGGCCCAGGCGACCCCGCAAGACAAAATGGACCTGATCAAGAAGGAACAGGCTGACGGCAAGCTGGTTGCGATGACCGGCGATGGCACCAATGACGCTCCCGCTCTGGCACAAGCCGATGTAGGAGTCGCGATGAATACCGGCACTCAAGCCGCGAAGGAGGCCGGGAACATGGTGGATTTAGATTCGAATCCAACCAAGCTCATTGAGATCGTGGAAATTGGCAAACAGTTGCTGATGACACGCGGAGCGCTGACGACATTTTCCATTGCGAACGATGTTGCGAAATACTTTGCGATCATTCCGGCAATGTTCGCCGGAACGTTCCCCGTGTTAAACGCATTGAACATCATGCATCTGCAGACGCCGGAATCCGCCATTCTGTCTGCTGTAATTTTTAATGCGCTGATCATCATCGCACTGATTCCGTTGGCATTGCGCGGCGTGAAGTATCGGCCCATGGCCGCCGCCGTAATGCTGCGCAACAATTTGTGGATTTATGGCGTCGGTGGAATCATCGTGCCATTCATCGGGATCAAGATCATCGACATCCTGATCACGCATATGGGGCTAGCCTAGAGGAGTTGACCATGAAAAAGAATCTGATGACAGCGGTGCTGATGACGATCGCGACCACGATTTTGCTGGGTATTATCTATCCATTGGTGGTAACCGGACTCGCTCAGCTCATGTTTCCCAGGAAGGCGAATGGCCAGCTCATCCAGGTTCATGGCAAGACGGTTGGTTCCAGCATCATCGGCCAGGGCTTTTCCGGTCCGGCCTATTTTCATTCCAGGCCGTCGAATGCGGGAAACGGCTACGATGCGGCAAACACCAATGGCTCACAATTAGGACCGACAAACCAGAAGCTTATTGATCGAGTGAAAGGCGACGTTGCCAGTGCTCAAGCGGATCATCCTGGCGCAGCCGTACCGATTGATCTCGTGACGACTTCAGCGTCGGGCATTGATCCACACATCACGCCGGCGGCTGCCGAATTCCAATTGTCTCGCGTTGCTAAAGAACGCGGAACAACGGTCGATCGCTTACGGGCACTGGTCGCTGAACACACAGAGGGAAGGCAGTTAGGAATTCTTGGCGAAGCGCGCGTCAATGTGCTTGAACTCAACTTGGAACTCGACCAGCAATTTCCGGCAAACAAACGAGCCAGTGTTCAGTAAGCAACCGGGGCTGCTTTCGCAACGCTTCGCTGGAACGACATTCCGCAAATCAACTCTCGGATCGACAAAGGACAACTTCTTTGTACGATCGAGCCACACTTCCCAATCTGCTGTTGTTCTCTCGCGTCGATCGGCACTTATACCCCACTCACTTTTTCAAATCATTGCGATAAGAAATATCTATTGGACGCAGAGAATGCCTCGATTTAGTTTCGCGGATTAACTGATTTCGACTGGTGGACGTGGGGAGCAGCCGAAACCAAGGAGCCGGATCCGATTTGCGACACCGGCCGATACCCGTGGATTTGCCCGTCGATCGCTGAATCAGGCCACCGCGGTGGCATCGAGCACCAGTGCCAATGAACCCTAATGCGAGGTGCAGAACGGAATTGGCTGCGATTGGGCAGGGGATGGTTTACACCGGGTGGTCATTGTGTGCTTTTGCGGCATTGGTTGCTGGGTTGTTCGCGCTGGCGGTTTGTCCAATCGTGGGTGTCTTGCTCACAATTGGGGGGATGGCATTGCTTCTTTACGGCGCAGCCGGATTGTTTGGAGCTTATCCGCGAAGGAAGCAGTAGGAGGGCCTTGTATCAACGCTCATTCGCGATTTGCGTGATCGTTGATCCAGCCCGATTCGCAGGCGGAGTCGATGAACCGGATATGGTCAAGAATGCGTTTGCAGTTGCAGTCTGATCCTCGACGATATGTCCGCGTCCCAGCGCAGGCGGATTAATTTTGTCCGAGCTTGCTGCTTTAGAAAAACGGTGCAACGCTTAGCAAAATGGAGCATTCGACAATGACAATGCAAGCAGAGAGGCGCTCTCTGCATCAGTCGTCCAGGTCAGCCAGCACCACCATCGTTCTCATTCTTGTAGCCA
>Ga0209698_10008400_pt1 | contig 10661 bp, 9 predicted proteins | sample LitLauG_LLR_2012_FD_187203 | JGI IMG/M metagenome (GOLD analysis project Ga0209698, IMG submission 187203) | Freshwater sediment microbial communities from Pennsylvania, USA - Little Laurel Run_MetaG_LLR_2012 (SPAdes) (version 2) | ecosystem: Environmental > Aquatic > Freshwater > Creek >... | reverse complement strand
GAAGAGATCATCGCCTATATCAAGGCGGTGCTGCCGATCGTGATCCAACAAACGAAAGTCGGCGGCTGGCGCGGAACCTCGGCGATTCACTTCGCGCGCATGGCTGAGTGGCGTCAGGAGCGAGCGGGCAAGAGCCGACATGGTGCGCGTCGTCGCCTATAGGATCGGCCTCGCGGTCATGGCGGCCGTCGCTTTCTGGCTCGTCTGGAGCCTCGCCTACGAAGTCGTCGTCGGCCTGCGCTGGGCGCCCGCGCGGTTTCCCGGGGAGGGGACAACGAAATGGGCGCTGTTGCGCATGCAGAATGCCGACCGCTCGGCGCAATTCGCCTTCGTCGCAGCACGGCACTTCTACGAACGCCTCCTCTACTCGCCGACCCGCGTCGAAGCGCTTATCCGCGCGGGCTTCGCGGCGGCCAGCGTCGTCGCTTTCGGCGCAGCGCTCATCGTCTTCGCGGCCGTCAATCGCCGCCAAACGCCCTTCGGCGCGGCGCGCTTCGGCACGCTCATGGAGGCGGCCCGCCAAGGCTTGACTGGGAAGCAGGGCATCGTGCTCGGCATTCTCGGCGGAGTTACGATTCGCTCCGACGAGCCCGCGCATATCCTCGTCGTCGGTCCGTCGCGGTCGGGCAAGGGTACGGGCTTTGTGCTGCCCAACGGCTATCTCTGGCGCGGCTCCGCCGTCCTCTTCGATCCCAAGCGCGAAAATTTCGAGGCGCTCGCCAATCACCGTCGCGCGCTCGGCGACAAGGTTTTCCTGTTCTCGCCGGGTTCGCCGGACACCCACCGTTACAATCCGCTCGACTTCGTGCGCCGCGACGAGCGCATGGCGACCGACTGCCTGGTCGTCGCCTCCTTCGTCATCCCGGAAAAGGCCGACGACACCTGGGCCGGGGCCGGTCGCCTGCTGCTCTCGTCCCTGATCGGCTACGTGCTGGCCTCGCCCCTCACCGCCGCCGCGCAGCACATGCGCACCGTCGCGCGTCTGACGACGACCGGCAGAGACATCTCGACCGTCCTGCGCGCGATCGTCAAGACCGAGCACGATCATCTGCCGACCTGGATTGCCGACAGTTTCAACCAGTACATCGCCCTCGAGCCAGAAACGCGCAACAGCGCCGTCTTCAACGTCAATATGGCGATGAGCCTCTGGAACAACGGCCTCATTTCGGCGGCGACCGAAACCTCCGACTTCGATATCCGAAATCTTCGCCGCGAGCGAATGACAATCTTCATCGGCTGCACCCTCGCAGAGCTGGCCATCTTCCGGCCGCTCATCCGCATCCTGTTTCAGCAGATCCATGATCTGCTGATGGAGAAGATTCCGGGCGCCGACGAGCCGCATCAGGTGCTGCTCATGCTCGACGAATTCTATCACGTTGGCCGCATGGATTCGCTGATTTCCAAGATCACGATTTCCGCGGGCTACGGCTTCCGCATGGCCATCATATGTCAGGACATCGCCCAACTCGACGAGCTCTACGGCAAATCCACGCGAATCACGACGGTCTCCGGTTCGCAGATCAAGCTATTCATTCAGATCAACGATCTCGACACCTCGGAATTCGTGTCGGAAATGCTGGGTGAGACGACGCAGGTTTACAAGACGCCGGTTGTGCGCCCAGGGCAGGGCGTCTTCTCAGCCCGCGTCTGGACGCCGCATTACACGCCGCGCCCGCTGCGCAGTCCGCTCGAGCTGCGCGAAATGTCGGCCAGGCTTTCGATCCTCATGGTCAAAAACTCCCCCTCGTTCGAATTGACCAAAATTCGGCATTATAAGGACAATCCGTATCGGCGGCTCTATGAGGAAACCAAGGGAGCGCCGCCCAAACTGCCGAGGCTGCGCCGCTGGCAGGACGCCCCGCTCGGAGGCGCGCTGGCCGCATCGACCGAAGACGCCGGGACGGCTATTGCCAACTCCGCCGAACAGGCCGCTTCGGCGCCGAAGCGGCGCTCGCCAAAAAGAACGCCGGCCCAGCGCAGCACGCCGAGACCTGCCAAACTCGCCGTCGTTCCCCCCGTTCCTGCGCCTTTGGCGATGGTCTCCGGCCCGAAGGCGTCGCCCGTCGCCTCAAAATCCTTGTCGCTCGGCGCTCCTCTGGCCCAAGTCGGAGAGACCTGCGATTTGCGCGAGGTCTTGGCCGCTGCGGCGGCAGAGCAGGCTGACGCCTCCCGCGAAGTGCTGAGCGTTTTGGGAGGCCAGGAACAATTAAGCGATAGGGTCGCCGAAGCGAGCGCAACGCTGAAACGGCTTGAACGCGCGTTCGGCGATGACGCTGCGACGAAATAGGCCGCTCGTTGATTTCGTGCGCCGAGGAAAAGTCAACTGCGCCCATGCGATGGACGCCAAGAGCTTGTCGCTGTCCGGATGGGCGCACGCATTTGCGAGATCGCTCCCACAACGTCGTTTTGCGCGCAGAGGGAGAAGACAGGACGGAGCTGCCGACAAGCAAGCCATCGAAAAGGTGTTGTTGGACATCACTCGACCCCTGGGCATCGCTTTGATCGGCGGCGGCCTGGTTCCGACCCCGCAAGCGTCCATGCAAGAGATCCGCAAAAGGTTGCTTCTCCAACACTTCCCGGGCGAATGGGCTGATCGCTACAACGGGCGCGGTTACGTTTTCCGCGATCCTGTCGTTGAGCGCCTTCGCATTGATCGCACGCCCTTCACCTGGGAAGACGCCTATGCGTCCTCTGCTCACGCGCACAATGTCGCGCTGATTGAAGGCGAGGCGCGAGAGTTTGGGCTGCAAGGAGGCTTCGTAGTGCCGATCACGTTGCCCGACGGTAGCGTGGCGGCGATCTCATTCGGCGGCGCCGATAACGACTTCAGCCCCGAAGATCGCTCGTTGCTTGTCTTCCTCGCAAACTGCGCCCTCGGCGCCATCCTGCAACGGCGGCGTCCTTTGAGAGGATCGCGCGAGGACTTATCGCCGCGCGAACGCGAGTGCTTGCTTTGGGCGGCCGACGGTAAGACCGACGGGGAGATCGCGACGATCCTTGGCATATCGAAGCCGACCGTGACGAAACATATTCTATCCGCGCGCGAGAAGCTTGGCGCCGTCACCAAAGCGCACGCTATCGCGGTCGCTCTGCGCGAGAAGATCATCTGGTGAGCCAAGCGAAGATCAGACGCGAGGGGCGCCTTTTGAACTCTGGTGCTGCCCTTTTTGCGATTGCGGCTCGGCGCTTTCGCTCGCCTCAATGTCCCGGATGATCTTTTCCTGTTCGGCGCGCAAGCTGGCAAGCGGGTCGGGTTGATCCGCCGGCGGGCGCCCCAAGGGCTCGCCAGGATGTTTTGACAGCGATTCTGCAGCCTCGGCCGCCGCCTTGGCTTCGCGGGCCTCCCGAGCCGCGGCGACTGTTGCGTTCGCCACGACCGCCCTTTCCGCCCATAGTTCTTTCTGCGATGTCGCGTCGAGACCGGCGACGGCCTCCCCACGGCGTTCGGCGTCGATGGCGCGTTCGGCGAGACGCGCCGCTGCGGCGGCCTCTTGAGTCTCGCTCGATCTTATCGCGTTGGCGCGCTCGATCAGCCGGTCCGTATTCGGACCTGCGATCGCCTCGACCTCGGCGCGGGTCATCTGCTGCACGCCACGTTCGGAGGCGCGCTGAAAATCGACGCGGTTCGCCAGGGTTTCGAGGTATCGCGCCGAGGCCTCGTGAAACTGTTGCTTCGTCTCGCCTTCGAGGAGGTCGCCGGTTCGCGAGACCGCCTCGTTCATCGCGCGAAGGTCCTTCGCCATCTGTTCCGACGTAACCGCCATGTCCGATCTCCCGTTCGTCAATTGCATCACGCGCTCTTCGATCACGCCGAGGATACCGCCGACCGTCTGAGCCATCGTCAGACGTTCGAGCATGACCGACGCAAATTCGCTTTGCGGCCGCTCGCCCGCGACAACGCGCCAAGCCGCGACGCTTTCGTCGAGAGTTTTGCGGCTGGGCGCCGAAACGACCAAGCGAATGGGGTTTGTCCGAGCCGTCGCGATGCGCTGCCGCGCGTTCTCGATCATCCGCCTGTTGGCAGGGTCGGCGGCATAGGCGCGGTCTCGCGCTTCGCGCGAAGGGCGCGGTCGATCGGCCGCCTCGACGATCGCTTTGTCCCTGGGGCCGTAACTCTGCGAGGAGGCTCGCTCGCGCGCGGAGGTCGCGACGATCTTGAGCCCTTCGGCTTGCGCGTGCTCGGCGTAGGCGCGCCGCCATTCGCCGAAAGTTTCGCGGCCCGGATGGATCTTCTGTCCAGCTTCGTTCTTCACGGCGATGACGGCATGGGCGTGGATATGCCCCTCAGCCGCCTTGTCGATGTGGACGCCGAATATGAACTTGTGGTCGGCGAATGTGTCCTGGAGGAAGTTGCGCGCTGCACGCCGTAGCGCCTCGACGTCCGTCCCTGATTTCGCAGAGACGATCAGGTGCATTGTGTCGCGCGCGGATTGCGAGCGCAGCGACGGCCCCCATTCGCGCGCCGCGTTCCGGATATCGGCGATGTTGGCGATAGCCTTGCCTCGGTCGTCCTTCGCGGGGCCGTTCTCGATCAGCTTGTTCAGCAAATAGGCAGCGCCCTCGCGGCCATGACCGGTCGCGCCGACGACGACGGAGACGGCCTCCGGAGAAACCCCGGTTGCCGCAGTGATCCGCTCCGTAACGCGCGCCTGCGAAGACCGGTCGAGCTGCTTTCGGTCGTAACCCCCTTCCTCGGCAACGGTCTCGCGCACGCGAAACCGCTCCCGTTCTGGGCCTGCCATGGCGACAACAACGCGGGTTTCGAGTTGACCCTCTGGCATCGCCTCGAAGCGATAGGCGTGGCGGTGACCTTCGAAAGCGGCCGAAATCGCCTGTCCGTAGACCGCGCGCCCCTCAGGCGTGTCCGCGACCCCTGCGAGGTTCAATCGTAAGGCCGCGACGTCCTGGCTCTCAGCGCGCTGGGCGAAAGCGCCCGACCAGGATTTGATCTCATCGGCCACCGATTGTCTGTCCGCCAGCATTCTGCCGTCATGGGTTTCGAGCGGGACGTCCTCACGCAGGACATATTGCCCCGTCGCGGTGGCGCGGGTGACGCCGCGAGCGAAGGAGACGACCTTGACGACGGCGGGCTGATAACCCGCCGCCAGTTGGCGCGCTCGGCCGATGGCGGTTCCACCTCGTGAGCCCACGCCGCCTCCGCTTTCCATCGCCGGCGAAGAGCGCGCGCCCGCCCTAGCGGTCGCTCCCACGCCTCCTCCTCCGGACGAAATAGGCAGCCGACGCGAACGCTCCTCGTCGCGCTGTCCTGTGATGGTCTCACCGCGAATGTCCTCGTGCGCCTGCTCTGCACCCACCGTGGGCGGCGCGACGCTTCTCGCGCGGCCAATGTCTTCATCAAAGCGACGGCGGCGCGCCTGTGCGTCACCGATGCGAGAGCGGGCGACGTCGATCCGCTCCGCCCACCAAGAGATTTGCGCCGCGCGGGTCATTCGTCCGCCTTGAGAAGGCGTGGCGCGAGTCCCGCGTTTCGCCGCAGTTTGGAACCGTAGGCGACGGTCATCTCGGAGAGTTCGCTATCGATCGCCGAGACAGTCTCATAAAGGCCGCGCCAAACGGGCTCCGTGTCTTCGATCCGCACGGCATGCCCGCTATGGATCGCTTTCAGCACCTGCGCGAGGTTGCGGCCGACGCGGCGCAACTGTCCCGCCAGATCGACGACGGCGACGGTGTTTTCAGCCGATAAGGCCGGCCCCGATTGAACCGAAGCGCGAATGAGCCGGCGCACCACTTCCGCTTTCGGCAATCCGAATAGGGCGACCGCCTCCTGCAGTCGCGCCTCGTCGGCGTCGGACAGCTCCGTCCGCAGCCTCGGCTTACGGCGGGCGGCAAGGCCCCTGAGCGACATCGGCGTCTCCTTTCACTTTGCCAGACGCATTGGCGCCGTGTCGCCGAAATCGACGCCAACCCAAAGCGCGAAATCTCGCGCCTCTTCGGCTGCTCGGCAGCCGCCCCTGGTTTGGCCCACAAACCGGTATCTTGTCAACTAACATACACTTTAATGAACTCACTGAAAATCAACTTCACCTGACGCTAGGAACATAGAACCGCACGTCGCGACGGCTCGCCATTGGCCCATACGCCAGAGCCCTCCGAGCGGAAGCAAAGCGGAAAGGCCACATTGGCGGATTAACGCAATACCGCAATCCGGCAGGCCATCACCGAGTCTCGGTTTCGCGGAGCGGACGCGCAGGAGGAGAGCAATTCCACTATTTTCGTAACACCGCATTCCCGCTTTTTGCGATTGCCGCAATCTTGGAATACCGCAATTCGTCATTCCGTCACTCCATCACTTCCTCAATCCGGTATGTTCGAAATCTGTCATTCGGGCAAAACCGCATGCACGCAAGGCCGCTATGCCGAATGCTCGCAATGCAATATTGTCTTATATATGTTTTAATGTATGTACGGAACTTGATAGGCCTCGCCACGGAGTTCCGCATGCCCAGCATCTTCGCCGTCGCCAATCCAAAAGGCGGCAGCGGGAAATCGACCGTCGCCATTCTCCTCGCCGGCGAGTTCTCCAAGCACGGCTATTCCACGGCCATCGTCGATGCGGACCCGCAGGGCTCGGCCTATCAATGGCACGCCTCGAGCGTCGCACGGGGATTGAGCCCGCAAGGTGTCGATCTCATCCGCGCGGCGGACGCCGCCGCGCTCGACGCGGCGATCGAGCGCCTTAACGGTTACGACGTCATCGTGATCGATACGCCGGGCTATTATGGCGACGTCCTCATCCAATCGGCTTTGCGCGCCGATCTCGTCGTGCTGCCCTGCAAGGTCCACACCTTCGACGCGTCACAGGTCGTGCGCACGCTTCGCAATCTCGAACAGCGCGCCGAAGCCGCGAGCCTGCCGATGAGCCCGCACCGAGTGCTCTTCAACGAATACGACAGTCTCGACCGCAATACGCGGCCCCTGCGCGAGGTGGTCGCTTATCTCGACGCCGAGAAGATTCCCGTCTGCGCCAACGCTCTCTATCGCCGTGTCACCTATCGCACGATGACCGCAGGCTACGGCACGCTGCACCAGATGAACGATAAGGACGAATCCGTCCGCAAGGCGCGGTACAATGCCGATCAGGTCGTGCGCGAGCTGCTCTCGGCAAGCCAGAGCTCGGCGTCAGGCGAGACGGCGGCTTGACATGACCGGGCAGAATGACGCCAGCCGGCCGCTGCTGCCTCGTGACGCGTTCCGGGCGCAGCGAACAGGAAGCTCGCCGGAACAGGCGGCGATCAAGCCCATCGTGGTGACGCCGGCCTACGGCGACGCCGTCGTCACGGGCGCCGAGGCGCCCGCAGCGCCGCCGCCGCCGCTACAACGGCCCAAAGGGACAAAGGCGTCGGCAGGCGCGAAGTCCGAGACCCGCCCCTTCGGGGCCTATGGCGAACGATCTTCGTCGCGACCCTATGCGCTGCGCCTGCCCGACGCGATCGATCTCGCGCTGCGAACGATCGCCGCCGAAGAGCACACACATCCCCTTCGGGTCATCGACCGCATTCTCTACGAGCATCTCAAGGCCATTGGGCGGCTACCGCCCGTCGCGGGCGCATGAACACCTTGCGAGAGGGACGCCTTTCGCCGCGCGGCGTCGAGCGCCATCAGCATGGGCCAGACCGAAAATCGATCCGCGGCGGCGCGTTGCGTCAAGCTTCTCAGATAACCGCCGGGGTTCTTGATGGCGGCGCCACGCTGTAGAATAGCGGCGATGACGATCGCCGCGCCCTCGCGCCCCATGACGCGGCAGGCCTCCCGCCAAGCGTCCTGCGTGACGCCGAGCAACGTCCGCACGAGATCGGCGGCGGCGCAGAGGTCGGGAAACGTGCGAATTTCGTTGCGGGCGTAGTCGCGGATATCTGGACAAGCCGCGATGACCAGAGCGAGCGGTACGCGTGAGATCCCTGACGTCGGCTGTTTTGCCGTTGTCGGCGCCGAAGTTGACGAGCCGCCTTCCTCATTCGACAACGGATCGCGGGAGTCGTCGAGCGATCCGGGAATAGCGACTCTTGCGACCGCGAAGCCGTCGATATCGCCGGGATCCCGCTGTGCTTCGGCCTCCGGGTGGGAGGGGAGCGCACCTGAGGAGGGCAAGGCTTCGCTTACGGCGTGGAGCGGGAACAATTCGTTGTTGGGAACCGCCGCCTGCAAGATTGTCAGACATTCCGACTCGAGCTGCGTCAGTTCGACCAAAGCGACTTCGAGGGCGCCGATATCCTGGGCGCGCCGGGAGGGAACCGCCAGGCCCTGTAGCCGGCGATGCAGCGCCGCCCAATCGATAGCTGCGCTGGCTTGGGCCCCGGCGGCGATCATCTTCGCGATATCCCGCCGGGTGATCGCGATCTTCGCTCTCAAGCCTGCGACTTGGCGCCGCCTCGCCTCTACGTTCTGCGCGGCCCGTTCGAATTCCTCAGCTCGCGCGACAAAAGGGCCGAGATCGAATCCGAAAGCCTCGTCGATGGCGCCCTGCGGATCGCGCCGAGCGAACCGTTTGCCGTTGGGACTGTCGCGCCGAAGAAGAAGACCGCGACGGGTAAGCACGGCAAGGTGGCGGCGCAACGTTGAAGCCGCCATGCCCCGCGCGCGGATTGACAACTGCCGGTTCGAGGGAAAGACGACCAGGGCGTCACCGCCGACCGTCAAAACCGTTTCAGGATGAAAGGTTAGCAGCGCCTCCAGCACGGCGAGCGTGCGGTCGGAAACGCCGAACTCGCCTCTCGCCAGGCAGAGATGGCGAAAGCTCTTCCACTTGTGCGCGGAATGCCTCGGCATGGCCCGCTCCCCTGCGTCGACAAAGCGCAGTCGCGCCAATTCGCTCGGCGTCCGGTTCGGACCGCCGAGGTTAGGGCTAGGCTCCAGGCCAAGTTCCTGCATTCGCATCCTCTCCTTCACGGAGAGCGCGCCCAACAGAGATCGTGGCGCCAACGCGCAACGTCTCTCTTGAAATGGAGGGCGACCCGGTCTAGGATTCCGATTGTCTTGATATCGGCATCGCTGACGATGGCGTCGTCAGTTGGACCTCCCCTCCTCGAGAAACCCGGCTCTGCCGGGTTTTTCTTTGCGCGCGCTCTTCTCCTGGTTTCCGAATCCGCAAGAGTCATTATATTGAATGTTGGGAAGACGCCAGCGATTCGTTTCAAACGCCGCTGGCCAAACGAAATCGGAGCGCGTGATGGAGCGGAAGGCTTTGCAGCATGAGGCGACCCGGAGCGGCGGGCTGCTGCAAAGCTTTCAGACCGAACTGGAACGCTTGCGCCACGAATCCGGCTTAAGCCGCTGCGCCTATGCCGAGCGGCTTGGCATCCCTCGCTCTACCTACTTCAATCTGACCAGCCCCGATGGAAATCCGAGCCTCGGAACCGTCGAACTGATCGCAAACCTAGTCGGCGTCGAGCCGCTCGCCCTGCTTTCTCGCAGATATCGACATAGCGACGCGCCCAAGGCCGATCCCGCGACGGTTCGCCGCTAAAGAATTGGTTCACTCAAAAACGAATCTAGCCTTCCGCGCTTTCATCCAATATACTGGACTTTAGAAAAGCCGCAGGGGCTGCGGGAATAGTGCGGCCTCGGCGTAATCATTCGAAGGTCCCATGCCGCCCGTTCGCAAGCCGCAATCTGTGGATCACTCCATCCTCAACGAAATGCTCGCCGTGCGCTTACAGCAGCTCGAGATCGAGAACGGCGGCATGGAGGCTTTTCTGCCCAAAACAGGTCTCGCGCGCGGCACCTACTATACGATCCTGCGCGGTATCGGGAATCCGACGCTGAGGACCTTGGAGCGAATAGCCTCTAGCCTCAACATGACCGTGTTCGACCTGCTGGGTTTCGACGTCGCGGACGCGCGCCGGGCGCTCAAGAAGAACGGCGTCGATTATGACGAACTGACCTCCGCCATTGCGAAGAAAAACCGCGCCGACCGAACGCTTGCGCGACAGACGCGTTCACGAAAATTGCCCGCGTGACATAAGTCCTCAGTCATCTTTGACTGGGTCGAGCCGCACAGAGCTTCGGGTGAATTCGCATCAGCTCAAAGACTATTGAGCGTCTTGGGCGCGAAGGCGCCAATCGCAACCAAGTCGAGTGCATAAGCGCGAGGGCGACGGTTGTGTCGCGGGTGCTGCTCGCACACCTACGAACTCTCAAATCGCCGCATCGACGTCGCGTGCCTGGTCCCGGAACGCGGTCGTCGGTTTCGAAGCCATGTCGTCCCCGAAGGATCGACGGCGACGCCGACGCCTTCTGTTCGAATGGCCCAGCTCAAATTCAATTAGGATCTCTGAGTTTGAACTCTGATGTTGGCGCTCAAAATGGCGTCCGGTGGCGCTCATTTTGAGCCCCTTTTGGCTCAGTTTTGTAGCGCAGTAAACGGCGCGGCGCGCGACACGCCCTTTTGCGCGGCGCCGCTTAAAACCTGCCGCCCTGCGGCGCCGCTTATCTTCGGCCACCGAGCCGCCCCGGGAGGCGGCCGGGAGGCTAAGGGGCGGCTCGCGCCGCCCCCGGCCTGTCACTTGGCCCGGGTCTTGGCCTTCGCCGCCTTCGGCTCGGCCTCGGCCGGCGCCGGCTCGGCGCGCTCGGTCTTCGAGGCGAGGACCGAGAACTCGTCGGCGAGGAGGTCGACGCCGTAGACCGTCGAGCCGTTGCGGGTG
>Ga0209698_10008399_pt1 | contig 10661 bp, 12 predicted proteins | sample LitLauG_LLR_2012_FD_187203 | JGI IMG/M metagenome (GOLD analysis project Ga0209698, IMG submission 187203) | Freshwater sediment microbial communities from Pennsylvania, USA - Little Laurel Run_MetaG_LLR_2012 (SPAdes) (version 2) | ecosystem: Environmental > Aquatic > Freshwater > Creek >... | reverse complement strand
GTCTTCCCCTCACCAAACGTCACAACCGGGCGGCTCCCGATCTCCAGCGGCCACTCCTGAAATTCCACACGTACTGGGCCGGTCTCTCCGAAAAAGTAAGAACGAAAGCTGCTCCATTTCCACTGTTCCGGGCGTTCTACACGGGTCTCGGGGAGAACGCCTTGGTGCTTCGCTGAAGGTGTCGGAACTGTAGGGGTCCTTCGACTACGCAGCTGCTTCGCTTCGCGAAGCGGCTGCTCCGCTCAGGATGACATTTTTATGGGGACAGGTGCACATCGCAGCGGTAAACCGCTGCGCCACCCAAAATCACAAAAGCAAAGAATCGGATGAACATAGATTTTCCCGCGAGTTGTCACAACCGCGATGCTTTTGTGCGCTTGCTTTCGGCCAGCCGAAGTGGCGCTGTGGAAGCCAGTTCCACTCGGTTCCGTCCTTTATTCTTGGCGCGGTAGAGAGCCTGGTCGGCTGCCTGGATCACCTGCTCGGGTTGGCGGTAGCGGGTGCTGGGCTCGGCCACTCCTATGCTTACGGTTACTGATAAATGATCGGGCTGCTGGTTCGCGCGGAGCTTTGCTCGGCTGGACCCTTCGACTTCCCCCTCGGCTTCGCTCGGGGCTTCGGCAAAGCGGGCAGGCTTACGAGGGCGGCTGTCCCTACGTAAACCTGCTTTCTTTTTGGCGGGCTTTCTGCGGTCCGACTCACCTGTCCGAAGATCGTCCCGAAGATCGCTTCTTTTTTCGGCAACTCTCTCGGCTCTTCTTTCCGAACCACGCACGTGAAACGTGGACTTCTCGATGATCTGGCGCAGCGTGTCCAGATGGTCGAACGCTTCTTTGGCGGACGTGTTGCGGAAGACTATGGCAAACTCTTCGCCGCCGCAGCGGAAAGCCTGGCCATCGCCTCCGACTTCGGACAGGCGCTTGGCCACCATGCACAGGACCTGATCGCCTACGTCGTGTCCGTAGGTGTCGTTGAAGTTTTTGAAATGGTCGATGTCGACTATGGCTATGGCGAATTGCTGGTCGAGCGAGAGCAGGGACTCGTTGAAGGCGCGGCGTCCGCGAATGCCGGTTAGTTCGTCGTGGTAGGCGAGGACGTAGGAAGTCTCGATCAGCGAGGCGGCTAGGATTAGAGCGGCGGTGGCTACGTAGGCGTCCGACATCTTGCCGACGGGCGCGAATTGGAGCCATAGGAAAACAGCTGCTACGGACCACACAAATCCAGGCTCGATGGGCTTGCGGGTTTGATAGAAACGGCGGACGAATACGGCGATGGCGGCTATGAAGGTCAACAGAATCCAGAGCGGGATCGCGGCGGCGTTGGGATGATGTGGATCGGAAGGACTATTTTCCGGGCGGCACAGGACCGCGAAGACGACTGATTCCAGGAAGAGCAATCCGAAGCGGGGCGCGATGCCGGCGATGGTCAGGCCGCGCTCGCGCATCTGGGCGAAGACTATGAAGTTCAGGGGGATCAGAAGGGCGGCTAGTGCTACGGCGGTGCGTCCGGGGCCGGTGTGAATTTGTCCCGCTGCAAAGAAATCGACGGCGCGATGGGCCAGGAGCAGGACCAGCAGCGAAAACAGAACGCGGCTAGAATTGAAACGCCAGGCTAGAAGCAATCCGGCGGCGAATACGGCGACGTAGTAGAAGGCCAGCGAGGGCGCGATCTGGACGAACAGGGAACTGTTGACGAGCGCCGCCACCAGCGCCAATAACAAGCCGCCGGGGACGAGCCACGCCTTCCACGTTCTCGCGTTCACTGTTTCAGAATACGGCAGGCGGGGCGGGGAAGCGGTTATGTTTTGGGCACTGTAAGACCAGTACCCAATACCCAGTCCTCACTGTCGCGTTGAGAGACTACTACTGAAGACTGAGAACTAACCACAGGCTGCGAGCGGTGATAGTCTTCCATGTTCGTCTTTTCTGAGATCATGGCTCGCGCGTCGCATTCTCGTTCCGCACACCGGCCAGAACCAAAGTCAAAGGCCGCGGACAGGAGTGTCCGCGCCACACGGGCGATCGCAATCGATACTGGCGGTACTTTCACCGATTGCGTGTGGGTCGAGGGCGGCGTTCTAAAAACTCTGAAGGTGTTTTCTACGCCCGATGATCCTTCGCGCGCGATTGGCGACGCTTTGAGGAAGATTGGCGAAGCCGGAGCTACACTTACTCTGCTGCATGGCACCACCGTCGGAACCAATGCACTGCTGCAACGAAAAGGCGCTCGCGTCGCGTTGATTACTACGGGTGGGTTTGAGGACGTCATTGAAATTGGACGGCAGGCGCGTCCTCGCCTGTATGACTTCTTTTTTGATCGGGTTCCGCCGCTGGTTGCACGGGAAATGAGATTCGGCGTCAAGGAGAGGACGGATTCTGAGGGCCGGATTCTGGAGCGACCGTCAGACGCGGAGTTGACGCGATTGCGGGAGGCGGTACGGAAGGCCGAGCCCGACGCTATCGCCATTTCTTTGCTGTTCTCGTTCGCCAATCCGGAGAACGAAGTGGCGGTGGCTGCGGCCGTGGCGGAACTCGGCACGCCGCTGTCGGTGTCGCATCGGATTTTGCCCGAGTTCCGGGAATACGAACGCACGAGCACGGTGGTGGTGAACGCCTACCTGCAGCCGCTCATGCAGAGCTACATGGAAAGGCTCGCGGAGCGCGCGACGGAACAGATTGAAAAATCAGCTGGCTCTGGCACGGCGCGGAAACGAGGCGAGCCGCGAATCTCTGCCCCGCGAATCTTCGTCATGCAATCGAGCGGCGGGATCACGGCGCTGGAGTCGGCGGCGCGGGAACCGGTGCGCACCGTGCTCTCGGGCCCAGCGGGCGGGCTGGTGGGCGCGGCGGCAATGGCCGGCCGCAGCGGGCTCCGAAAAATTCTTTCGTTCGACATGGGCGGGACCTCGACCGATGTGGCGGCTGTGCAGGGCGAAGTTCGAACCGGCAGCCAATCCGAAGTGGCCGGGTTTCCGGTGGGAGTTCCCATGCTGGAGATTCACACCGTGGGCGCTGGGGGAGGTTCGCTGGCACGCTTCGACGCCGGGGGCTCGCTGCGCGTGGGACCGGAATCGGCGGGCGCCGATCCAGGGCCGATCTGCTATGGCCGCGGAACCGAACCGACGGTAACGGACGCCAACCTGCTGCTGGGACGGCTTCGGCCCGAACGTTTTCTGGGTGGCGAATTTACGCTCGACGTTGAAAGAGCACGCCGGGTCACATCGGAATGGCTGAAGAAACAGGGTTCGCGCTTGAGTCTCGAACAATTTTCCGCGGGCGTCGTACGGGTGGTGAATGCCAACATGGAGCGGGCTTTGCGCGTGGTTTCCATTGAACGGGGGTACGATCCGCGCGAATTTGCGCTGGTGGCATTTGGCGGAGCGGGCGGACTGCACGCCTGCGAACTGGCGGAGGCGCTGGCGATTCCGACGGCGATGATTCCGGCGCGGCCGGGAGCGCTTTCGGCGTTTGGGATCCTGGTCAGCGATGTAGTCAAGGATTACTCGCGCACGCTGCTGTGGCGGTTTGCGGGTGGTTCAGGCAAGGGAGTCCCGCAGGCAAAACTGCAGAAGGAATTTCGCAAGCTGGAGGCGGTAGCGCAACGAGAATTCCGCGCGGAACGGTGGCACGGCGCTCTTTATTATGAGAAGAGCTTGGATCTGCGGTATCGGGGGCAGGGCTACGAACTCAACGTGCCGGCCGCTGGGAACGTGGCCGCTCGTTTCCATGACGAACATCAGCGGCGTTACGGATATCATCACGCGGGGCGGGAAATTGAACTGGTCACGCTGCGTGTGCGGGCGCGCTTGCGCACGCCACAGCTCCAATTAAAGGTTGCGCGGCGGCAATCGGCGCGAAAGCCGCGGTTGCGCGTGGCGCCCGTTGAGCGGGCCCCCGTGTTCTTTCATGACAAAACCGTGATCACGCCCGTGTTTGAACGTGCGGACCTTCCCCCCGGCCGAGCGATGAGGGGCCCGGCGGTGATCACGGAATACAGCGCGACCACGGTGATTCCACCAGGGAAGAGGTTTGGGGTGGATGCGGCGGAGAATTTGGTCATTCAGATCAAGTGAGAGCAATCCGCGAAGCGCGATTCGACGTGGCTCAGTCTTCCTCTGGTTCCTTCTCTTGCTCGATTGCCATGTCCTTCAATTCGCTGGACTCGAAGACGTCGCCGCATTCCTGGCATTCCACATACTCGGACTCCTCGCCGCGGGAGACGATCTGCACCCGCGGATGCCTGCACTGCTCGGGACTGACTTTCTTCTGAGGGGACTGCGACGGCTGGCTAAGCGTCATAAACTTGCCGACTGTTCATCTCGCAAGAGGGAATATGGGTTTGGCCCCGAATTGGCGATATTTTGCGGCGGCTGGCTGCGGATGTCAAGTACCCAGCGAGCGAGTACCCACGAGCGACTTGTCATACCACAATAGAAATGTTCCTTTTCCGACAATTGACTAGATATATGACTAGTCAGTACAATAAGCGATGATACGGAGGTGCAACTTGGCTTCGTGGCAAGTGCAAGACGCTAAGGCGCGCTTTAGCGAGTTTTTGAATGCAACGGTCAAGAAAGGTCCACAGGTCGTAACGCGCCGCGGAATTGCAACCGCCGTCCTGGTCCCAATCGGGGAATGGGAGCGGCTGCAAAAGGCTGCCCGGCCTACTCTCAAGGACTTGCTGCTGGCTCCCGAACCTCGCTTCGACGACATTATCGGCAAACGCCGCGTCTGGCGACGCCGTCCCGTGGTGGAGTTCGAGTGAACAAGTACCTGCTGGACACCAACGTCGTCTCCGAAACGCGAAAACCGCGGCCCCACGGCGCCGTGATGCAATGGCTCAGGGGAATGGAGTTGGGAAGCGCTTTCTTGTCCGCCGTAACGCTGGGTGAATTACAAATTGGGATTGAGAAGACCAGGCGTCAAGACCCGCTTAAGGCGGAAGAGATCGAGCACTGGGCCGATCAACTGGCCGCGACGTATGAAGTGCTTCCTATGGATGCGCCGTGTTTTCGGGAATGGGCCCGCGTTATGCCGAACCAACCGCCGGACTTGCTGGAGGACGCTATGATCGCCGCGACGGCGCGGGTACATCGTCTGATTGTCGCGACCAGAAATGAACGAGACTTCAAGCAGCTTCAGGTGCGGACTTTCAACCCGTTCAAGAGTTAGTCACCCCCGCTCTCCACTATCTGGGTTTCATAAACCAGATAGCGCTGTGAGACGTTCCCGTTCCCGTCCGTTCGGATGAGTTCGGTCTTGTGCACTTCCCAGCTTTTCTCTGCGACCGTTCTGCTCGAAAAGCTGAGGAGAAGCTGATACTTGTGATCGGGGTCCAACGATTCAAGTGGAATCGACCCGGATCCGGGGCGCGCCCATCGGCCGAGGTTGGGAGGGGATGGCCCTTCCTTGGGGTAGTCGAACTGCCGTCCGGGATCCTCGGTACACTCCGTAATGCTCACGTTCCGCGGACCGGTCGCCTCGATCACGCATCTTGTGAATACCTTGTCCCATCCAGAAATTTCGATTTGGTTCGCGTTGCAGCTCATGATGTGCACTTGAAAGTCGGGTAGAACCACCTCACCTGCAGCATGAATGCCGCTCTCGTTGTCAAACCGCACGATTTTCAGCACATGCCCTGTGACTCCGGGCGTTACCCCTTTGCGCAGCTCATACGCAACATACCCCTTGGAAGTGCAGAAGTACCCGTCACTGTCGGCGCGGGATGGTACTGAGAAGGTGATCGCTACCGCCAGCAAAGTAAGCACATATGCTGTTTGGTGTTTCATAACCTCAAGCTATCGCAGGGATTGGACCCATTCAAGATTACGACCGGGTCGTATCGCGTGATGGCGCAGGCAAGACGGGGCAAGCCCCGTCTCTACACGACAATCCAGCCCGGCCATTGGTCGTGTAAAATAATCCATCGCATATATGGACTTGTCCGCCATCCAGCAAGCCTTGCGTGAGCGCAACATTGACGCCTGGCTTTTCTACGATCATCACCATCGCGACCCGATCGCCTACCGCGTTCTCGGGCTGCCGGATGGGCTCATGGTCACGCGGCGCTGGTACTACCTGATCCCCGCCCAGGGCGAGCCCGTCAAACTGGTGCATAAGATCGAGTCGGGCCATCTGGACACTGTGCCCGGCGTGAAAAAGCACTACGCCGGATGGCAGGAGTTGTTCGACGGCCTGAAGAAAATGCTGGCTCCGTATCGCGATATAGCGATGCAGTATTCGCCCAACAATTTTGTGTTCACCATTTCGATGGTGGACGCGGGAACGGCGGACATGATCCGCGGACTGGGCAAGAACATTATCAGCGCGGCCGACCTGATCGCGCAGTTTGAAGCGACCCTGAGCGATGACCAGATCAAGTCGCACTTCGCGGCGCGCGATGTGATTGACGCGGTCACCGCCGACGCCTTCAAGGAAATTGGGCGGCGGGTGCGCAACGGCGGCACGCACGAGCACGAAATTCAGCAGTTTTTCATGGAGGCATTCGAGCGCGAGAACATGGTCACCGACGATCCGCCGATCGTGGCCGTGAATGCCAACAGCGGCAACCCGCACTACGAGCCCAGTGCGAAACATCCGGTGCCGATTCGCGAAGGGGACTTTGTTCTGCTGGATGTGTGGGCGAAGAAAAATACGCCGGGCGCGGTTTACTACGACATCACTTGGGTGGGAATCGTGGGCAAGGCTCCGTCGGACCGGCAGCGCGAGATTTTCAAAATTGTGAGCGAGGCGCGCGATATCGGCGTAAAGACTGCGCAAGATGCTGCCGTGGCGTCCCGGCCGATCGCGGGATGGGAAGTGGATCACGCGGTGCGCAACCACATCAAGCAAGCGAAGTTCGGAGAGTACTTCATCCACCGCACCGGCCACTCGATTGGCACCGAGGTGCATTCGAATGGCGCCAACATGGATGACCTGGAAATTCACGACGAGCGGCGGATTCTGCCCAATTCCTTGTTCTCGATCGAGCCCGGTATTTATCTTCCTGAGTTCGGCGTGCGCCTGGAGGTGGATGTGCTGGTGCGGCCGGGCAGCGCCGAGGTCACTGGTAAAATCCAACGAGAGATCGTGACGATCTGAATGGCCAAGCCGACAACAGATAAATCAAAAAAATCAGTCAGTGAGCCGGAGTATCCGCTGACCACGATGGCAATCGTCGCGCCGATTGTGGGCTGGCTTATTCCGGGCGGAGGCCACATCCTGTTGAAGCGCTATGGGCGCGGCATTCTGCTGCTGGTGTCGGTGATGGCGATGTTCCTGATCGGGTTGGGCATGCAGGGGCGGATTTACAAGCCGAACGGCGGAGACATCCTCGACATACTTGGCTTTGTGGGTGACGTGGGCACAGGCGTGCTTTACTTTCTGGCGCGCATCATGGACTGGGGCAACGTGATGGCTGCGAATGCCGCGGCCGATTATGGCAAGACGTTTCTGATTGTGGCCGGGCTATTGAATTTCATCGCCGCCGCGGATGCGCATCACATTGCGTTGGGGAAGAAACCGTGACCGTCAATTTGTCCCACTTCTCGGCGGCGGTGGTGTTCGCGGTGTTCGCCTCGGTCGTCTTCGGCATCACGCAGCGCAATTCGACCATGGAGCAGGTGAAGTACGGCCTGTACTGCTTCGCCCTGTTCGTGGGTGGAGTGTTCGTGGCGGGATGGGTGATGGCGCTAATTCGGCGATAGTTGGCAACCTTGTCTGCTGTGAGTTCTCAGCTCCCGTTTCTCAGTTCTCAGTTTTTGATTTTCAGCTGAAAGACTTCGAGCACTTTGTAACCACGCAGGCTGACCACACAAGCTGACCACACGGGCTGGCCACACCGGCTAACCGCACCGGCTGACCAGATAGGCTTACCAGCCGTCGCCGGGTGCGAGTGGAAGGCGAGATGCTCCACCGAGAAGACGGCGTTCTTGCGGAGAGAATGCGTTCCGGTACTGGTCGGAGTTGATGAGTTGGTCGCGCTGTGCGGGCGTCAGACCGCGCATGCCGCGGATCGCCTGGTTGACGGCCTCGCGGCGATCGGGCGGCAACTGCTTGAACTGCTGAAAGAGCTGGCGCGCCTGCTGCTTTTGATTCGAAGTCAGGTGCTCCCAGGTTTCCATGCGGTTGAGCACCCGCTCCTGCTGCTGTGGCGGCAGGCTGGAAAAATGCTGCAACCGGTTTTGCAACCGTTTCTGCTGTGGCGGCGGAAGCCTGCGGAACTGGGGATCGTTCTCGAGCGCGCGGTGCTGCTGTGAGGGTGGCAGATCTTTATAGCGGCGGAGCCAGTTTCCGGCGTGGCCGGGCTGGTTCTGCGGCGGACGCGCGGCATAGGGGCGGCTGGGACGATTGGGAGCGGGACCACCGTCTTTCTGGAAATGGTGCCATTGCCCATCCGGACGTTGCGGTTGCTGGGGCGCATACCGGGATTGGGCGAACGACGGAGTCAGCAGCAGAAGCGCTGCCAGACAGCCCGCAACTGTTACCCGTCCCATCACGTTTTGCACCTTGTCAGTCAGCCTTAATCCTTAGTCGGCTTTATCTACGGCCTGTGAATCTTGTGGATTTGCGTTCACGTCGTCTTGCACCTGCAGTTCGTCGAGCATATCGAAATCGGCGTACAGTTCGTCGTTCCGGTCGAGCGCCTGCAGATCGCCGACGGCGGTTCCCGGTTGTACCGGCAGTCCGAGCGACGGCGGCGTGGTGGCGATGGTCTCGGGTTGAGAAATATACGACTTGTTGCTCACCACCAGCGCTGCAGCAAATATCAGAGCAGCCAGCGACATGGCCCATGCCGGACGCTGCAGCCAACCGAGCCAGTTCAACCATCCCGCGGCTGGGCGCGCCATTTCTTCGCGTCTTTCTTCGGACAACCGCGCCTGCAGGCGGGTGTCAAAATACGGAGACGGCTCGGGCGCTTGCCATTCATCGAGCAGCGCCATGGTTTTCTGCAAGTCCCGCAGATGGGCGGCACAGCCGTGACAGGATGCGATGTGCTTTTCGACCTCCGGCGTCGCAGCATCCATGCCAGCGGCCAGATCCGGCAACAGTTCGCGAATTTGATTGCAATTCATACAGCTTCCTCTACTTCCCCGAAACAAACTCTTTCAACTGCTCGCGCAACGTTTCGTAGGCGCGAAACAGCAATGACTTGGTGGCGGACTCGCTCAGCTTCAGCACGCCGGCGATCTGGCGGTAATCCATCTGCTGATACTTGTGCATAATGACCGCGATGCGCTGGCGCTCGGGCAGCGCATTCACCACCCTGCGAATGGCTGCCAGCCGCTCCCGCTTCAGAATCTGTTCTTCGGCGGTGAGCGAGCCGTCGGCCAGGTCGGGCGTATTCCCCGTTTCCTGGTCTGGTTCATCGAGGCGCACGGTATTTTCCGGACGCTCGTGGCGCGTATCGCGCGCGTGGTTCACCGCCAGGTTGGTCGCGATGCGATACAGCCAGGTGGTGAACTTGGCGCTCGGCTCGTAACTGGTGCGCGACCGGTACACGCGCAGAAATACTTCCTGCGCCAACTCTTCGGCGGTCGACGGGTTGTGGCACATGCGGTACATGAAGCCGACCATCGGCCGGCGATATTTCTGGACCAGGTAAGAGAAGGCGGATTCGTCACCCGTCTTCACCCGCAACATCACGTCGACGTCGGAAAGGGCTTCGCCTGAATTGAGGGCCGTATTTCCCCTGGCGGGCGCAGCGGGTGACGGCGCTCCTGCAAAGTTCAGTAGCCGTCGATCCAATGTTCCGCCATCCATGGCCACGCTGCTCACATCAGTAGGAACCCCGTCCGGGGTCGAAAGTTGCGCTTTCTCCGGGTCATTAGGATGAGGAGAAGTGTTTTCTCGTGAATTAGTTACAGGGTGAGCCTCGGGGCTGTCGGAAGCAGGCATGAAAGGGCGATAAAAAGAGGCTATCGGGAGCGGCGCGGGCGGTCAAGAGGCTGGCTGGATGCCGAAAGGGCCGATACGATGTGCGTGCGGGCGTTTTGCAAGAAGCACCGCATCTGCGTCAGTTGCTTCGCGTACTCGGCAGTGGTTCCGGTCGAATCTCGGGGATTTCGGCGCAGGCGTCTTTCCCGATCCTGTCGTCGTGCTAGTCTCTATCTATCAGGACGCTGGCTATCAGGACGCTGGATCGCCATCTGAAGAACTAATGAGTTTGACGAGGCGATGCCCAGGAACTAGGCTGCAGCTAGCCACTTTCGCAATTCCTCCAGTGAGGATCGACGTTGGTGCTTGTAGCGACTTGTAGATGCAAATCGGTATAAGGAAGGCCCTCCCCCATGTCACTAGGAGAATTGTTCGCATCGATAAGAGAGCGCCGCCGTCGCTCAGCCCAGCAACCGTATGAAGAAGGGGCTCAGATTAGGAGAAGGCTGCAAGAGTTGCTGGCTGTCCCTACGCCGACACAGGCGGTTGAAACACCCTTCACCAACGCTCATATTGAAAACGACCCAGCATACGCACAAGGCCGACAGGGCTGAAACCTAGCCACTGGCCGAAAGGCTGCCGCACTAAAATCGCCTGTCTTAGTCAATTTCTGGAACTCGGCGCGGTAGCCAGTCAACGAGCGATGCAATCACAACGCGTGCGGTGAAGAGGCTGGGCGGATGCCGAAAAGGCCGACACGATTTGCTACAATGGCAAAACCGCAGA
>Ga0209698_10008396_pt1 | contig 10664 bp, 15 predicted proteins | sample LitLauG_LLR_2012_FD_187203 | JGI IMG/M metagenome (GOLD analysis project Ga0209698, IMG submission 187203) | Freshwater sediment microbial communities from Pennsylvania, USA - Little Laurel Run_MetaG_LLR_2012 (SPAdes) (version 2) | ecosystem: Environmental > Aquatic > Freshwater > Creek >... | reverse complement strand
CGATGCTGGAGGTCGCCGATAATTCCGGCGCCCGCAAGCTGCAGATGATTCTGCCGCTGGGCGGTTCCACCGGACTGAACGCCGGACTGGGCGACATAATCACGGCCGCCGTGAAAGAGTCCGCGCCCGAGGGTCAGGTGCAGAAGGGGAAAGTGGTGAAAGCGGTGATCGTGCGCACCCGCAAGGAACATCGCCGGCGTGACGGAACTTACATCCGCTTCGACCAGAACGCCGCGGTACTGATCAACGACGCGGGCGAACCGGTCGGGACGCGCGTGTTCGGTCCGGTGGCAAGAGAGTTGCGCGAGAAGAAGTTCTTGAAGATCGTTTCGTTGGCGCCTGAGGTTATTTGAACAGGTGTCAAGGTTTCGCGGTTTCAAGGTTTCAAGGTGCCTTGAAAATCCGGGACGGTAAGCGAGTGAGTGAAACCTTGAAACTTTGAAACCTGGATTCATATGGAAACTGTAGCGACGGCTCACAAGAGAGTAGACATCCGGCGGAACGACACCGTGAAGGTTATCACCGGACGCGACAAGGGCAAGGAAGGACGCGTACTGCGCGTGTTCCCCAACGACGCCAAGATTCTGGTCGAGCACGTCATGATGGTGAAAAAGCACGTGCGCCCGAATCCGCAGCGCAACATCAAGGGCGGCATTGCCGAGCAGGAGAGTCGTATTGCAATCTCCAACGTGCAACTGGTCTGCCCCACCTGCGGCCCGGTGCGCATCGGACACGAAGTGCGCGGCGACCGCAAGGTGCGCGTCTGCAAGAAGTGCGACACGACGCTGGATAAGTAGGGGTCAGCTGTCAGCTTTCAGTGAAACGGCGCGGCCCGAAGGGGCGGAATATGGTTGGCCCAGGGGCATAAGCCCTGGGTAGAACTGAGCAAGTGAACCAGTTCCGCAGGGACGGCACAATTGAACGCCTCACGAACCGGCAACCACTCCGAAACCGTAAGAGGAAGTTGAAAACGAAATGGCGAAAGATAAAAAAGGACAGAAGGAATCGGCGCAGGAGCAAAAGGCTCCCGAGCAGGCGCGACATAGCGCGAAAGAGCGCCCGCGTTTGCGTGCTCGCTTCGATAAAGAAGTGGCTCCCACCCTGCTGAAAGAGCTGGAGCTGAAGAACGTGATGGCAGTTCCGCGCCTGCATAAGATTGTCGTAAACATGGGGGTCGGCGAAGCCACGCAAAATGCCAAGGTGCTCGATCCGGCGGTGAACGAACTTGGCCAGATCACCGGGCAGAAGCCAGTGGTCACACGGGCCAAGAAATCGATCGCAGCCTTCAAGGTGCGCGCCGGGCAGTCGATCGGCGCCATGGTTACGTTGCGCGGCGATCGCATGTATGAATTTTTCGACCGTTTAGTGAACATCGTTCTGCCTCGCGTGCGCGATTTCAAGGGAGTTTCCACCAAGTCGTTCGACGGCCGCGGCAACTTCACGCTCGGCCTGCACGACCAGTTGATCTTCCCGGAGATTTCCTACGAGAAGGTCGACAAGCAGAAAGGCATGAACGTCACGATTGTGACCACCGCCGCCAATGACAACCAGGCGCGCACGCTGCTGAAGCATTTAGGCATGCCGTTCAGAGCTTGAAGTTGCGAGGTTGCAAAGTTTCAAGGCTTGAGAGTCCAAGGTTAGAAACAAGACATTGGTTAGGCTGAGAGCACAGCTAGGAGCTAAAAGCTAAGTGGCAACGACAGCAAAACGAGTCAAGGACGCGAAGAAGCCCAAGTTCTCCACGCGCAAGCACAACCGCTGCAAACTGTGCGGACGCCCGCGCGCTTATCTGCGCAAGTTCGGCCTCTGCCGCTTGTGCTTCCGCCAGCTCGCACTGCGCGGGGAGATTCCAGGGGTTTCGAAGTCGTCGTGGTAAAGATTTGGGGCGACGCGAGTCGTGCCCTCAGAGCACCTCGATCCAGCGCGTGAGCGCTGGAGTTGAGGAAGCAGGCCGTCGCAGGTTCTTGGGCCCGATGGAAGAAGGCGGGGCTTGAGCAAACGAACGGTTCAAGGAGAAGCAAACGATGAGGTTGACCGATCCGGTCGCAGACATGCTGGCGCGAGTGCGGAACGCACTCCAGGCCCGCCACCAGAAAGTGGATATCCCGGCTTCGCGGCTGAAGCTGGAGATTGCCCGCATCCTGAAGGAAGAGGGCTACATCTCCAACTTCAAGGCCACCGAGGAAGAGGGTCACAAGGTAATCCGGGTGTATCTCAAATACGGTGCCAACAACGAAGCCGCGATCTCGAAAGCCGAGCGTGTCTCCCGCCCCGGCTGCCGCGTCTACGTGCGCCGCAGCGAGATTCCGCGCGTGCTGGGCGGCATGGGGATCAACATCCTCACCACCCCCCGCGGCGTGATGACCGGACGCCAGGCCCGCAGAGAAGGCGTGGGCGGCGAGTTGCTGTGCCAGATTTGGTAGAGATGCAGCTGTCAGCTGTGAGCCGTCAGCTATCAGTAACCGCGACGGTGATTCAAGCTGAGGGCTGAAAGCTGAGAGCTAAAAGCTTATGTCACGAATTGGAAAAAAGCCGATCGCGATTCCCAAAGGGGTCACGGTCAAAATTGAAGGCAACACGGTTGCGGTGCAGGGACCGAAGGGCAAGCTGGACACGCCTCTTCCGGCCGGCATAAAGGTTGAGCAGAAAGACGGACACATCGTCGCCATCCGCGAAAACGACTCCCAGTCGGCGGTGCATGGACTGGCACGCGCCCTGGTCAACAACGCCGTCGAAGGCGTCACCAGGGGCTGGACGCGCGAACTGGAGATCGTCGGCATCGGCTATCGCGCCGAAATGAAGGGCAAGCTGACGGTTGTGTTCAGTCTCGGCTATAGCCACCCGATCGAATATCCGCTGCCCACCGGAGTGGACGCGGCCGTCGATCCCAAACAGACCCGGATCACGCTGACCGGAATCGACCGGCAGAAGGTCGGACAGGTGGCCGCCGAAATGCGCTCCCTGCGTCCGCCTGATCCGTACAAGAACAAAGGCGTGCGCTATGTCGGCGAGCGCCTGAAGAAGAAGGTTGGAAAGACTGGGGCAAAATGACGCCGCTTAGCGGGCGTAAGGGAAGCCGGAGCCCGCTGGCGTCATCCTGAGCAAAGCGGAGGATCTCGGTCTGGTCCGCGGTATAGGCGGCATAGAAGGACGCGAAACGATGCTGACGAAAATCACCAAGAACGAAAAGCGCGGGTACGTACACGAGCGCATCCGCAAAAAGCTGCAGGGCACAGCGGAGCGTCCGCGCCTGAACGTGTATCGCTCGCTGAACCACATTTACGTGCAGGTCATCGACGATATGGCGGGCAAAACCCTGGTTGCAGCCAGTTCGGCGGAGGGCCAGACGGAAGCCCGTCGCACCGGCGGAAACGTCGCGGCGGCAAAGGCCCTGGGCAAGATCATCGCCGAGCGCGCCAAGGCCAAGGGCGTCACCAAGGTCGTGTTCGACCGCGGCGGCTACATTTACCACGGGCGCGTGAAGGCTTTGGCCGACGCGGCGCGCGAGGCAGGACTGCAGTTCTAAAACAAGCTCTCAGCTTTTAGCTCTTAGCCTCCAGCTAGAGTCAAAAGCCCGAAGAGCACGAAGCTAAAGGCTAAGAGCCAATGGCTAAAGGCTGGATTTAAAGAATGCCAACAGTGATTAAGAAACTCGATGCCGGTTCGTTCCAGTTGAAAGACCAGGTGGTAGCCATCAACCGCGTGACCAAGGTGGTTAAGGGCGGCAAGAATCTTTCGTTCGCCGCTCTGGTGGTCGTGGGAGATCCTTCCGCGGCGGTCGTGGGCTACGGTTCCGGCAAGGCGAAAGAAGTTCCGCAGGCGATTCGCAAGGGAATTGAATCGGCCAAGAAGAATCTGGTGAAGGTTAACCTGACCCAGACCAGCATTCCGCACCTCGTGCTGGGACGCTATGGCTCCGGCAAAGTGCTGCTGAAGCCCGCCCCGGAAGGCACTGGCGTGATTGCCGGCGGCGCGGTGCGCGCGGTCATGACGTCGGCAGGCGTGCAGAACGTGCTCACCAAGTCGATCGGCACGACCAACCCGCACAACGTGATCAAGGCGACCTTCGACGCCCTGAAGCAGCTGAAGAATCGAGAGAGCGTAGCCATCCTCCGCGGCAAGGTTGCAGAAGAGTTGTAATGCGAGTGGCCAGTGGCCCATGAGGTTGACATGACGGCGAGCAAAACAGATTCGGGCAGCGGAAAGATTCACCTGAAGTGGGTGCGTTCCGCCATTTGTGCCCCTGAGAAACAGAAACTGGTGATCAAGGGCCTGGGATTCACTCGTTTGAACCAGGTCATCGAGCGCCCGGACACCAAGGCCATCCGCGGCATGGTGGCCAAGGTGCCGCACATGGTCGAGGTAGTGCAGTAGAGTTGCGAGCCACGGGCTATGAGCAGCGAGCGACCAGCGGCGCAGATTGACTCATAACTCATAAGCTCGTAGCTCGGAGCATACTTATGAACTTATCCAACATTCGCGCACCAAAGAACGCCACGGAAAAACGCAAGCGCGTCGGCCGCGGCATGGGCTCCGGGATGGGCAAGACTTCCACCCGCGGGCACAAGGGCCAGCGCTCGCGCAGCGGTTCGCGCATGATCCGCGGCTTTGAAGGCGGCCAGATGCCGCTGCACCGCCGCATGCCCAAGCGCGGTTTCACCAACATCTTCCGCAAGGAATATTCCATCGTGAGCCTGGAGAAGCTGGTTACACTCGGCGAGACCACCATCACTCCCGACGTGCTACGCAAGGCCGGCGCGATCAAGGGCAAGCTTCCCGTCAAGATCCTCGGCGATGGCGAACTGACCGTTGCCCTCACCGTGAGCGCGCACAAGTTCTCGAAGTCGGCCCAGGACAAGATCACCAAGGCAGGCGGCAAGTTCGAGGTCTTGCAGTAATGTTTGACAAACTGGCGAACATCTTCCGCATTCCCGACCTGCGCAAACGCATCCTTTTTACCCTGGGACTTCTCTTCGTCTACCGTCTGGGCGGGCACCTGCCCACCCCGGGCGTGAAGTGGGAGCAACTCGAACACTTCTTCGAGCAGAATCGCGGATCGTTCCTCGGCTTTGTTGACCTGTTCTCCGGCGGCCAGTTGCGCCGCATGACCATCTTCGCCCTGGGCATCATGCCCTATATCACGGCATCGATCATCCTGCAGTTGCTGACCGTGGTCTACGAACCGCTGGCCAAGCTGCAGAAAGAAGGCGAACTGGGTCGCAAGAAAATTACCCAGTGGACCCGCTACATCACCGTGATCCTGAGCGCGGTGCAGTCTTTCGGCATCGCCGTTGGCCTGGAGCGCTCTGGCGACTTCGTGGTCAATCCAGGATGGGGCTTCCGCCTGATGACCATGCTGACCCTCACCACGGGCAGCGCCTTCATCATGTGGCTGGGCGAACAGATCACCGAGCGCGGCGTCGGCAACGGCATGTCCTTGCTGATCTTTGCCGGCATCGTGGTCGGCCTGCCGCGCGGCGTCGGCGATCTGGTTGAAAAAGCCAAGAATGCTGCCTGGGGAGCGATGACCTTCCCGCTGATGATCTTCATGATCATATTCATGGTCGCGGTCGTGGGCTTCATCGTGTACGTAGAACGCAGCGAGCGGCGCATTCCCGTGCAGTACGCCAAGCGTGTTGTTGGACGCAAAGTCATGGGCGGACAGTCCACGCATCTCCCTTTGCGCGTGAACGCGGGCGGCGTCATGCCGGTGATCTTCGCTTCGTCGATTCTGACCTTGCCGCAGACCATCGGATACGGCTTGCGCAACAACCGCTATTTCGGCGACCTGATCCGCTGGCTGGGATGGGGGGAGCCCCTCTATACCCTGCTCTATGCCGTCGGCATCATTTTCTTCGCGTACTTCTACGTGTCCATCGTGTTCAACCCCAGCGAAGTCGCTGACAACATGCGGAAGTACGGTGGATTCATTCCCGGCATCCGCCCCGGACGGCGCACTGCTGACTTCATCAACGAAGTGCTCACGCGGATCACGCTGGTGGGCGCGCTTTACCTGATCATCATTTCCTTCATCCCAGAATGGATGATCACCGGTATCCACCTCAACCACTTGTACGGTCCTTTGGGGAGGTTCTTCGAAAATCTGCCGACGTGGATGACGAACGGTCTGGGAGTGAACTTTTATTTTGGCGGTACGTCGCTGCTGATCGTGGTGGGCGTGGCCATGGACACGGTCACGCAGATTGAGGCGCAGCTCATCATGCGCCATTACGACGGATTCACACCCCGCAGTGGGCGCATTCGCGGCCGCCGCACCTGGTAATCGCCGAAACGTTGCAGGCATGCGTTCTCGCCGGGATTTGCCGCGCGCGGATGATGCTGCGGCGGGAAGTCGGGACAGGCAGTTTTTGTGGGGGTTGCTGCACCTCGGCTGAAATCCTGGGGCGCCGGGGAGACTGAGATCGGGAGGCTTTGGCCAAGCCGATGGCGCAGGAAACCTCGCGGGACGCAGGTCCCATCGTGCTGCTCGGGCCACCGGGTGCCGGAAAAGGCACTCAGGCCAAGCGCATCATGGAGCACTATGGCATTCCCCAGGTATCGACCGGCGATCTCCTGCGGGAGAACGTCGCGTTGGGAACCGAACTCGGCGTTGTGGCCCGGGCCGTGATGGCGAGGGGAGAACTGGTCGACGACGACCTGGTTTGCACCATGGTCCAGCAGCGGCTGATGAAGCCCGACTGCAAGCGTGGCTACATTTTGGACGGCTTTCCCCGGACTGCGGCCCAGGCCGGATGGCTCGATGCCCTGCTCGACCACGAGCTCTTTGACAAATCGCGTCCCACCCGGGCCTGGCCAATTGTGATCAGCCTCGACGTGGACTATAATCAATTGCTGCTTCGGATTACTGGACGCCGTTCTTGTCCCACCTGTGGGCGGATCTACAACGTCCACTTCCAGCCGCCCCGTGTCGATGAGTTATGCGATGAAAGTCACGGGACGAAGCTGGTGACCCGCAATGATGATCGGCTGGAAGTAATTCAGCCGCGATTGACGGCTTACCAAGAGCAGACTCGTCCCGTAGCGGATTATTACAAGCGGACCCGCCGCCTGATTTCGGTCAACGGCGATCTTCCGATGAATGAAGTTACGGAACAGATTTTTCGGATTATCGAGGATCATCACGCGTAACGATGGCAATTGTCTGCAAATCGGCGTCCGAGATTGAGAAGATGCGGCATAGCGGCCACATCGTGCGCCAAGTTCTTGATCACGTGCGCTCGCTGGTCGCCCCCGGTGCCACCACTATGGACCTGGAGCGCGCCGCGGACAAAAAGATCAAGGAACTGGGCGCCAAGCCGGCCTTCAAGGGTTATTACGATTATCCGTGTGTGCTGTGTACTTCGGTGAACGAAGAGATCGTCCACGGCATCCCTTCGGAAAAGCGGGTGCTGCAGGAAGGCGACATTGTTTCGATCGACTGTGGCGTGGTGCTCGACGGCTATTACGGCGACGCGGCTATCACCGTTCCGGTGGGGAGCGGTTTGAAGCCGGAATTGAAGAAGCTTTTGGAAGTGACCGAGGCTTCGCTCTACCGCGGCATTGAGCAGGCGCGGATCGGCAACTCGGTCGGAGATGTCGGCGCGGCCGTTCAGGAACACGTGGAAGCGGCCGGATTCAGCGTGGTGCGCGAATTCGTCGGACACGGGATCGGCACCCGGTTGCACGAAGAGCCGCAGGTTCCGAACTTCGGCAATCGCGGTCACGGAGCCCGCTTGCGCGAAGGTATGGTGATCGCCATCGAGCCGATGGTGAACTATGGCAAGCCAGACGCAAAGGTGCTCGGCGACAAGTGGACCGCGGTGACGGTCGACGGCAGTTTCAGCGCCCACTTCGAGCACTGTGTTGCGGTGACGAAAAACGGTCCGGTGATCTTGACGCAATGAGCTCTGAGTCACGAGCTACGAGCTGTGAGCAAGCCGTGTGCTCGCAGCTCATAGCTCGAAGCTCGCAGCCACCTAAGGAGTAAATGAGCAAAGAAGACGCGATTGAAGTGATGGCCGTAGTTCTGGAGCCGCTGCCTAATGCCATGTTCCGGGTGGAACTGGAGAACAAGCACCAGGTGCTGGCTCATGTTTCGGGAAAGATGCGCAAGAATTTCATTCGCATCCTCCCCGGCGATAAAGTCGCCGTGGAGCTTTCCCCCTACGACCTGAATCGCGGGAGAATTGTGTACCGCTACAAATAATCACGTAGAGACGGGCGCATGCGCCCGTCCGGTTCTCTGAGAACTGAGAACTGAGAACTGAGAACTTATGAAGGTAAGAGCATCGGTTAAGAAAATTTGCGACAAGTGCAAGATCATTCACCGCAAAGGTGTGGTGCGAGTGATCTGCGTCAACTCGAAACACAAACAGCGCCAGGGATAGATCTGGTAAGAGCACGGCTTGAGCCGTGCCGCTAAAAAGTTGCTGGGAGTCGCGGCTTTAGCCGCTGAGGTCAAACATGGCACGTATTGCAGGCGTGGATCTTCCCCGCCAGAAACACATCAACATCGCGCTGACCTACATTTACGGAATCGGGCAGCCTCGCGCCGGGCGCATCCTCGACGAGGCCAAGGTCGACCCGATGAAGAAGGTCCAGGACCTCAGCGAAGAAGAGGTCAACCGCATCCGTACGGTCATCGAGGCTGAAGGCTTGGTGGAAGGCGATCTGCGCAAGGAAGTTTCGATGAACATCAAGCGGCTCATCGAAATCGGCTCCTATCGCGGATTCCGGCACCGCCGTAACCTGCCGGTCCGCGGCCAGCGCACGCACACCAACGCCCGCACCCGCAAGGGTCCGCGCAAAGGAACGGTCGCCCAGAAGAAGAAGGCGACGGCAAAGACATAAGAGCGGGTTTCAAAGGTTCGAAGGTTTCAAGGTTTCATCGACCTTGAAGCTTTGAGACTTTGAAACCTTGAAACTTGAGGTCCTATGGCAAAACCAGCAGCAGCGGGCGGCGCACCAGCCACACCGGATAAAAAAGGCAAGAAGAAAACCTTCAAGAAGAAGGAGCGCAAGCACGTCCCGCACGGACTCGCTTACGTGCAGGCGTCCTTCAATAACACGATCGTGACCGTCACCGACATGAACGGCAACGTTCTGTCGTGGAAGAGTTCGGGATCGCTCGGCTTCCGCGGATCGCGCAAGGGCACGCCCTTCGCAGCCCAGCAGGCCGCGATGAACGCCGCCAACATGGCGCGCGATCATGGCGTTCGCAGCGTCGATGTGCGCGTGAGCGGCCCCGGTTCCGGCCGCGAGTCCGCCGTGCGCGCTCTGGCTGCCGCAGGCATCGAAGTGCGCTCGATCCGCGACGCCACGCCGATCCCGCACAACGGCTGCCGTCCGCCCAAGAGACGGCGAGTCTAAGCTCTCGGGTTTGGAACGAGGTTTCAAGGTGGCCGAGTTTCAAGGGCAACCTAGGGCCTGGAAACATTCGAAACCTTGAAACATTGAATTTTGTCCGGGACGAAGGGTGAAGCCAAACCCGTAAACCGGTCATCTAAAGGAGAAGAAACTTGGCACGTTACACCGATGCAGTCTGCCGTCTATGCCGCCGCGAGGGTATGAAGCTCTTCCTCAAAGGCGCCAAGTGTTTCAGCGATAAGTGTCCCATCGAGAAGCGCAACTTTGCTCCCGGACAACATGGGAAGGACCGTAAGGCCAAGGTAGTCGGCTACGGCCTGCAATTGCGCGAGAAGCAGAAAGCCAAGCGCATTTACTTCACCCAGGAAGGCCAGTTCCGCAACTACTTCGAGAAAGCGGCGCGGTCGAAGGGTGTCACCGGCGAGTTGCTTCTGCAACAACTCGAGCGCCGTCTCGACAACGTGATCTTCCGCCTCGGCTTTGCTCAGTCGCGTCGGCAGGCACGCCAGTTAGTTCGGCACGGGCACGTTGCCGTCGACAACCGCAAAGTCAACATTCCTTCGTACGAAGTAAGCGCGGGAGAAGAAGTTGCGATCCGCGAAAGCAGCAAGAAGCTCACAGTCCTGGAGCTCGCGAAAGAATTCGCCAGCCACGGCACCATGCCCAGCTGGCTCGAAGTCGATCGCGACAATTACAAGGGCCGCGTGCTCAGCTTGCCTAAGCGTGAGGACATTCAGTTGCCCGTGAACGAGCAGCTGATTGTCGAGCTTTATAGCAAGTAGTCGCAGTGCAGGTTTCAGAGGTTTCAAGGTTTCAGAGTCATTGAACCTTGAAACGTTGAAACCTGGGTCTTTCACATTCGCGCCAGATCAGCCTTTCCTGACACCGACCTGAGTTGGACCGCTCAGCGAGTCAGGATTGAGCCAAACGGCCGAAGGAGAAACAAATGCTTTGGAAAGGTTTTCAAAAACCGAAACGTCTCGCAGTTGACACCTCCACCCTCACCGACAAATATGGCATCTTCTGGGCTCAGCCCTTTGAGCGCGGATTCGGCACCACCGTGGGCAATGCCCTGCGTCGCGTGCTGCTCAGTTCGATTGAAGGCGCTGCGGTTACCGCGGTGAAGATGGAAGGCGTCCTGCACGAATTCCAGTCGATCCCGGGCGTGGTCGAGGACGCAACCGACATCATCCTCAACCTGAAGCAGATTCCGTTCAAGCTCGCTGGCGATGCGCCGAAGGCCATCTACCTGCGCGCCGATCAGCCTGGAGTGGTCACCAGCGGCATGATCGAAGCCG
>Ga0209698_10008395_pt1 | contig 10665 bp, 9 predicted proteins | sample LitLauG_LLR_2012_FD_187203 | JGI IMG/M metagenome (GOLD analysis project Ga0209698, IMG submission 187203) | Freshwater sediment microbial communities from Pennsylvania, USA - Little Laurel Run_MetaG_LLR_2012 (SPAdes) (version 2) | ecosystem: Environmental > Aquatic > Freshwater > Creek >... | reverse complement strand
GAGAAAAGTGCCCGACTCGCCGCCGGGGATGATGAGACCGTCGATCTGACCGAGTTGTTCGGGCTTTTTGACGAGCACAACCTCGGCGCCCAGCTCTTCCAGCCGGCGGCGGTGCGCGTCGAAATCGCCTTGCAGGGCCAGAACTCCGATCTTCATGTGAATACTCGAGTCTTAAAACGTGGGGGAACGCGGAAATCGAGCTCGCGTCATTCTAAATCGAATCGTGTGGGAACGTGAGGAGGGTAAGGTCAGGCCTAACATTTCACGGCTTCGGATTCCCAGAGGAACGATCCGCCCGCGTTTTGAGTTAACTTTGCTTCGGCGGCAAGGGCCAGATCACTGTCATGAGCAAGGCGATAGCGATTCCGACCGAAACTTCAATGAAGCGATGGGTGGCCACGACCCAAGGCGGCCGGTCGTGCGCGATCAGCAGGACGATACTCAACGCAATGGCAGCGAAACGGTACGCGGAGTGCAGGCGCAGGATTGAGCTGAGGACACCGCACACGAAGATTCCGATGCCGTAGACGATCCAATTCGGATGCGCGTATATCGCAATCAGCGCTCCCAATGCTGCTCCCACAGCCGTACCTGCGAATCTCTGCCAGGCAAGAGTCAAGGGATCGATGGTCGAGAGTAGGATCACGATCGTAGAAATAGGCGCCCAGTAGAACTCCGACATCTTCAAGGTGCGCGCCACGACGAGCGACGCTACGGCGGCCACAGCGGTGCGGACAGAAGCGAGCAGAGATTCCCGCGTAAGTCCGAGCCATCGCCACAGAATCGACATAGGGCTTTGATTCTATCGTGCGGGGACCGGATGAGAGCTTTCCGGCGGCGCGGAGGAAGAAAGCGCGTCCAGAATAGAAAAAATCCCATCCTGTTTCACGAGCGTGACACAGGATGGGACGGTTTGTGCAAGAGCCTTTACTGGCTGAATGCGACTCCGTTGAACGAAGCAATGCCGATCGGATCCGAGGTGGCCGCGAGCGACAAGTCGCCGTAGGCGTCGATGGAGAAAATCGAGATCCGGCCACCGCTGCCATCGAACGCAGTGAAGATGGCGGCCAGCCAGTTCCCATCGGGAGAAACAGTGACGTCGGTAGGAACTCCCGCGACAGGTACGGATTTGTAGAACGATCCGCCCTGGCCGTCGCTGAAGAAGATCGAGATCGCGTGACCCGGACTGTTGCCGGCGTACCAGATGTTTCCCGGTCCCTTGGCCAGCCAGCACGGGGCGTTGCTCGGATATGCCGGTTGTGGACCAGAGACGGGAAAGACGTCGCCGGCCTTGTCGACCAGTGCAAAGCTGTCGGGGCTGTGCGCAGGGGTCAATCCCAGGATGTCACCCCAGAACGCAGCGCCGAGGGGAGTGTTGTTGGCGTTTGATGGGAGAGACACTGTAGAACCGGTCCCGCTCAAGGCTCCGTTATGCAAAAGGCCGAGCGCGAGCACGGAGCCGGACTTCAGCGTGACGGCTGCCCAACTCTGGCCGCTCACGATCTGCGCCGCAGAAGTGTCGGGAAGAGAGACGGTGCTCCCATCCAAGTAGCCCGAGGGCCAGGAGTGGCTCTCGGCGCAATTGGCACCGACGACGAAGGCCTGGTTCTGACTGAGGGCGACGGAAACCGGTTGAACACAATTTGGGGCGAGCCAAATGTTGCCGGCAACCCGGATGGAGCCATCGTCGCGAACGAGACGGGTTACGTTGTTTGATCCGTAGTTCACAACCGCACCTGCGAATCCGAAAAACTGAAGCGCGCCGGCGTTTCCGCCGGCTCCGCCTTTGCCACCCGTAGGCAACGTGTTCACCAGGTTCAGCGATGGGGCGCCTTCGGAGCTCAGTTGGAAAACGACAACCTGATTGGCGTTCGGATCATTGGTACTGGTCAGGACGTAAGTGTCCTGGCCGCGGTGGGAATCCGATGCGGTGGCAGTCACGACTGCCAGAAGGAGCATGCCCAGAAGTGCACTGGCGCGAGACAACTTGATTTTCACAGTATTCTCCTCTGATGTATTTAAGTTCGGTTGAATGCAGTGATCGGATTACGGGGCGCAGAGCTTCCACCGACGAACTGCCTGAAAAGAGACAGGACCGCCGGGAGGAGACCTGAAACAGGGATTCCCCGCGTGCTTCTATTTCGAATCGTGTGCCCGCATGCGTTGGCGCAAATCGGATGCTGGGCTGGAAAGAAGGTTACAGAGCAATAGAATTTTCTTGAGGATATTGCGTCCCATGCGATGGCGGGCGAACCGCAGGATTCTCCGCGCGCATGCCGTTGTCGTTTCGAGTTCAATCCCGCCCACAGGAGGGCCACGGGTTACATCTTCTGCAGGCGCAGGTCGCCCCAGTTCTGTAGGGTGTGACCAACGCTAAAACAAAAGACCGGCCTTTCCGTAGGACCAGGTCAAAGCGAAGCTCGAGTGACATTCGCAGCTGGGCGGCAGGCGAACTTCCTTCCCAGTTCTAATGTTGCTTGGCGTCCGGGGCAGTTGCGGGGGCCGTTGCCAGGTCCGTGACTTCCAGAAGTTTGTATTCCTGTTCCGTCGCTGATCCCTGAGAATTGGAGGACAAGTACGCGTGCTTTTTATCAACGCGAAGCGTCACCGAGTCCCCGAGTGCAATTTCCTTGCTCCCCAGGGTGCACGGCCTGCTGGAGCACTCCAACTGATAGATCTTGCCGGCGGTTTGAATGCGAAGAATATGAACCCACTGCGGTGCCGCCCCACCGATCGTAACGGTGCTTCTGCCAGCGGGCGCACCACCGACAGGGACTCCGGTTACAGGAGCGGTCGGGATGGCGGTAATCGGTGGGCCGCCCGTTACCGGAACTCCGGTCACAATGCCACCCGTGGTGGGTCCGACTGGTGTCACCATGACAGGCGGACCACCGGTCACGGGCACCGCCATTACCGGCGCCGTCGCCATCACGGGCGAGGCGGGGCTCGCCGTAGTGATTGCGGGAGCAAACGGAGACGGGTTGGTCGACCAGGAACCGCCCTTCTGTCCCTTGACATGTGTGCCGGTACCGACTACCACGGCGCTTTCGGCGGCATTGCCTGTCGTGGAGCTCGTAGCGCTCGCAGCAGCGGGCACGGGCGGGGTCACTTTCAGTTCAGTCGCCAGAATACGCAGCTTCTCTTCCATCGACTCTCCGGAAACCGGAGGCATGTAGGCCCAGTCGCCCTCCACTCGAAAATGAACGGAGTCGCCGGTGGCGATGGGCTTGCCGTCGAGTTTGCACTCGGGTTCGCCGAATTGAATGCTTTTCACTTTCGTGCAGAGGAAGAGGTAGACCCTGTTGTCAGTCGCGACCTGATAAAAGTGACCGTGCTTCGATATCGTGGAGAGCACGCTGGCGGTCTCGGTGTATCTGTCAGCAGGTTTGTCATCCGCCGAGGCTGGTAGTACGCAGGTGGAAACTGCAGCGAAGAAAACAGTTCCGATGAGAGCAGAATGCAGCAGCGCGCGAGGCATAGACTGGGACCTCCGCTGAGCATTGTACTCTGGAATAGTTGCGACGTTGTTATAGAGTGGGAGTTGCAGGATTGATTAGAACTCATGAGAAAAGCGACGAATCAAGTTCTGTTTCTGATGGCGTTTCTACTGCTGGTGGGAATCGCATTTTCGCAGCGCCATCGTTCCCGGCAGGCCAGCCATGGGGAGCCGGGAGCGTTTGATTATTATCTGCTGACGCTCTCCTGGTCTCCGGAATTCTGCTACTCGCACCCGGAAAAGCCCGAATGCCAGTCGGGACACCACGGATTCGTGGTGCACGGATTGTGGCCGCAGTACGTTGATGGCTACCCGGAACACTGTTCCAATGCGCCCGGCCTTCAGAATCCTGCCGAGATGACGGACATCATGCCGGATGCCGGTCTGGTCGCCCACGAGTGGAGTACACATGGAACCTGCAGCGGCCTCGATGCGGAAAGCTACTTCGGGCTTCTTCGGCGGGCGTTTGCGGCAATCAAAATTCCAGACCGATTTGCGGCTGTCAGGGAAAACTTTTCCGTCGCTCCGGACGAGGTGAAGAGAGCGCTCGTTCGGACCAATCCGAATTTGAGTGGGGGGGATGTGACCGTCAGTTGTGGCAACAATTTTTTGACGGCGGTTTCAGTCTGCCTGAGCAAAGAGCTGAAGCCGATTGCTTGTCAGAACGTGAGGGATTGCCGGGCGAATGTGATTCGGGTGGCGGCAGTGCGGTAGGGAGTAACAGGAAACAGAGTGTCAACGTGGCATGAAAACAAATGGCTCCGCGTGAGCGGAGCCATTGCAATTTCCGTAGTGCAGCACTCTGTCAAATTCAGTATTGGTCGGCTGGCATCCGAAGTCAACTTACTTAGGGAGACTATCTCTGCGTTGTCTCCCCGTGTGAACTTCTTCTCCACAGACGGAGAATGGACCCGGCGGGATTGAGTGTCTGGGATTTATGGAGACAAGACAAGGACGCGGGGCACAATTTTATTTGCGCGTCCCATGGGACTAATTTCTAAGCCTCGGTGCCCTCGCTTCACCAGCCGCGCGTTTGCAGCATGTGCGCTTCGTCGAGTGTGCTGATTGCCAGGCCTTTCATCGCTCCCTGCAGATTTTCGCTCACTTCAAGTAACACTTTAGGGTCCTGATAGTGCGTGGCGGCCTGTACGATGGCGCGGGCACGCTTGGCTGCTTCTTCCGGATCGGCGAATTCCGTCGAATTCTTCATGAAGATGCCGCTGCCTACAAACACCGCTTCGGCGCCCAGTTGCATAACCAGGCTGGCATCGGCGGGCGTCGCGATTCCTCCCGCGCTGAAATTCGGGACGGGGAGCTTCCCTGCCTTGGCAACCATCTTGATCAACTCGTACGGAGCCTGGTGCTCTTTGGCTTTGGCATAAAGTTCTTCTTCGCCGAGGACCGTGAGGATTTTCATCTCCTGCACAATCTGGCGGATGTGCTTGACGGCGTGGACTACGTCTCCGGTGCCGGCTTCGCCTTTCGTGCGGATCATGGCCGCGCCTTCGGCGATGCGGCGCAGGGCTTCGCCTAAATTACGCGCGCCGCAGACGAACGGGACGGTGAAGGCGTGCTTGTCTACATGGTGCGCTTCGTCGGCGGGGGTGAGCACTTCGGATTCGTCAATGTAGTCGACCCCGAGTTCCTGCAGAATCTGGGCCTCGGCGAAGTGACCGATGCGGCACTTGGCCATGACCGGGATCGATACGGCGGCCATAATCTCGCGAATTTTCTTGGGGCTCGCCATGCGGGCGACGCCGCCTTCGGCGCGGATCTGCGCGGGCACGCGCTCCAGAGCCATGACCGCGACGGCTCCGGCTTTTTCGGCGATCTCGGCCTGGCGCGCGTCGGTGACGTCCATGATGACGCCGCCTTTGAGCATTTCGGCGAGGCCAGTCTTGAGGCGGAGAGAAGTGGTGGTGTTGCCGTTGTTTTGAGACATGTCAGGAACCTGTGGATACCTTCTCGCGATCGCGAAGGATGGGCTGTCAGCTTTCAGCTGTCAGCCCTCAGCTAACCCTTGATTTGATGATTCTGGGAGGGGTTTCGCCGCTGATTTCATTCTACCGCCCGGAGAGGATTTGCGGAACCCCCGCTCGGGAGCGCCCGCATTGGAGATGACGCCTCACGTGGCAGGGTTATGGTTTATGAATCCCTCGTCTCGAACTCTCGAGCGTCTCTGCCAACCTTACGTAGAATGCCGCACGAGCGGTGCGGCACAAGCTACTGCGCCAAAATGCCGAGAGAGACATCAAGGTGCCGATAGCAACCACCACGATCGGTTTGACGACAAGACATGCAAGATAAATCAGGAGACTTGCGCCCAAATAAACCAACGGCTTGCCCAACCTAGACCTCTCCTTCAAAAACTCGATGTACTGATCTCTCGCGGCGTCCCTAGCGCCCGCTAGGCATGCTTCCTGTTCGAGCAACCGTGGGAGGTCAGGCGAAACCTGTGCGACTCTTTCATTGAGGGTTGCGAACAGCTGTCGAGCGACGATGTTGGACTGAGATGGCGGGTCCTTGCCGAATTCCGAGGCTGTTCGCAAGAGACGGATTAGGTCGACGGCTTCGCTCACCTTAACCTTGGATAAATCGCGCGGAATTCCTGCCCCAGTGTCAGTATCGTCCTTCCCTCTAATCTCATTCAGAAGTCTGATGGTCTCTTCGTCGAGCCCATCTATGTCAATTGGAAATCTGTCCCTCATAGAATGATCCGAACGACTGCCCCTACAACGGCCGCCGTTCCGATCGCTCCGATAAACCAGTTAAAGGGGTCACTGCCAGCAAAGAGGTTATGCAACCAGTTCGACCTAACAACAAGCCACATCGACAGAATTGTGAACGCCGCTTTGATGTACAGCATGTTTTCTGCCTAAGTCAGATCTCATTCTCAAATTCGGTGGTGAAGTGCTGACCAACTTCCATCCCATCCAGGGTACCCAGTACCGATTCCTGCGTGGCATTCATCAGGCGTTTGCCGACCAACATTCCCATTAGCTGGGAGCCATTGACTGTTTCTTCGTCTACGTAGCTGTCTGGAATCTCAATGGTGTAGGAGTCTTCGCCGGTCTTCGTGATGCGGATGTCGCTAATCCGTGGGGACATGAATCAAAATGATGGCGCACGTGGGCAGCGATTGCAACTGTATTTTCTGCCGGTAGCAACTGCTCCCGCCGCCGCATCGGGGCAAAGTATGCCCCTATACGAACGATCACTGACGGCCGGAAGTTGACAGCTATCTCTCTACGAATTTCCCAAACATTTTTTCTGGGTCGATGGCGATGAAGACGCCTCGGCTGCGGGCCAGGACTTCTCCTTCTTCGTTCAGGATTTCAGCTTGGTTGATGTGCTGCCGGCCATGAACGCTGACTTCCCTGCCCTCGACGCGCAGAGGCTTGTCGAGCGGAACGGGCTTCAGGTATTCGACCGTCATCTCTTTTGTCACCGCAACCACATTACGCAGCTTGTTCGCTTTGCCCATGGCGTCGTCAAGAATCGTCGCGATGATGCCTCCATGGCAATGGCCGGGAGGTCCGGTGTAGCGCTTGGGCAGAGTGAAATCGCAGACGAACGTGCGGCGTTCTTCGTCTAATGTGAATTGCAGGTGCATACCCTCGGGATTGTCGGGGCCGCAGGCGAAACAATAGTTTTTGGGCAACTTGAGGTCGCGGGTTTCGTGGCCGTGGATCTTACCGGTCATGGACTTCGATTAAATCACAACTAAACCACCACACAGAGGACGCAGAGGACGCAGAGTTCTTTTTCCCCGCGGCGAAGGTGAAGGATTCGATCCGGTTGGAGCCACCAAAGCGGCGTCATCCTGAGCGTAGCCGTTCTTCAGGCGGAGTGAAGGATCTCCATGGCTCGAAGTGACGGTGCGCTGGAGCTTCCTCGGCGCGCTGGTGAAAGCGCGCGCTCTCGGAATGACGCCTTTGTAGCTAAGTCTGAATCCGAGAATCAGCGTTCTTTATTCCTTGGATGGAAATGCTGTATACATATCCGTTTGCCGCAATGCTGCTCTCGATTCGCGACTGTTGTAGCGCACGCAAGTTGCATAGGTCCTTCGGCGCAAAATGCGCGCCTCAGGATGACAATTCAACATTATTTGGAGTTCTCCCTATGAGATTGCCCGCCGTTTTCGTCATCGTTGCCGCCCTCGCGTCGTTCAACCTTTTCGCACAGTCCACACCGGAGCAGAAGCCCGATAAGGACGCTGACAAGAAGGCCACGGCTTCACCCTCGCCCAAGAAAGAGGCCAAGAAACCCGCCAAGGACGAGAAGAACGAAACCAAGAAAGACGAAGCAAAAAAGGAAGAAGAGAAAAAGCCGGGAATGAATGCCGACACTTTCTCTGGACTCAAGTTCCGCTCGATCGGACCGGGAGCGGAATCCGGCCGGGTGATGTCGATCGCAGTCAATCCGAAGAAGAAGAACGAGTTTTATGTCGGCGTGGCGTCGGGCGGGGTATGGAAGACAGTCAACGATGGCACGACCTGGAGTCCCTTGTTCGAGCACGAGGGCTCGTATTCGATCGGCTATGTTGCGCTCGATCCGAATGACGGGTCGGTGGTGTGGGTGGGTGCGGGTGAATCGAACTCGCAGCGCAGCGTCTCGTACGGCGATGGGATTTACCGGTCCGATGATGGCGGAAAGAGCTGGAAGAATCTGGGGCTGAAAAAGTCGGAACACATCGGCCGGGTGGTCGTCGATCCGCGCGATTCGAAAATCGTGTACGTGGCGGCGGAAGGGCCGCTGTGGGGGCCAGGCGGCGATCGTGGGCTTTACAAGACGGCTGATGGCGGCAAGACCTGGAAAGCGGTGCTGACGATTTCAGAGAATACGGGCGTCAACGACGTCGCCATCGATCCTTCGAACCCGGACATTCTGTATGCCTCGGCCTATCAGCGGCGGAGGCATGTGTTTACTCTCATTGACGGTGGGCCCGAAAGCGCGATCTACAAGTCTACAGACTCGGGTGCGACCTGGAACAAAGTCTCGTCGGGATTGCCTTCGGTCGACATGGGGAGGATTGGGTTGGCGGTTTCTCCGGCAGATCCCAACGTGGTGTATGCCGCGGTGGAGGCTGCGGACGGTAAAGGCGGAATCTTCCGATCGAGCGATAAGGGCGCGAATTGGGAGCGGCGCAATGAGTTTGACGCGGGTGCAATGTATTACGCGCGCATTGTGCCCGATCCGAAGAATACGGAGCGCATTTTCGTGATGAATGTCGAACTGCGCGAGTCGACCGACGGGGGAAAAACGTTGCACAAGGTCAATGAGGTGAATCATCACGGGGATAACCACGCGATGTGGATTGATCCGGAGGATACGAAGCATTGGCTGCTCGGTTCCGATGGTGGCATGTACGAGACCTGGGACGACGCGAAATCGTGGCAGTTCAAGGCGAACCTGCCGACCATGCAGTTCTACGATCTGGCCCTCGACAACGATTCTCCCTTTTACAACGTCTGCGGCGGGACCCAGGACTACTTCTCGTGGTGCGGTCCCACGCGCACCCGGAATGTCAGCGGCATCGTGAATTCCGATTGGTTCGTGACCACCGGTGGGGATGGGTTCCGCTCGGCAGTCGACCCGGTCGATTCCAATACGATTTATTCCGAGTCGCAATATGGCGTGCTGATTCGCTACGACAAGCCGACTGGGCAGGAATTGTTGTTACAACCCAAGGAGGGTAAGGGAGAGCCTCCGCTGCGCTGGAACTGGGATTCGCCGATCATTATTTCGTCGCATTCGCACACGCGGCTGTACTTCGCAGCGAACAAGTTGTTTCGCAGCGACGATCGCGGGGATACGTGGAAGGCGATCTCAGGCGACCTGACGCGGCAGGTCGATCGCAACAGGCTGCCTGTGATGGGGAAAGTCTGGGGGCCGGATGCGGTGGCGAAGAACGCGTCGACTTCTTTCTACGGAAACATTGTCGCTCTCACGGAATCGCCAAAGAAGGAAGGATCGATATACGTGGGGACGGACGACGGTTTGATTCAGGTAACGAGCGATGGCGGCGGGAATTGGACGAAGTTCGACAAATTCCCGGGCGTACCGGAAAACACGTATGTCAGCCGTCTGGCGGCATCTTCCCAAGACGCCAACACCGTGTACGCTGCGTTCGACAACCACAAGAATGAAGACTTCAAGCCGTATCTGCTGAAGTCCGCCGACAACGGCAAGACCTGGAGTTCGATCGCCAGTGATCTCCCAGAGAACGGTCCAGTTCTGGCCTTTGCGGAAGATCCGGTGAACGCGAACCTGCTGTTCGCGGGAACGGAATTTGGTGCGTTTTTCAGCATCAACGGCGGCGCACATTGGGTTCAGATCAAAGGCGGGCTGCCGACGATTGCCGTCCGCGACATGTTGATTCATCCGCGCGAAGGCGATCTGGTCGTGGCGACATTCGGGCGCGGCTTCTATGTGCTCGATGACATTACGCCGCTGCGCCTGGTGAAGCCGGAATCCGTGGAGCAGGCTGCGGCGCTGTATCCAGTGAAGAATGCATTGATGTACATCGAGCGGCATCCTCTGGGCGGTCCCCATAAAGGATTCCAGGGAGACTCCTATTTTGCTGCCGACAACCCGCCCTACGGTGCCGTGTTCACCACGTACCTCAAGGAAAAGATCAAGACCAAAAAAGAAAAGAGGCAGGATGCCGAGAAGGAAGCCACGAAGAAGAACGAGACACTTCCCTATCCATCCACTGACGAACTCCGGGCCGAGGCCGAGGAAGCCAAGCCCGAGGTCTACTTCCTGGTGTATGACGAGGGCGGCGCGCCCATCCGCCGGGTGGAAGGTTCGGCAGACGCGGGCTTCCAGCGCAGCGCATGGAGTTTGCGATACGCGGCTCCGAAAGTGGCTGAGCATCACGAGGGCGCCGAAGAATATTTCCGGGACGCGAGCGAGCAGGGGCCTCTCGTGGTGCCGGGAACTTACTCCGTACGAATGTTCGAGAAGGTGGGCGGGGTGGTGACGGAGGTCGCGGGTCCGCAGTCGTTCCGCGTCACGACGGAGCAATCGGCGTCCATGAGCGCGAGCGACCAGGCGGCGCAGGAAACTTTTCTGCGGAAGGTGGCGCGGTTGTATCGCGCCGTGTACGGCGCCTCACGCGTCGCGGACAATATGCAGGAACGACTGAAGCAGATCCACGAAGCCTT
>Ga0209698_10008394_pt1 | contig 10667 bp, 6 predicted proteins | sample LitLauG_LLR_2012_FD_187203 | JGI IMG/M metagenome (GOLD analysis project Ga0209698, IMG submission 187203) | Freshwater sediment microbial communities from Pennsylvania, USA - Little Laurel Run_MetaG_LLR_2012 (SPAdes) (version 2) | ecosystem: Environmental > Aquatic > Freshwater > Creek >... | reverse complement strand
AGTAAGTCATGGTCCAGCGGCGTCCGATCACCTCCATCAAATAGCCGGTGAACAGCTTGCCCGGAATACTTGCCATGAACAGCACGGAGCTCAGTCCGAAACTCAAGGCGACCGCCCCGCCCTGGTCCACCAACGCCTTGGGCAACAGGATCGCACAAGTATAATAGGCCGTGCTGGCGCTGATGCTGGTCAGAATACCGACCACCGTCCACCGAAGCTGCCCGGCGCGGAACAAGGCCATGAACGGTGGCAATTGTTCCCGAGCCGACTGGAACGACGGCCCGAGCGCCGCCACGGTCAACGGCGGCACCCGGCTGCCGCATCGCCTGATCATCCGGTTCACCGCATCGACCGCCGCTTGTGGGTGGCCGTGTCGCAGATACCAGCGCGGGCTTTCCGGAATGGCGTAATGCACCAGCAACGGCACCACGCCGAGTGCCAACCCGCCCGGCAATGCGATCAGGCGAAAACCGATCGGATTGCCCGCCAGCAGAAAGGCCACGAATGGCAGCACTGTAAAGGCGCTGGCCAGCATGACCTCATAAATCGCGCCATAGGTCCGCCGGTGCTGTGCCGGCATCAGTTCGGCGGCGATCGGGAACGCCGCCGGAATTGCAAACCCCAATCCGATGCCCGTCAACAACCGCAGGCCGATCAACTGTTCGGCCGTCTGTGCCAGCGGGATCAACAGCGTAAAAAACGTGCTGACGACCACGCCGATCTGCATGACGACCTTGCGGCTCAGCCGGTCGGACAGGGCCGAGGCGGTGAAGCCGCCGATCACCACCAGGAAGGTCGGCGCGGCGACCAACCATCGGATGTCGCTCTCGGTCAGTCCCAGCGGCCCCTTGGCCAATACGATCAACGAGCCGCCCAAGGCGAGATCGTAGCCTTCGACGAAGCCGACGGTACCGAGCACGACGATCAGCAGCAAGTGGTAGGCAGAGAAAGGAATACTGTCGAGCTTACGCCCAAGTATATGGCCCGCGGTTTCGCTTTGATTCGCCACAATGTCCTCCCGGACTGAACGGGCTCGGGCAGCGATGCGGAATATCGGAATCAACGGGTTTTAGTATCGGTATCGGATCATATAACGCGTGATTCCTAGGTAGCCGCACCATCAAGTGCCGCCGGCCGAATGTTGCTCTCAAGACTGGGGCGGTTCTGGCCCGCCCTCCGCCTCATCATCATCCACTGTGAGGTCAGACCTGCACTTTGAGACCCTCGGGATGCCAAATTCAAGGGAAATAAATGCCGCGCGGGGGCAATCACCTTTGGAATCTTGCCCCGCCCGACAGGCCGTGAGGTGTCCGAAGGAAGACTTTTCAACCGCGATAACGCAAATAAATGCCAATTAACCGGCATCTCCCACAAGAACGCCGCTCGGTACACCGATTTGCGGGCCTTTGCGTCATCTGCGGTTGAAAGATCTTCGCTTGATTAGCCCGGCCGCAAGCAAGACCCCATAATCTCCCACCACACCGCCCCTCGCCGCCGGCCGACGGCCATGCCAGAGTGCCGTCATCACGCCACCGCAGCATCAGGCCAACCCATGTCCCACGAATCCAACGCCCTCGCGCAAATCCACCGCCAGATCATGTGGAACCGCCTGATCGCGGTGGTCGAAGAACAGGCGCAGATCATGATCCGAACGGCGTTCTCCACCACTGTGCGCGAAGCAGGCGACCTGTCCGCCGGCATTTTCGACCTGCACGGACGCATGATGGCGCAGGCGGTCACCGGCACCCCCGGCCACGTCAACTCCATGGCCGAATCCGTTGGCCACTTCCTGAAGAAATTCCCCGCCGCCAGCATGCGTCCGGGTGATCATTACATCACCAACGATCCCTGGCTGGGTACCGGCCACCTGCACGACCTGACCGTCGTCACCCCCGCCTTCCATCGCGGCCACATCGTCGGCCTGTTCGCCAACACCGCCCATGTGATCGACATCGGCGGCCTCGGCATGGGCCCCGAGGGCCGTTCGGTCTTCGAGGAAGGCATGTACATCCCCATCGTCAAATGTTTCGATCAAGGTACGCCGAACGAGACCTTCTTCGACTTCATGCGCGCCGGGTCACGCCTGCCGGTGGAATTGGAGGGCGACATTTATTCGCTGTGCGCCTGCAACGACGCCGGCGCCAAACGCCTCGTCGAGATGATGGACGAATTCGACATGACCAGCCTCGATCCGCTGGCCGCCTTCATCTTCGACAGCTCCCACCGCGCCACCTTGGCCGAAATCGCCCGCCTGCCGCTCGGTACCTTCACCGCCGAAATCTACTCCGACGGCTACGAGGAACCGGTTCGCCTCGCCGCCTCGATGGAAATCCTCGCGGACGCGATCGAGGTCGATTTCACCGGCACGTCCGGGCTGTCATCGCGCGGCATCAACGTTCCGGCGGCGTATTGCCGGGCCTACGCGTGCTTTGGGCTGAAATGCGTGGTGGCACCGGAGATTCCGAACAACTGGGCCTCTCTGGCACCGTTTCGGATGAAAATACCAAACGGCTGCATCCTGAACGCCCCGCGCCCCTATCCGGTCTCCGTCCGGCACGTCATCGGCCACCTGTTGCCCGACCTGATGATGGGCTGCCTGCACCAGACCGTCCCCGACCGCGTCACCGCCGAGGGCTCGTCTTGCCTGTGGAACCCGCCGTTGCGCGGCGGCGGCGCGATCTCCGGCCAGGCCCGCGGCAACAAGCCGGTCATCGCGGATTTCGAGATCATCACGTTCAACTCCGGCGGCACCGGGGCCCGGCCGACGCAAGACGGGTTGAACGCCACCGCCTTCCCCTCGGGCGTACGGACCATGCCAGTGGAGGCCACCGAAAACGTCGCCCCGGTCATCCTGTGGCGCAAGGAACTGAAACCGGACTCCGGCGGCGCCGGCCGCACCCGCGGCGGGGTCGGCCAGATCATGGAGATCGCCACCAAGGGCGACCTGGAATTCGCCGTCAACGCCAGTTTCGACCGCATCGCCAATGCCCCGAAGGGCCGCGAGGGCGGCCTGAACGGCGCCCCCGGCCGCGTCGCCCACAAGTCCGGCACACTGCTGCGCACCAAGGGGTTTCAGACCATTCCCGACGGCGAACGTCTGATCCTGGAACTGCCCGGCGGTGCTGGTATGGGGGACCCAACAGCCCGAGACCCTAACCTGGTCGCCCGCGATGTCCGCGACGGATTGGTGTCGGTCACAAACGCCCGACAACACTATCGCGTCGTGATCGCCGGTGATGGGTCGGTGGACACGGCCGCGACCCACACGCTGCGCGGTTGAAACTGTCCCGGACGCAACGTCAGGTGGCAATCTTAACGGTTGCCGCAAGCCGCCCGCGTATCGTAACGTAACTCATCAAAATGGACACCCAAATGTGTCGGCGGCAAGCCGGCCAGGGACCAAACAGGGAGACCATCGTGGACGCTGCCATCGAAAAATCGGCCATGCGGAAGATCTATATCCGCTTGTTGCCATTCGCTATTTTTACTTACTTTCTCGCCTATATCGATCGCATCAACGTAAGCTTCGCCGGCCTGACGATGCAGGGAGATCTGCACATGTCGGCCGCGGCGTTCGGTTTCGCTGCTGGTACGTTCTACTGGGGCTACTTCATCTTCGAAGTGCCCAGCAACATCGTGCTGGAAAAGGTCGGGGCGCGACTGTGGATCGCCCGCATCATGATTACCTGGGGCCTGTTCGCCGGGATAACCGCCACGGTGACGGGCTCGACCAGCTTCGCCGTCGTGCGCTTCTTCCTGGGTGCGGCGGAAGCCGGTTTCTTCCCCGGAATTATCCTGTACTTCACCTATTGGTTCCCAAGCCACCATCACGCCCGCATCGTGTCCGGATTTCTAATCGGCCTGCCGATCGCGGTTGCCGCCGGGGCGCCGGTTTCTACCGCTATTCTGGGGCTGGACGGCCTTCTTAGCCTGCGCGGCTGGCAGTGGATGTATATCGCCGAAGCCATACCGACCGTGCTGATTGGTGTCGTGACACTGTTCGTCATGACCGACCGGCCAGAACAGGCAACCTTCCTGACGCAGGAGGAAAAAACCTGGCTCGCGAATAAACTCCTGGCGGAGCGCAAGGCGAAGGAAGCCGTGAAGACCTTCACCCTATGGCAGTCGATGTTCGATCCGAAGGTGCTGCTGCTGTCGTTGAACTATTTCGGTATCGTCGTTGCCAGCCTGGGCGTGCTGATCTTCATCCCGCAGATCATCAAGTCGATTGGCGCGCAAAGCAACATGATGGTTGGCTGGCTCACCATGATCCCCTACATCTGTGGTGGTATCTCGCTGGTGGTCTGGGGCCGCATCTCCGACCGTATGCACGAACGCCGCTGGAATCTGCTCGGGACATGCCTGGTGTCGGCGGTCGGACTGCTGATCGCCGGCTACATGATGGGCACTTGGTGGGCCCTGGTCGGCGTGTCGATCGCGGCGATAGGGTTCTACGGCTCGAAAGGTCCGTTCTGGGCGATGCCGCCGATGTTCCTGACCGGAACGGCGGCAGCGGCGAGCATCGCCTGGATCAACTCGATCGGTAACCTCGGCGGCTTCTTCGGGCCCTGGTATGTCGGCGAAATGAAGGACCTGACCGGCAGCTACGCCGGCGGTCTGTATGGTTTGGCGCTGCTGTGCCTCGGGGCGGCGATCATTTGCGCCTTCTTCCTGAACATCAAGGACGCCACCAAACAGGCCGAACCGGTCGGTGCGCAAGCCGACTAACCTGCCTCATCGCCCCGCCCAAACCGGCGAGAAAAAGATCGCGACGTTACAGACAATCCCGACCGCCCACGCCAGCGAACGCAGGCTGGGGCGGTCGGTCAGGTAGAGCATCACATACGCCACGCGCGCCACCAGGAACGCCACCGCCAGACCGTTCACCACACCCTGAGGCACCGCCCGCATCTCGGCCAAAATCACCGCCGCGGCAAAGAACGGAAACGCCTCGAACCCGTTCAGATGCGCGCCCTGAGCCCGCGCCCGCAACCCCGGCGTGTAAAACGCCGGATCACGCGGGTTGGCATTGTCATACGCACGCCGCCCATTCAGCTTCGCCGGCATGATCGACAGGATCGTCAAAATGACAGCCCCGAAAAGGCACAGCTCGGCGATGGTCATGGCGGCGCACTCCGTTTACTCTCGCGTCCGATATTCCACGAACGAGACGGACGGAACAAGCTCATGAGCCTGCGCTGCGACCTGATCATCCGCGATGCCACGGTGTTCGACGGCCTGGGCAACCCGCGCAACCGCGCCGATGTCGGAGTGACCGGCGACCGGATCGTCGCGGTCGGCGACCTGGGCATCGCGCAGGGGGACCGAGAAGTCGATGCCAACCGTCTCGCCCTGGCACCCGGCTTCATCGACGCCCACACCCACGACGACCGGGCGGTTCTGTGCGGACCGGCCTGCATGTTGTGCAAGATGTCGCAGGGCGTCACCACCGTCGTCGTCGGCAATTGCGGCATCTCCCTGTCCCCCGTCCGCATGACATCCCGCCCCGTCCCGCCGCTCGATCTCCTGGGTGACGAGACCTGGTTCACCTTCGACAGTTTCGCCGCCTACGCCGACCGCCTGGCCCGCGATCCCGCGCCGGTCAACACCTATGCGCTGATCGGCCATATGTCGCTGCGGGTCGAGGCGATGAACGGCGACACCCAGCGCCCCGCCACCGACCGGGAGGCCGCCCACATGCGCGACCGCCTGCGCGACGCCCTGGCCCAGGGCGCATCGGGCTTCTCGACCGGCCTGTATTACCCCCCGAACATGATGGCCCCCACCGACGAGGTGATCGCCGTCGCCGAAGCTTTGCGAAACGCAGGCGGCCTGTACGTGACCCACATGCGCGACGAAGCCAACGACGTCCTGCTTTCGATCGAGGAGACCCTGAAAATCGGCCGCGCCGTCGACGTTCCGGTCGTCATCAGCCACCACAAATGCTCGATGCCGGAGAATTTCGGCCGCAGCGTCGAAACCCTGCCCATGATCGACCAGGCCGCCGCTGGCCAGAAAGTCGATTTCGACATCTACCCATACGCCGCCGGCTCCACCGTGCTGATGCCGCACCGCCTGCGTAAGGACGTCCCAGTGCAGATCACCTGGTCGGTGCCGCACCCCGAACTCGCCGGCCGGATGCTCGAAGACATCGCCCGCGACTGGAACCTCGACCCGAAAGTCGCCGCCGAACGACTGACCCCGGCCGGCGCCATCTACTTTCAAATGGACGAGCCCGACGTGCAACGCATCATGGCCCACCGCCTGGCGATGATCGGCAGCGACGGCTTGCCACACGACTCCTACCCCCACCCCCGCCTCTGGGGCACTTTTCCGCGCGTGCTGGGCCACTACGCCCGCGACCTGGGACTGTTCAGCATGGAGGAAGCGGTCCGCAAAATGACCGGCCACACCGCATCGGTGTTCGGCATGGTCGATCGCGGCGTCATCCGGCCCGGCGCCTACGCCGACATGGTGCTGTTCAACCCCGCCACGGTGCGCGACGCCTCCACCTACGACGCCCCCACACGCGTCGCCGAGGGCATCCTCGAAACCTGGATCAACGGCCAGTCCGCTTACGTCTACGGAGCCAATCCAACCGACGGCGGAGCCACCAAGGCCCGCGCCGGCCGGCTGGTCACCCGCAACCAGGCATGATGTCGCGGGGCGCCGCGAACCGACGCACCTCGATCGAAGGGACCGAGCCAATCGGTTTTTCTGCCCATTATTGATTTAAGCAAATGGTGACCGCCGGCTGTACAAGTCTGGGCAGTTACGAATCAGGTGCGAATCAGGTGTCTCTGAGCGTCACAACGCAAATTTTCTCGATCCGGACCGCTAATGCTGGCTAGATTCAATTAAAAAATGCTAGTCTGCACGGGTATCTATTAGAGTAGTTGCCGGGATAGGCGTGGAAAGCGCCCCCGGTCATCGCACAGCCTCGTTCCTCGTCATCCACGAATAAGCGAGTTCGAAATCTGTGCGTTCGATCTCGGGTCGACACGGCCCAATGGGCCCAACGTATAGGCGAGAACGCCGCCCGCGAGGCGGCGACACGCATCTTCCATCGAATACAGGAAACCTCAAAGCAACGATAGGGATCACAAAAAGTACCAAAATGGAGGGATGAGATGGCTCAACCACCAAACCAACCCGCTGCTGACGGGGCGCCATTCGTAAGAAATATTGTAGAAGACCCAAAAAACGTTCCGGATGTGATGCTGCTTTATGGTTATCTGGGCGCATCGTCCGAGGAAGACCACCATCGCCTCTATCTTAGTCAGGACCTAACCAATTACGTCGAAGTTCCAAAGAAGGCCGTTCTTCACCAGATGGCCGCACCAAAGGAACAAGATCCACATGGCGGCGTTACGGTATGGGTCAAGAAAGACGCTGCGTTAATCTATAAAATGGCGCCTGCCGCGCAAGCTCTCGCGCATTTCTTCGCCGGCGCGATCCAGGCGGGAGCAATCGGTGCGGGAGCTGCTCCGCAACCAACGCCCGCGCTGACGATCGGAGCCTGCACAGTGGCTCAGGCGCTTTGCCAAACGGCGGTCGGCCCGCTCTGTACGCACGCCAACACCTGTGGAATAGACTGCAGCATCGTGTGTCCGACACACCCACCCAGAGCAACCTGCGCCGCGCAGTGTTCTCATATTACCCCATGCTTGGTCACGCATATCGGACAGCCGACTTGCGAGGTGCAATGCACCCAAGTAGCACCCTGCCCAACCCATGTGGCGACGTGCCCGCCGCACCTTTCCTGTGGCATTGACTGCACCGTCGTCGGCCCGGCGTGCCAGACCCACCACGTCACCTGTGCTCAGGTTTGCACGGTCGGTGTAGTCTGCCATCCAACCCGGGCCGAGCCGCAATGTCCGTTCCCAACCGAGGTGACGTGCGTGGCGGTTTGTCAGGCGTCGCCAGCCCCCTTCTGCGGACCGAACATCACCGCCGGGGCATGTGGACAAAGCATCGCCTGCGTTCCAGGCGGACAGCAGGAGCAGGCCGCACGGTGCTTCGGCGGAACCGCCCTGGCGACGGTGCCGATTGTATGCACGCCTGCTTGCTCAGTCGTTTGTCCAACGCAACAGGGATGGGTGTGCGGATCGCATCACACACCTTGTTGCCCGGTGCCTGTCCACACGTTGGTTGGCGCTACATGCGGCTTTGTCTGCGGGTCACAGCAATCGCTGTGCTGCCCCGTTTCCGGCGGCGCATTCTGCCCACCGGGGAGCTTGGCGTGCCCGCCAGGATCCTTTGCTTGCAACCCCGGAATGCCGGGACCCGGCGGGCAGGCGCAGGCGTTCTGTGCGGGCGGCACTTTTAATATGACGATCGTGTGGTGGTGCGCGCAGACCCAGAACCCCAATTTCTGCCGTCCGCAAACTCACAACACACCTTGTTGCCCGATGTGACCAGATGGCCCGTGGCCATTGATGCCGCCGCGTCCGATCCTGTCGCTTATGAGACAAGACGAGACGCGGCGGCTAAGTCGCAGAAGGGACTTCTCTTGTCGAGGCGCCAGTTAATGACAACAATAAGCGCATGCATCTAACAGCGGCCAATCTGGCGCACTTCCTTTTAGGCCATGGTCTGCTCGGCGCGAACGAGGCCGTTGGCGGGCAGATCACGATCGTCGATGCCAGCCGGCGCAATCGCAATTTTAAGGTGATCCGCGCCGGCGGCAACGGCCTGTTCGTCAAGCAGATGCGCGACATGCAGACCGACGCGATGCTCACACTGAAGCGTGAAGCCGCCTGCTACGAATTGGCGCGCGATGACCCAGCGCTCAGCCGCCTGATGCCACGCCTGATTCACTATGAGGAGAGCCGTCACGTCATCGTGGTCGATCTGCTGGCGGACGCGGAAAGTCTGTTGAATTATCATACCCGCCACAAAACGTTTCCCGTCGAGATCGGACGCATGCTGGGCGAGGGCCTCGGCCTCTACCACACGCAGGCCGCTGCTTTGGTCGAACAGCCGAAACTCAAAGAACTTCTTGTCCGCCAAATACCGCTTATCTTAACTCTGGGACGCGGCGGCCATGCGATGCTCAGCCGTTTCGGCCGCGTCGGGCCGGCCTTGTCCGCGCTGCTTCAGCAGCACAAGGATTTTGAAGGCCTGCTCGATGCGCTTGGTGCCGAGTGGCGGTTCGACAGTCTCGTGCATGGCGACATGAAGTGGGACAATGTGTTGGTCTATCCGACCGCGACAGGCCTGGATTTCCGGATCGTCGATTGGGAAATGGCGGATTTCGGCGATGCAGCCTGGGATGTCGGCGCGGTGCTGCAGAGTTTTCTTTCAGTCTGGGTCATGTCCATGCCGATCGCGAGCGGCCTGCCGCCTGCCGCCTATGTTTCCATGGCCGAGCAACCGCTGGATGCGATGCGTCCAGTGCTCAAGGCATTCTGGCGGGCCTATGCCGCCACCCGCATGTTCGACAGTGGTCAGTGCAAAACGGAACTCGAGCGCTGCATGCGATTTGGCGCCGCCCGGCTGGTCTGGGCGGCAATTGAACAACGCCTCCATGTGTCGCAACTCGATCCCGCCGCCTCGGCACTGCTACAGGTCAGCTTGAACATTCTGAAGGATCCCGCGCGCGCGGTCAGGGAACTGCTCGATGTCTGAGACGCCTGTCATGGCCGCTAATCTCCAAGAGGAGCTCGCGGTGGCACTCGGCAAGTTCGTCATCCATTCGCCGACCGCGTTCTCGTTCGACGGCGAAGCAATGATCGACGTCAGGGGCCTGCAAGCGGCGGCGGGATGGGGAGATGCCGCGCCACTGGCCGCAATGGCTTCGCGCGGCGATGGCGACGACCCGCTCGTCCGGGCTATCCAGGCCACGCTTTACGATCGATGTTACGCCCGCCGCCCCCGCCCGGCGGCCGATGCTTCATCGCAAGACCACCTATCCCGCCAGGCAGCCGACGCTGACTTCGCACGCCGGCTCGTGTCGGCGAACACGGGCCACGAAGCCTGGGACAGAGGCTGGATCATCCACCAATTCGGACCAAATGGGCAAGTCTTCGTGCGCAAAGGCGACCGCGAACGTGTCGCCATGCCGGGTGCCTTCATTTTTGACGGCGCACCCGGCATGACCGCACAGATCGGCGCCGTGGTCAGCCTGCGAGCACCGCACGAAACGTTCGACGCACAGCCCGGCTATTATTTTGCTTTCGGCGATATGCTCGACGAACTTGCCGATCAGTTAACGCTGGTCCGCGTCTACTTCCATTGCGGCCCCGAGAGTGCCGTATCGCTTGTCTCGGCGTTGACCGCCGCGCTCAATCGCTTTCAAGTGCCGTTTCAGTTGAAAACACCCGCCACGCCTGCGTTGTATGGGCGCACCGATGCAGCGGTATTGTATCTTGGCGTGCGCTATTTTCCGATTGCGGCGCGAATTGTCGCGATGGCGCGCGAGACGATCGCGCTGGAGTCCGCGACGCCGATGTTTACCAAGCGCCTGTGGCCAGGGATTGGGGCCGCGGTCGAACCAGGCTCAGGCGACAGTTTCGGATCGCATCGCTGCCGTCTGACCGCCGAGGGCATCGTAGGAGCCTGGCGCGGCGAGGCAACGCAGGAAATCCCAAAGCGAATGACGGCGGTCGCGGCCCGCTTCGCCGCCGCGGGCCTCGACCTGAACCAGCCATGGCTCGGAGCAAGCG
>Ga0209698_10008393_pt1 | contig 10667 bp, 2 predicted proteins | sample LitLauG_LLR_2012_FD_187203 | JGI IMG/M metagenome (GOLD analysis project Ga0209698, IMG submission 187203) | Freshwater sediment microbial communities from Pennsylvania, USA - Little Laurel Run_MetaG_LLR_2012 (SPAdes) (version 2) | ecosystem: Environmental > Aquatic > Freshwater > Creek >... | reverse complement strand
TAAGCGTAACTGGTGTATCAACACTAGGTGTTGTTAATGCAGGTATTACTGGTGTAACACGTTTAACAACAGCTAACTTACAAGCAACAGGTGGTGCAGTAGATGGCACCGTAATTGGCGGAGTTACACCAGCAGCTGGTACATTTACAACATTGGTAGGTGGCCTAACAACACTAGCAGCATTGAACAGCACACCAGTTGGCAATATTGCTCCAAGTACTGGTGCATTTACAACACTAAGTTCAACATTGAATACAAGCGTCGGTGGAAGTTTAGTTGTTACAGGTGATTCATCGGTTAGCGGTAATTCGGCAGTAACTGGTAATGCAACAATCATAGGCACACTAGGTGTAACTGGTGCAACAACATTAGCTAATGCATCGGCAACTAATTTGTCAGCTTCAGTCAGTGCAACATTTAGCCCAAGCGGCGAAGTTATCATTAATCCAGCAACTACTGGTACAATGGATAACATGGTAATTGGTAGCAGCACACCAGTAGCAGGTACATTTACAACATTAACAGCAGCTAGCTTTACTGCATCAAGCATTAACAGCACACCAATTGGCAATGCAACACCAAGCACTGGCGCATTTACTACATTGTCAAGCAGCGGCGCAAGCACATTGAATAGTTTGGCAGTTACAACAAATGCAACAATCACAGGTACACTAGGTGTAACTGGTGCAACAACATTAGGAGTAGTTGGAGCAGGCGCCGTAACAGCAACTAGCTTAACAACCGCAAACGCACAAGTAACTGGCGGAGCTATTACAAGCACACCAATTAGTGGCAGCACTGGTTCGTTTACTACATTAACAGCAGATAGTGCAACTTTTGCAAGTATTAACAGCACACCAATTGGCAATGCAACACCAAGTACAGGTGCATTTACAACATTAACAAGCAACGGTCTAACATCGGTAACTAACGGCACAAATTCAACTGGTCTAGGAACTGGTGCGTTTGTTGTTAGCGGTGGAGCAAGCGTAGCAGGTGATATGTACATCGGCGGCACATTGCATGTACCAAACTTGGTATCAACAACCTCACAAATTTTAACGGTCACATCTCCATTATTGTACTTGGACAGCAACGTTTCGTTCCCTTACAATTATGATATTGGTTTCTATAGTGACTTTACTGGTGGTACAGGTAATGTATATCAACACACAGGTCTAGTACGTAACAACGCAGACAATACTTGGTACTTGTTTAGCAACTTAGGTGAGCCAAGTGGTGGCCAAGTTGACCTAGCAAACGTAAACATTGTTTATGATTCACTACGTTCTGGTAACATCACAATTGAAACAACAACACCAAGCACAAGCCCAACAACAGGCGCATTAGTTGTTAATGGCGGTATTGGCGTAGCAGGTAACGTATTTGCAGGTGCAAACGTAACCGTTACAAACAACTTTACAGCAGGCGCAATTACAGCAACTCCAATTAGTGGCAGCACTGGTAGTTTTACAAGCTTAACGGCAGGCAGCTTTACAAGTGCAAGCATTAACAACACACCAGTTGGTAATGCAACACCAAGTACAGGTGCATTTACAACACTAACAAGCACAGGTGCTTCGACACTAAACAGCTTGGCAGTTAATAATGCAGCAGCAATTGGCGGCAACTTGACTGTAACTGGCACAGCAACCGTAACTGGTTTAACAACATTGAATGTTGTCAGCGCAGGTGCAGTAACAGCTACATCAGTAAGCACAGCAAACGTAGTGGCTACAGGCGGAACAATTGATGCAACCGTAATTGGTGGCACAACTCCAGCAGCAGTGACAGCAACTACATTAACAAGCACTGGCTTAACAACAGCAAACAGCTTAAGTGTAACAACAAATGCAAGCGTAACTGGCAATTTAAGCGTAACTGGTGCAACAACATTAGCTGGCGTAACAGAATCAACATTGTTTGTTACAACAAGTGCTAATTTGTCTCCGACAGGAACCGTAGTTATCAATCCAACCACAACTGGTACAATTGATAATATGGTAATTGGTGGAAGCACACCAGTAGCAGGCACATTTACAACATTAAATGCAACAAGTGCAGACTTAGTAGCATTAAATGGCACAGTAATTGGAAACGTAACACCAGCAGCTGGTACATTTACAACATTGAGCGCAGCAAGCTTTACTGCTTCTAGCATCAATAACACACCAATTGGCAATGCAGTTCCAAGCACAGGTGCATTTACAACACTAAGCTCAAGTGGCGCAAGCACATTGAACAGCTTAGCTGTTACAACAAATGCAGCAGTAAGTGGAAATGCAAGCGTAACTGGTACACTAAGTGTAACTGGTGCTTCAACATTGGGCACAGTTGGTGCAGGTGCAGTAACAGCTCTAAGCTTAACAACTGCAAACGCACAAATTACTGGCGGTGCTATCACAAGCACACCAATTAGTGGTTCAACTGGTGCATTTACAACATTAAGTGCAACAAGTGCTGACCTAACAACATTGGACGGAACAGTAATTGGCAGCGTTACACCAGCAGCAGCTACATTTACAACAGCAACAGTAACTGGCGCAGAAACAGTACAAGGTAACTTAACTGTTACTGGCGCACAAACAACATTAACAGCATTGACAACAACTGGTGCAACATCATTGAGCACCACAACTGCAACGTCGTTAAGCACAGGTAATGCACAAATTACAGGTGGTGCAATTACAAGCACACCAATTAGTGGCAGCACTGGTAGCTTTACTGTTATGTCAACTGGTAACGCACAAGTTACTGGTGGTGCAATTAACGCAACACCAATTGGTGCAACAACACCAAGCACTGGTAACTTTACAGTATTGACAGCACAAAGCGCAAGCTTAGATGCAATTAACGGTACAGTAATTGGAAATGTAACACCAGCAGCAGGTACATTTACTAACTTAACAGCAACAGGTAATGCTTCACTAAGCCCAACAGGTACAGTAACAATTAACCCAGCTACAACTGGCACAATTGATAATATGGTAATTGGCGGAAGCACACCAGTAGCAGCAAATGTAACAACATTGGGTGCAACAACAGCAACAATTACAGGCAATGCAAGCGTTGGTGGTGCATTAACAGTAACAAGCTTTGAAACAGTTGGTGGCTCATTCCAGGCAACTGGCCCAGCAACATTGGCAGCAACAAGCGCAACATCATTAACAACTGCAAACGCACAAATTACTGGTGGCAACATTGTTAACACTCCGATTAGCGGAAGCACTGGTTCGTTTACAAGCTTAACAGCAGCTAGCTTCACAGCAGCAAGCATCAACAATACACCAATTGGCAATGCAGTTCCAAGTACAGGTGCATTTACAACACTAAGTTCAACATTGAATACAAGCGTTGGCGGCGATTTAAGCGTAACTGGAAATACAACATTAGCAGGTTTAACAGTTACAGACCAAATGGACTTGGGCAACTTAGCAGTAACCAACCAAATTAGTGGTGGTTCAGTTGTAACAAGCAACTTGCAAGCAACAGGCGGAAGTGTAAGCAACGCAAGCGTATCTGCAACAGCATTAAGTGCAAGTCAGAGCGTTTCGTTAACACCAAATGCAGGTCTAGTAATTGCTCCAACTGGAACAGTGGGTTCAATGGACAGCGTAGTAATTGGCGCAACAGTTCCAGAAGCTGGTACATTTACTAACTTAACAGCAACAGGTAACTTGACAGCAGGTAGTGCTACATTTAGCAGCATTAATAATACACCAATTGGTAACGCAGTTCCGAGTACAGGTGCATTTACAACACTAAGTTCGACTGGTAATACAGCAGTTGGTGGTTCACTAGCAGTTACTGGCAATGCAACTGTTGGCGGCAATCAAACTGTTACGGGTAACGTATTGGTAACTGGTGCAACAACCTTAAATGGCACAACATCAGCAGGAACATTAAGTGTAACTAACTTGCAAGCAACTGGTGGCAACATCAGTGGCGTAAACGGATCGTTTACAGCATTAGCAAGCAGTGGCCCAACAACAGTTAATCCAGTAAACGGCAACGTGGTAGTAGCACCAAGCGGTACAGGTGCATTAACGTTAAGTTCTGGTGCAGTTGGTACAATGAACAATGTTAACATTGGTGCAACAACTCCTGGTACAGGCGCATTTACAAGCTTAACAGCAGCTAGCTTCACAGCAGCAAGCATTAACAATACTCCAATTGGCAATGCAGTTCCAAGTACTGGTGCATTTACAACACTAAGCTCAACTGGCAATACAGCAGTTGGTGGTTCACTAGCAGTAACAGGCACAAGTGCATTTACTGGTGTTGTTACAACAACTAGCGATGCAAGCGTTGGTGGAAACTTAAGCGTAACTGGTAGCTCAACATTAGCAGGTGTAAGCGCAGGTGCAGTAAGTGCATCAAGCGTAAGCACAGCAAATGCACAAGTAACTGGCGGCGCAATTAGCAGCACACCAATTACTGGAGCAGCAGGTAGCTTTACAACGCTAGAAGCAAATACAAGTGCTACATTGTCCCCAACAGGAACCGTAGTAGTCAATCCAGGCACAACTGGTTCAATGGACAACATGGTAATTGGTGCAAGCACACCAGTAGCAGCTACATTTACAACATTAACAGCAGGTAGTGCTACATTTAGCAGCATTAACAATACACCAATTGGTAATGCAACACCGAGCACAGGTGCATTTACAAGCTTAACAGCTACAGCAAACGTAACAATGACCCCAAGTGGTACCGTTACAATTGCTCCAAGCACAGCTGGTACAATGAACAATATGTCAGTTGGTGTTACAACAGCAGCAGCTGGACGCTTTACAACACTAGCAGCAACCACAAGCTTAACAGCTAACGGTAGCGGCAGCGTAAGTTTAGCACCAAGCGGCAACGTTGTTATTAACCCAATTACAACTGGCACAATTGACAATATGGTAATTGGTAGCAGCACACCAGTAGCAGCTACATTTACAACTGTTGCAGGCGGACTAGCAAGCTTTAGCGCAATTAACAACACACCAATTGGCAATGCAGTTCCAAGTACAGGTGCATTTACAACACTAACAGCTTCAAACAACGTTACATTAAGCCCAACTGGAGCAGTTACAATTAATCCAACTGGCGCAAGCTCAATGAACAACGTTGCAATTGGCGGAACAACACCAAGCGCAGGTACATTTACAGCATTGACAGCAAATAACAACTTGCAAGCAACTGGAGTAAATCAAAACGTAACATTGGGTGCAAGCACAGGAAGCGGTGCAACAACAATCAATTCTGGTATTACTGGTTCATTAGATAATATCACAATTGGCGGCACAACTCCGGCAGCAAGCACATTTACTACTACATACGCAGCAAGTGCAAGTTTTGGCAGCATTAACAGTACACCAATTGGCAATGCAGTTCCAAGTACAGGCACATTTACTGTAGCACAAGCATCAAATGTATTAGTAACAGGAAGTACCACAAGCACAACACCAAGCACAGGTGCATTGATTGTAACAGGCGGAACAGGTATTGGCGGTAACTTAAATGTTGGACAAGGTGCAATATTGAATTTTGATATGCAAGCTTACCCAACAATTGTTAAGGGCACAACAGATACAAGCTTGTTATTAGTGAGCGCATATCAAAATCAAGTTAGCGTTGGTGGAAGTATTACAGAAGGCAACCTAGTAGCTCAGTCAACTTTCCAAATCCAAGCAACTGACTCGATGTTAATTCCAGTTGGTACAAGCGCACAGCGTCCAAGTGCTCCAGTAGCAGGTCAAGTACGTTTCAATACAACAATGAACGTACTAGAATTCTACAACGGTACAATTTGGACAAGTTCGGGTACAGAGTTTACGGTTATTACAGACACACAATACACTGGTGACGGAACAACCGTAGCATTTACATTGCCAATTGCTTCAACTACTAACTCAGTAATTGTAAGCTTGAACGGTGTATTGCAGATTCCAACACTAGCATACGGTGTAGCAGGCACAACATTAACATTTACAGCAGCACCAGGAAGCAGTGACGTCATTGATATTCGTTGCTTAACAACTACTGTATCTATTACTGGTCTAGCAGATCCAGGTGGAACAAGCGAAATTGTTCCAGATGGAACAGGCTTGCACTTCTTTACAAACTACACACCAGTTTGGAACATTGACAATACAGGCGCTTTCCTACCAGACTTGACCAATACATATGACATTGGTTCAGCAACTAAGTCAGTGCGTAACTTGTACGCAAGCAATGTTCATATTACTGGCGGTACAATTAGTGGAGTAAGCATTAGCCTAGACGCAATTGATAACACGCCAATTGGTGGAAATATTGCAAGTACTGGTACATTTACAACAATGACCGCTACTACTGCAAATGTTACAACGCTAAATGCAACATCGTTTAACACAGCAAGTATTAACGGTGTTGTAATTGGTAATGTAACACCAGCAGCAGCTACATTTACAACAGCAAATGTAACTACAGCAGTAACATTAACAGGTGGTGCACCAATTGTTAGCGACGGCGGCACAGCAGTAAGTGTTGGAACAAGTGCAGTAACAGTTGATACTTTCCCGATTGCAACATATCGTGCAGTTAAGTATTTCGTTACAGTAACTAACGGTGCAAACTACGAAATGATCGAAGCAATGGTAATACACGATGGCACAACAGCATACATTACAGTGTACGGTGATTTAATTACTAACATTGATTTAGTAAGCCTAAGTGCTACATTAGTTGGTGGCAACGTTGAATTGCAAGCAACTGGTACAAGTACAGGTAACTTAGTAAAGGTAACAAAGATTTATATTACGGTGTAATAAATAGTATGCTAAGGGGAATGGTTCCCCTTAGCATTTTTAACTCTTGGGGAACATGGAACCATGTCAACAAAATTTTTTAAAGTTCAGAACGGCTTATTAGCCGGCAATTTAAGTATTGATGCATCAACAGGTACACTAACTACCTCGGGCAACATTACTACTACAGCAAATGTTATCGTAGGAACTACTATTTTAAATAATAGTGGAACATTTAGCACAGCTAATGCAATTATTACAGGCGGAACTGTAGACGGAACACCAATCGGTGCAACTACAGCAGCAGCAGGTCATTTTACAACATTAGCAGCAAGCGGTGGAATTACCGGCACATTAAGCACCGCAGCACAACCAAATATTACAAGCGTTGGCACACTAAGCTCACTAACAGTAAGTGGAACAATTACCGGTAGCATTACTGGCAGCGCAGCAACAGTAACAGCACCATCTCAGCCAAGCATTACAAGCGTCGGCACATTAACTGGCCTTACAGTTAGCTCAACTATTAGTGGCAGCGTAAGTGGCAATGCAGGAACAGCAACTAAGTTAGCAACAGCACGCAATATTAGCGCAAGCGGCGATGCAACTTGGACAGTTAGCTTTGATGGTAGCGCAGACGACTCGGCAGCATTGACATTAGCAACAGTAAACAGCAACGTTGGTAGTTTTGGATCAAACGTTCTAATTCCTGTAGTTACTGTAAACGGTAAAGGTCTTGTTACAGCAGTAAGCACTACAGCAGTGGCATTTCCAAGCACCAGCGTTACTTTAGTCGGGGATGCAACAGGTAGCGGATCAACAGGATCAAATATAACAGTTACATTAGCATCTGTAGCAACAGCAGGTACAACAGGTGATAGCACACATACATCACAATTAACATTTAATGCTAAAGGCTTAGTAACGTCCTCAACAAACGTAGCAATTGCGGCAGCAACCGTAACAGGTGATGTGACTGGTTCAGTGCAAGCAGGACAAAGTGGTGCATTAACGTTAGCAACAGTAAATGTGTCGCCAGTAACAGCAAGCTTTCAAAAGCTAACTGTAAATGGCAAGGGATTAGTAACAGCAACAACAAGCGTAACATCAAGCGACATTACAACAGCATTGGGTTATACACCATTGAACTTAACTGGTGGCACAATGTCTGGCAATATTGCAATGAGCAGCAATTATATTACTGGTCTTGCAGATCCAGTAAATCCACAAGACGCAGCAACAAAGAACTATGTTGATACAGCAGTTGCAGGATTGTCGTGGAAAGATGCAGTAGTAGCAGCAACCACAACAAACATTACATTGTCGGGCACACAAACAATTGACGGCGTAGCAGTAACAGCAGGTCAGCGTGTGTTGGTTAAGAATCAATCAACAAATTCACAAAATGGTATTTACGTTGTGGCTTCGGGAGCCTGGACTCGTGCAACAGATAGCAGCACAGCAACAGAAATTACTGGTGAAGCAGTCAACGTAACTGGCGGAACAACATACGCTAATACACAATGGGTAGAAAATGCAATTGTTACAACGGTTGGAACAAGTGCAGTTACATACGCTGAATTTGGTGGCGCAGGTACATATTCTGCAGGTACAGGTCTAACATTAAGCACAAACCAATTTAGCATTACTAACGTTGGAACAGCAGGTACATACACAGCAGTAACAACAAATGCACAAGGTCAAGTAGTAGCAGGCACAAACCTAGCAGTTACAGGTGATGTAAGCGGTACAGCAAGTGGAAATAGCGTTGCTCTAACATTAGCAACAGTTAATAGCAGTGTTGGCACCTGGAACAACGTTACTGTAAATGGTAAGGGATTAGTTACAGCAGGTAGCAACGTAGCATACCTAACAAGCAATCAAAACATTACAGTAAGCGGTGATGTTAGCGGAAGTGGCACAACTGCAATTACTGCAACATTAGCAACTGTTAATAGCAATACAGGCACATGGGCTGATTCAACTCACGTGCCACAATTTGTTGTAAATGGCAAGGGTCTAGTTACAGCGGTAAGTAACGTGGCGATTGCAAGCGCCACGCTAAACGGTGACGCAAGTGCAACAGTTACACCTGGTGCAACCACAGCATTGACACTAGCAACGGTAAACAGCAACACTGGTACATTTACCGCAGTTACATTAAACGGCAAGGGTCTTGCAACAGCAGCAACAAACTTAGCAGCAACTGGTGATGCAACTGGTACAGCAAGTGGAAGTGGTATTGCATTAACACTAGCAACAGTAAACAGCAACACTGGCACATGGGCAGATGCAACTCACGTTCCACAGTTTGTTGTAAATGGCAAAGGTCTTGTTACCGCAGTAAGCAATGTAGCAATTGCAAGCACAACAATTAGCACAAGTACTGGTTTATCGGGCGGCGGCACAGTAGCCCCGGGCGGAACTTTAACACTAACCAATACTGGTGTAACAAGCATTTCTGGCGGCACAGATATTACTGCTAACGTTTCAACTGGCGCAGTCTTAATTAGTGATACTAGCACATTAAGTTCAGTAACAGGTCGCGGTGCAACTACATCAACAGCAGTGACATTGAGTGGCGGTGTAACAGTGCCAAGCATTACACACACTGGTACAAACGGCGTTGGTGATATCGGTGCAAGTGGCGCAACATTCGGCACAGTATATGCAACTACATTTAGCGGTATTAGCACACAAGCTAAGTATGCTGACTTGGCAGAAAAGTATGTTGGCGATAAGCTATATGCTCCGGGCACAGTTGTTGAGTTTGGCGGCACACATGAAGTTACATTAGCTAGCGCATTATCACGCAAGATTGCAGGTGTTGTATCAACAGCGCCAGCTTACTTAATGAACAGCGGCTTAACAGGACCAACAGTAGTAGCAGTAGCATTTACTGGTCGTGTTCCTTGTATGGTTAAGGGTCCAGTTAAGAAGGGCGATATGATGGTCAGCGGCGGAAGCGGCTATGCTATTAGCAGCAAGGATCCAGCAAGCGGTAGTTGCATTGGTAAGGCATTAGCAGACTTTAACGGTTCAGGCTTTGGTGTTATTGAAGTAGTAGTAGGCAAGTAATTTAATGGGGGAACTGTTCCCCCATTACTATAACACACAGACCGGAGAATATAAAGAATGATTACACTAGAAAAAAGATACCGCAGCAACTACACAGGTGAGAACATTATCACTTTGCGTGTTCAGAAAAATCAAAGTTGGACAAATACGTTAGAGTTTGTTCCAAACTCTGTTATTAACAATCACGTATCTACAAATGCAGTAGCAATTGGTAATGGCCTGTCAAGGGATCAGTTTAACTTAAACTTGTTAAAAGATCACAAAGCAGGATTGCTAGGTGCTAACTCACTACAAACCTACGGAGCAAATACTGTCTATAGAACATTCAATCCAGACTTTTTAGTAGTTGTTGGTGACCCAATGGCGCAAGAAGTTATTAATGCAGAATATACTACAGGTCACATTGTATTCAGCACATCGAGAGAAGTGGTGCAAAATCCAGGAAAATTCTATTTGGTGCCATATGATCCAAATTACAATGCAGGTGCATTAGCAGTTTATCTAGCTTGTTTTGACGGTCATAAGACAATTTATATGTTAGGATTTGATGGGCAAGAGACTGGCGGATATGAAGATAATGTATACGCTACACAAAACTGGCCTGGATATGATGGCAATACAACTTCGGGTGCAGGAAATTTCCCAGAATTAGTAATGCAGCATATTATGCAAGTATATGACGATGTCACATTCGTCCGTGTAATGCCAAGTAAGTATGCAAGTATTCCAGAAGCTTGGAAATATCAAACAAACTTTAAACAAATTGACTTCAGAGAATTTGTATTAGCAGCAGACCTCTAAGATTAGAGTAAA
>Ga0209698_10008391_pt1 | contig 10668 bp, 8 predicted proteins | sample LitLauG_LLR_2012_FD_187203 | JGI IMG/M metagenome (GOLD analysis project Ga0209698, IMG submission 187203) | Freshwater sediment microbial communities from Pennsylvania, USA - Little Laurel Run_MetaG_LLR_2012 (SPAdes) (version 2) | ecosystem: Environmental > Aquatic > Freshwater > Creek >... | reverse complement strand
GTACAGTCGGGAGACCCAATATGCCGGTAGAAGTCGCCCCTGCCGCTGCCACCACGACTATGGAAATCACAGTCAGCAAGTTTGAACTGCTTCGCGAACTGACGGCCACCCAGGGCGTGGTCGAGCGCAAGACCACCATCCCGATCCTCTCCAACTATCTTTTCGAAGCCGCCGGCGACAAACTCATGCTCACCGCGACCGACCTCGACCTCAGCCTGCGGACCTCCTGCAACGCCAAGGTGAAAAAAGAAGGCGCCTGCACCATCCCTGCCCGCAAGCTCTACGACTACGTAAAGCTGCTTCCCGATGCCGATATCACCATCCGCTTGCTTGAGAACCACTGGGTCAGCATCCGCTGCGGCCGCTCCAATACCAAGATGGTTGGCATGGCACGCTCGAATTTCCCAGGCCTGCCCGTGTTCCCCTCTGCCGGAGCCATCAAAATTTCCGCTCCCGTCCTCCGCTCAATGATCGCAAAAACCGGCTTCGCCATCGCCAGCGAAGAATCGCGCTATACGCTCAACGGCGCCTTGATGGTTCTGAAGCCCGAGTCGATCACCATGGTCGCCACCGACGGCCATCGCCTCGCTCACATCGAGCGAGCAGGAGAAAAGTATGAAGGCGTGTCGGGCGAGATGAAGACGCTAATCCCCAAGAAGGCGATGGATGAGTTGAAATCACTGCTCGATTCCGACGTCGAAACCATCGACTTCGCCAAAGATGAATCCACGCTCTTCTTCCGGGTTGGCCCGCGTCTGCTGACCTCGCGCCAACTTACCGGCCAGTTCCCCAACTACGAAGCCGTTCTTCCCAAGGACATCACCAAGTCGGTTCTGGTCAAGGGAGAAGAGTTGGGAGCGGCAATCTCGCGAGTAGCGCAATTCGCGGATGAGCGCTCCCGTGCCGTTCGCCTCAAGCTTGAAAAAGGCGAACTGAAGCTTTCCGCCTCATCCACGGAAACCGGTGAGTCCGAAGATTCCATCGAGGTAGCCTACGACGGCGACACCATGGCCATCGGCTTCAACGCCCAGTACTTGCTAGATTTCATCAAGGCCATCGGTTCCGGCGAAGTCAAACTGGAACTGAAGGACCCCCAGTCCGCCGGCCAACTCCGCCCCGCCGAAGGCGAAGACTATAAGTACCGCTACATCGTCATGCCCATGCGGATCTGAGGCGCTTTCCGCGAAAATGCTCGGCTTTTTGTTTGTGTGGGGACCGCCGGCCTCGGCGTCCAAGAGAGCACAGCCAGCGGCTGATTCTGCATCCGTTTCCCACAATTCCCTCTGAAAACCTTGACCAAACCCCGCTTCCCATTTACATTGGCGGCCATCCAGAAGTAGGAGGAAATATTCATGTTATCCGGCTTCAAGCAATTCATTCTTCGCGGCAATGTGGTCGACCTGGCAGTCGGCGTAGTCATCGGCGCAGCCTTCGGCACGGTGGTGACGGCGCTGGTAAAGTCATTTATTAATCCCCTCATTGCCCTTCTGGTAGGGAAGCCGGATAAGTTCGCGGGGCTCTCTTTCACTGTCGGCGGGACGGTATTTCCGATCGGCGAATTGATCACAGCCGTGATCAGTTTCGTGCTGGTTGCAGCCGCTGTGTACTTCTTCGTGATGACCCCTGTCAACGCACTGATCGCCCGCACCCGCAAGAACCCGGCACCGGCCGATCCGACCACCAAGAAGTGTCCGGAATGCCTGAGCGAGATTCCTATCGACGCGCGCCGCTGCGCGTTCTGTGCGCAGCCAGTCATGGGTAAAGCCGCCTGATCCCCGAGTCCGGATCGGATCAAGAACGACAGGCTATAGCCGCGTAGCGAGCTGCGAAGCCGCGGCCGATCTTACTGGCAACTGACTACTGGCAACCGGCCACTGCATTGATGGCCAAATCCGCCCACTTCCTGTAAAATAAGTGTTTCGGCAACAGCCTGGAAGGATCCTTAGAGTTATGGCCCGAGTTTGTGATATCTGCGGCAAGGGGCCGCAGTTCGGAAACACCATCAGTCACGCCCACAACGTTAGCAAACGTCGCTGGAACGTCAACCTGCGCCCCGTACATGCCAAGGTGGGAGCCGCTACCAAACATATCCGCGTTTGCACGTCCTGCCTGCGCAGCGGCAAAGTCGTCAAGGCATAGGCATCGTACCCAAACAGTCAGAAGTTGAACAAGCAGAATCGCGCTACGTGTTTCGAGCGGTAAGCCTCGAGCAACGTGTACGGTTCGAGCTCGAGGCTCGAGGCTGTTTCTTCTACTTCTTCAATCTGACTTCTGACTTTTGACTTAATCCCTACTTCGCGTCCACCAACTCCACGTCGAAGATCAGCGTCGCGTTTGGAGGGATAGCCCCGGGATACCCCCTCGCTCCGTAGGCCAAATCTGGGGGAATGCGCAACTGCCGTTTGCCGCCCACCTTCATGCCGGCCACGCCCTCATCCCAGCCCTTGATCACCTGCCCTGCGCCCAGCATGAAGTCGAATGGCTTGCCGCTCCCAACCGAGCTGTCAAACTTCTTTCCATCCGTAAGCCAGCCCGTGTAATCCACTTTCACCTTGTGTCCGCTCTGCGCGACCGCGCCCGTCCCCATCTTGATGTCCCAATACTGAAGACCGCTCGCAGTCTTGGTTGGCTCGCCCGTCACCTTCGTAGGCCCGCTCGGAGCTGCAGGTGTCTTCTTGGCGGCTGTCTGTGCGTCGGCCACGCCCAGCAATCCCAGCACGATAATTGCGAGAATCAAACTCTTCATCGAAGTCTCCCTTTCTTTTCGAGTCTAAATTTTCTTTCACGATTCTGCGAGATGCAACCAACAACCCACTCAAGCCAGCGCAATCACGTCAATTTCCACCAACACGTCCTTCGGAAGCCGAGCCACTTCCACCGTCGAGCGCGCCGGAGGCGCCTGCTTGAAATATCGTCCGTACACTTCGTTCATCGCGCCAAAGTCTCCGATGTTCTTGAGAAACACCGTGCAGCGCACAACCTTCTCCAGGCTGCTGCCCGAGGCCTGCAGAATGGCGGCCAGATTCTTGAGCACCCGCTCGCTCTGCACGCCAATGTCACCGGCGACCACCTGCTGCGTGGCCGGATCAATGGCGACCTGCCCGGACGTAAAAAGAAATCCTCCCGCTCGAATCGCCTGTGAGTAAGGCCCAATCGCCTTGGGAGCGCCGTCCGTTGAAATCACCTCACGCATCATGCCTCCAATTATCACTTTCGGTGCCCCAGGTTTGCGCCCGTTCGTTGGGCGCTACCCTGGGCGAAGCCGCCACGTCGCCTAGAACAGCGAACTCTGCCGCCGGTTCGGCGTAATCCCAAAATGATCGTATGCGAGCTGCGTCGCCACCCGCCCGCGTGGCGTGCGATTCAGAAACCCGATTTGGATCAGGAACGGCTCGTAAATCTCTTCAATCGCGTCAGGCTCCTCCGCCAGCGCCGCCCCCAGCGTGTTCACGCCCACCGGGCCGCCCTGGTATTTTTCGATGATCGTCAGCAGCAGCTTGCGATCCACCTCGTCGAACCCATGCTTATCCACCTCGAGCATCGAAAGCGCGGCCTGCGCCGTAGGCAAATCAATGTGGCCGCCCGCGCGCACCTGCGCATAATCGCGGACACGCCGCAGCAGCCGATTGGCGATCCGAGGCGTTCCGCGCGAGCGTCCCGCGATTTCAACCGCCCCAGCCCGATCGATCTTGACTCCAAGAATTTCAGCTGAACGCTCAATAATGATGCGCAGGTCCTCGTTCGTGTAGAACTCCAACCGCAGTAGCAGCCCAAACCGCGACCGCAGCGGCGCCGACAGAAGTCCCGCGCGCGTAGTCGCGCCGATGAAAGTGAACGGCTTTACATCCATCGTGTGCGTGCGCGCCGACGGTCCCTGTCCAATCATGATATCCAGCTTGTAATCCTCCAGCGCCGAATACAGGATCTCTTCCAGCGCCGGCTGCAACCGGTGCACTTCGTCGATAAACAGCACCTGCCGGTCGCGCAGGTTGGTGAGAATGGCCGTCAGGTCGCCCTTGATCTGCAGCGTGGGCCCGGAAGTCTGTTGGAACGCCGCGCCCAGCTCATTGGCAATGATGTTGGCAAGAGTGGTCTTGCCCAAGCCCGGGGGTCCATACAGCAGCACGTGGTCGAGAGCTTCGCCGCGCGACTTCGCAGCCTGAATGGCAACGTCCAGATTCTCCTTGACCTTTTCCTGCCCGATGAATTCCACCAGCCGCTGCGGCCGAAGCTTAAGCTCAAAGGAAGAATCGTCTTCAACCGGCGCCGCCGAAACCAGCCGGTCTTTCAGCGCGGGATTGTCCTTGGCGGGTGGCACTGATGGCGATGTTAGCAGATGTCAGATTGTGTAGGGATGCTGAGCGGGAAGCGAAATTGCCGTTGCTTACTGCCCGATTACTCCCAACCGCACGCCCTTCAACTTACCGGCATCAAACCATGCGACTTTCTGTCCGAACCAGGTCTTCGTACCTGAAAGCTTGTACTTCTTCGTAGCCGCAGGAAAATCGCGCGCGTTCAGCAAGATCGCTACCGGCGACTCCCCAAACTTGGAGAGCCGCTCCTGCAGCCACCCTCCGCCCGATGGTGCGACCAGTATCATCGGCTCGCCGGGAAAATAGGCCATCTTCCCGAAGTCTTTCTGCGTTTCGGTCAGCGGCGCGGCCCAGCCATATGCCTTGCGGAACTGCGCAATCGACGCGTCCAGATTGTTCACCCCGACCACCACGCTTTCTATGCCCGTCACCGGAGCTCCTTGCACGCTGGCCGAGGCCTGCACGCGCCAGGCTCGTGGCGTCTGGTCTTCAATAATGAATGGCAGCGTCGAGCCCGGCGTTCCCGCGCCGACGTACGCTGTCATCCACTCGACCGACATCCCATCCGGCCTCTTGCGGCTACCGGGCTGCGGAACTGTAACCGCAATCCCGCCTTTCTTCAGCCGGTCCACTTCCTGCAGGAGGACGTTCGTGCCCACCGCCCATGCACACATCACTGCATCCTCACCCATGAACTTAGCCCAGTCCGAGCCCGTGGTCACTCCCGCCTTCACCGGCGCGATCAACTCAATATAAGTCCCGTCATCAAAGCCAATGGCGGCCATGTGGGTAACACCGTTGCCGTGAGGCCCGCCGAAATCGGCAACCAGCCCGGCATCCGTGAACGCCTGTCGAAGCGTGTCCAGGTTCGATCCGCAGATCGACACATGGTCCAATTCGAGCAGCACGCTTTTGCTTTCCTCGGCCATTGCGGGTAAAGAGGCCAGTATGAGGACAAATGGCACCGCGCACAACTGCCAGCAGGACGGGGAATTCCGCCAAAACATGCAAGCCTCCTGCGAAACATCAAATGGTACGCCAGAATGTGCGATCAGGGAACGATTTCCTGCTCAGGATGTTCCGCGGCCTTACCAGCACTGCTCAAGACGCAATTGTGACATGTGCCACATTGATGTGGCACAACAAACTATAGGCCCAATTTTAGAGTCCTGCTCACTTCTGCTGGACCAGGATTCCCTGGCGGAAAAAGAACGCCTTCTTTTCCCCAGAAGGCAGCGTAACCGTGCATTGGGCCACGTTCCGTCGTGACCAATCAAACTGGTATTCGTAATGGTACACGTCTCCGTTCTCGAGCTTCTGCTCTGAGACCCGACCCCGCACAAACTTGTTTTGCAGAAGAATGCTCCACTCCCCGTCAAACACGGCGGTGAGAAGCCAGGGATCGTACCCCGCCTCGTTGAGAAGTCGGCGATATTCGAAGCGGTACAAAATCTGGGATCCATCGGAAACCGTATTCAGATGCCCAGTGCGGTCGTAAGAGTACTTGCGCACCTTGCCGTTATCGTCATCGGCCTCGACGATTCGATTGGCGGAATCATACTTGAAGGTGATCGTGCGTCCCCCCGGAGAGAGTAATCGTTCCAGGTTGCGCACCGGGCTTCGCTTCAACTCGATGCGGTTGCCCTTCTCGTCCATGATCTTCGTTGGCGCTCCTTGCGCGAAGCTGGTCGAGTAGTACGCTTCAGGGAAGAAGAACTTACGGCCGTCGCGAAAATCGAGGGTCCAGCCATCTCCATTCCATGCAACCTGCGCTCCGTAAAATTCCGAAGAGGTCTCCTCGTGCCGGAAAACGGCATCGGCATAGCCCGTTCCCTTCGAAATTCGCCTCATGTGCACCTGATAAGAATCCTCCAGGTTCAAATCCGTGTAGGTATAGGGATTCCTTGTTCCCGTCGGGCAAATGTCATACGGGTGATTGCCTGCGACTCCAAAGGCTCGATTGTGATAGTCCCACGCGATGAAGGTTCTTGTGAGGGCCAGGGGCATGACGTCCGGAACAAACAGATCGGTCTGCCGCAACACGAAGCGTCCGCTGTGCAGGTCCACTGAGAATTCGTTGACCGGTGAATCGTGCCGCAAAGTCGGCTTAACCAGTGAAATCGAACTCCGGAACTTGAGTGGCTTCGAACCAGATACCGGGGAGATCACCACGTAGGGATAAGCCCCGTCCCACGCTGGAGGCGAGTTCGTGAAGGGCAACAATTCCACTTTTACAGGGCGCGGTGGCGCAGAGCGCTTCAGCAAAACCACACAACCAGCGATCAGCGCCAGGAACACCGCCCACTTCCATAGCGGCGGGTGCCAGAACTTGTCCCATGCTTTTCTTGGCTTCACAGCGATCCCCAAGTCAACGAAAATGAAAAGGCGGCCCAAAGGCCGCCCCTGCCGTCTTGCAGGCGTGGCTTCCTACTCTTCCTCTTCCTTCACCTCGCCCCGTGCCGCCTTCGCCTTCTCGACAATCTTTTCCTGCAGCTGCGCGGGCACGATGTCGTAGTGGTGCATCTCCATGTTGAAGCTGCCGCGGCCCTGCGTCATCGAGGTCAGGTCCGCACCGTAAGTGAGCATCTCCGCCATGGGCGCTTCGGCCTTCACAATTGTGTTGCCGCCTTTGTTGTCCATTCCCTGAATTCGTCCGCGCCGGCTGTTCAGGTCGCCCATGATCGTGCCCGCGAACTCATCCGGAACCGTGATTTCAACGTTCATGATCGGCTCCAGCAGCGTAGGCTTGGCCACTTCCATCGCCTTCTTGAATGCGATTCGTCCTGCCATCTGGAATGACAGGTCGTTGGAATCGACGTCGTGGTAGGACCCGTCATACAAAATCACGCGAAAATTCACGACCGGGAACCCCGCGAGATAGCCGCGTGCGGCCGCGTCCTTGATGCCCTTTTCCACCGCCGGGATGAAGTTCTTTGGAATCGCCCCGCCAAAGATATCGTTGACAAATTCGAACTCGGCGTCCCGTGGCAACGGCTCCATCTTGATCTTGCAATCACCATATTGCCCGTGTCCGCCCGTCTGTTTCTTGTGGCGTCCCTGCACGTCCGCTTTCCCGCGAATCGTCTCGCGGTAGGGAACCTTGGGAGCCTTCAGCACCACTTCGGCGTGGTACCGCCGCCGCATCTTCGAGACCACAACCTCGATGTGCTGCTGCCCGGTGCCCGCGATCAGGAATTCCTTCGTCTGCGGGTCGCGGAAGAACCGAAGCATCGGATCCTCCTCCATGAGCTTGTGGAGTCCCGCTCCCAGCTTGTCTTCATCGGCCCGCGTCTTAGGCTCGATGGCAAATGTAATGGCCGGCTCGGGCAGCTTCACGTGCGGATACTGAATCGGCGCGTTCTTGTCGCCCAGCGTGTCGCCCGTAAGCGTCTCCCTCAGCTTGGCCACCGCCCCGATATCGCCCGCGTGCAATTCCTGGATCGGAATCGCCGTCTTCCCCTGCATCACGGAGATGTGGGCAAACTTTTCCTGCGTGTTGCGGTTGAAATTCTGCAACGTGGCGTCGTTCTTGAGCACGCCAGAGAACACCTTGAAATACGAAATGCGTCCCGAGAACGCATCGGAAACCGTCTTGAAGACGTACACGGACGCGGGTTCGGAGTCGGTTCCTTTGCGTGCGACCGGAGCCCCATTGCCGCCCGCCGGCTCTCCGGTAATCACGTGGTGCTCGCTCGCGGCGGGAGTGTAGTCAACGATGAAGTCCATCAGTTCATCCACGCCAATATTGCCCAACCCTGAAGTGAACAGCACCGGGAACAATTTGTCTTCGCGAATCGCCTCGTGCAGCGCGGGCACCAGATCCTCTTCCGGAATCGTCCCTTGCTCGAAATACTTCTCCATCAACTCGTCTTTACCTTCGGCAACGAGTTCGACGAGCTTTTCATGTGCTTCCTTGGCGGTGTCCGCCATGTTCGCGGGAATCGGTCCTTCCTTCCCCTTGCCGTTCCCACCCATCTCGTATGTGTAGGCCTTCATACGGACCAGGTCCACAATCCCCGACAGATTCTTCTCGCTGCCAATCGGCAACTGCAGCGGCGTCACCGCGCGCCCAAAGGCGTTCGTCAGCGACTCCAGCACGCGCGTCGCGTCCGAGCGCTCGCGGTCCATGCGATTGACCACGATCATGCGCGGCAGATTGATCTCGTCGCAGTATCCCCAGACCCGCTCGGTCACGACTTCGACGCCCGCCACGCCATCCACCACCACCAGCGCCGCATCGACCACAGGCAGCACCATCTTCGCCTCGTGGACGAACATGTTGAACCCAGGCGTATCCAGCAGGTTGAGCTTGGTCTTCCCCCACTCGACGCAGGCCAAGCCGGTCGAAATCGACATCTTGCGGGCAATTTCTTCTTCGTCGTAATCGGTGATCGCGGTGCCGTCATCTACGTGCCCGAAGCGCTGCGTGGCACCGCTCGTTTGGAGCATGGCGGACACCAGCGTGGTCTTGCCGGCATGCCCATGCCCGATCAAGGCAAGGTTGCGGAGATTGGCTCCTTCGTAAACTTTCACGCGTTGTCTCCTTCAGCAGGCTTGCCGGAAGAGGTGCTACGGCCCGGAAGAGATGAGGACAGGAACAGGCCAGCCCAACGTCGCCTGCGAAACTTCCGATGCTACCACACCCGCTTTGAAGGCCTCAAGGAACGGATCGCCTGATTCGCCGGATCTGGTCGAGCAAGGCTTGGGGCGACACCGGCCGTCCGAGAAACTGTTTCAGCAGCGTCGCCGTCTCGATTTCCTCGCCAAAGCGGAGCAGATGCTCGCTGGTCCATGGGAACCACTGCGCATTGCCCGTTTCAAATGCTCCCAGTGCTTCGCGCGTGTGCTGCCGCATGTCGGCGGTGAGCACCGATCCCAGGCCGTAGTTCACCATGTAGCCCGGCATATGCACGAGTTGCACGCGCATCGCCCACCAGGAAAGTTCAGGGTGCGGAACGACATGCAGGTAGCGGCTGGTGATTTCCGTCCACACAGCATTGGGATCAGCCGCCGGCGTGCGCAGCATGCGGCATTCGAACAGGGCCCAGGCGACATCCAGCATCACTCCCGAGAAAAGGCTTCGCAGTGACACGGCCTCCGGGGCCTCCCGGCCAAGATATTTCCGCTGCCAGGAAGGCTCGAAGGTGTTCCACGAAGGTACATCCGCAAAGGCTTCGACGAAAAGTGAGTCACCTAAATCCATGAATGCCGGCCTCACGTGGATCGCCATCATGTGAACGGCGTGACCGTTTTCGTGCACTAGTTCATTGAGCAGTCCAAGGCCGCCCGTTGCATAGCTTCCCGAAACGCGCGCGACCGTTGGCCGCCACTTGCCGTCCACCAGGCGGCCGCGAGTCACGAAGTCGGTGTAAGCCAGTGGGGCCTTGCCCGGACGCGGCTCGAGATCATAAAGAACGCCGAATCGCTTGAGATCGGCTCCCAGGTCGCGGTAGTAATGTTCATTGATGGAGAGAAAAGAATCTCTCGGCGTCACCACTTTGAGCAGGCGGTTCGCCTCTCCGCCGCGGTAGTAGTAGTTCCAGGGCTCTACCATCTCGCCGCCATCCACCTGGCGCCAGGTGTCGAGGATCTGCTCAAGCCATCGCTCGACCTCCGCCGGCGCTACGCCAACCGTACGGGCGGCGGAGTCGATTTCTGAATCGTGCCCGGCAGCGGCAGAGACGGCCAAGGGGATCAGGCGGCGGTATGGGCTGTCTGCCTCGTCTTTGCCGTTCACTGCCTGCCAGAGCGGTACGAACGCGTAAAAGAGCTTCTTACGTCGTTCCTCTTCGCTCATTTCTTCGAGCATGCCGAAGGCGGAGACTCTCGTGACTCGTTTGCCCTCAAACTCCAGGTTATTGCCCAATTCGGTAAAGCAGGCGTAGAGGGCGCCGCGCAGCGACTCCAGCGGCAGGTCTTTCCGGCTCGCGTCCTTACACTCGCCGGGCGGATGCATTTCGGCTTTGAACTGCTCAGGAAAGTCTTCCAGGTGATGGCGCATGACGGAGACGGCCCGGGCATCGCTCTGGGAAAGACCGGTGGCAGGGATCTTGCCGAGCTTCTCCAAAAACTGTTTGCGCTTTTCCTGGTAAACACGTTCCCACGCGGCCCTGTCCTTGTCCTGGTAAGCGGGAAGCAGACCGGAATCAATTGCGGAGATGACTCCATAGGAGTCGGTCAGGTCTGCATACACACTTTCCGCATCGGCGACCGCTCGGGATGGCGGAATGTCTGCCCCAAAGCCCGCGAGCGATACCGTGAGAACAACCGCGAGCAACCAGCCTGAAGGGAGACGAACCATGTAGTTAGTTTCTGAATTGCTCGATGCGAGCACGCGGTACATGCTCATTAAGCA
>Ga0209698_10008389_pt1 | contig 10669 bp, 10 predicted proteins | sample LitLauG_LLR_2012_FD_187203 | JGI IMG/M metagenome (GOLD analysis project Ga0209698, IMG submission 187203) | Freshwater sediment microbial communities from Pennsylvania, USA - Little Laurel Run_MetaG_LLR_2012 (SPAdes) (version 2) | ecosystem: Environmental > Aquatic > Freshwater > Creek >... | reverse complement strand
GCGAGACTGCCGTTGAAGCGGTCACCGGCTTTGGCGGTCTTCGACGTGACCTGAGAATCGATCCGAACCGTCAGCCGGGTTCCGGCGGGGACGGTTTGAGCCGCGGTAACCAGCGCGGTAGTCAGAATGAAGGCTATGACTCTGATTGTCCTGCCCAACATGAATTTTCCTTTTGGTTGTGGGTTGGAAGTGGCCCAGTCAGATTAGACTGGGCGCGGGTTTTGTGAAAATCGCGATGGTCGCATCCGGGCGATGTCCGGATGCTAAGAAGGCCATAGCACCGAAGTTCCGTTAGGCGAAATGGCAAGAATGACGGGTGAAGGGTCGGCGAAGGCGGGCAGGTTACCGGTCCCTTTGCCGGCAGCATTTTATGATCGCGACCCGCGGATTGTTTCGCGCGAGTTGTTGGGCAAGGTGCTGGTCAGGCGGGAAGGCCGGAAGGCGCTGACGGGGCGCATCGTGGAGGTCGAGGCGTATCTCGGCACGGGGGATGCCGCCGCCCATTCCGCTGCCGGACGAACAGCCAGGAATGACGTGCTCTTTGGCTCCCCGGGTATCGCTTACGTGTACTTCATCTACGGTAACCACTATTGTCTGAATGTTTCGTGTCTGCCTGATGGAATTGCCGGAGGAGTTTTGTTTCGGGCACTGGAGCCGCTAAAGGGCATTGAAGAGATGGCGCGGGCGCGCGGCGTTGACGTGCGGGACAAGCGCGACTGGCGGAAGCTGACCAGCGGACCGGGACGCATGGCTGAGGCGTTCGAGATAACGCGGGAGCGAGACAACGGTAAGAACCTGACCAATGCGCGCTCGGATCTCTGGATTGGCGATGATGGATTCCGGCCGAAACGGGTTCTCGCTACCCCACGGATTGGGATCACGAAGGCGGCGGAGATGCCGCTGCGGTACATCATTGCGGGCAACGAGTTTGTGTCGCGGTGAGACGGGCTTCTCCACAAGCGACGTCAAGCGGAGTGAATTGTCGAAACTCAACCACAAAAGGACACGAAGGAACGCGAAGGCAAGCTCTGAACCTGCGTGTCCTTCGTGGTTAGTTGGCTGCGCTGGGTCCGAACGGTTCGCTCTTAACCTGATTTCTCCCGCTGGACGCTGCCCAACCATCCACGTATCATTCGCGGGCGAGTTCTTTCTTTCTATTCCAATTTCATCCGGGAGTCCGAATGCGCCACCCCAAGCTGTGGATGCCGTGTTTAGTCTCGTGCCTTGCCGTTCTGCTTGCTGTCCCGCTGTGGGGCGAATCGAAGCCTAGTCTTGCTGATTTGAAGCAAGAGGCCACGCAGGCAGTGGACGCACGGCAGGTGTTCACGCAGCAGATGGTCGACCAGATTTTCAGTTACGCGGAGCTTGGGTTTCAGGAATTTGAGACCTCCCGCTACGTGACCGACATTCTGGAGAAGAACGGCTTCAAGGTGGAGCGCGGAGTGGTGGGGATTCCAACGGCGTGGATAGCGACCTACGGATCGGGGAAGCCGGTGATCGCCTTTATCACCGACCTTGATTGCATACCGCGCGCCTCGCAGAAACCAGGCGTTGCGTATCACGACCCGATCATCGAAGGCGCGCCGGGGCACGGAGAAGGGCATAACTCTGGACAAGCGGTGAACGTAACGGCCGCGCTGGTGCTCAAGGAGTTGATGGAGAAGTACAAGATCGCAGGAACGCTGAAGGTTTTTCCGGGCATCGCCGAGGAGTTGCTCGGGACCAAGGCATTTTACGTGCGAGCCGGCTTGTTCAAGGACGTGGACATCGTGCTCGGATCTCACGTGGACGATTCCCTGGGAACCGGCTACGGCCAGACCTTTTCGCCACAGGGCCTGGTTTCAGTGCAGTACTACTTCCACGGCAAGGCGGCACATGCGGCGGGCGCGCCATGGGATGGGCGCAGTGCTCTCGATGCAGTCGAACTGATGGATGTGGGCTGGAACTTCCGCCGCGAGCATCTGCGGCTGGCGCAGCGGTCGCACTACGTGATCATCAATGGCGGAGACCAGCCGAACGTCGTGCCCTCGGAAGCGGGCGTCTGGTACTACTTTCCGGGAAATTGACTATCCGCACATCAAGGACCTCTACGAGCTTGGCAACACGATGGCCCAAGCCGCTACCATGATGACGGGAACCACGGTCACGCGCCGCATCGTAGGTTCGGCGTGGCCGGGGAATTTCAGCAAGTTCGTCGCCGAGGTGCAGGAGAAGAACATCCAGGTGGTTGGCATGCCGACGTGGAGCGAGGCCGACCAGACGTTGGCCAAGGCCCTGCAAAAGGAAATTGGCGCGAAGGTGGATGGCCTGAAAACGAAGGTGGACGAATTGAGAGTGCCTTCACCGGAGACCGAACAGGGCGGATCGGACGACGTGGGCGACATCTCATGGAACGTGCCGATGGTGTACTTGCGATATCCGGCAAATATTCCAAACACTCCGGGCCACAGTTGGATCGATGCCGTAGCGATGGCAACGCCGATCGCGCATAAGGGTTCGACCGCGGGAGCAAAGGTCCAGGCCTTGACCGCGCTCGACTTCCTGATGTCGCCTGAGTTGGTGAAGCAGGCCTGGGATTATTTCAATACCGTGCAGACGAAAGACATGAAGTACACGCCGCTGATCGGGCCGGATGACCAGCCGGCGATTGAGTTCAACAAAGAAAAGATGGACAAGTTCCGGCCGGAGATGAAGAAGTACTATTACGATCCGACGAAATACAAGACGTATCTCGAGCAGCTGGGCATTCAATATCCGACGGTGAGGAAATAAGCTGTCAGCCGTCAGCCCTCAGCTTTCAGCCACGACGGGTTCGAGAACAACGTTATCAATAAGGCGAGTCGGACCCACATAGGCCGCCACAGCAACAAGAGCAGGACGACTGATTTCACTAACCCGGTCGAGCGAGTCGGGATCGACAATCTCCACGTAGTCGAGGCGGACGGACGGTTCTGCCGAGAAGATCTTCTTTCCTGCTACGGTCAGCTTCTCCGGACTGCGCTCGCCTTGCTTGAATAACTCCTCAATTTCTAGAAGTGATCGACGCAGCACCAGCGCGGACTTCCGCTGCTGCGGACTAAGGTAAGCGTTGCGCGAGCTCATCGCCAGACCATCGGGTTCGCGCACGATCGGACAGACCACGATTTCGACAGGAAGACTGAGGTCGCGCACCATGCGGCGGATGATCGCGCACTGCGCAGCGTCCTTCTGGCCGAAAAATGCTTTATCAGGTTCGACGACGTGGAAGAGTTTGGCGACCACGGTGGTAACCCCGCGGAAGTGGCCGGGCCGGGAGCGGCCATCGAGTTTTTCGCTGAGACCCTCTACCGTCACGTACGTGACCGCGTTCCGCGGGTACATTTCTTCCACCGAGGGGGCGAACAGCAGATCGACGTGTTCCTTATCCAGCAGCGCGCAGTCGCTTTCGAAGGTGCGAGGGTACTTCGAGAAGTCTTCGTTGGGGCCGAACTGGGTGGGATTGACGAAAATGGAAACGGCGACCACATCGCACTGAGCCTTTGCTTCACGGACCAGCGAAAGATGGCCCTCGTGAAGCGCTCCCATCGTGGGTACGAGGCCCAGAGTCTTGCGTCCATGCCCGAATGTTTCGTGCGTGGCTCGTGCCTGCGCGATCGTTTTGCAGATGTTCATTTAACGTTTGCCGGTCAGACGGAGGGAAGCCAGTTAATGAGGACTTGCAAACCTTCCAAAGTGCCCGCGACGATGCCTCGGTTCTTCCGTATGAGGGCGTCATCGCCTTGCGCTTGCACCCTGTTCTCGGAGGCGGCAACGACCCGCCCGTAGGGCCAAGCTGAAGGCGGCAGTTTTCCGAGTGCCAGCACTACTTCGTCCGGCTTCAGGTGACGCACTTCGTTGTTTCTGTAATCAACCAGGTCTACGCCACCCCGCGTAATGACGAGGTAAGGGTTGTCCCACTTCATCGCCGAGTGCACGTTATTGAACTTCGATGAATCCGGGGCAGGGATAGCCTTAATCGTTGCTTCTGCCGCCGCTTCCACCATGGCGGGATCAGGCTCCTTGGGAGGAGCGGGACATCCGGCGAGCACAACAATAGCGAGCACGATTGCGACGAGGCGCATGGGAGCAGAATTCTAACGTCTCATGGCGTGTTTGCGCGACAGCACAGTATCAAGCGCGGCTCCGGTATCTTTCGGCAGATGATAGGACTCCGCATCCGACGGGTACTGGTGCGAAATCACGTCGGCGCGGAAAGCCTGCACCGCGTCAGTGATGAGCGCCGCCGCGTCTCCGTAGCGACGCACAAACTTGGCAGGCGCTCCAAACGTAAGGTTCAGGATGTCGTGGAAGACGAGCACCTGACCGTCGCACTCGGGGCCAGCGCCAATTCCGATGGTGGGCGTCGAGACCTCTGCAGTGATCATGGCGGCGACCTCGCGGGGAATACCTTCCAGGAAAATACAGGCCACACCCGCGCGATCGAGGGCCACAGCGTCGCGCATCAACTGCTCGATGGCATTCAAGGTCTTGCCTTGCACCTTGTAGCCGCCCATGACATTCACCGACTGCGGAGTCAATCCGATGTGACCCGCGACCGGGATTTCGGCGTCGATGATGCGATGAATCAGGTCGGCGCGCTTTTCGCCGCCTTCCACCTTCACGGCCTCGGCACCGGCTTCCTTGATGAAGCGTGCGGCGTTGCGCACGGCTTCGTCGGGAGTGAGGTGATAAGAGCCGTAAGGCATGTCAGCCATGAGAAGCGCATTCTTGACTCCCCGTCGCGCCGCGCGAGCGTGATGCAGCATCTCGTCAACGGTGACCGACAACGTGTTGTCGTAGCCGAGCATGGTCATGGCGAGCGAGTCGCCGACCAGCACGATGTCGATACCAGCCTCGTCGACCAGGCGCGCGCTGGAATAGTCGTAAGCGGTCAGGCAGGTAATGGGTTGGTGATGGAGTTTCTTTTCGCGAAGCGAAGCGACAGAAATTTTATGGCGAGGTTCGCCAATCGGGGTGAGACTCACGATGCCCTCCAGTGCCCCTCCGCCTCGGGCGGATAGAGCCTGTACACATCTTGGATTCAACCGAAGATATTGTAGATGCAGAAACGGCGAGTGGCCAGTACCTTGTGTCCGGCGAACGAGAATTCAGTTAACCCGTTTGTGATCAATAGATTAAGTAGGCAGTGCGGCTACGCGCTGGCCGCTTCCTGAGACCCCAGAGGCAGGAAGTACTGGGTACCTTTGATGGGGGCCGAGACTTTGCGCAGCAGTTCCTGCAGGTCTTCGTTGCGGTCGACGAAGTCGATCTCGGAAGTGTTGACGATCAGCAGATCCGACGACGTGTAGTGAAAGAAGAAGTGCTCGTAGGCCTTGATGACCTCTTCGAGGTAGTCGTCGTTGACCGCTTTCTCGCCGGGCGCATTCTTTTTCTTCAGGCGTTTCTTCAGAACCTCGGGAGTGGCCTGGAGGTAAATGACGAGGTCAGGCGCGGGGAGTTGTTCGCGGAAGTAGTTGTAATAGCGATTGTAGATTTCCAATTCGTGGTCACCGAGGTTCAGGCACGCGAAGAGCTTGTCCTTTTCGAAGATGAAGTCGGCGATGATCGTCTTGTTCGAGCGGGCGCCGAGGTCCAGCGCGCGCAGTTGTTCGAAGCGGCGAATCAGGAAAGCGAACTGCGCCTGAAACGCTGCGCCGCGATCTCCTTCGTAAAACGCCTTCAGAAAAGGGTTGTCCTCCGGTTCCATGACCCGCTGTGCATTCAGACGTTCGGCAAGAATCCTGGCCAGCGTGCTCTTGCCGACGCGTATGGGACCTTCCACAGCAATGTATCGAGGCAGTTCAAAAAGGTTAGCCATGGGCTCGAAGTGGTCGATAGGCAGAATAGCTTGCTTGCGCGTGAGAATCAATTGCAGGAAAAGTTAATAGCAAGATTTCTTCCGGATTGGTAATTGACAAATTTGCGGCGCGAGAGGTTGCGCATTGAGAATCGGAATTTTGACCGGCGGCAATTACAATTGTGACCAATGGTCTATCCACTAGTCGGTGCGGCTGCGTTGGCCGCGGCTGCGGTGTCGGCAGGCTACCAGTCCATGGCGCCGACAGGGCAGTGGTACGGGCGTACGTTCGTCCGGCTTGGCCGAAAGTCCAGGAAACTGGCGCTCACTTACGACGATGGCCCGAATGATCCGCACACTCTTAAGCTGCTGGAGGTGCTGGCCAAGCACGACGTGCGAGCCACTTTCTTTCTGATCGGGAGGCATGTCGAGAAGCGGCCTGATATTGTTCGCGAACTGGTGAGGGCTGGGCATGTTGTGGGCAACCACACCTACACGCACCGCAACTTGATCTTTTGTTCCGAGGCACAGACCAGAATCCAGATTCAAGAATGTACGCGTGCGCTGACCGATGCCGTAGGCGCTCATTCGACGCTATTTCGTCCACCCTTCGGCGGAAGGCGACCGTCCACTCTGCGCGTAGTTCGTTCTCTCGGCCTACAGCCCGTGATGTGGAACATCACCGGGTGGGATTGGAAAGCGCCTCCCGCGGAAAAGATTGTGCAGAAAGTCTCCAGAAAAATCCGGGGTGGAGACGTCATCCTGCTACACGATGGAGATGATGTGAAGATGGGTGCCGATCGCTCGCAGACCGTGATCGCCACTGACCGGCTGATTGCGCGCTACAAAAGCGAGGGCTTCGAATTTGTAACCGTTGCCGAAATGATGGGAGAAGCGGTAGCGCAAACGGCCGCCACGGGCTAGGACAAATTCCCAAAAACTACTCAACCGATCATGCTGGAGCCATCGCAAAGGCTTGCTTTGCCGCTGCAATGGTCTGTTGCACATCCTGCTCCGTGTGGGCAGCGCCCAGAAACGCCGCCTCGAACTGCGAGGGCGGGAGATAGACGCCAGTCTCCAACATCGACCGGAAGAATCGACCGAAGGCTTCCGTGTCAGACTTCGCAGCAGAGTTCCAGTCCGTAACCGGCCCTCGCGTGAAGAACCACGTGAACATGGATCCCACACGGTTGCTGGTCATCGCAACACCGGCTTCTTTGGCGGCGGCAGCCACGCCGGTGACCAGGTCGCCGCTTAGCTTATCGATCTGGGCGTAAATTTCTTTATGCTCGCGCAAGTAACGGAGCTGGGCGTATCCCGCCGCCATGGCAAGCGGGTTTCCGGATAGCGTGCCAGCCTGGTACATCGGTCCCAAGGGCGCGACCAGATCCATGATCTCGGAAGGTCCGCCGTAGGCGCCCACGGGCAAGCCTCCGCCAATGATCTTGCCCATCGTCGTCAGATCAGGGCGGATGGCGAACAACTCCTGTGCCCCGCCAAACGCCAGCCGGAATCCGGTCATCACTTCATCGAAAATGAGCAGAGTCTTGTCGCGCTCGGTGATGGTGCGCAGCGCCTCGAGGTATCCGCGGCCGGGAGGGACACAGCCCATGTTGCCGACGACCGGCTCAACCATGACGCACGCGATCTGATGACGGAATTTCTTGAAAGCCTCTTCCAGAGCGTCCGTGTCGTTGAACGGGAGTGCGAGTGTGAACTGGGTGAATTCTTCTGGAACGCCCGCCGATCCAGGGATGCCGAGCGTGGCCACACCCGAGCCCGCTTTCACCAGAAGCGCGTCGGCGTGCCCGTGATAGCAGCCTTCGAACTTCACAATGTATTTGCGCTTGGTGTAAGCGCGCGCGAGGCGAATCGCGGACATTGTGGCTTCCGTTCCCGAGCTCACAAAGCGCACTTTCTGCATGTGGGGGAAGGCCGAGAGGACGAGTTCAGCGAGATCAGCTTCCGCCGGCGTTGAGGCCCCGAAGCTGGTGCCGTTGCGCAAAGCGCTACCTAAAGCCTCGATCACGACTGGTGCAGCGTGCCCCAGGATGAGAGGGCCCCAGGAGCCGACGTAGTCGATGTATTCATTGCCGTCCGCATCCCACATGTGAGCGCCGCTGCCGCGAACGATAAACGGAGGATCGCAGCCGACGGAGCGGAAGGCACGCACGGGCGAGTTCACTCCGCCGGGAATCACCTGTTCGGCTCGCTTTTGCATCTTGCGAGACTGCTCGGTTTTGCGGGCCATGCGTCCTCCTGAGCCGGAAGGATAAATATAGCAGCGGGATAGATTGACGCAGCGGGGCAGATCACAGGCGTAAGTGATGGCTTGCAAGTCAGGGTCCGAGGGCGGGAATTAACCTGAAATTAACAGATTCGCAATCTATCTGAAACACACCCAGCTTAGCGTCTACCTAGTGACATGCCCTTCTAACCGGGAGGGTTTCAGGACAGTCTCGGGGGCTCCGGACTGTCCTTTTTACTTTCCGCTATTTGACGCCCTGGTGTCTTGTATCCCCACTGAGTTGTGAGTCGACCCGCACAGTGTGCGCAGCTCCCTTTCAGGACTGCACCTTCCCAGATTGCTTTTGCCATAACAGCCAGATAGATTCGCTGGTGCGCTGAGGGATACACAACACATGGGCTCTGATGTGTTCAACGGGCATTCGATGGTCGGAGTGTTACGGCGGGTCATGGTATGTTCGCCGGCTCTCGCAGGATGGAGGGATCGCACCCGAGTTGATCAGTGGCGCGAACTCGGTTTTCTTCACGAGCCCGATCTTCAGACCGCACAATTGCAGCATGAAGCTCTGTGCCGCGAACTGTGCGTGGCCGGAGCTGAAGTGGTTGACCTGCCGTTGTCCGATTCACTGACCTTGGACGCCGTCTACGCGCACGATGCATCGCTGCCGACGGACTACGGCGTCGTCCTGATGCATCCGGCGAAGACAAATCGGATCGGGGAAGCGAAGGCGCATGAAGATTTTTGCCGATCGCTGAACATTCGGATACTGGGTAAGGTGGAGAACCCCGGGTCGAGCGAGGCGGGAGACATTGTGTGGGTTGATTCCCAGACGCTGCTGGTGGGCAACGGATATCGGACGAACGCATCGGGCATTGCGCAGATCCGCCAGTTGCTTAACCCGAAGGGCGTGGACGTGATTTCTGCGTCACTGCCGTATGGGCCGGGCCCGTCCGCGTGTTTGCACTTGATGTCGCTGATGAGTGTGCTGGACGAGGAAACTGTCCTGGTGGATTTGCCCTGGCTGAGTGTGGAAACGGTTGAACTGTTGCGCAGCCGAGGTTATCGCTTCCTCGAGATTGACGCTTCGGAACGCGACACGCTGGCTTGCAACGTGCTTTCGCTGGGAGGGAAGCGCCTGCTGGCACTGGAGGAGAATCAGAGAACCAACCGGCGACTACGCGATGCCGGGTTTGATGTCCGGACTTTCCCGGGTTCGGAACTCTGTATCAACGGCAGCGGTGGGCCGACCTGCCTGACGAGGCCGTTACTGCGGGAATAAGGCGACTCCTACACGCCTTGCAGCAGATGGCGCAGACAGCATGTGCACGGCGGTCGGATGGCCAAGGTGCGCCAGCGTTCTTTTCCACTCCTGCTAGAATCAAAGAGCAATGGCCCTGTCGTTCGTTCGCGAACTCTTCGCGGACGTGGAGAAGTTAGCTGCTTTCCGGCGTGTTGCCTCCCACCTAAGAGAGGGCACGGGACGGCTTGGTGTTTCCGGACTTACTCCCACCGGCAAGGCTCTCCTTCTGATTCAGTTGCAGCGAGCAGCCGAGCGCCCTCTAATTCTGGTGGTGGCCGACAACCGGGCCGCTGAAGATCTGGTTCCGGTGCTGCAGGCGTTCGCTGAATTGACCGGCGAGGTCGATCCCGAGTCAATCGTCCGCGTGCCGGCTCGCGATGTCTTGCCTTTTCAGAATCTTTCTCCCCATCCCGAAATCCAGGAAGAGCGAGCAGCGGCGCTGTGGAAGATCGCAAGCGGATCGGCGTCGATCGTGGTCTCACCCGTGGCGGCTACCACGATTCGTTTGCGCGCAGCCGAGTACTACTCGGATCTGGCACGTGTCGTGCGTCGCACCGAGACCCTGGACACAGACGCTCTTCTGCGCCATCTCAATACCGTCGGCTACACCTCCGTGGATGTGGTAGAGATGCCCGGCGAATACGCCCTGCGCGGCGGCATTCTCGACGTCTACTCACCCGAGGCAGAGCGTCCCGTCCGTATCGAGTTCTTCGGCGACGAAGTCGAGTCGATACGCAAGTTCGATCCGGGTACGCAACGATCGTCGAGCCCGCTGGACGAGGCGCTGCTGTTGCCGCTGACCGAGACCCCGGTTCACGAAGACCTGCTGGGCGCGATCCATGTGAGGCTGTCCGGAAAACGCATTACCGGAAGCGATGAAGTTGTTGAGCAGGCGGTGCGCGCCAGCGGTGCGACCGTATTTCCTGGATGGGAGTTCTACGCGCCGGTAGCAGGCGCCGACCGCACGATCTTTGACTTGCTGCCTCATGCCCGCGTGCTGCTCGACGAACCGGACACGCTGAGGACAGAACTCGACAAGGTGTGGGCGCGCATTGCGGAAGCGCACGAGCGCAGCGGGGTGGGCAACCTGGTCACGCCTGCGGATCTTTATGTCACGCCGGATGACTGGTGGAGCCGGGTCGCGTTGATCCCTGGGGCCGACATCGAACAGCTGGGAGTCATGCGCGCGGATCAGACCGAAGAGCCGGTCAGCTTTCTGGCGCAGCCTACTCCTCGGTTCCATGGCTCAGTTCCGGCGATGCTCGAAGAGGTACAGAAGCTGGTGGCGAGCGGCAAACAAGTCGTG
>Ga0209698_10008388_pt1 | contig 10670 bp, 12 predicted proteins | sample LitLauG_LLR_2012_FD_187203 | JGI IMG/M metagenome (GOLD analysis project Ga0209698, IMG submission 187203) | Freshwater sediment microbial communities from Pennsylvania, USA - Little Laurel Run_MetaG_LLR_2012 (SPAdes) (version 2) | ecosystem: Environmental > Aquatic > Freshwater > Creek >... | reverse complement strand
TGAGCAGTACAACCAAGCCCTTCGTGTCTTACCCGACTTCGCGCATGCTTATATCGGAATCGCAACCGCATACAAACGTCTCGGTAGATATCCCGATGCTCTTCAAGCGTATTCAAAAGCCTTCGAAATTGAGCCACAATTGCTGACCAGCGGGAACATAAACCGTGAATACGGATTCGCGCTTGTTGCCAACGGCGAAGGTGACAAAGCCCAACAGGTTTTCTCGGTCTTGCTCGACAAACCGGAAACCCGTGAAAACGGGCTGCGGTCAGTGGCTTTCATGGATCTCTATCACGGCCGATACGCCAGCGCTCGCAGCCGTTTCGAACAATCACTCGATTTCATGAAGGCAAAAGACTCGCCACTCGGTGTGGCGCGATTGCACCTCTTGCTTGCGATTGTGGCGGAAGGTCAAGGCGACACCAAGGGACAACGGCAAAACCTCGACGCCGCCATGGCCGGCTTAAAGGTCATTCAGGAGAAAGTCGTTTTCGGCGCCATGCTGGGCGACGCCTTTGCACGGACTGGCTTCGTAGATCAAGCAGCGAAGATTGTCGCCCTAATTACACCTCTGGCGGATCAGCATAGCCTCGAACAGATGGGTTATGTGCATCTTCTCGATGGGGAAATTGCCTTGTCGCTTGGACAGCACGACAAAGCAATCGAATTACTGAAGCAATCTGCCAAAGAGAACCGCACGGGTTTTTCTATTGAGGCTCTCGCGCACGGTTATCAGCAATCTGGGCAGACAGGCGAGGCCGTTGCCTCCTACGAAAAGATGCTCAGCTCCATCGATCCTTCGCTCGGCTGGGAACCGCAGCAGCGTTGGCTGGAGGCCCGTTACGCGCTGGCTTTGGATTATGCGTCGCGCGGTGAAAAGCAGAAAGCTCGCGATACGTTGGCGACGTTGCTGAATCTCTGGAAGGACGCCGATTCCAACCTCCCCCTCTTAAAAAAAGCCAAGGCTGAATACGCGAAGCTGCAGTAATTCAGCTTCGTATAAATCGCCAGGGCGTTGGGTAAGTCGTCGGCTCGCCATCCGTGCCGTGAGTTTCGTGTCCTACACGCCGACGCTCTTCGCTCTTATTGCTGCCTTTTGCTGCCTCGCGGAATTTGCAAGTCCTTTGTAGAGAATGAGAAGACTGGTAGCGGCGGTGGGGATCGAACCCGCAACCCTCAGCCAAGCAGTCCAGTGTTTGTGCCATTCCACCAGCCGAAAGCTCGTTGACGGTTTGCTCCAACAGCAAAGGCTCCAGTGAAAACTGACCGTCCAATTGAGTCCAGTACCGTCCAACCACCGTCCAACCACCGTCCAAAACCGGCCGGGTTTTTATCGAATTCAGGGAGCTTAGCCGTGTAAGGTCAACTGAGCCATCAGGGTTTATGGAGCGGGCGATGGGAATCGAACCCAAGTCCAAAGCTTGGATCTCAATAAAATGTCCTTGGTTCTCCTCCCCCGATCGCACCATTCTGCGTTCGCGGAGCCTTACCAGCATTCTCGAACGTGGTTGCCCAAGTTGCCCATTTAAAGCAACAGTCAAAAGACGTAAGTGGTTGCAGCACCACGTCTTATGAATTTTCTTCCACCGTTCGCAACGAGGAGGCCGAGGTTCGAATCCCTTCTCGTCCACCAATTTCTTCGTGGCTCATCAGTTACCACCGGATATATCTAATTCACGCCCCTGAAATACCTCTGTAATCTGGCGCGGTTGACACTTGGGACATGGCAAAAACCGCCGTCCTGGTGCACGACTGCGAAAATCCACTTGCCACAACGGACCGCTTCCGCGTGGGGATGGCACAATCTCTCGAGGATGTTATCGAATGCCAGCGGCTGCGCTATCTGGTCTTTAATTGCGAGCTTGGGGAGGGGCTGGATAGCTCCGCCAGCACTGGCTTGGACCGCGACCGGTTTGACTTTATTTGCGACCACTTGATTGTGCGCGACGCGGCCACCGGCCAGTTGGCTGGAACTTACCGCATGCAGAGCGGCTACCGCGCCAAGGGAAACCTCGGTTACTACGGCGAAGGTTTCTTTGCTTTCGCTCCCTTCGAAAGCATCCGCGGCGAGGTCCTCGAACTGGGAAGGGCCTGCGTCCGCGAGGAGTACCGCAACACCAACGTGCTCCACATGCTCTGGAAAGGAATTGCGAAGTATGCGGAGAGCTGCAAGGCCCGCTACCTGATTGGGTGCAGTTCCCTATCCTCCCAGGACGAGAATGAGGGAATGGCGCTCTACGAAGTATTGCGCGAAAAGTATCTTGTGGAACCCTTCCTCAGGACCAAACCGGTCGAGGGGCGCGAATGCCAATCGAGCGGTTCGCCGGCACCGCCTCCGCGGCCACCGCGCCTGTTCCGGGCCTATCTGGACATCTCTGCGCGCGTCTGCGGACCTCCCGCCATTGACCGCGAATTCAAAACCATCGATTTCCTTACGTTGGTGGATTTGAAAGCCTTGCCAGATCGCGTGAGAACGCGGTTCTTCTAATTTCCTACGTACCGCTAGAAACCTGGCTCCGCCTGCCTCTGGAGAATGTTCCCGCGCGTACTCTATATGACAGACATGGCGTCGTCGAGCGCTTGTCGAACCTTCGTGGGATCGGAGAGTTTGCCTCGCGCGAAATCTCGTGTTCCTCCGCCCTTGCCCCCTGTTTTTTCAAGGACTTGTTTGAGGAGGGCATTCATGTCTTTGCCAGCTGAGGGGTGTTGCGCGAAGAGCACGTGGCCATCCTCTGCCGCAACCAGGAACGCTATTGCTTTCTCGGATTTGGTGAACGCCGCGGCAAAGAAGCCAAGGTAGTCGGCCGTAACGCCTTCGAGGACACGGGCGACGACGCGAAAACCGCTGCCGCCAGGCGCCGCACCCTGCAACGCAAGAGTGGCCTCGGCTTCCGCGAGTCGTTGCAGCACGCCGCGGACATTTTTGAAGTTCAGATCGCGCTCCGCAAGTGTGCGTGCGGCCGCCGAGACGATATCTTCAGGGGCGCAACTCAATGTTTCCGCAGTCTGGCGCAACAAGTGAAAATCATGGCGCGCCAGCCGCTCCGCTCGCCCTCCGCACACAAACTCGACCCGCCAATCCTGCCGCACTTTCGCGCACCGGCGCACCAGCACGACACCGATCTGCGCCGTGCTTTTCACGTGCGTCCCGCCGCAGGGCTGCAAATCCGCCGCCTCAATTTCAATAGCGCGAAGGATGCCGCTGCGGTCGACTACTTTCCGCACCCCCAATTGCGACAACTGGTCAGCCGTTCCATAGCGCACATTGACCGGGCGATTCTCGAAGACCACTTGATTCGCGGCACGCTCCGCCCCTTCCAGAATTTTTTCCGTTGGTTCCGGACCGCGCAGATCAATGGTGCAGAGCGCCGCCCCAAGATGAAACGAAACGGTAGGCAAACCGAAGCGCTCCTGAAACATGGCGGAAAGCAGGTGCTGCCCGGTGTGCTGCTGCATATGGTCAAAGCGTCGCGGCCAGTGGATGCAACAGTGCACGTCCGGATCGGAAGGTTTACGGTCAACCAGGTGCAGAATTTCTTCGCCTTCGTCGCGTACGTCGAGCACGTTGGCGTCCCCGATCTTGCCCAAATCGTTGGGCTGTCCACCCGAGCTCGGATAGAACGCCGTGCGATCCAGCATCAGCCCCCACACCGTTCCCGTGATGCCCGCGCTCAAATCCGGCGGAAGCACCTCGCAATACAGAACCCGCGCCTCGAATTCCTTCTCATATGCATCGTCGTAATAAAGTCTCCGCGTGGTCACACTACCCCCTCACTGTCGGACTCCAGCGCCCGCTCCCACGCTTCGGCGTATTTGTACCCAGTCCCGGTATTGAACAGCACCACCGTTTCTTCCGGCTTTATCCATCCAGACGCCGCGAGTTTTCTGGTCGCAATTACCGTTGCAGCTCCTTCAGGTGCGGCAAAAATACCTTCCATTGACGCAAGTTCCCTTCCCGCTTGGAGCATTTCCTCGTCGGTCACGGTCAGCGCCGTGCCTTTCGTCTGCCGAAGCATGCTCAAGATCAACAGATCTCCCAGCGGCCCCGGAACGCGCAGGCCGGATGCAACCGTCGCCGCGTTAGGAAAAAACTGCGCCGAGTTCTGATGAGCTTCCCAAGCCCGCACAATCGGCGCGCAACCTTCCGCCTGCACCGCCACCATGCGCGGCCGCTCCGCGCCAATCCAACCCATCTCCTGCATCTCATCAAACGCCTTGCACATCCCGATTAACCCGACCCCGCCTCCCGTGGGATACAGAATCACGTCCGGCAGCTTTCCCCCGAACTGCTCCCACAACTCGTATCCCATCGTTTTCTTGCCTTCGACGCGGTACGGTTCCTTCAGCGTCGAAACGTCGTACCACCCCTCGCGGTCTTTGTTCTCGGCGACATATTTCCCGCAATCCGAAATCAACCCTTTCAGCTTGACCACCTTGGCGCCAAACGCCTGGCATTCCATTACATTCGCGATCGGCGTGTCCGCCGGCATCACGATCACCGCCGGAATCCCCGCAGCCGCCGCATACGCCGCCAGCGCTCCGCCCGCATTTCCCGCCGTAGGAGCCGCCAACGCCTTTGCCCCAAGCTGCTTCGCACGCGAAACAGCCGTCGTCATCCCGCGCGCCTTAAACGAGCCCGTGGGATTCAACCCCTCGTCCTTGACGTAGAGTTGGTGCAAGCCCACATGTCCGCAACGGATCGACGCACCCAGCCGCTCCGCATGGACCAGCGCCGTCATCCCTTCGCCCAGCGAGATGGGCGGATCGTTCGGCAATACTTCCGCATAGCGCCACAGAGTGCGTGGACGGTTCTTTAGGTTTTCAAGCGTCAGAGTGGTGGCCGCACGCTTCAAATCGTAGCGAGCCAGGAGTGGCTTGCCGCAAGTACAAAGGTGTTGCTCAATCGACGCGTCGTACTTCTTCCCGCAAGCCGAGCATTCCAGCTCAACAACATTCCAGGTTATGGTCATCACCGTGAAAGTCTAGCACAGCCCTTTTTGCCGATTCATTCTTGGCCCCTGCCAATATGGCCACGCAAAACGCGTGGGCCGCATGCCCCGCGAACAACGCATCCGCCGCAGAGCAGCTACAATCGGAGTCTCCCGAAAATCGCTGCCTGCGAATGGAGACCCTGATGGAATTTAACTTACCGCATTCAATATCGCTTCTCGATCGCACTCCCGCCGCTCTCAACGCCTTTCTGCGCGATCTGCCGGAAGCGTGGACACTCTGCAACGAAGGGAAAGACACCTGGAGCGCGCACGAAGTCGTCGCGCATCTGATTTACGGCGAGCGCACCGATTGGATCCCGCGCGCGAAGATTATCCTGCAATTTGGCGAGACTCGTGCGTTCGAGCCCTTCGATCGCGCCGGACACATACCACTTAGCCAAGGCAAATCGCTCGCGCAATTGCTAGACGAATTCGCGCGTGCGCGCTCCGAAAGCCTCGACCAACTCCGCGCCATGAATCTCCAGCCAGCGGACCTCGACCGCCGCGGCCGCCATCCCGCCCTCGGAGTGGTTACTCTGTCGCAGCTGCTGGCGAGCTGGGTAGCTCATGACCTAACTCATCTCCACCAGATCTCCCGGATCATGGCCCATCAATACCGCGAAGCCGTCGGCCCCTGGCGCGCCTACCTCGGCGTCCTCCAGTGCTCCGGCCACAGCGCTCCTTAAATTGAACTTTCAAATACGCGGCGCCGTGCCGCCCTTCGGCATCCGAATGCAGCATCATGACGGCACCTTTATGGCCACCCTTGTCGCTACGCACTGTAGTTCGCCACAACTCTTCTCACTTTTCCATTCGCCGATAGCTCCATGAACTCTGCGGTGCGCGTCCCCTTCTGATTTGCGTACAGGAGCACCACGCTGTTCACGCCCGCGAGCACCTCTTCAAGGCGAAAGTGGAGTTCCGGGTAGGCTTCCAGCCCGCGCTGAAAGTAAGCTCTCAAGTTCGCCTTTCCAACCACTTTGCCATCCGGCGTCCCCAAAAGCCGGGCGGCAACCGGCGACGTCAATTCGATGGCATCTTCATAGTGCGCCATGATCTGGTCCAGATCGTGAGCGTTCCAAGCCGCAACCCAATGCTTCGCCAGATTTCCAGCATCTTCTCTCGTCACCGTCGTTTCTCCAGTTCACATTTCAGCAAGAATGTAATCGTACCGTGAGCCCTCTGTTGACGTTAACGGACTTTTGCTAGGCGGGCCTCCCTAGCCTTACTCTCAATCTTGCGGCGTTAAGACGTTTCAACGTTCAGACGCTCCCTCAAACTCGGCGACCCATGCGATCCATCATCACCGCCTACCGCCTGACTCCCGAAGCCCACTGACTATCGCCGCCCATCGCAGCAAGCCAGAAAGGTACTAGCACTTTAGGACGGGAATTCGTCGCAACGACCTGAATTGCAACCTGTCCGAGATTCACCCCTCAGGACCGTTGCGCTCGCTCCCCTCCAAGCCCACACTGGCGCGCAGTCGAAACCCACGCAACGAACTTGCATTGAAAAATGGGAAGTCGACTCCTAGGTGATTACCGCAAATGCACAAACAACAGAAGGGCTTTTCCCTCATCGAACTGCTGCTCGTCGTCTCCATTATTCTCATCATCTCGGCGATCGCCATTCCCAATTTTCTGCGCTCACGCATGCGTGCCAACGAGGCCAGCGCCGTCGCCTCTGTGCGCGCCATCACCACCGCCGCGATGACCTATTCCATCACCTATCCCGATCTCAATTTCCCGCCCAGCCTGGCGGCTTTAGGGAGTGCTACGCCCTGCACAGCTTCTTCAGCCTCCTCGACCGCAGCTTGCTTGATCGACGAGGTTCTGGCTAGCGGCACGAAGAGCGGCTACTTGTTTGTTTGGACCGGGGACGGCCAGGTGCCTTCCGTCTCCTTTACGCTCACTGCCGCTCCCCAGGTGGTTGGCTCGTCGGGCCAGAACATGTTTTGCACGGATCAGACTGGCATGATCCGCTTTGATCCCACCGGCGCAGCCTGCACCAACATCAGCGCCCCGCTGCAGTAGAACCACAAACTTAAGGCGGAAGAATCACGCACGCCGCGCCACAATCCGCAAGCCTGCCTCTGGTTGCGACACTGCGGGCAGGTCGGCTCTCACACTAGGGCCCGCCTGGCGTTTACCCCGACCGGGTCGGGGATACAGGCCGCTCCCCCTGCGCGGGTGTCCACTCGCGCCCTTCCGCACAACATGACCAGCCTAGCTTTTGCTAACGCACAGAAAAGGCGATATTATCGGCCCACGCCCGCGCAATGGAAACAGTACATTGTCAGCGACCCGGAAATCCTCCGTGGAAAGCCGCGCATCAAGGGTACGCGCATTCCCGTGGGCCTAGTCCTGGGTTATTTGGCAGCAGGCAAAACTTCCGCGGACATTCTCGCTGAGTTTCCCGATCTCACACCCGAGCAGATTGCCGCGCGCCTGGACTACGCGCGCGAACTAGCCGAATTCGAGGCTGTCGTCTGATGGCCTTGCGGCCTTCGACTCTTGCCCTTTAGCTTCGCGCCTTCCCCCCAACGTCACGGAGGCGGTCGGCTTCCCGGCGACTCTTCTCCTCCTTCAGCAAGATCTCCAGCAGCGACGGCGGATACCGGAAGTTGGTTTTTTGCAAACGAGCAAAAGCGTCGTGCAAACGAAGCAGCCCTGCCCGAGAAGCCAAGTCCAACACCCCGAGAGTTCCAGTCACCGCCAACCCTCGTTGTTGGGCCAGAATTGCACCGGCGCGATCGTCAACCAACAAGAGATCGGCGTGGATGGATTCCGCAAGGACGATTGCCGCTCGTTCTCCCGGGTCCAACGTCTGCAGGGACGCATCCTCTGTGGGCTTGGTTGGCACCGCGAGGACTTCAAGCCATTGGGGAGGTTGCTCCATCCAGGTTCGCACCGCCCCAGGTGCTGCTTCGCGGGCTAGTTCGTCGCGAACTTCGACGGGGACATGAATTTTTTGGAAGATGCGGGGTAAGACTTGGACAGCGTCGATGAGGATCAGATAGTTGAGTGGAGTCGCGTCAGCGACAACAACCCGCATTTAGCTTCCAAAGCCCAAGCGCCGCAATGCCGCGCGTTCGCGATCGAGATCTTCCCGCGTGTAATTCAACCAGACTTCATGAGTCTTCAAGAACCCGTCGAGCGCATCGCGAGTCTCGAACCCAAGAAGCTGCCGCAACTGCGCGTCCGTCAATCGGCCAGCCTTGTACTCTCCCAAAGCAAATGCTTCCAGGGCGCGGCGAGAGAGGTCGCTCCCCGCAGCAGAGAGCCGCTGCGCGACATCGTCCGGAATGTGAAGCGTGACTTCCATAGCCCAAGTCTAACACGAGAAATCCGCGACTGGACTATTGTTCGGTTCGCTGAAGCTCGCCTTTTCACCTAGACTTCCTTTCCTCCCCATCCCGTTTTCCGCTGCCATCCTCCCCCATGTGGCTGACCCCTAAACTTTTCTTTTATTTCTATCTCCCCGAGATTTGCCTTTTCTACCTGGTCGCCTGGTGGATTTATCGCCGCAACCGCGCTCAGAAACTTCCCTGTCTCATTCCTTATGGCGCACACTGGCACTATGAATTCGCACGATCTTTGAAAAGCCATATGTCCAGCCCTGTTAGGTTTTCCCGAATTTCACTGCGGGGAACTTTTGTCTCGGATATCATTCCTTCAAATTCACTCTTTGTGTAAGCGCGCTTGAGCAGAGTGAAGCGAAAAGCCAGCCTGGTTAAGATCCCGCTCACAGGATCAAGGTTCATGTCATTGACAGCCTGGTTGATCGATTCCTTGGAGGTGTCTCTTCGCAGATCGATAATCAGAGCTTGCCCGCCAGGCTTCAGAACGCGATGCATCTCTTCAAGGGCTCGCTGGGGCTCGCTGAAATTCTTGAAGGCCGCCCGGCAGAGAAGAAAATCGAAGGACTCCTCACCGAACGGCATGTTGGACGCGTTTCCCAGGCGAAAGTCGACCTTTACACCTGCTGTTGCGGCGTTGGCGCGGGCGATTTCTACAAACGTCTCGCTGATGTCTAACCCTGTGATTTGATAGTCACCGAGTTTCGCCAATTCGATCGCGAAATATCCCGGCCCGGGAGCGACTTCCAGGACCGCACTCTGGGGCGGAAGCTCTTGAGCCGTGCGCTGAGCCAGCGCTCTGAAGTCCCCAAGCGACTTCCTGGTAAGGGCCGCATACCACTTGGCAATGGCGCCTTCCATTCCCAAACCTCTATAGGGCTTTGCAGTGGATACGGAAGCGGACATGAGATCCTCCTTGTCTGGAGCGATCCTAGGAAGCCTTGCCAGCGCAGTGAAGTCTGATTCGGTGAACGCCAACTTGAGATCGGCGAGTGCCCGCTTCCGACCGGCAAGAGACTGCTGCTTCCTCTCTTCCCAACAACTAGAAATCTAGAACTAAAAACTCTTCCCCCTGTCCCCATTTCTGCTTTCTAGTTTCTGCCTTCTAGTCTTCTCTCCCGCTTCCCAGTGGACCCTACCCCTTTGTTTTCTTCTCTTTGCAATTCTAGCGAACAAATGATGCTAACTCTCTAAATACTAGTACTCTAACAGCATTTGACTATATTAGCATTTCATGATATCGTTTGACGTGTTTTCGATACGGCCAACGCTTCTCGCGTCCCCGCTCCTTCGAGCTTTTCCCGAATCTCCACTTCCGCAATTATTACTCTTGTACAAACTCGTCCTCGGCTTAAGACATTTAGAATCAACACTTCTAAAAGTGTTCATTCTAAATAACTTAGACTCCTCTGAAATGGCCACTTTTAGAAAAACAGGGGAGGGGGGCCCCGTTATGGTTAACCATTTGTTAGAAGAAAGTATCTCTCCCTGTGAGAACTGTCGTCCCAATCTGCGCCCGGTTTCACGGTAGAATAGAAGATGCGGCCCTCAAACAGGCCGCCTGAACCATGGCTATACGACTGATTGCGCTGGACATTGACGGCACGCTGCTGGACAGCCGCTGGCAGCTCCCCGAGGCCAACCGCGCGGCCATTGCGGAAGCAACCCGCCGCGGCATCGAGGTGGCCCTGGTCACCGGGCGCCGCTATGACTTTGCCATGACCGTAGCCCGCCAACTGGATTCCACCCTGACCATGATCGTGAGCAACGGCGCGCTGATTCGTTCCAAAGACGGCCACACCCACCTGCGGCACCTCCTGCCCAAGGCCACCGCCCACCAGGTTTTGCATCTAACCAGCCAGTGGCGCGAGGGTGCGGCAGTGATCTTTGACCGCAAGCGCGAAAATCAGTTGATGCTGGAATCGCTGGACCCGGACGATTCCCTGCGCTACGCCTACTACTCGCGCAACATGGAGTACATCGGCCTGGCCCGGCCGCTGGAGACTTGCCTGACCGAAGATCCCATCCAGGTGATGCTGAGCGGCCGGATTGCGCCGATGCAAGAAGCGGAAGCGTGCCTGCGCGGCGCAGCCTTTGCGGAAGACTTCCGGCTCGCGGTGACGGCCTACGCGCCGAAAGATTTCGCCATGATCGACGTGATTCCCCGGGGCTGCTCCAAGGGCTCGACGCTGTCGGAATGGGCCGCGCTGCGCGGCATCGCGCGCGAGGAAATTCTGGCCATCGGCGACAATCACAACGACCTGGAAATGCTTACCTTCGCCGGCATCCCCGTGGTGATGGGCAACAGCGTTGCCGAGCTG
>Ga0209698_10008387_pt1 | contig 10670 bp, 9 predicted proteins | sample LitLauG_LLR_2012_FD_187203 | JGI IMG/M metagenome (GOLD analysis project Ga0209698, IMG submission 187203) | Freshwater sediment microbial communities from Pennsylvania, USA - Little Laurel Run_MetaG_LLR_2012 (SPAdes) (version 2) | ecosystem: Environmental > Aquatic > Freshwater > Creek >... | reverse complement strand
GCTGCCACGCCCTGCATGTAGTGTTCCTGGTTCTGCACCGGTCCGAGAAGCACAGGGTTGGTGAGATCGATCATGCGCGGAACGCGCCGACGGGTCGGGCCAAACAAGAGCCGCTGGCTTTCAGTCGGGCACCCGATGATATCGTCTGGGGCGCCCAGGAACTCGCGGATCAAGTCTGATTCGTGCTTGTAGAACGTGCGCTCCAGGTGGGAGGTGAGAAAACCATCCTGCACGTTCATTCCAGGAGTGAGGCTCAACTCGGTCACCCGCCGCAAAATCAGCGCCTGGTCTGCGGCCTGCTGTGCGTCTTTGCCGAACACGATCATCCACCCGGTGTCGAGCGCGCCATACACATCGTCGTGCCCGCAGTGCACGTTGAGGGCGTGCTTGGTAAGCGCCCGCGCCACGACCTCCAGCACCATCGTCGAGCATTTGCCCGGGGCGTGGTAATACTGCTCGACTCCGTACACAATGCCTTGGCCGGACGTGAAATTGACCACCCGCTTTCCGCACACGGAGTGCGCGATGGCGCCACCCTGGGCCGCGTGCTCGCCTTCTGCCTCAACAGCCAAGCTGCTGCGGCCGAAAACGTTCAGGCGCCCCTCGGCGAACGACTGCTGATAAAGTTCGCCTCCCTCGGTCGAAGGAGTGATGGGATAAAAAATGCCTGCATCGGCGATGCGGGTTTCTGTGTGATACGAGACCAACTGATTGCCGTTGGCCGTGACCCGGATTCCCGGGTAGCGAGGTGCAGACGCCATGTTCCCTCCGTAAAAAAGGGCACCTCAGAGTGAGGTGTCATCGGGCGCGCGCGTAGGCGCAATTCTAGTCCCGCCGGCGTTGGCCTGCAACCATGCTGGTCCCAAGCGGTCGCGCTGGCCTTCTCTGCATCCTCTGCGATCTCTCCGCGGGGTCTGAGGTTAAAGCCTTTGACGCAGAGATCGCAAAGAACAGCCGCAGAGTTCGCAGAGTTACAAGGGAAATGATTGAGCAGGAGTTGCTCAACCTCGAGGTGGGGAAGAGATCTGCTGGCGCGCTTCCTCCAACGCTTGCGCCGGATCTCGACCCGTGACTTCTTTGAACCAGGCTGGATGATGCGTCCAGGCCCAGGCTTCGCTAACCGTGCCGCGGGTCATGGCCTGCATGGTGCCGGGTTCGCCGATCGTGCTGAGGTAGATGTGGATGAAGATTCCCGCCAGCATAATGAGGGCGGATATGTCGTGAATCACGTAGCTGACGGCCACCGGCCACCGGCCGAAAATTTCCGGGAACCACATGATCCCGCCGGTGATGACATAGGCGATGCAGCCGCCGACGATTTCCCAGAACTGCGCTTTCTGCCCAGCGTTGAAGAAGCCGACGTCCGGAGGCTCGATCGAATCGCGATGCGTGACGTAATCCTTCAGCCGCTTCATCCACCGCGTGTCGCCCGGCCCCCAGCTCATCACCGCGATCCAATTGATTGCCTGCAGTCCGAAGAAGATCACGAAACCAAGCCCGAACCAGGGATGCAGCATCCGCGTCATGGCACCGCCGCCGAACAGCGGCGTGAACCAGCGGAAGATCCACGGCATGTAAATACCGAATCCGGAGAGCAGCGCCAGAAAAAAGAAGATGCCGTAGGCCCAGTGGAGGAACCGCGTGAAGGCGCGGTGACGCAGCAACTCCCCCACGTAAACAACGGTGAGCCCGATGCGATTGATGAAATGATCAGGATCACGGTGCAGGCTTTTGGTTGAACTGGCCACCTAGTTCTCCTTCCTCGCGTCGCCTCCGTCGATTTCCTTCACCGGCAACTGCGGCTGTACCCGTCGCGGCCCCTCGGTCACGTAATGCAGAACAACTCCCGCAAACGCCATCATCGAGGCGATCAGTCCCAAGGGCTTGAACCAGTTCTTCCATACTGTGAAGCTCAAGGGAATTTTCGGATTCTTGGGCAGTCCGCCGTATTTTTCGGGATTGCTCGCGTCGTGCAAGATGTAGACGACGGAAGCCCCGCCGATTGATTGCGGATCGTACACGCCCGCGTCTTTCAGTCCGGCATGCTGCTGCAATTGGGTGACCCGCTTGTTGGCCAGCTGCAGCATATCGTCTTTGGTGCCGAAGTGCAGGCATCCGGTCGGGCACGACTTGATACAAGCCGGCTCGAGGCCTTGGCCAACGCGATCCGAACACAGAGTGCACTTGTAGACTTTCTTGGTTGACGGATTGAACTTCGGCACATTAAACGGACAGCCCGAAACGCAGAACTGGCAGCCGATGCAATTCTCTTCCTGAAAATCCACGATCCCATTGCGATACTGCACGATGGCGCCGTCAGCCGGACAGGCTGCCAGGCATCCGGGATCGGCGCAATGCATGCACTGATGCTTGCGCATCAGCCACTGGAATGACCCATCGTCGTTCGAAACTTCGTTGAACTTGATCAGGTTCCAGTAGTTCCAGTTCGTATCGGGCATCGTCTGGTAGGTGTTGTCGAACATGGTGGGCTGGAACGGCATGTCATTCCATTCCACGCACGCGACTTCACACGCCTTGCATCCGATGCACGTGGTCGTATCGATTAGCTTGCAGAGCACTTCCTGGCGTTGCGTTCCTTCACCCGGAACCGGTCCGGGATGGCCCGAGATTTTCTGCACCTGCAGCGTTTTGCGGTCGCTCATCTCAGGTCTCCTCTACGCTCGCTCCAGCTTCACCAGGAAGCCTTTGAATTCGGGCGTGTAGGCATTCGGGTCAATGACGGCGGGCGACAGCATGTTGGTGAGTGTCCGCGCCGTCCTGCCTTCGTCCTCGGCAATGCCGCGGAATCCCCAGTGAATCGGGATTCCGATCTGGTAGGTCTTCTTGCCGTCGATCATCATGCCCTTGATGCGCTTGGTCACCATCGCCTTGGCAATGTACTCGGCACGGGCGCTGGTGACCTTAACCTTTTCCCCGCCCCGCAGGCCCATCTGGTCGGCGAGTTCGGCAGGAATCTCCACAAACGGCTCCGGAACCAGTTGCACATTCATGGGATTGTTCTTCGTCCAGTAGTGATAGTGCTCGGTCAGCCGGTAGGTCGTACATACAATGTTGAAGCCCTGCTCGACCGTTCCGAACTTGTCGAGATCCGACTTAAAGCGCTTCGCCAGGGGATTGTTGGACTGATTGGGATGCAGCGGATTCGCGACCGGGCTTTCCGTCGGCTCGTAGTGCTCGGGGAATGGACCGTCGGCCACGGCACCGATCGGCACAAACAACCGCCCAACGCCCTCCGGATTCATGATGAACGGCCCCATATGGTTCTTCGGGTCGGAGTCGGCTTTGAAATCCGGGACATCGTTGCCCAGCCACTTTTGTTTCGCTTCGCTCCACCAGACCTGCTTGCGCTCGGGATCCCACGGCTTGCCGTTCAGGTCGCACGAGGCACGGTTGTATAGCACGCGCCGGTTCATCGGCCACGACCACGCCCAGTTGGGATGAATCCCCAGCCCAGAGGGATCTTCCGGCCCGCGCCGCTGGGACAGCGCGCCGGCTTCGGTCCATGATCCGCAGTACAGCCAGTTGCCCGACATGGTGGAACCGTCGTCGCGCAAGAACGCGAATCCGGGCAACTGCTGATCGGCCTTGATTGTGGTGTTGGTCTTCTCGTCGGTGACGTCAGCCAGTGCCTTACCGTTGAGTTCCTTCGCCACTTCCGAAAGCGAAGGATTGTTCGGATTCGTATAGTTCCACGAAAGTTTCAGTATCGGCTCCGCAAATTTGCCGCCTTCCTTCTGATATTTCTCGCGAATCTTCAGGAAGATGCGCGCCAGGATTTCCTGATCGAGTCTGCAATCCCCCGGAGGCGGAACCGCCGCCCACTTCCACTGCAGCCAGCGCGCGGAGTTAACGAACGTCCCGTCCTTCTCGGCAAAACCCGCGCCCGGCAAGCGGTACACGGTGGTGTTGATCTTCTTCATTTCCTCGGCGGTCGTGCCCGGCGCCAGCCAGAATTCGCTGGTCTCATCGGGATAGATCTCGCACACGACAAGGAAATCCGCCTTCTTCAGCGCCTCGATATTTTTCTTCGCATTGGGCCCGATCATGACGCCGTTCATGCCAAACGCGATCATGCCTTTGACCTTGCCGCTGTACATGTCGTCCCAGATCTCGGCCCAGGAATACTTGCGGTCGATCTTGGGCAGCCAGTTAAATGCGAAGTCGTTCTCTTTGTTCGCCGCGTCACCGTACAACGCTTTGAGCAACGAAACCGTAAACGCCGGAGTGTTCGACCAGTAGTTGAAGGAATCCCACTCTTTCGGCTTCGAAGCTTTGGGCGTCGTGCGAGTGAGGTAGGACTTCAGATCCGTGTCGGCGGGCGTGGGCATCTTGAGATAGCCCGGCAGAATGTCGAAGATGCCGGCCATGTCGGTCGCGCCCTGAATGTTGGAGTGCCCGCGCAGGGCATTCACCCCGCCGCCCGCGCGGCCCACGTTTCCCAGCAGCAACTGGATCATCGCCGCGGTGCGGATGGTCTGCGTCCCCGAGGAATGCTGCGTCCAGCCGACCGCATAAATAATGGTTCCCACCTTCTTCATATCGCTGTCGTGACGAATCGAAGTAAAGGTGTCCCACGATTTCATCGCCTGATCTTTGGGAATCCCCGTGATGCGCTCGACCATCTCCGGCGTATAGCGCGAGTACTGCTGCTTCAGGAGTTGGAACACGCAGCGCGGGTGCTGCAGGGAAAAATCGTAGGCAGCGTTGGGAGGCAGCGCCGGAGGAGGCGCGGGAGCCCCCGCAGCGGGCTTCGCAGCTGGAACTCCTCCAACTTCTTCATAGTTCCAGGTCGACTTGTCGTACGTCTTCGCGTTCGGATCGAACCCGGAGTACAAGCCATCTTCCGGCAGCTTGAACCCTTCCTTCACAACGAACGCGGCGTTGGTGTAATTGACGAGATATTCCTGGTTGTAGCGGTTGTTCTCGAGCGCGAAATTGATCAGCCCGCCGAGAAAGGCGATGTCCGATCCGGCGCGAATTTGGAGAAATTGATCGGCCTGCGACGCCGTGCGCGTGAAGCGTGGATCCACCACGATGACTTTGGCGTTGCGGTTCCGCTTCGCCTCGACGACCCACTTGAATCCGCACGGATGGTTCTCGGCTGGATTCCCGCCCATGATGAGCATCATGTCGGTATTCTTGATATCGACCCAGCCGTTGGTCATCGCTCCGCGTCCGAATGTTGGCCCCAAACTGGAGACCGTGGGGCCGTGTCAAACCCGTGCCTGGTTTTCCAGGCACGTCACCCCCATCGAACGCATCGACTTCACAACCAGATAATTGAACTCGTTGGTGTCAGTGCAGCCGCCGGCAAAGGCCATGCTTTCCCAGCGATTCACGGTCTTGCCGTTCTTGTCCTGCTCGATAAAATCAGCGTCGCGCAGCGCCTTGGTTCGCGTGGCGATCTCGTCGATCGCCTGATCCCACGGGATATCTTCCCAGTGGTCCGACCCGGGCCGCCGCACTTGCGGCTTCAGCAGCCGCCGGTCATTCACGATGTCTTGCAGCAGGGAGGCACCCTTGGGACACAGCGTCCCGCGGTTGATCGGATGGTCAGGATCGCCCTCTACATGCACGACCTGCGGCGTGACATTCTTCGCCCCATCGCCGATGGTGTGGATGATGATTCCGCAACTCACCGAGCAGTACGGACACGTGCTGCGCGTCTGCGTGGTGCGGGAGATCTTCAGCGCGGAGGACTGCGCCTGAAGGGGCTGAAGATCGAACCCCAGAATCGAGAGGCCGACAGTCCCAGCCACTCCGGACTTAAGGAAGGTACGTCGCGAGAGGTCCATTCCATCTCCGCTTAGAGTGCTCCCTTTAAGAAGGAGCAGTTGAGATGCGCCTGTCAGGAAACGCGTTTACCGACCGAATAGACGGAAAACTACACCCGCGCTGGAGAAGGTGTCAACATGAACGGAGAAGAAATTGTTAAGGCCGTGTTAAAAACCGATCAAATTGCGGACAATCTTCTGGTATCCGTGGTCGCTGGCCCATACGTCCAGCACGGCCAGGGCAGCCTCATCCACCAGCGGTACGGCGAGTCCGTCAATCGTCATGTCCACGGCCTTGAGATATCTCTTGCAGGTATCGCAGGCTTCGACATGCACGTGAGCGACTTCCTGGGCAGAATAGCGGGGAAGTTTTTCTTTGTCTTCTTCTCCACACCACGGGCATTCCAGGCGACGGTAAGACCACTCATTCAGACAAAATGAGCAAACCAGACTCCGGCTGGCGCCTTCCGCTTCGGGCCGCAGAACCGACATTTGCGGCAAGCCTTGGCAAAGCGGGCACGCGCGCTGGCTGTAGTCCGTGTTTTTCGGAATCTGCAACTGCAAGTGCTCCGCCACCGGTTGCAGGCAAGCGCGGGCAAAGAAGTCGTCGGCCCTGGTCAAGTTGTGCGGACGGGCGCCGATTGCCGACTCCAGCAACTCGCGCCAACCCGTTTCTCCCGCTTCCTGCAAATGTTGGGCGGCGGCGCGGAGGGTATCCGGGCCGTCCTTGATGCTGATGGCTAGGAGAGAAGGCAGGACGGCGACCATCGGCAGCGAGTCAATTTGCGCGCGCAGCGGGATCCCTGCTTTTGCCCTCGAGTTTGAGCTCCGGGCAACTTCCATCTGGAATGTCAGGACAACGGCGTAAAACCGCAGAGCCGTCCCCGCAGCTTGGTGCCGATCACAGAGTTCCTGAGCTCGCCGCAGACGCAGCCCCCAGCGCTTTTCGGCTTCGCGAATTTCCGTCGACTCCAGGACCATGCTTGGCCATCTTCCCACAAAGTGCCCTGACGTGTGGGGACGGCCGCACAGCCGTGACAAGAATTGAAGGTCGTCGCCCTCGACAAGCCCTTGTACGAAGGTAATCTCTGCCGTCCTCCCGGCAGGCGTACCATAGTTCCGGCACCACGTTTCCCGCAAGACCGAGTGGCGTGGAAGGTGTAACTCATGAACGAACTACGTCGATTTCACCTTGTTCTTACGGCAGCCCTGGTCATCTCGCCGTTGCTGGCGAGAGCCCAGGATGACACGCCGCCCCCCTCGCTGGGCGACGTAGCCCGCAAGGCCCGGCTGCAGAAGCAACAGAAGGATTCGCAGCAAAAAGACTCATCCCAGGACGTCCAGGCAGCCAAAGACGCCTCGTCCGGCACTGCGTCGGTCCCGAATGCCTCAGCCAAAGATCCTTCATCCAAGAATGCAAAGACCACCGACGCGTCGACTCCAGCCGCGGGCAAAGATGTCCATCTGGTCAAAGCTGCCAAGAAAGTCGTGACCAACGACGAAATCCCCGAGCACGTCGGTCTTACCCGGACCAATCCTTCCACCCCCAAACCGACGACCGCCGAAGAACCAGACGATGGCGAAGACGGCCCGGGCGAGAAGCCACCGGCCGACTTCTGGCGCGCCCGGATCCTCTCTCAAAAAAACGAGATTGCCGCTCTCAAGAGCGACATTCAGACTCTCAGCGAATCCATCCAGTACGCCGGCGCCAACTGCGTCTCCAATTGCGTGGAATGGAACGAGCGCCAGCGGCAGAAGCAGGAACAGGTCGACGCAATGAAAACGCAATTGGGAGAGAAAGAGCAGCAACTGGATGACATGCAGGAGATGGCGCGCAAGCAAGGCTACGGCAGTTCGGTGTACGACCCGTAGAGCCCATCCACGGCACAACACAAAGGCGCCGCCTGCCCCGAACCCGGAGCGGCGGCATTCTTCTTTCTACTGCGCTCTAGTGGACTGTCGCTGTGAAAACGTTCGCGGCGAAGCAATGGCGAGACGCCTCGCTTTTTTTTTGCTCGGCGGGGCGGACCAAAGGGTCCGCCCCTACATCTCCACTAGCGGTCACTTCGCAGGATATGGATTCGGATATTTCAGTACCGTCGCCAGGTCCACGCCACGGATGATTCCGACCGAGTGATAGAGCAGCCCCCAGGAATCGATGGTGGAGTTGTCGGGGAAGATGCAGGCCTCGAGAAGTTGATCGATTCCGCCGCTGGAAACCCAGGCGCCTCCCGCAAAATCCGTGGCCCCAATCTCCGCGCCGCCCAATTGCGAGCAGTAGAAGGAAGCCGGATTGCCGTTGCCCTTGCCGTTCCACGGCACCTGCGCGTAGTACGCCAACGCGGCCAGCGTTGGTTTCTTCGTGGTGAGCGTCATCAGCGACACATGGATCCGCGAGGTATCCGACGCTGTGTACTGGCAAAACCGTTCTTTCCCGGCCAGCCAGAGCCACGCGCTGGGATCGTTGTTGGTGCCATACACCGCCTGGCGCATTTCGACCAACCCGCCCGTCGACTTGCAGTGGGCGCGGGCTCGATCGTCATCGTCGTCCCGGTCGTGCTTCTTCGCCTCTTGCCCGGCCGCGTGCAAAACAGCCCCGAACAGAAGCAGCATGGCCGCCACTCCCCGGCCAATTGTCAGCATTCTCATAGGTCCCCCTCAGATGGGTGTAAAAAAACCAGCGCCGAGTCTACCACGGCGCCTGGTTCGCTTTCTCATTCCCCAAAACGGCCGGATCGTGCGAAATTATTTGCATGCCTCTCGTCGTTCGCCCATCTCGCATCCACGCTGCCGGTGTCTTTACCACAACTCCGATCCGCAAGGGTGCCCGCGTGGTCGAATACAAAGGGCCGCGCATCACCCCCGAGGAAGCCGACCGGCTCTACGACGGCGCGGCGCGCACCTACCTCTACGGCCTGGACGACGGCAAGTCCGTCATCGACGGGGAAGGACTCGGAGCCTACCTGAATCATTCCTGTGATCCCAACTGCGAAGTGGACGAAATCAAGGGCCGGGTCTGGCTGTTCGCGATCCGCGAGATTGCCGCTGGGGAAGAGCTGGTGTGGGATTACAACCTGTACGACGACGAGGATCCGGCACCCTGCCACTGCGGTTCACCCAAATGCCGGGGCACCATGTACTCGCGGGAATGGATGGCCAAGCTGCGCCGCCGGGAGGCCCGCCGCCAGCGCTCGGCCGGTCAGGCTGCCGCAAGTCCGACTCGAGCAGCGTCACAACGATAAAACAGAAAACGGGGAAGGAGGCTGCCTCCTTCCCCGTCTGTATCTCATCTGTTCTCTGCGGTTACGGCGTCGTGGCGCAGGCCTGGTATTTATCCGAGTAAATTGCCTGCACCGCGTAGGTCTTCCCATTGAGTACGACGTTGAACAGGAATCCTTCGCAGAGGTCGCCGACTTCGCCCAGATTCGAATTGACTGCGCGATAACCTGTGTTGATGTCGGGATCGGTGATGGTCTCGAAGGTCTCGTGCAGCAGAACCGTTGCCGTCGAGTCGACCAGTTGGCCATTCGGGGTTCCGGCCGGAACAGAACAATCCGCCAGCGCGGTCGTAATCGGGCCCTGGTAGGGCTCAACCGTGTAATACACGGTGCTGGCCAAGTCCGCGAACTTCACCGCGTAGTGATAGCCGCAGAACGCGAAAGTGTTCAGGTTGTCGGGCGAGTAGCAAGGCCCTTCATCCATGCACGTGTCCACTCCAAGGGGAATGAACATGTGATAGATGTGACCATAACCGGTTCCAGAAACCTTGGCCGCGGAGTGCACGATGCCGAGAATGTCGCTTTCCGACAGGGTCGGCACACCCGAAGTGCCGGCGTAGATCGTCTCTGAGGCGGTCCACTGCGTGCCCAGCGTGTAGCGGCCGTTGGTGGTAGACCCGGTATACTGATCCGACAAGTGCAGCATGCTGCTCGCATTCAGGGCGGTGAGAAACGCCGCCGGATTTCCCCAGCACGTAGTCGGAGTTGTGCTGCAGTTGAGATAAATCGGGTGATGTGCCGCGCTGGCGATGGTTTTGCCGGTTGAAACGGTTTTTGCCACGAGATCGGGATAGAAGAAGGTCCCGGCTGGCGGAGAAGGCAGGGTCGGCGGCGGAGTCGCAGCCTTGGCGCGGGTCTTGAATTTTACGTTCACGGAATCGGGCGACATTCCTGCCGCCTTGGCCTGCTTGGTCAGCAGCATGTGGTAACGGGCCGATGTAATCGTGGCGGCCGCGATCCGATCCTCTGCGGTCACGTTGAGCTTCACCGCCTCAGCGGACGGCTCTTGTGCCAGCGCGCTCCCCACCATCAACGCCGCCGGCAAAAGTACGGACACACCTATCTTGCTTGCCTTGAAACTCCTCATAAAACTGGTCTCCTTGTTGTTTATTTCGAACCTGGGGGGAGGGACTCGAAAGTCCCTCAGTTTGTTCCGCTGTCCGGCGATTGTCAAGATGCAAAGTATTGCACACCGCATGGGGCAGACTTCAACAGGACTGGCTGTCGGTTCCGGCGGTCGGTGGAAGTGAGGCGCTACCGGTGTTCCGGCGCCTTGCCGCGCTCGCGCCAGCTTTCAATGATGAGATAGAGCACGGGAATGAAGAACAGGTTCAGCACGGTCGACATGATCATGCCGCCAAACACGGTGGTGCCCACGGAATGCCGCCCGTTCTCGCCAGCCCCCGTCGCCACGACCAGCGGCACAACCCCCAAAATAAATGCCAGCGAGGTCATCAGGATCGGCCGCAGCCGAATAGTCGCCGCCTGCACCGCCGCTTCCACCAGAGGGAGCCCCCGCTGGCGCAGTTGTTCGGAGAACTCCACGATCAGGATCGCGTTCTTGCTTGACAGCCCCACCAGCATGACCAACCCCACC
>Ga0209698_10008386_pt1 | contig 10671 bp, 11 predicted proteins | sample LitLauG_LLR_2012_FD_187203 | JGI IMG/M metagenome (GOLD analysis project Ga0209698, IMG submission 187203) | Freshwater sediment microbial communities from Pennsylvania, USA - Little Laurel Run_MetaG_LLR_2012 (SPAdes) (version 2) | ecosystem: Environmental > Aquatic > Freshwater > Creek >... | reverse complement strand
CGCATTCGCCTTGAAACGGCGTACCAGAAATTCGATGAGGCTTGTCGGCGGATTGCGGCCGACGGCCGACCGATAACAACGGGCTTTGGTTCAGTTTCATTACAGGATTTAGTGCGCTTCAACGAGCTTCACACACGCCATCACACTAAGCAGATGGCCGCGCGCCAGTAGGGAGATTTGGTGGAGCTGACCGGGATCGAACCGGTGGCCTCGTCGTTGCGAACGACGCGCTCTCCCAGCTGAGCTACAGCCCCACAATGCGGATGGTCTGCCGGTTGCCAACGTATTTTAGCAGCGTTCTTTCCCTGACAGCAACGACCCGCGGTGGGATGGGAGCGTTACCAGAGTGGAAATCGGCAAACAAAACACACTTGACGAGAGCCCGCCTCGCGCGTCTAACCTAGCATCTAGGGCAGTGATCGATGTTTGCGCAGATCAATCCCGAATCCTCAGTCCGGCAGCGAAAAATGGTGGCGGGTTCGCTGGCGCTGCATGGCTTGCTGCTTGGCTGGCTGCTGCACCCACGTGAGCCGCAACTCTTGAATCTCCGTTCCGTGCGCCTCGGACGCCATGGCCAGGTGGTCGCGCAGATCTACTTCCCGAGCCGGACCCCGGACGACAGCACGACCAGTTCAAGCGACAGTGCAACCGAGGTCTATCGTCACCAGCGGCTGGGACACGAGAAGCTGACTTGGAGACAGAATCCCGCGCCCGCAAAACTGGCGATGCCGGCACCAGTTTCGCCGGCGGAGGATGAATCGAAGACGGCCATGCTTTCCAAACTCGGCCACGGCGCACCCGCAGGGTATTCCTATGGAGCGCCCGGGGGCCCGTTGTATGGCGATGAGATTCGTCCAGCTTTGCCAACGGCGATGCCCGATCCATTTGTTTATCCGTGGCAATTGCCGGAGTCCGAAGGCAACGTGGTGATCGAGTTCACGATTGACGAACGAGGGGAAATCATCCGCACTGAAGTGCTCCAAAGCATGGGCTCACAGCTCGACGAGAAGGCTCTGGCAGCGGCCCAGAACTGGCGTTTCCGTCCCGCGACCCGCAATGGTGTCGCCATCGCCTCCAAGCAGGACTACATCTTCCATTTCCGAGCCCGCGGCTAGCCCGCGCGATGCAGCTTCGGCAACCGCTATAATCGAGATGTGTCTCTCATGGTTCGACAGCTCGCCTCGGCCGACTTTCCCACGCGCTGGGGACGTTTCCGCATCCATGGATTTCGCGGCGAGTTCCGCAATACGGGGGAGGCGCCACGCGTAGAGGAGGCGGTCGCGCTGGTGATGGGCGATCCTCAGGCCTCGCCGCCGCTGGTGCGGGTGCACTCGCAGTGTCTGACCGGCGATGTGTTCCACTCACTGCGCTGCGATTGCCGCCAACAACTGGAACTCGCTCTCTCCATGATCGCGGCCGAGGGACGCGGCATCCTGGTCTACGAGCAGCAGGAAGGCCGCGGCATCGGTTTGATGGCCAAGCTGCAGGCTTACTCTTTGCAGGACTCCGGCCTCGACACCGTGGAGGCCAACGAGAAGCTGGGATTCAAGGCCGACCACCGTGGATTTGAATTACCCGCAGAGATTCTGAAGAAGTTGGGTGTGACCAAAGCGCGCCTGATGTCGAACAACCCGGAAAAAGTCGAGGCGCTGGAACGGGCCGGAGTACAAGTGATCGAGCGCGTTCCCTGCGAAGTCGAGCCCAGCCCTCACGCCGAAGAATACCTGAGGACCAAGAGAGAGAAACTTGGCCATTTGTTCTCAGGAAATTGAAACGAGGCTAAGTCTTGAGCAAGCGTCGCAGCTCAGCACGATTTCTTCCCGGCAAACACTCGCTCGCGGCCCGGGCCAATGCAAGATATGCGACGCGCGCCGCAGGGACTTTCCGCAATGCCGCGAGGTGACGGCGTACGGTCTCCACATCTCCCCGAACCAGCGGCCCACTGAAGGCCTCGGCTGCACCCAACGCAGCATAGTTGGCCAGAGTCTGCGCAAGAATTGGCAGCATCTTCTCCCGCCGGTTCTTCTGGCTCGCGCCGGCAGCTTTGGCCACGCGCTCGGCCGTCGCCAGTAGCGCAATCAGCAACGGCGATGCGAAAGTGCCCCAAGCGTGATAGATAACCTTGTCGGCGGCACGAATAGTCCAAGCCGTACCTCTTAACGCTTTCACGATGCTGCGAGCCACACGAGCCGCGGCCACATCGCCTTCGATTGCAAACGGCACTCCCACCAGCGACGGCTGCGAACCTCGAACAAATGTCATCAAAGGATGGGCCGACGCAACGCTCGCGCCGCGCCGTCGCAGTGCTGCGAGTTCGTCGCTGGGGAGCGCGCCGCTGGCGTGCAGTGCCACGCGTCCCTTCCAGTCTGCCGCCTGGGCCAGCGACCGGGCCGCGCCAGCGATCTCACGATCAGGGACGCAAAACCACACGACTTCCGCACGGAGTCTGGCTCGCTGCGCCGGCACACACTCGGCTCCAACACTGGCAGCCAGCCGCCGACCTCTTCGCAGCGAAGCAGCGGAATTCCGAACGATAATCGTCTCAATCTTGAAGCCGGATTTTCTCAACGCGGGCGCCAGTGCGCTGGCCAGATTCCCAGCGCCCACAATCGCAATGTCCGGCCTGTTGCGTTTCGACGTCATGCCCCGGCAGGATAGCAGAAGGTACGCTTGCATTCGCCGAGCCGTCGAGAATCTGGGGTGTCCAGCGTCTGCTTTATATTGTCCTTATGCCGAAATCTTCCCGCCGCCAAGCAAAAGCATCCTCAAAAGCTCGCATTATCTCTTCCCGCACCGTTTATCGCGGGCCGGTCTTCTGGGTCACCAACGACCTCGTCGAGGAACCCGGCGGCGTTCGCGCCCGCCGCGATGTGATCCACCACACCGGCTCAGTGGTCGTGCTGGCACTGGAGGAAAGCCAGCGGGTTCCGCGTGTGCTGCTGGAGCGCCAATACCGCCACGCCGCTCAAGGCTACCTGTGGGAATTGCCCGCGGGCCGCATTGATGCCGGTGAAAAAGCTCTCGCCGCCGCCAAACGTGAACTGCTGGAGGAAACGGGCTACACTGCCCGCCATTGGCGCAGAATCTTGAACTTCTACGCCAGCCCCGGCTTCGTGGCTGAAACCATGAACGTATTTCTGGCCACCGAATTGACTGCGGGCGAAGCCCAGCCGGAAGCCGATGAGGTCATTTATAAGCGTCTGGTCCCACTGCCGCGCGCGCTGCAGATGGTGCTCAACGGAACCATTCGCGACGCCAAGACAATTTCGTCCATTTTGTGGCTCAACCACGACCAAAACAGCCGCCGTACGCGACGCGCTTGACACACCGGAAAGTCAGCCGCACAATGTCCGCATCAAAACGCGGGCACGCCCCGGAAGGCCCTTATTGATTGAGGGACGTGCGGAAAGAGGGCGTACGTGGAACGACTGAAAGGAACCGTCAAGTGGTTCAACAACGCCAAAGGCTACGGGTTCATCGGACGCGCGGATGGCCCCGACGTTTTTGTTCATTACAGCGCTGTGCAAGGCGACGGCTACAAAAGCCTGCAAGAAGGTGATGCGGTAGAGTTTGAAATCACCGAGGGCCAGAAAGGCCCGCAGGCCGCCAACGTAACCAAGGCTACGTGAGATTTGCCGTCGCTCGCTAAATGGCGGACGCCTTACGATAGATTCTGCTTCAACGTGACCGGACGGAGTCTGATCCCCTCATGAGCCGGCGTGATATTGTCGTTAACACGCACGTTGCGGATCAACGAGCCGCAGGAAGCACATCCAACCATAGCGAACAGAATTACATCGTCGGAGAGTCTTCGTCTGGCTTGTGATTGATATGTGGAGACGCCGGGATGTGAACGAAAACCAGCAACCTGCCTCAACCGTTGTTGCCTGAAGGTCACCCCTAGCTCTTCCGCCCCTCTTTGTTTACCCTTGTCTTTCTCATGGACAACAAATCCATCGCCAACCTGCTTTACGAAACTGCCGACCTGCTCGAAATTGACGGCCAGGATTCTTTCCGTATCCGCTCGTACCGCAACGCCGCGCAGGCGATCGAAAACCTGACGCAACAGATCAAAGACATCATTGGCGAACCCAAGAAAGTGTTGGAGATTCCCGGTATCGGCAAGGGCATGCTGACCAACCTGCAGGAACTTTTCAAAAACGGAAAGCTTGCAATCCATACCGAAATGCTCGCAAAGTATCACCCCTCAATGCTCCAGTTGATGAAGATTCAGGGCCTCGGGCCCAAGACCATCGCGCTGATCTGGAGCACCTACAAAGTCTCCGACGTGGACAGCGTGGAGAAGTTGGCGCAGGAAGGCAAGATTCGCACACTGCCGCGAATGGGCGAGAAGCATGAGCAGAAGCTGCTGAAGGCCATCCAGGACTTCCGCCGCATCTCCGGCCGATTTCTTATTGATGTCGCGGAGTCGGAGGCCAACAAACTCGCCGAATATCTCAAGACGTTTCCTGGGGTTGAGAGCATCGTCCCGGCGGGATCGTTGCGTCGTGGGCGCGAAACCGTCGGCGATCTCGACATCCTGGTCGCCGGAAAGGCATGCGCAAGTGATGACACGCGTCAGCAGGCGATCGAATATATCGCCAAATATCCTCCACTGATGGACGTAATCGCGAGTGGGGAAAACAAGATCAGCTTTCGTCTGCGATCTGGCATGCAGGTGGATGTGCGACTGCTTCCGCCGGAGAGCTTTGGCGCGGCGATGCAGTATTTCACCGGATCGAAAAATCACAACGTCGCGCTGCGGCAGCGCGCGCTCAAGATGGGCTACACACTCAACGAATACAGCCTGGCCAAACTCGAAACCGAAAAGCCCGTTGCCGGAAAAACCGAAGAAGAGATTTACGCGAAGCTGAAGCTCGACTACATTCCCCCGGAGCTGCGCGAAAATCTCGGCGAGATCGAGGCGGCGGAAAAACACGAACTGCCCGACCTGATCACGGTGGACGACATTCAAGGCGACGTGCACATGCACACCACCGAGACCGACGGTCGCAACAGCATCGAGGAGATGGCCGAGGCGGGCAAGGCCCGCGGTTATAAGTACATCGCCATCACCGACCACTCCAAGAATCTGGCTTTTGCCAATGGGCTTGACGACAAACGAGCAGTAGAGCATATCAAGCGCATCCGCGCGGCCAACGATCGTGTCGAAGGCATCACGGTGTTCGCAGGCATTGAAGTGGACATCCTCGCCGACGGCGACCTTGATCTGTCTGACGACGTTCTCGCGCAGATGGACGTGGTGATCGCCAGCGTGCACTCCGTCTTCAGCCAGGAGCCAGAAAAGATGACCGAGCGCCTGATCCGCGCGATCGAGAATCCCAACACTTCTCTGCTCGGTCATCCCACCGGACGGCAGCAATTGCGCCGCGACGCCTATAAATTCGACATGGACGCAGTCCTGCGCACGGCTGCCAAGCATCGTGTGGCCATGGAGCTGAACTCGTACCCGGAACGCCTCGATCTGAACGATGTACACTTGCGCCAGGCCAAGCAGCACGGCGTTAAAATCGTGATCAATACCGATTCGCACCACACTTCGCATCTTGACAAGATTCGTTACGGCATCCTGCAGGCGCGGCGGGCCTGGCTGACCAAGCACGATGTGCTGAACACCCTGCCGATTCCGAAATTTGCCAAGGCAATGAAGCACGGATGGTAGGTATGAATGACGACAATAACCCGCAAGACAGCAATACCCAGCCAACGCAGCCCGAGACTTCGCTCGGCCCCGGCGGGACCATCAACATCGGCGAGGAGTTCGGGACAGCCAAACGCGCTCTGCCGCCCGCTCTGACAGTCGTGCTCGCGATTGCTGCTGTTGCAATTGCGGGTGGAGTGTTCGCTCTCCTCCAACAAACAAAACCCCGGGCCACAGGCTCGATTCAGTCGGTCGCCACGGCGCAGGCTGAGTCCGATCAGCTCACCTTGGCGGCCATCAATATCCATCTGCAGAACACATCCAGCAAGCGCCTCTGGATCAAGAGTGTCCACGCCGAGCTGCAAACCGCCGGCGGAGAACAAGTCGCCGACCCCATCGCCGCGGCGGACTTCCCCAGGTTCTTCGCCGCATTTCCTGCCTTAAAGGAAAATATCCAGTCCGCTCTCGTGCCGGAGGACACGCTCCAGCCTGGCGAGTCCGTGACACGCACTGTGCTGGTCGGATTTCACACGACTCAGCAGGACTTTGCACAACGGAAGTCGTTGAGCGTCGTCATCCTACCCTATGATGAACACGTTCCAATTGTCGTGAAGTAGAAGAAGACCCCCGGAGACACCACAGCCGTACTACTGTTTTTTCTGGAGAAATCTATGATGGGACGGATTAGAGCCTGCGGTCTTGACGTCCTCGTAGCGTAGGCAACTGATCGAGCCGTCCACCTCCAGCACCGCCAGCGCAACATCCTTCACCGTGCTGATACCGTGCTCACGCAGCGCACGCTGCAACTCATCCACGCTGACGTCCTCGCGCTCCAGGTGCGAGTGGATAATCGCACCGTCCCGCACCAGCAACGCAGGCTCACCTTCTACAAACTTCCTCAGCTTGCGATCGCGGCCGGTGAAATATCCGACTCCGTAATTCAGCGCTAATAAAGTACTGGCTGCAATCACCCCTCCCGCCAGCGAGGTATCCGGGCCGGTCATCGCATTCTGTACGGAGTTGGAAAGCAGCAGCAACAGCGTCAAATCAAACGGGGTCATTTGACCGACTTCGCGCTTGCCGCTCAGCCGCACGCCGATCAGAACCACAAGATAGATCACGCCGGTGCGCAGCGCGATCTCCAGCGCAGCATGCACCGTAACCGGGAAAAGCACTCCGTTCAATTGGCGGTCACCGGAGCTGGTGCGGCTTTCGGCGTGCTCAGATAGCCGGTCGCTTTGTTCTTGTCCACGGTCCACACCACCAGCTCAAACAGCATGTGTTCACGCCCTGAATAAAACTGGATCGGCTCAGAAATTGTGCGGTCTTTTTTCTCGATCGTTTTATCGTCGGAGGTAACATTCAAGGTGTACTTACCGCGTTTTGCGTCTGCCTTCTTCAATTGCAGCGACACGGTTCCCACCGGCTGCGGCTTGGCGCCCTTCAGCAGCGTGAACTCGTAATAGTTACGGTCGCCTCTGTGCTTCAGGACTTCCAGATCGTCGCGCGTGTGGGCAATCAGGCCACTCTGCACGCCCAGGTCACCGATGGTACTGTCAAGCTTGGCTTTCGTAGCGGCCAGATCGCTCTGGGTAGAGGCGACGTCGCTCTTCACCGCTCCCACATCGCTCTTCACGCCCGCCACTTCTCCATTGACAGCCGAGATCTGTTCTTTCTGCTCCTGCTCCAGACGAGTTTCGGCGGCTTTTTGCTGCGCCTGCAACTGCGCGGCGCGCGCCGCCAGGTCCTTCTTGGTCATGCCCAGCTGCGACGCGAGTGTTTCCTCCTGCGCTTCCGACGTCTGCATCTTTTTCTGCAGATCGGCGACCTGGGCCTGGCTCGATTGGAGATCCTGGCTCAGCTTCTTGATCTGTGACTCGGTAGCGATATGGGCGTAACCCACCACCGCCGCGAAAATCACCGCGATCAGGACCAGTATCCACTTCCCTGTATTGGAATGTTCCTGCGTCACGTCGTCCGCCATTGGGGCCTCCGAATGGTCATTTGGGTTGGAATGCTTTCTTCAATTGTTTCGTGCGGTTGTGATGCTGTCAATAACTTCGGGGGATGCTTTGCCACGGGCCTGAATTAGCGCCCGGCGGCCCGGTTCCCTACAATAAATCCGTGGGACATCACGATGTCATTATCGCCGGTGGGGGAATCATCGGTCTAACCCTGGCCCTCGAACTGCGCAGGCGCGGTGCTACCGTTCTGGTGGTTGATCGCGGCGAGCCGGGCCATGAGGCCTCACGCGCCGCCGGCGGCATGCTTGTCGACAGCGTGATGGAGACTCCGACTGCATTGCAGGCACTCGCAACCGCCAGCGCGCATATGTATCCCGAATTTACCGCTGAGCTGGAGCGGCAGTCGGGTGTCAGCGTTGATTTGCGCGACGCGGGCACGATTCTGCTGCTCTCGCATGAGCAACTCCGGCTGCATCCCGATCTGGCGGTGCAACACCCACTTCCTTCACCAACGGATCGCATCGAACCCAGCCTCAAGGCAAACGGATCCGCAACCGCTTATCTCTCCGAGCGCAGCGTTGATCCTCGAGGGCTGGCCACAGCCGCATACCAGGCCGCCAAACATGCCAACGTGACCTTTGTGAAAGACGCAGTGACCGGAGTAGACGTCGCCAACGGCCGAGCTCAGGGGGTCACCACGACCGCGGGCTTATTCAATTCGGCGGCGGTTGTCAACTGCGCCGGCGCCTGGGCAGGCCAGTTCGGGCCGCACCCATTTCCCACCCGTCCGGTGAAAGGCCAGATGCTCTGTCTCGCCGCGCCGCGCGAGAATCTACTGCGTCATGTCATTCGCTCACCGCAGGTCTATCTGATTCCGCGCAGTGACGGCCGCATTCTGGCTGGAGCGACGGTCGAAGAGGCCGGGTTCGACAAGCAGACCGTCGCCACCACGATCGACCGGCTCCACGCCGCCGCAGCTCTTCTTGTCCCCGAGTTGCGCCACGCACGGCGCCTCGAGGCTTGGGCGGGCTTGCGACCGGGGACTCCCGACTCGTTGCCCATCCTTGGAGCAACTGCAACGCCCGGATACTTCGTGGCCACCGGCCACTTTCGTGATGGCATCTTGCTCGCACCGATCACCGCGCTGGTGATGGCAGACGTGATCACCGGAGTCCGGCCTACGCATGATCTCACCCCGTTCTCTCCAGCGCGCTTCGCAGTCGGACAGCCGGTCAGTCCCATCTAGTAAATCGGCGTCATCCCGAAGCCTCGCGTTTTCTGGAGCTCGGCAGCTCGCGTTATACTGTTCAGTTTCCAAGGTGCAACGAAAGGATTCCCCCATGGCTTCTCCCTCAGTTGAGTTCGCACGCGGCAATCAACAGCGCTTCCTCGGTGAGCTGAAAGACTTGCTCCGCATCCCCAGCGTGAGCACTGCACCCGAGCACAAAGCCGACGTCCTGCGTGCAGCCGATTTCGTGGCCGCTGAACTCCGCCGCATCGGCCTGGAGAATGTCGAGATCATCCCCACAAAAGGCCATCCGCTCATTTATGCCGACTGGCTGCACGCGGCAGGCAAACCGACGGTGCTTTGTTACGCGCACTATGACGTACAACCCGCGGAGCCGCTTGACGAATGGATCACGCCCGCATTCGAGCCCGCCGAACGCAATGGCAACATCTACGCGCGCGGCGCAGTGGACGACAAAGGCCAGCTGTGGATGGAAGTGAAGGCGCTCGAATCGCTGATGCGGGCCCATGGCGGCAAACTGCCCATCAACGTCAAGGTGCTGTTTGAAGGCGAAGAAGAAGTCGGCGGCGAATCCATAGCCGAATACATTCGACAGCCCAAGGCGAAAGCCAAGTTGAAAGCCGATTTTGCGCTGGTGTGCGACACCGAACTTTTCGCTCCCGATCTTCCAACCTTATGTGTAGGGCTGCGCGGTCTGGTCTATACCGAAATCGAAGCCCGCGGGGCGAAGACCGACTTGCATTCCGGCATGTATGGCGGCGCGGCACCGAATCCACTCTTCGGCCTCATCGAGATCATTAGCAAGCTCAAGGACGCCAAAGGCAAAGTGTTGATCCCCGGCTTCTACAAGGGTGTGAAAGCGCCGACCAAAGATGAGCTAAAAGCCTGGAAGCGGCTACCCTTCAACGAGGAGCACTATCGCAAGGCCGAGGTCGGATCAAAAGTGCTCACCGGCGAGCCCGGATACTCCGTGCTCTATCGCACCTGGGCGCGGCCCACGCTTGAAGTGCACGGTATGCCCGGCGGATTCGTCGCAGCCGGTGCAAAAACCGTAATCCCCGCCAAGGCTTCGGCCAAAGTTTCTATGCGCCTGGTACCCAATCAGGATCCCGATGACGTTTTGAAGAAATACACCAGCTACGTAAAGAAACTTACGCCCAAGGGGATCGAAATCAAAATCAGCGTACACAGCAAAGGCCCGGCCTGCGTGGTCTCCACCGACAATGATTACATCAAGGCCGCAACCGAAGCCTTGCATGAAGTCTTCAAGAAGGACACTGTCTTCATTCGTTCCGGCGGCTCCATTCCGATCGTCGCCGATTTCCAGGATGTGCTCAAGGTCCCCAGCGTGATGATGGGCTTCGGCTTGCCCGACGACAACATCCACGCTCCCAACGAGAAGTTTCACATTCCGAACTTCCACCGCGGGATTGAAACAATTTGCCTGTTCTTCGAAAAGCTCGGAGGCTAACAGGAGACGACGCGGATTCTGGAGCTTGGAAGACTCGAATTTCTACCGTGCTAGAGTTTTTAGTCGTCCGTTTATCCCCACTTCGGCAACATATTCCTTGCTGTGGCAAATACTTCGAGTCTCCGCTTGACTACTCTCAGCTCATCTAACGTACGAATCCCCGCCCAGATTGGGTACGTCACGCCGGTGGGACAGGTTGGGTCCTGGGTCGCCTTGGTTTCGACCGCGCTTCTGCGGGAGGTCCCTAGTCCCACGCCATGCGCATGAGATAATTTGCCGCGGGCCGTACCTGCGCGGCCGCGCGAAATCCGCCCAGCATTACTTG
>Ga0209698_10008385_pt1 | contig 10672 bp, 11 predicted proteins | sample LitLauG_LLR_2012_FD_187203 | JGI IMG/M metagenome (GOLD analysis project Ga0209698, IMG submission 187203) | Freshwater sediment microbial communities from Pennsylvania, USA - Little Laurel Run_MetaG_LLR_2012 (SPAdes) (version 2) | ecosystem: Environmental > Aquatic > Freshwater > Creek >... | reverse complement strand
CCACAATGAAGCCGGAACGCACCAGCAAAACCGGAGCCGGACGCTCGTCGCTGAACTCCACGCTCTGGCCGCGGCCCAATCTGATTTTTGCGGCGGCCCTTTCGATTTCCTGAATTGCGCTGTGCGCGAAATTGGCTTCGCCGCCCACCAGAAGTCTTGGAGACGAGTCAAAGCCCAGCTGGGTCATCGATTGAAATTCCGGATTTCGAGTACCGTCGCTATTGCGAGAACTCTTCCCGGATTTGCCGGACAAACACTTGACAACGATCAATCGTCTTGGCGGAAATTGCCGCGCCATTTGCCGCGGTTTCGACGACGCCCGGTCGCAGGTCAAGACAGACTGCCGCAGCCTATTCTGACCGGCGTCAGTCGAACCGTGCCTCCAACGCCACGCCCACGAGCGATCAGTCCAAGGCCTGACAAGGATCAGCCTTCGACCGATACGCATTCTGGAATTGCGCCATCAGAATGATCGAATGGAACATGATGGCAGATTCGATATCCGCCACGTGCAAACCGTCGAAAAAAACAGAAGGAGCAGACATGAATGGGGCTTTGAAACGATTATTGTTTGCAACTGCAGGCATGATATTCTCGGCCGGCGTTGGATCGGCTGCGGATTTAGGTGGCGCTCCTGCGGCACCGGCTGATTCTGGAAGCGTCGAAGCTTTCCGGAATTTCCAGGTCAAGTTGGGACTGACTGGCCTGACCTGGAACGACAAGAATAATGGAGTTTTCGCAGCCGGAAGCAGAATCGATGGTGCCAACGCTCACGCGACCGACATCCTCCTTCCGACCGCGACCCTGACTTACTACTTCGACCAGCACTTCGCGGCGGAGTTGTTCTGCTGCTTCGCCCATGCACGCGTGAAGGCCGACGGAGCAATCTCGAACCTCGGCACGATTGCCGACACCTGGGCTTTTCCGCCGATCCTGACAGCCCAGTATCATTTCGACCGCATGGGAGCGATCCGTCCCTACGTCGGTGCCGGTGTCGAATTCATCCACTATTTCTCGGCCAAGTCCGATATCCCCGGTACCACCGCGAAGTTCCGCGACAGCTGGGGTCCGGCTGTTCAAGCTGGCTTCGACTATGAGCTTGGTGGCGGGTGGTCGCTCGGCTTCGACGCCAAATACGTCTGGGAGGATACCCGGATTTCCTGGAGTAACGGCATTACGACCCGGCACGACCTCGATCCACTTCTGCTGACGGCCAATGTCGGCTACCGTTTCAACCTTGAGGAACTGCTCGGCCGTCGCACAGCCGCCGCTCCAGCGCCGCTCAAGTAACCAGCCGGCCGTTCACGTAAATTAAATCGGGTCCGCATCACTGGTCTGATGCGGACCCGATTTGTTGCTGGTGTACGTGACTGGGGCCCCAAACCGTCCCAACGTCAGGCGAGCTCCGACTTTTCGCGCCAATCCGATCCCACATAGTTGATGATGATCGATTTGCGCAGTTCGCGCAGCGGGTGGTGGCCGACGCCGTGCCAGCTGTTCTTTCCTGGAATGAAAATCACACCCAGATTTTTGCCGTAGGGCGCTGTCGTCACGTAACCAAATTCCGGCGGCCCTTCGTGAATGTCGGTGCCCGCATCGCTGAGGCCGGGGCTATCCAGCAGATAAACCAGCATCGTGAATTTCTTGACGAAAATGTCGGTGTGCGGCTCAAGCCAGAAGCCCGGCGCGTCCTGGCAATACTCGATTCTGAGGTCGGCACCTCCCAGGTCGGTGCCGGTCCTTCGCTCGATGGCTTCGAGAACCCGATGGTCTTTGAAGCCGTGGACGATGCGGCGGCAAACCGGAAACCGCTCCTGATTTTCCGGCGTGAAAAATATCCGCTTGGAATTGTTCGCCTCGCGGCGGCCGTTGAATATCGCCTCGCTCGGCGGAGCGATGGGTAGGTCCAGGATTTCATCGATATCGTCGGCGGGAAGCACCGATTCGAGCAGCCAGTAATCGAACGGGACCTTCACGTGCTGAGAAAGCGCCAGGCATTCCAGGAACGAATCGGCGACGGTCAGCAACAACGATCCTTGCGCCGCAGCTTGGGCTGATTGTTTCATCTCATGTGCCTCGATAGAAGAATGGCAGGAGTGCCTTGATTTTGGCGGACAACTTGTGGCGCCCAAGTTGGCGCGTCAGGGCGCTGTCGTTTTTCACCCAATTGAACATGACGTACCTGCGCTGCCCAACGTAAGGGTGATGTCCGTGCCAGGAGTTGGACGTCACCTTGAAGGCCGCGAACGACCCGCCGTTCGGCGGGATCTCCGCGACGTAGTCTTCGAGATCATGAGGTCCGCGCAGCAGGCGCAACCGTCCACCTCCGCTCTCCCAAGTTTCATTAAGATAGAGGAGGCACGTCGCAACTTTGTCCTTGGTGTCGGTATGAATTCGGCCGTCCTTGGCCTGCGCTTGCCCCCTGACCGTGATCATCAGCGGCAGTTCCGAAAGGTCCACACCGAGTTTCTTGCCGACAGCGATTGCAAGTGCCGGTGAGCGGATGTCTTCGATCAAACGGGCGAAGGCCGGACCATAGCTCAGCGCTTCCAAGGGATAGACACCCGGCTTGTCGATCGCGGGAAAATCGCCGCGGATGGCCGCAAGATCATTGGACGAGATCACGTGTAGAGCGGCAAAGAACCGGAACGGCTCGACGCTGACGCTGGCCTTATCTATGGCCGCGATGTCAATCATGACGGGTTTCCCTAGCGGTTGCCGAAGGTTCTGATTGTCCCGTTCATGCAAAACTACTGATGGACCTGGCTCCACTGCAGTCCCTCCGCGCTTCTCGTCCGGTATTCCGAGCCAACGGCTCCAGAAAGCACTCTGAATTCCCATTGCTAACGCCGCATTACGCAGACCATGTTCGGTGCGCCGCTACGAGCAATTCGACCAGATCGTAAGGGTCGGCGAATTGATCCAGCGCAAGACCGCTTGGTGCAGCCGGCAAAAAAACAAAACGGATCGATCTGTGAATTGGACTTTCCACTCGCGCAGCTGGCAGTTCGAACCCCGGGCCAGCGTTCGTTGTGGCCCGCACGGACGGGGGCTTGGCGCAAGGAATTAACGGCGCGGCCTCAAAAATATCGAGCGTGGATAGCACTTTGGGCGTTTAGGGAGCAGTGTCGTTTGGGCGACACCTCGTTCGAATGCTGCCGATTCCCTGATCACTATCAGCGAATATTGACCAAGGGTCTCGGCGAATCGTGATTCAGTGGGTTAGTAATTCCCTGGGGCTTGTGCTGCATTTTTTGCGGATGTTTCACTATGACAAGGCAATCCCTGAAACGGTTCGGTGTCTGGTCGGCTAGACACGGCGCTGCCTACGGCGTGGCGGGCCTGCGCGTAGCCGTTGTGTTGATCAGCGGGGCGTTGAGTACTAAATCAGTTTCGGCGCTGCCTGCGTTCGCTCGTCAAACCGGCCAGCCCTGCGCCTCATGCCATAACGGCACCTATGCCCAGCTGACCCCATTCGGTCGCCAATTCAAGCTGAACGGTTATACCGCTGGCGGCACGAGGTGCCACGACGTTCCTGCCATTGCCGTGACACCCCAAAACGATATCCAGATCCCGCTCTCGATGATGGTGATCTCGGGCTATACCCACACGCAGAAAGACCAGCCGGCGCTGCCGACGAACCGTGACGGTTTCAATAACGGCTTGAAGCTCAACGACAACGCGATTCCCGTCGAAGGGGCTAGCGTATTTCTCGCCGGGCAGCTCTATTGCAAGCTCGGCGCGTTCGTGCAGGTTTCCTACAGCCGCCAGGACGAGGCCTATTTCCTCGACAACACAGAATTGCGCTATGCGGACAAATTCAAGTTCGGCGCGAATAACGTCCTGTGGGGATTGTTCGCCAACAACAACCCGACGCTTGAGGATGTTTGGAACACAACCCCAGCATGGCGCATCCCTGGCGGTGGCTGGCAGGCGAGCTCGTTTGGTCCCAGCGTTGCCGCGCCACTCGTAGATTCGCTGGGCGGCACCGTTGGCGGCGCAGGCGGATACGTCTTCGTGAACAACATGTTTTACGCCGCCGTCGGTGGCTATCGGACGCTCGACCGCCAGACACTTAAAGTCCTAGGTGAGGCTGACTCGACCTTGGGTTTCGATGGTGTTGCGCCCTACTGGCGCTTGGCTGTCGAAAAGAACTGGGGCGACTATTCGCTGATGTTTGGCACCTACGGCATGCACGCCAACGTCATACCCGACGTGACGGTAGTTGCCCCCAGGGACAAGATCACCGACATCGGTTGGGACGCGCAGTTTCAATATCTCAAGGGCATTCATTTCCTGACGTTGAGAGCCAGCTACGCCGACGAATGGTCCCATCTTGACGGTAGCGTCTTCAACGGCGCGGCGAACAACCTGAAGAACCACCTTTCGCAGCTCAATCTGTCCGCAACCTATGCCTACGATTCGAGGTACTCGATCACGCTCGGTTACTTCGACGTTCGTGGCACAACCGACTTCGATCCCAATGGTGTGAATCCGAGTTACTGGGGAACCAACAACGGATCGCCCAACGCGCGTGGCGAGGTTCTGGATTTGGGCTATTCACCTTGGAGCCACGGCGGACCCGCCCTTTATCCTTGGCTCAATACGCGCGTCGGCGTACAGCTTACCCATTATGACAAAACGCAAGGTGCCAGCACCAATTACGACGGTGCCGGCCGCAATGCGAAAGACGACGACGCGATTTGGCTCTACTCGTGGATGGCCTATTAGCGCGCGCTGCCTGTTAATCGCGTTGTGAAATTTATCCAGAATCTCTGACTTAGCTCGGCAAACATTTGCGAAATGGCAAGTAATAGATGACCCATCGCTCGCTTTCTGCCGGAGTTTTACTGATGAAGCCACAGTCAAGGTTGCCGCATTCGACGTTTTCGACGCAGCGGGGGTTTAGCGCGCGCTGCGGATTGAGATTGAAATCCGCACCGCTGGCACTGGCCATTGCCGCACTCGTTTTAATATCGCCGTCCGGGGCTAGGTCTGCCGAAATCAGCGACCACCCCGTGTCCAGCGGATACCTCAAGGGAAAGATCGAATACTGCTCCTACTGTCATGGGTCTTCCGGGCAGGGCTATCGGGGTTATTACTCGATGCCCCGCCTTGCCGGCCAGACGCCCGAGTATTTCGTCAATCAGCTGCGGGCTTACGCCGAGCGCCAGCGCAAGAACAAATACATGTACAGCGCCGCACACGGCCTGAGCCCGACGACGCGGTCGGCGCTGGCGCGCCATTTCGCCAGTCTTCATCCCGGCGCCAACGAACACGGCCCGCGCGGGCATACCGGCGAGGGACGGCGGATCTACCAGGAGGGGCTTCCGGACAGCAACATCCCGGCCTGCGCCGCGTGTCATGGTCCCGAAGGGCAAGGCTCCGGCCAGAACCCGCGTTTGGCTGGCCAGCTCTACGCCTACACGCAAAAAACGTTGGCCAACTGGACAGCGGAGCGAACCTCCGGCGGCGCCACGTCCGGTCCAGCCGGCATCATGGAGCCTATTACGCGCAACCTGAGCAAGTCGCAGCAGGCGGCCGTGGCGGCATATCTCAGCACTCTTAAATGACACGTTCGCACAGGCTTGGATCATGAAGCTCATCAACGCAACGTTCGCAGTTCTGATCCTTGCCACCTCGGCGGGCGGCGCTATGGCCTTCGACCGCGAGCCGAAGCGGTTGGGCCAAACATTCGCCGACACCAACTGCTCGTGGTGCCACGGACCTTCGCTTCAAGGTTTCACGACGGCACCTCGATTGGCCGGGCAAAAAGCCGAATATATCGAGAACCAGCTTCTGAGCCTCAAGTCCCATAAGCGCGACAATCCGCTTGCCCGCCAAGTCATGTGGGGCCCCGCCGCGACGATCACACCCGAGGTCGCACGAGAGCTTGGGGCCTATTTCTCGACGCTCGAAGCCGAGGCCGCCAACGATGGCCGCCGGGAACTCGTCGATCAAGGGCAGAACATTTATCAAACCGGAAACCCGGCCGCGAACATTCCCTCGTGCGCCGTTTGCCATGGACCGGACGGCCAGGGGGCAGGTGCCATTCCGCGGCTCGGCGGGATGTCCTATACTTACGTGAAGCGGCAGCTTGAAGACTGGGGGCAGGGCTATCATGCGTCCGCGGCATTCCCGATGCCGGCGGTCGCACGCCAACTATCTGCGGGCGACATCGAAGCGATCGCTTCCTACCTCAGTTTCGTCCGATGAACGGCCGTCGCCCTTGAATTTGAATGGCCCTTAGAGTGGGCGTGAACACATCGCAACAAAAGCGAGGGCGTACTATGACAACCTTGACTGCCAAATCGATTTTGCCTGTCGCCATTCTGGCACTGGTCCAAACCAGTGCGGTACTGGCACAAGACAAGGCCGGGCCGCCGGTAAGCGAGACCGAACTCCGGGCCAAGCTGCAATATTGCAAGACCTGCCATGGGGCGTCCGGACAGGGCTACAGCGGGGCATCGCCGATACCGCGTCTAGCCGGTCAACAGATCGAGTACATCGAGAACCAGTTGTTGGCCTTCACTGATAAGCGGCGCGAGAACATCTATATGTTCAACGTCGCGCACGTATTGACGCCGAACATGCGGGCGGCTTTGGCCAAGCATTTCCACGATCTGAATGCCCCACCGTCTGCGAGCGTGCCAAAAGACTCAGCGGCGGCAGGCAAGAAGATTTTTGAAGAAGGCGTGCCGGACAAGGAGGTGCCGCCGTGCGCCTCGTGCCACGGTGCGGATGCCAAGGGCAATGGTCCGTTCCCACGGCTCGCCGGACAGTCGGCCGGCTACATCATTCGGACTTTGACGAACTGGGACAAAATCCGCGGCAAGGACCCGGCCAATCCAGATAATTCGGCGATAATGCAGCCGATCCTCCATGGCTTGACGCCTGCGCAGATTGTCACCGTTGCCGCCTATCTCGATAATCTGGAATAGGTTTGTCTGTCAGCCTCTGACGTGGCTCTGCGGCCGGGATGCTCTTGACCGCCAGCGCGGCTTGACGGAGATCAAAGCCGAACTCAGCCCTGCCAACATGATGGCCATCAGGGGTGTTCCGTGCTGACCTCCATCTTCGCAGATATTCATGCCAATCGGCCCGCCTTCAGCGCCTGCCTGACTGAGGCACGCAGGTTTGGTTGCGAGCGGACGGTGTTGCTCGGCGACTACGTTGGCTACGGCGCCGATCCCGATTGGGCTGTAACGACCGTCATGAACCTTGTCGAACAAGGAGCAGTGGCGGTGCTCGGAAACCATGACAACGCGGTCAGCGAACAGAGCGTGCAGATGCGCGCGGCGGCCCAGGTTGCCGTCGAATGGACGCGGGGAGTGCTTGGAGCCGGTCAGCGCCAGTTCCTGTCGGCCTTGCCGCTTTCGATCGCCGACCGCGACACTCTGTATGTTCATGCCGACGCAAGCAGCCCACGCAGCTGGCGGTATGTTTCGAATGTGGACGCAGCGGCCCGCAGCCTGATGGCGACATCCGCCGAAATCACGTTTTGTGGTCACGTCCATCGGCCAGCGGTCTATAGCATGTCCGCGACCGCCAAGATGACCGCCTTCGTTCCCACGACCGGCGTGCCGGTTCGATTGCTGCGAGGCCGGCGATGGCTCGTCGTCGTGGGTTCGGTGGGGCAGCCACGCGATGGTGATCCCGGCGCCAGCTATGTCACGTTCGATACCGAACGGCGCGAGGTTACCTTTTGCCGCGCGCCCTATGACATCGAACAAGCCGCGGAGAAAATCCTCAAGTGCGGCTTGCCAGCTCAGCTTGCCGCAAGGCTCTTCGTTGGGAGGTGACCGATGGTGAAGCCGTCGCTTCAGAAGGGTTCTATCGTCGATGGCTATTTGGTCGAGGAGTGCCTTCATCGGGGAGGGATGGCGACCTTGTGGCGGGTCTCAAATCCCGGTTCGACCATGCCCATGCTCATGAAAATCCCTAAAATCGCCGAGGGAGAGGACCCCGCAGCCATCGTCAGCTTTGAGATGGAGCAGATGATCTTGCCGAGGCTTTCGGGGCCACACGTGCCCAGGTTCATCGCTGCGGGCGACTTCACAAGCCAACCCCACATCGTGATGGAACGGATTGAGGGCAAGACGCTGTATTCGCGTCTCCCTGAACTCCCCCTGCCTTACGCCGAGGTGGCCGCAATCGGCGCCAAGATCGCGCTGGCCCTGGACGACCTGCACCGTCAGCATGTCATCCATCTCGACATCAAACCCAGCAATATCATGATCAGGCCGTCCGGCGAGGTCGTACTTCTCGACTTCGGGCTTTCGCATCATTGCCAGTTGCCGGATCTGATGCAGGAAGAGTTCCGCCTGCCCTATGGCTCAGCCCCTTACATGGCGCCCGAACAATTGCGCGGCTTGCGCAACGACCGGCGGAGCGATATTTTTGCGCTTGGCGCGCTGCTGTATTTTTTTTCAACTGGCGTCCGGCCATTTGGCAAAGCCGAATCCTTGGCGTGGATGCGACGCCGATTGTGGCGTGATCCCGTGCCGCCGTGCGGGCTGAGGCCCGACTATCCCCCCTGGCTGCAAGAGATCGTATTGCGGTGCCTGGAAATCGAGCCGTCGTGGCGCTACCCGACAGCCGCCCAGCTTGCATTCGATCTCGCCAATCAAAACCAGATCAAGCTGACCGCCAGATCCGAGCGCATCAGGCAAGATGCCTGGACGACCGTTCTTCGGCGCCGCTTTAATACGGATCTATCAAAGTCGGGCCCGACTATAGGACCGGCCACCGAATTGTCCTCCGCTCCCATCATTGCCGTTGCTGTCGACCTGGCGGGAGGCAATCGAGTTCTCGATGACATTTTGAGGTCAATGACTGCCCGGTTGCTCAAGACGATGCCGGGCGCACGGCTGGCTTGCATCAACGTTCTGAAGCTCGGCCACAATACGCTCGAGACCACGCTCGACGAAGACGGACATAACAAGCATATCGAGCGGCTGACCGCCCTCAAGCATTGGGCGAAACCTCTAGGGCTTGAGGATGGCCGGTTGACGGTGCACGTGCTCGAGGAAGTGGATCCCGCGAAAGCCATCCTGGAGTTTTCCAGAACCAATCGGGTCGAGCACATCTTAATTGGAGCCCGGCAGAACTCATTGATGCGATCGCTGTTGGGAAGTGTGTCGGCGCGTGTTGCGGGCGAGGCCAATTGCTGCGTTTCCATCGTTCGACCGGCGCGCATGGAGGCCGACCCAAATCCTTCGCGCAAAATGGAACCTGCAGCGGCGCGCGCTTCCCGCTGAAACTAGTCGGGAAATGAACTGCGATCACCTGCCGAGGTGCTGACGCGACATTTTCTTGTCGAAGACGATGGACTTTGCTTGCACCATGCCTTCTCAAGTGACGGTCGGCCATTAGAGTGCGTCCGGAAAAGCATGTCCCGGCGAAGGCCGGGATGGGAACCGGTTTTCCGACAAGAAGCACGACAAAGCAAAGGGCTAGGGTCGTTCCGAGATTCCATTTCAACCGGAACGACCCTAGCCGGGTGGGCGCTTTCATTTCTGAGCTCGCGAACTCGCTCGAGCGCATGCAGCGACGTTGCGCAGTCGCAACACCCATAAAAAGTTTGATCCAGGACGATTCGGCATCGTCCTTCGCCGCCTATGCTATGCTCGACGGCATTGCTGATTACCTGAGGAAGCTTCCATGCATTTCCTGATATATGGCTTGATGGTTCTGGGCCTGGCGAGCCTGTTGCCATGGATAGTCATGGCGCCGATGTCGTTGATGGCCTTCGACGACGGTGTCAACGTTGCCGCACTTGCATTCGTGGGCGCGATGTTTCTTTTTCCGGTTTGGCTGATCGGATGGGACATCGCCGCTTACCGCGCCCTCCGGTCTGGCCGCGAGGCCGCCGCTCTCCGAAATGTACTGCTGGGTGTAATTCCAGCACTTGCGATGGCCGGACTGTTTTGGGTCGGCCCACCGCAAGCGGCAAGTCAAACTAAGCGGTCGGCGCTGCCTGTTTCGACCGATATCGCAATGCTGGTTGGAAGGGACACGCAATGAAGCCGAAACTTCTCCACTGCGCTGCACTTCTCGCTGCGGCCATGCTCACGCCAGTCCTCGGCTCTCCAAGCTTCGCAATGGGCTGCGCCCAGACGTTCGAAGGTTTCGGCCGGGCGCGCAACTCGCCAAGGGGCGAAACGTTGGCCAGGGCGTATGCCACTGGTGATTGGGAGAATAAGGTTCGCAAGTCCCTTCCGGGCTGCAACTACTTCTGGCATATGGCGCGTGACAAATCCGTAAGCTGCGATGCCGGTATGGGCCATATCGAATGCCATGCGTCAGGCGAGCCCGGACCGGGCAAAGGCCGGCCGCAGAATTGATTGGCAGGGGCCCGACAGCCGGCTCAAGTTGCGGGTGCGTTCGGCAGCTGGCCAAGTTCGAGATCTGATCAGGCACGCGACGAGGAAACGCGATACCCCGATGACCGGAGGTGTCCGGTGATGGCTTCCTGCTTGCCGACCACACAGGGCCGGTCTTCCGCTCGTGTACGAGGCCCCTGATGCGAAATGGGATCATGATGCTTATGCCGGCGGTGGGACGGTGATTAGGCGGCGCAAACTTGCGAGCGGCGCACTGTCATCTAACACGACCGTCCCGCCCTGCATCGCAACGCCAAGCTTGCCAAATATGCCGTCTAAGTCTACTC
>Ga0209698_10008384_pt1 | contig 10673 bp, 12 predicted proteins | sample LitLauG_LLR_2012_FD_187203 | JGI IMG/M metagenome (GOLD analysis project Ga0209698, IMG submission 187203) | Freshwater sediment microbial communities from Pennsylvania, USA - Little Laurel Run_MetaG_LLR_2012 (SPAdes) (version 2) | ecosystem: Environmental > Aquatic > Freshwater > Creek >... | reverse complement strand
CTTGCGCGGTCCACACCACGGATATGAGCGGGCGGGAGATCGCCGTGGTGAAGGTCCTCTAGATGGAAGGCGAGGTCCTGATCATCGGTCTGGGCAACGTCTTGATGGGGGACGACGCCTTCGGCCCCACGGTGGGGCTGGGGGCCACGGTGCTCCGGGCCGAGACGGCGGCGGTCACCGCCGGAGCGCTCCTGTGCGCGCTGCGCAATGGGGTGGTTCTACCTCTTGCGTAACCACGCTCCGTGAGGAAAACTGGGTCAGTAAGAGAATTCACACGTGATGTGACGGGCCATCCGGCTCGCCACGCTGGGTGATGCACAGGCTCGACAGCGGGATCGGACAGCGATCCCAGGCTCGAGGGGCGCAATCGGTGGGAGCGGAGGGCTCGAGATGACCATGACGGAGAAGGCGGTCGTTGCAGTGGACGACGACGAGCAGGAGGAGGCGGCCAGGGTCGCCTACGCCCGGGCCGTCGGATCGCGACTGCGGGCGATGCGCAAGCAGATGCGACTCTCGCTGCAGGCGGTCGAGGCCATGTCCGACCAGGAGTTCAAGGCGTCGGTGCTGGGCGCCTACGAGCGTGGGGAGCGGGCGATCTCGGTGCCGCGGCTCCAGCGCCTGGCCAAGCTCTACGACGTGCCCGTCGACCAGCTGCTGCCGAACGACGACGCCACACCCGGTGGCCGCTGGGGCGCCTCCGGCTCGTCCGACAACGGCTCCCCCAACGGCCGGGGTGTCGTGCCGGCGTCGACCGTGCCCGACAAGGTGGCCATCGACCTGACCAAGCTCCATACCGTGAGCGGCCCCGAGCGGGACCTGCTGCGACGGTTCCTGAGCATGATCCAGGTCCACCGCCAGGACTTCAACGGCCGCATGATCACCATCCGCGCCGAGGACGTGCGGGCCATCGCCTGTCTGTTCGGGGTGACCCCGGACAGCATGGGCGCCCGCCTGGACGAGCTCGGCCTGCTCGTCGCGGTCTGATGAACGACGGGGCCCGTGACACCATCAGCTGGCTGAGCACCAAGGAGGCCGCCGAGCGGCTCGGGGTCACCCTGCGCAGCCTCTACCGGTTCATCGACGAGGGGGGCCTGGCCGCCTACAAGTTCGGACGGGTCATCCGCCTGAAGGAGACGGACGTCGACGCGTTCATCGAGTCGAGCCGCATCCTGCCCGGCAGCCTCGAGCACCTCTATCCCGAGGTGAAGGGCCCCACCCGGGTCGTCCACGCCCACGTCGGCGGCAACGGCAACAGGGCCCACCGCGAACCGATGGCCGCCGAGGGTTGAGTCCGACCCGTTGACGACCGATCCCGACTGCCTGTTCTGCGGCATCGTCGCCGGTGACGTCCCGGCCGACGTGGTCCGCAGGGACGAACGCACGGTGGCCTTCCGGGACATCGCGCCCCAGGCGCCCGTGCACGTGCTCATCGTGCCCCGCAACCACCTGGTCAACGCCTCGACCGTGGGGCCCGACGACGCCGAGGACGTCCTGGCCCTGCTGGTGGCGGCCAAGGCGGTGGCCGACGCCGAAGGCATCGGCGGCGAGGACCGCGGCTACCGGCTCGCGTTCAACGTCGGGCCGGACGCCTCGAACACGGTGCCCCACCTCCACCTCCACCTGCTCGGCGGGCGGTCGTTCGACTGGCCCCCCGGCTGAGCGCACCCGTCCGCGTCGGCACCGGCCCGACCCCGACCCGGCACCACGCCCGGCGGTGTGTCCGGGTCGCCCCCGGCCGCTGGTAGGGTCGCAGGCAGAGCGCACGTGGCAGGCACCCCGGTAAAGATCCTCGTTCCCGGCAACCACCTCATGGCCGGTCTCCTCGGCCAGCGCGATGAGCTGCTCCGCCAGATCGAGCGCACCTTCCCGAACGTCCGCATCGCGGTGCGGGGCAACGAGGTCTCCCTCGAGGGGACCGGTCCCGACGGGGCCGCCGCCGCCGAGCGGGTCGCCTCCCTCTTCCACGAGTTGATCATCCTGCTCGAGTCCGGCCAGGGCCTGGACGCGACCCAGCTGGGCCGCACCATCGACATGCTGCAGGACGACGTCCGACCGTCCGAGGTCCTCACCAGCGAACTGCTCCGGTCCTCGCGCGGTCGGGCCGTGCGCCCGAAGACCGGTGGGCAGAAGGCCTACGCCGACGCCATCTCCCGCAACATCGTCACCTTCGGCCTCGGCCCGGCCGGGACGGGCAAGTCCTACCTGGCCGTCGCCCTGGCCGTGCAGGCGTTGCAGGCCCGCCAGGTCAGCCGGATCATCCTCACCCGGCCGGCGGTGGAGGCGGGCGAGCGGCTGGGCTTCCTGCCCGGCGACATGCTGGCCAAGGTCGACCCCTACCTGCGTCCCCTGTACGACGCGCTGCACGACCTGTTGGAGGCCGAAGGGGCGCAGCGCCTGATCGACAAGGGTGCGGTCGAGGTGGCCCCGCTGGCCTTCATGCGGGGACGGACCCTGAACAACTCGTTCATCATCCTCGACGAGGCCCAGAACACCAGCCCCGAGCAGATGAAGATGTTCCTCACGCGCATCGGCTTCGGCTCGAAGGCGGTGGTCACCGGGGACATGTCCCAGGTCGACCTGCCCGGCGGCCGGTCGGGTCTCGTCGGACTGGAGGCGGTCCTGGGCGGTGTCCCCGACCTCGCCTTCGTCCATCTGAAGGCCCAGGACGTGGTGCGGCACAAGATCGTCGCCGACATCGTCACGGCCTACGACCGCAGCACCGCCGGGCCGGCCGACGGCCCGGCGCCCGCCCACGGCTCGGCCCGTCCGATCGGCGCCGCCGACCAGGGGGCCGGCGCGGCATGAGCCTCGACATCTACGCCGCCGACGAGCAGTCCGACCACCCGGTGGCCGTCGACCGCTGGGCGGCGCTCGCCCGCGCCGCGCTCGAGGCGGAGGGGATCACCGAGGACACCGAGGTGTCGCTGCTGTTCATCGACGAGGCGTCGATCGCCGCCCTCAACGAGCGCTTCCTCGACAAGCAGGGCCCGACCGACGTGCTGTCGTTCCCGATCGAGGACGAGATCGACCGCAGTGGCCGCTCGCCGGACGAGGGCGGCACCGGCCCGGCCTCCATCGAGGCCCCCACCGGTCGCCACCTCCTGCTGGGCGACGTGGTCATCTGCCCTGCCGTGGCCGCCGTCAACGCGGTCGACCACGGGGTCACCTTCGACGACGAGATCGCCCTGCTGGTCGTCCACGGCATCCTGCACCTGCTGGGCATGGACCACGTGGTCGACGAGGAGGCCGAGCGGATGGAGCGGCGCGAGCAGCAGCTCCTCGACCGCTTCTACCGGGTGCCCCCGCTGCTCGACCCGGCGACCGGATGACCGCCACCACCCTCGGTCCCGAGGACGTCGCCCTGACCGCCGTGGTGCTGGTGCTGCTGGTGGTGTCGGCGCTGCTGGCGCTGGCCGAGACGGCCCTGGTGCGCACCGGGCGGGCCAAGGCGAGGAGTCTCGCCGACGAGGGCAAGCGCGGCGCCAAGGTGCTCGTGCGGCTGACCGAGGACCCGCAGGGATTCCTCAACCCGGTGCTGCTGATGGTGCTGATCTGCCAGCTGGTGGTGGCGACCCTGGTCGGGATCCTGGCCGTGCGGTGGTTCGGCGCCTGGGGCGTGGCCGCCGCCACCGTCTTCGAGATCGTGGTCATCTTCGTGTTCGCCGAGGCCGTGCCCAAGAACTGGGCCGTGCACCACCCCGAGCGGGCCGCCCTGTTCAGCGCTCCGCTGGTGGCCGGCATCATCGGGTTCCCGCCCGTGCGCTGGGTCTCGGGCGGCCTCAACGCCCTCGCCAACCTGTTCATCGGCCAGTCGGGCGGCTACGCCGGCGCCCTGGTGACCGAGTCCGAGCTGCTGGCCATGGCCGACGTGGCCGTCGAGGGTGACGTGATCGAGACCGAGGAGCGTGCCCTCATCCACTCGATCATCGAGTTCGGCGACACCGTGGTGCGCGAGGTGATGGTGCCCAGGACCGACATGGTCACCATCGGCGCCGACGAGACGGTGGAGGCGGCGCTCGACGTGGCGCTCGAGGCCGGACGCAGCCGGATGCCGTGCCTCGAGCAGCAGATCGACGACGTGGTCGGTGTGGCCTACACCAAGGACCTGATCCAGGAGGTCCGGGCCGGTCGGCGCGACGAGCCGGTCGGGGCACACCTGCGCGAGGCCCACTTCGTGCCCGAGACCAAGCGGGTGGCCGACCTGATGCGCGAGATGCAGTCGGACAAGTTCCACCTGGCCGTCGTGGTCGACGAGTACGGAGGCACCGCCGGCCTGGTCACCCTGGAGGACCTCATCGAGGAGCTGGTCGGCGAGATCGTCGACGAGTTCGACGTCGAGGAGTCCCCGGTCGAGCAGCTCGCCGGCGGTGCGGTGCGCGTCAGCGCCCGACTGCCGGTCGACGAGGTCAACGACCTGCTGGACGCCCACCTGCCGACCGGCGCGTGGGACACCGTCGGCGGCCTGGTGTTCGACCTGCTCGGCCATGTGCCGGTGACCGGCGAGACGGTCACCTCCGACGGGCTGCGCATCGAGGTGGACCGGGTCAACGGACGCCGCATCGAGCGGGTCACCATCCGGCCGATGGCGGGCGCCACCGCGGAGGACGGATGAGCCCGTTCCACTCCGGGTTCGTGGCGGTGGTCGGACGCCCGAACGTGGGCAAGTCGACCCTGGTCAACGCCATGGTCGGCACCAAGGTGTCCATCGTGTCGCCGCGGCCCAACACCACCCGGTCCCAGGTCCGCGGGGTGCTGAACCGGCCCGACGCCCAGGTGGTGTTCGTCGACACCCCCGGACTCCACAAGCCGAAGACGGCCCTCGGCCAGCGGATGAACGAGTCGGCCACCTCGTCGCTCGACGACGTCGATGCGGTGGTGGCCCTGGTCGAGGCGACCGGGGCGGTGGGCCCGGGCGACCGGATGGTGCTGGCCAACTCGGTGACCCGGGTACGAGCCATGGCCCGGTCGGCCGCGCTGACCCTGGAGCTGGGCGGGGGCGACCCGGCCGAAGTGGGACGACCCACCCTGATGGTGGTGGTCAACAAGATCGACAAGGTCGGGGGCGACGGGGTGCTCGGCCACTTGACCGGGGTGTCGGATGTCGTCGCCGAGCTCGACGCCGGGTCCGGGGGCGATCCGGTGCCCGTCGAGTACTTCCCCCTGTCGGCCGCCACCGGCGAGGGCGTCCCCGGTCTGGTCGACGCCCTGATCGCCCGCCTGCCGGTCGGACCCCAGTACTACCCGGACGGCATGGTCACCGACGTGGCCGAGGCGTTCTGGGTGGCCGACCTGGTGCGCGAGGAGCTCCTCCACCGAGTGGCCGACGAGCTGCCGCACTCCATCGCCTGCCGGGTCACCGAGTGGGAGTGGCCGCGGGTCCGGTGCGAGATCCTGGTCGAGCGCGACTCGCAGAAGGGCATCGTCATCGGCAAGGGCGGCGCCACCCTCAAGGAGGTGGGCATCGCCGTGCGCAAGCAGATGGAGCCCGGCGCCTACCTCGAGCTGTTCGTCCGGGTGGAGAAGCGCTGGCAGCAGCGCGAGGACTCGCTGGACCGCCTCGGGTTCTGATCCCACACGGGCGGGTCCCGGGCGGGGGACCCGGGTCAGTCGTCCTGCAGCGATGCGTCGATCCGCTCGAGCAGGCGACGGGCGTCCGTGGTCGAGGCGTGGTCGGGGCCGTGGACGTGGGCGGTGGTGTCCGCCAGGTTCTGCGCCACGACCCGTGCCTCCCGCAACCGCCCCATGCGGGCAAGGGTCAGCGCGAGGTCCCGAAGCGACGCCAGGGTGGCCGGGTCGTCGGGACCGAGTCTGCGCCCCTGGGCGTCGACCAGCTCGCGGAACGCGGCCAGTGCGCCCTCGTGGTCGCCGTCGGCCAGCAGCAGGCGCCCGAGGTTGGTGACGACCTTCTCGGCGCGCACCTGGTCGCCGAGGCCCCGGAAGCCGGCCTCGGCCCGCCGGTACTTGAGGGTCCCCTCGGCTGTCTCCCCCAGCTGCAGCTGGATCCGGGCGCTGCGCTCGAGGGCGGCCAGGGTGACCGGGTCGTCGGGGCCGAGCTCGGCCACGTAGCACTCGAGGGCGTGGTCGGCATGGGGCCGGGCCTCGGCCGGACGGTCGAGGCCGAGGAGCGTGCCGGCCAAGGCGTACTCGGCGCTGAGGGTCTGTCGGTGGTCCGGCCCGAGGTGCCGGCGCCGGGCGTCCACCACCTGGTGGCGCAACCCGAGCGCGCCCTGGTGGTCGCCGGCCGCATCGCGGCGCTTGGCCGCCGCCTCCATGGTGTTGACCGTCTTCCACGAGTCGGGCCCATAGCGCCGCTGCGCCTTGGCCACCCACACGTCGGTGATCTCGACCGCCCGTTCCGGGGTGCCTGCGGCCCGGTCGACCCGGCGGTCGACGTAATCGGTGAGCGCGCCCGTCCAGCGCGGGGGCGTGAACCATCGTCTTCCCGTGCGGCCGGGCATGGCGCCCATCGTAGGAGGCACGGGCGGGTGGTCAGCCCGCGGCCGCGGCGGCGATGTCGGCCAGGAAGGCCACCACCTCGTCGCGGTCGAGCGTGCGCTTCATCGGCGGCACCCGCTCCAGCAGGGCGCTGCGGTAGCGGGCGGTGGCCAGCCGGCTGTCGAGCACCGCCACCACCCCGCGGTCGGTCGACGAGCGGATGAGGCGTCCCGCCCCCTGGGCCAGCAGGGTGCCGGCCCGTGGCAGGTCGACGGTGCCGAAGGCCCCGCCCCCGGCCAGCTCCCGGCGGGCCTCGAGGACCGGGTCGTCGGGTCGGGGGAACGGGATGCGGTCGATGGTCACCAGGCTGAGGGTGCGGCCGGGGACGTCCACCCCCTGCCAGAACCCGAGGGTGGCGAACAGGCAGGCGCGCTCGTCGGCACGGAACGCCTCCACCAGCGCCGGCTTGGGCAGGTCGGACTGGGTGAGGACGGGGAAGGCCAGGCGCGGGCCGAGTGTCTCCACCGCGGCCCGCATGGCCCGCCAGCTGGTGAACAGGGCGAGCGTGCGCCCGCCCGCCGCGTTGATCAGCACCTCGAGCTCGTCGTGCATGGCCGGCTCGGCCTCGGGCGACCTGCGGTCGGGAAGGGACCGGGCCACGTAGAGCAGCGAGTGGGCGCGGTAGTCGAACGGGCTGCCCACGTCGAGGGAGTCGGTCGCCCCCTGGGGCATGCCCAGCCGTTCGGCCAAGCCGATGGGCACGGTGGCCGAGGTCAGGACCGCGGTGACCTGGCCCCACAGGCGCTCGGCCAATACCGGCCCGACGTCGATGGGGGAGACCCGCAGCGACGGCGCCCGGGAGCCGTCCTCGACCCAGGCCACCTCGCCGTCGCCCAGCAGCGCCAGTCGGGCGAGATCGGCGGCCAGGTGTCCGGCGGCCAGCAGCACCCGGTCGCGGCGCGACCGGTCGGCCGACGGCTCGGCATCGCCCGCCGCCCGGTCGGTCCGGCGCAGATGGTCCACCAGGCGTCCCACCCGGCCGGTGGCCAGCGCCAGCAGGGTGCCGATGGCCGGGTCGGGTCCCACCCCGGTGGTGGGCGCCGTGGCGGCAGCCGGCGCGGCCCGGCGCGGTGCGACCGGCAGCGGCGCCAGCCCGAGCTCGAGACCCTGGGGCTCGGCCCCGTCGGAGGGTGCCGCGGCCCCGTCGGCGCCGGGCGACCCCGCCGCCGGGTCGGTCCCGGCGGCCAGGTCGTCGTGGGGCACCCGCCGGCCCGACCACGGCCGCAGGACCCGCTGGAAGACGTCGGCCAGAGCGGCCACGGCCTCGACCGCCCGGGCCGCTCCGGCGTCACCCTCGTCCAGGGCCGGTCGGGCGGCGGTGGCCAGGGCCCGGAATCGGCCGGGCCCGACCTCGATGCCGAGGCTGTCGGTCATGACGTCCTCGACCTCGTGGGCCTCGTCGAACACCACGACCGAGTGCTCGGGGAGCACCGCGCCGCCACTGGCCAGATGGGCCCCGTAGAGATGGGTGTTGACCACCACGATGTCGGCCTCGGCCGCCCGGGCCCGGGCGTGTTCGGCGAAGCAGTCGCGGCCCGACGGGCACTTGAAGGCACCCGGGCACTCCCGGGCGGTGGTCGACACCATGGCCCAGGCCCGGAAGTGCGGTTCGAAGGGCAGCTCGGCGCGGTCCCCGGTGACCGTGTCGTCGGCCCACCGCACCAGGCTGCGCACCTGGTCGGCCAAGGTGGTGGGATCGGACGTGTCGACGTCGGCGGACGGGGTCAGGGCGTCGTCGGCGTCGGGAGGGTCGGCGGAGCCCGGCTCGAGGGCGAGCTGGCCGCCCCGGCCGCCGATCTCGGCGACCCGCTGGCGGCACACGTAGTTGCTGCGCCCCTTCAGCACGGCGAACGTGAGGTCGTTGTCCGTGGCGCCGGCGACCAGTGGCAGGTCCTTGTCGGCCAGCTGGTCCTGGAGCGCCTTGGTGGCGGTGGCCACCACCACCCGCTCACCGGCCAGGGCGGCCGGCACCAGGTAGGCGAGGGACTTGCCGGTGCCGGTGCCGGCCTGGACGACCAGGTTGCGACCGCCGGCGACGGCCCCGGCGACGGCGACGGCCATCTGCTCCTGGCCCGGCCGGGACTCACCTCCACCCGGCAGGGCGGCGGCCACGGCGCGCAGCGTGTCGGTCACCTCGTCGGGCATCCGCCGACACTACCGGTCGGCCGCGCGCCGCCCGGTGCCGCCCACCTGGCTCCCGAGCCGCCGCCGTAGCTCCACGTAGACCGGTGTGCCGACGAGGGCCTCGAGCTCCTCGGCCAGCGACTCGACCACCGGCCGGTCGCCCACGTAGGCCAGGTCGCCCTCGGTGCAGCACCACGCCATGGTGTCGCCCTCGGGCCCCCAGTCGGCCCGGCTCCAGGCCCGGACGGTGGCCACCTCACCGTCGGCACCGTCGTCGGACCAGTCGACCTTCACCGGCAGCTGCCAGCAGACCGAGGGCTTGTAGTCGAGCGGCGACTCGCCGTCGTCCACCGCCGCCAGGTGCAGGGCGCAGCCGGCGCCGCCGGCGAACCCGGGCCGGTTGAGGAAGATGCAGGCGCCCGCCACCACCCGGGTGGCCGCCGGGCCGGCGTCGGTCACGATCCCCGGGGCGAAGACCCCGTAGGCCGCCGCCTCGGCGTGGAACTGGAAGCGCTCGGGCGGGAGGGTGTCGGCCAGGGCGGCGATGCGCATGGCCTCGTCGACGCCGTCCAGCTCCGCGCCCACCGAGCAGCACCCCTCGCCGAGCCCGGGCGTGGGCTCCTCGTGGATCCCGAGGCAGCCCCGGCCCCAGATGCAGGTCCACCGGGACGTCAGGAAGGCGTCGTCGAACCGCCAGGTGGTGTCGCCGTCGACGATCTCGGTCACCGGTCGCTCGTCGGGCGTCATCAGTGCCAGGCCGCGAACAGGACGAGCGACACCGACACCCCGACGCCCACCACGCAGGCCCGCAGAACGGCGGTGGGCAGGCGGCGGCCGTAGTGGCCCCCGAGCTGGCCGCCGATGACCGAGCCGACGGCGATCAGTGCGGCGACCGACCAGTCGATGTGGGCCACCGCGATGAAGACGACGCCGGCGACGGTGTTGACCAGCAGTGCCAGCGCGTTCTTGGTCCCGTTCAGCCGCTGCAGGTCGTCGTCGATGAAGATGGCCAGCAGCGACATGAGGATCACCCCCTGGGCCGCGCCGAAGTAGCCGCCGTAGATGCCGGTGAGGTAGACGCCGATCACCAGCGGCGCACCCCCGTGCACGTGGCGTTCGCCCCGGTCGGCCAACCACACGGTGATCCGCGGCTGGACCGCCATCAGCAGGGCGGCCGCCAGGACCAGGAAGGGCACGGCCGCCTTGAACACGCTGTGGGGCAGGGCCAGCAGGACGACGGCACCGGTCAGGCCGCCGGCCAGCGAGGCCGGGCCGAGCGTCAGCATGCGGGACCGTTGGCCTTCCAGCTCACGACGGTAGGCGTGCACGGCGCTGACGGAGCCGGGGACCAGCCCCACGTTGTTCGACACGTTGGCCAGCACCGGCGGGTAGCCCAGGGCGAGCAGGGTGGGGAAGGTGAGGAGCGACCCCGACCCGACGATGGCGTTGACCGTGCCGGCGCCCAGCCCGGCCGCCAACACGGCCAGGGCGGACCACGGGGTCATGGCCACGGCGGCCGACGGGATCATGGGGAGGGTCTAGTCGCCGCAGGGCCGTGACTCAACCTCCGGCCGGGCCCGGTCCGGCACGGGCGGGTCGGCCGACGGGATAGGTTCGATGTGTGCACAGCGATCAGGGGAGCACCGGTGACGTGGAGGGACCGGACGAGGTCCTGACCGCCGCCGACGTCGCCGACGGGCCGATCCCGGCCCATGTGGCGTGCGTGATGGACGGCAACGGACGGTGGGCGGCGCGTCGCGGCCTCCCACGCACCGAGGGCCACGCGGCCGGCGAGGCCGCCCTGCTCGACGCGGTCGAGGGGGCCCTCGAGCTCGGCATCCCCTGGATCACCATGTACGCGTTCTCCACCGAGAACTGGCGACGGCCGCCCGACGAGGTCCGCTACCTGATGGGCTTCAACGAGAGTCTCCTCATGCGGCGTCGGGACGAGCTGAACGAGAAGGGCGTGCGTATCCGGTTCGCCGGCCGACGCGACTGGCGGGTGCCCAAGCGGGTGCTGAAGCGCATGGACGAGTCGATCGAGCTGACCCGCC